>Ga0209979_1001100_pt1 | contig 31339 bp, 19 predicted proteins | sample AnhtaG_FD_183114 | JGI IMG/M metagenome (GOLD analysis project Ga0209979, IMG submission 183114) | Deep subsurface microbial communities from Anholt, Denmark to uncover new lineages of life (NeLLi) - Anholt_01485 metaG (SPAdes) (version 2) | ecosystem: Environmental > Aquatic > Marine > Oceanic... | reverse complement strand
TAAAGGAGAGATTTGACGAAATAGATATGAGAAGGCAAACGATACAACGTGAAAGAAAAGCAATTCTCGATGCTATTGAAAAAATTGAATTGGAAAAAACTCGAACATTCATGAAGGCTTACCACGAAATCAATCGTGAGTTTGCTCGAATATTTCAGAAGCTTTCACCGGGGGGATCTGCAAAAATGATTCTCGATAGACCAGATAAACCTTTTGAAGGAGGAGTCAGTATTGAGGCTCGTCCTCGAGGTAAAAAAATATCAAGTCTTGAAATTCTCAGTGGAGGTGAAAAAACGCTCGTCGCTCTCTCGTTCATCTTTGCGGTGCAAGAGTTCATGCCTTGTCCATTTTACATTTTGGACGAGGTTGATGCTCAACTAGATGGCCCAAATGTTCACAGAGTCTCCATGGTCCTAAAGGAGTTTTCAAGCCAAGCGCAATTCTTAGTTATCAGTCACAGAGAGGAGAACATTGTAAACGCTGATAGAATTTACGGGGTTTCCATGCAACAAAGCGGAATCACCGACATTTTTAGTGTCGATTTAGAAGAAGAAGCGAAAAGGTTACTCGAACTTCCAGATGTGCCTCCTACTATTGAAGAAAATTAAAAATTAAAAACTTAAGGTGTATAATCGTTCCAGAAAATGAGAGTGAAGAGAAAAAATACAACTTCAAAGAATGGTCTGTAAAGCAACTTAGGGAATTTGCAAGTAAAAACAACATAAAGATACCGTCTAAATCAAAAAAAAATGAAATTATTAAACTTATAGAAAAGATCGCTTCACATCCAGAATTTGTAGACCGAACTCAAGATGATATGGATGAAGAAGTATTGGAAGAAGAGTTAGTCGCCGGCGAGGAAGAAGATCCCGCATTATTGCATAAAGAAAAGTTAGAATTAAAGTTCTGGCAGAAAGCGCCTTTTTCAAGCCTTTTAGATCCCGAAGTCGCGAAGGAATCAAATGTAGCCTTTTACGATCTAGCTTCATTAGTTGATAAATTCTTCAATAATATGCTTCATGAAGATTTAATTAATTATAAAATTGCTGGAATCGCGCTTAAAACTTCGGCAGTATTACATCACTACAAAATCTCTAGCATAATACGGGATGAAGAACAGATTCAGAAAAAGGAAGAATTGGCGCAATTCAGGGCAAGGCACGGTAGATCGATACCCAAATCTTTACCACAACCTATTCAGCCTAAAATGTTAATCTCCACTAAAGACGAATTATTTGACGCTATGAGATCTGCAATAATTGAGACAATGCAAAAAAAAGAAAAACTAAAAAGGAGAAGAATGAGACGGGATGAATTAAAAGAACAGCGAATTCAAAAAAAATCTAAAGCGCAACTGCCAAAAGAACTTTTAAAACACATTAGCGGGAAGGAACAAACTGTAGAAGAGTTACACAACGCTTGGTTTAACAGAATAAAAACTAAAATAAAACTTGACGATAAAGAAACCTCCTTTTATGACATGGCAGAAATTATTAATATCGAAGAAAAAAGCGACATAGGTAAGAAGTTCGCTTTTGTTCGCATGTTTTTAGCTTTAATGTTCCTCTCAACAGGGAATAAGTTAGAACTATTTCAAGACGAAGATTTTAAAGATTTCTCAATAAATTTAAAAAGTTAAATTACAATCCTAATTTTTGGTGATAGAAACTGAACGAAAATAACGAAAAAGAACACGAAAATCAATACGAAGCCGAAACGAATGAAGTAGAACCTTTAGATGAGACTAATCCCGAAGAAATTCCTCAAGAAGAAAGGAATTTAGAAGATATTGAGATCGAATTAGAGACCAAAGAAACCATAGAAGATTTTCCTAAACAAGATTTTAAAGAAGAAGAAGATCTCCAAGAGTTTATTGAAGAAGAATTAAATATTGAGGGGGAAGAATCATCGAGTCTCGACCCCTCAGAAGAAAACTTAAGTGAACGAGAGACTGAAGTTATAGGAGATGATACAGTTGAATCTCATATACCTAAAGAACTCACGAAAGAAGAATTAGAATTACAATTAAACGTTCTACGGAGAAATCTAATAGAGGGCGCTCTTTATGCGGCTGGTAGACCTCTGGATGTAGAAGAATTATCAACTAAATTAGAAATCCCAAAAAAAGAAGTAGAAGAACTTGTAAATGTTGTTGCTTTTGACTATTTAGACCGTGAAGGCGCATTGATTGTCGCCCAAATTGGAGAAAAATATCAAATGCAGCTAAGACCGGAACTTACAGAAACAGTTTCCAAATTCGCTAAAGGGGGTGCTATTGCTGAGCGCTATTTAAGAACACTTACTGTAATTGCTCTGAAACAGCCAATTTTAAAGTCAACCGTAATTAAATTAAGAGGAAGTGGCGCTTACGAGCATGTGAAATATCTCTTGGACAACGATCTAATAACAGCGGTAAAAAAAGGAAGGTCAGCAGAATTAAATACAACTGATAAATATGCGGATATGTTTGGATTACCTAAAAACAAAGAGGAGCTCAAGAGAATGATGATATCACAATTAGGAGTTGGAGAAGATACAATTTAATTTTCTTTTTAAAAGTAATAGTGGACCTGACGGGAATTGAACCCGTGACCTCTTGATTGCGAACCAAGCGATCTGCGACTGATCTACAGGCCCATTTTAACAAATTAATACAATAAAAAAATAATGATAAACTAAAAATTTTTGTGATTTTGATTCGAGAAATATATGAATTACATTTGAATGCAATTAAAACTCCGTTCGACCAATAATCTCGTCTTGTGCGGATTTAGATAATTCTGTAAACAATACGGCATAACCAGCGATCCTTACAACTAAGCCTTGATATTCCTTTGGATTTATTTGAGCATCACATAGAATTTCTTTTCCAACTACATTAAATTGAATGTGATAACCTCCATTTTCTTCAAAATAGGTTCTAATGAGTGGAAGGAACAATTCTATCTTTAGTGTGTTTGGATGAAAAGCTAATATTACTGAGTTTCCATTAGTTATTAACTCATTATCCAGCTTCATAATTGAATTAAGTATCGCTGTTGGACCATTTTTATCCCTTCCGTTGGTTGGACCAACTCCATTTGAGAGTGGTTCTCTTGCCTTCCTTCCATCAGCGGAGGCCGCTGTAAAAACTCCAAATGCCATGTGAAAAGCTGTAGAATAAATTCCGGGATGATATTTTCCGCCTCTATAATTTTTATGTTTAAGAATTTCCTTACAGAACAATTCTGCTACATCGCGAGCTATGAAGTCGACATAATCGTTATCGTTTCCAAACTTAGGGACTTTATTAATAAAGATTTGCCTAATTTCTTCTCCCTTTTTCCCATTATAAGTACCTCGGTAATTCTTTGACACTATCTTTATTAATTCTTCTAAAGAAAATAATTTTTCCTCGTAAACCATTTTTTTAATTACAGCCAGAGAATCGACAACTGTAGATAAACCAATTAGTTGAGTCGTAGTAAAATCATATTTAGCGCCTCCACTTGTGATATCACACCCCTTTTCAATGCAATCGTCGATAGTTGCGGATAAAAAGGGTTGCGGATTGAGCTCAGCAATAGCTTTTTCAAGGAAAGACATTGTTTCTACTAATTTTTTAGCAAAAAAGCTAAGTTGGTTCGAAAACTCGTCCCATAAATCTTGGTATGAGGAGAGATTTTTTGTATTTTCAATGCCATATGCCCTTCTTGTAGCCATATCTGTCCCATTGTTTAAAGTTAATTCTAAACACTTCACAATATTTAACTGAGTCGCGTTTGTACATCCAAAAGACTTACAAGTATGTGCTGGTTCTACACACCCTATTGGTGCATATTCACGCGCATCTTCTAAAGTGTAACCAAGATTTATAAGACCTGGAATCATAACAATGTCGTTAAACAACGCAATACTAGCTCCTGATTTAATAGCTTCTCCTGTTTTTACAATTAAATCGTCTGGAGATTTATTATGGATACGAACAGAAAAAGTAGGTTGGACTGTTTTTAGCTTTTTGTACGAATCTAAGAATAGATACGACAATTGATTAGTAGCGTCGTTTCCATCCTCATCAACGCCCCCTATCGTCAAATTTGCAGTGAGAGGCGGTCCTTCTCCAGCTCTAATTCCTTTATGGAGGACATAATTCCATAGAGTTGAAAGTTTCAAGTAAAAACATTCAATTAAAAATTGTATTTCTTCATCAGTTATATTTCCTTTTTTTTTATCCTCAAAATAAAAAGGATAGAGAACTTGATCAATGCGTCCTATACTAATAGCAAAGCCTCCATCTTCGAGACCCGCAATTACGTGAGTGAAATACATTAATTGAAGGGCTTCTTTAAATGAGGATGGTGGGTTACCGGAGATATTAGAACAAATTTCAGCAATTTCATAAAGCTCTTTTTTTCTATTACGATCGTCTTCTTTTTCTGCTAATTCAGTTGCCAATATTGAGAATCTTTGAATAAACTCTTTAGAACCATCTAAAACAATAATAACTGACTCCAAAAAGTCCATCTTCTTTTGATCTTTCGAAAATTCTTTCATCTTTTCTCTTGCTTCTTGAATTAAGCCGTTAAATCCCGCTTTTAAAACATTATGATGTCCAGGGAAGAAATGTCCCGTCCCGTTAGTAATGTTAGTATCCACGATATAGAGTAGATTTAGCATGAGATCGGTTAATTCGGGATTTAAATAAGAGTCAAATCTGGATTTGGTAGTCTCTTCTTCGTTTTTCCAATATGGTATAATTTCTTCGATTATGATTTGTTTATCGTCATCTGAAAGTAATAGCCGTTGAGTTTCTCGATTGTTATAGAGGTTTATATCTTGCTCAATTGTATCAACGCGTACTTCAGGATATAAGGGTGTTCCAACAAATTTAGTACATCGATTCCCAACAACGAATTCATCTTCCCGTATTTTTATTGTCATATTCGACAATAAATGGTACATAGCTTTTGCAAACCTAATGTTTTGGGGTTCATTCTTTGTAGCTTTATACGACTCAGTGAAAAGTTTAGCTCTTTCTATACAGAGTTCATGTGGTTGGGAAATAACTTCTTTTTTCATTCTTATAATGCGATCCTTATAATCAGATGGAGAAATTTGCTCTACTTGCATAAAAAATCAACAAAATTCGTAATTACTAGTGTCGAATAAACACTTTGTATTAAATCTTAATATAATCATAAATCTAAATAAAAGTTGTTATAATCGAATATTACATATCTTAATTCAGAATTAAAACTTCGTTAATTAATCCCCTTTTCTGCGAATTACTATTTATATTTCGTTTAGCTTTCAATGTAATAATTTTAAAATCTTTATACAAATCTAATATAAATTCGGAATAGGAATTACTCAGCATTAGATTACACCCTCTTTCATTAAGTTCCATAAACACTTCAAATAATTTTAATTGCGAAGACTTATCAAAACTATTTTTAGTATAACTTGTAAATAAAGCAGTGTCAGAAAGTGGAAAATAAGGGGGGTCAAAGTATATAAAATCATCTTTTTCAACAAAATCTAAGCAGATTTCGAAAGAACCCAGAAATATTTCAACCTTCTTTAAAGCTTGACTAACATTTCTTAAATTTGTCTCGTCACATATTTTTGGATTTTTATGTCTTCCGAAAGGAACATTAAAGAGACCTTTACTGTTAACGCGATATAATCCGTTGTATCCGGTTTTATTTAAAAAAATGGATCGTGAAGCTTTCTCAATATCTGATAGTTCAGCAAATTTTTTAACATCCCGGTCGAGAGCTCGAATTTCATAATAGTAAATCTTTTCGTATATATGTTTCTTTAGAGATTTTATTAAGCTCTCTACATCATCTTTTATAACCTTATAGCAATTTATTAAATCGGGATTATCATCTGATATAATTGAATTTTCAGGAATCAAATGGAAAAAAACAGCTCCACCACCAATAAAGGGCTCGATGTATCTATTATAGTGTTTAGGAAAGTACTTCTCCATTTGTGGTAGTAATTGCCGTTTACCACCAGCCCACTTTACAAAAGGATATGAACGAGTTTTTTGCGTCAAATTTCTAACAAAGTATCAAAATTTATACTATATAAAAATATAGATTAAAAATTAATAATTACTATACACATCAAATAAACTAGTAGATTTTTACGATGATTGATAAACAAAGATTTGAGGAATTATTCAATAAGCGACTCATCAAGGACATTTCTGAAGAACAAATTGATATTGTCTTAACAGGGCAATATGGAAAGGCTTTAGAATTACTTAGAGATGCGGAGGCAACGGGATTATTTCCTGCTCTGGTAGGTCCACCTGGAGTTGGAAAAACAATTTTGTGTCGATATTTTGCAAAGCTAAGAGCAAAAGAAAATAAAAACAAGAATTTTAATTGGTTAACTCTTGACGAATCAATAAAACCAAGCCATTTCATTGGTAGTTTCGATCCAGCAATTACACTTAAAAAAGGATTTGTGTTAGAAGCGTTCAATCCTGGACCTCTTTTGAGAGCAATGTTAGAGGGTGGGACATTTTTAGCAAACGAAATTAATAGAGCTACTGAATATTCCCAAAATACGTTATTAGAACCTTTAGAGGAAGCATCTATTAGCATCCCTCACCTTGGAAGAATAAAAGCCGATAAAGATTTCTTTTTCATTTCTGCAATGAATCCGGAAGAACTCTCAGGCACCCATCGATTATCTGAGGCATTGAAGGATAGAATTAAGATATGGATCAAATTAACATATCCGGATAAGGCGACTGAGCTCGATATTATCAGAATAAATTTACCAGAACATTTTGAAATAGAAGAATCAGAATTAGAACTAATTTATTCCATAATAAATGAAACAAGAAAAAATAAAATAGATATTGAGGTACCAGCCTCCATTAGAGCTGGAATTGCAATTGCTAAACTTTTAGGCCGAAGACGAACTTTAGAAAAAAGAGGAGAGCTAAAAGAAAAGGCAACGATATATGAATATCTTTCAGAAGTTACGCAGCATGTTTTATTAGGCTCCATCAAACCAAAACCGGGCACAAAAGTTGAAAATATAATTGAAAATATAATACACAAAACTTTAGGTTCATAGGAGGTATCTGATAATTTTATGGGCGTTTTTCCAGAAAATCCTTGTGAATTTGCTGTAGATTTCATTCGTAAGATGAGAAGACATCGTGATATCGTTCAGATACCAAGTTCTCGACAAGTTCTATCTATTCCTAAATTACTCTTATCAAGATATTATCGTAAAGGAGTGGTAACTGCTAATGATTACATAGAAATAAGCGCAGTGACTTCTTTTCCAGACAATCAAGAATTAGCAAAAGATTTAGCTTTTCAGATTCTCTTTCCTAATTATAAAAGGAATATGATGGATTCATTCTTTCAAGAAGATGATAACTTAGAGGGTGAATTTGGTGAAGAATTAGAAGAATCTGACATATTAACAGAACTTGATAAGCTTCAAGAAATGATTGATGAAATCGAAGCGACAAAATTACTAGATACGAATAAAATTCAAAAATTAGAGGAATTTTTAGACGAATTAAACGCTAAACGAGAAGAAGAGCCTTATAAATCTGCTTTAAATTTTTTCAATGATGACTCAGAATTGTATAAAGAAGAGATTTCTTCTTTAGAAGAGTTAATACAGGAAGCACAAAAAAGGTTAGAACAAAAAATTAACTCATTGAGTCCGGAAGATTTAAAAGCTGGGTCTAATTTAGGTTTAAACGACTTGATCCAGCAAGAATCCCTACGAGAATGGGAAAAACTCGCAAGTAAGGCTCTCACTGATCAAAACATCCTAGAAGATTTAACGAAATTAATTAATGCGAATAAACTTGACGATCTTTTAAAATCGATAAAATTTATTGGAGAAACATCAGACAATCAAAATATACAAGACCAGATAAACCAGGTTAAAAATCAACTACAAAACCAGATTAATAATTTAGATCAGCTTTTTAATGCAGCAAAAACATTAGGTGAAACACCTAAATTTGATCAAGATAAAATCCTAAATAACTCCTTAAACCAGTCTTCTTTTGAGCATAATTTCAATCTAGCTGACTCATTAGATCAGTATTTTGGAACCAATTTAAGAGAAGAGTTACTTAATAAGCTCGATCAGCAATCTTTAAATTCTCAAATGAATCTATCATTAGAATCTCTGACAAAAAATGCCATAGCAAATAAAGCGTGGAATAATTTATTTAACCAAGCTCTTGAAAATGCGATTAAGGAGGCAAACAATCAAAACATCAACTTTGAAGCTCTAAAGTCGCTTTCTCATCAAATACAGCAATTAATGAATAGTTGTCCCAATATTCAATGCAGTCAGAAAATATCCCAAAAAATGCCCGATTTAATTTCTCAAACATTAGAGGCTTGTAATACGCCAGATCAATTAAAAAATGCAACTGAATTCTTAAGGAAAATTGGTTTAAGCCCTAACACTGATGACATTAAAAGAATTGGAGAAGAATTAGGCATGTCAGAAGCAGATATATCTGAACTTGTTGAGCCTAATTATCAACTATTAAAAAAAATGGTTGAAGAAAAAATTGCTGATTTCCAAAGGATTAGTAATACGATTAACCAACTGCAAGATCAAATAAATAATGAAAGGATTAAAGAATTACTAAGCAGTGCATTAGCCAACGATAACCGTGATGCCTTAGCCGCTATCGGTCATTACAATATGAGTGAAGCATTAAAGGGAGCGCAGCAAATTGGTGGAAAAGAAGGTCAGGATAAAGTAATATCTTGTTTATCTGCTGGAAGTGGCGAAAACCTCCTTAAACAATGGTTTATTCATCGGGGTAGTTTACCTGAAAAAGTTAAAGTGAAAGTAAAAGAATTAGCAAAAAAAATGTTAATTGATTTAGGTGTCTACTATTCCAGAGCACGATTAGGTAGTGCAACAACGGGGGCAATACCTATTAATTTAGTAAGGCCATATTCAATCGGGGATGATTTTGAGAATATAGATTTAGAAGAAACAATTTTTAACCTTTTAGAAAAAGGCAAGAAATTGGATCACATTAACTATGACGATTTTTATGTTTACGAGACAGCGAAGGGATTGCGTTCGTTTTGTTTTGAACTCGATATCAGTGGCTCTATGACGGGGGAAAAACTCGCATACATGGCGATTTGTGTGACGATGTTAGTATATGGCATGAGAAAAGACGAAATTGGTGTTGCTTTTTTCGAATCAGATACACATGTATTAAAAAATTTGTCGGAAAAAATAGATTTGGAAAAATTAGCAGATGATTTACTTACGGTTTCTGCTAAGGGAGGTACCCGGCTTCAAAGTGCTTTAGAATGGGCAAATAAACAATTTAAAGAACATTCTAGCTCTCGCGAAAAATTAAATGTTCTATTTACTGATGCAGAAATTTACGATTTTCAACAAGCTAATGAAGAATTAAGAAAATTTCGTTCTTTAAATGTAGATTTCGTACTAATTTCTCCAGAATCATCCTATAATTTAAAAGAAGCACAAAGAATGGTAAAAATAGCAGGGGGACAACTTTTGACCATTAAAGATTGGAACGAATTTCCTAAACTTATCTCAGAGATTATTAAATCGAGATTTTAAAACCATGACTAAAAAATCCATATCTGAAATAATATCTGAAAGATTCGGAGTCGAAATATATAAGGAATCGGTTAAGTTCCCAAAAAACAAAATTAATATAATTTCGTTAAAAGAAAATCTGATAGAGATAAGAGCCATCATTTTTGATGAGGACCGCGAGTATCATCTTATTATTGATGAGAAGAGAAAAGAAATCTTTCATGATTGTGATGTCTTTTTTTCGGGGATGGATATCGATAAAAAGGCGTGTCCTCACTTAATTAAGCTTTTATTAATGGTAAAACCATCAATTTCAAAAAATATCTTAAATAATATTAATATTTTTAACTTTACATCTGAAGACTATAGCTCTAAGAAAAAAAGTAAAAACTATTTAGAATTAGCTAATACTTCCATTGAAAATAATAATTGCATCGAAGGTTTGAATTATCTCAATAAAGCCATATTTAAAAACAAGGATTGTGAACCTATAATTGAAAAATATCTAAAGACCGCTATAGAAAACAATCTATACTTAGAACTTTTTGAATTTCTCCAATCAGCCTATATCAGCGATTTAGGTTTATATCTTCACGCTTATGACAATATTATCGAAGACGGCTTCAGAAGGTTTTTAAAATCAGTTTCGATCTATACTTTTTATGATCTACTTCGAATTATTGAATTTATTGATAAAATTCTAGATTACTACGAATTTAAAAAAGAATCATATGTCGTTTCTTTAATTTCTACCTTAATTAGGATGGCAAACTCCAATAAATTTAACGAGAAATATTTTTCATTCTATTTTATTAAGAAAAAATACAAAATTCTTGCGAACCAAAATCCGATATTTATAGATATTATCGCATCAGAAGATTACGAAGCTTTTAAAAACAAACTGTTGAAGTATTTTTTAGAGGAAATTGATAACTTTATTATATTAGACATATTAAAGTTGATGAAAAAACAATTCGATGTATTCGAAATTCCGAAAAAACATTATTATGAAGAATATAAAACCTATAAAAAAGAAACAAGAGAATTAGAAAAAAAAGTCTATTTAAAGAAATTTGCTTTTTTAAGGTATTTTAAGGAGAAATATAACATTAAAAAAACAAAAATAGATTTTCGGAAAAAACGTAATGCTTATGAAGTTAATCACAACATGGAAAATCTTCAAAATCCAGCTTATAATTATGTGATAAACCATTTAGGGTTCTACGGGGTGAATAAATCCGTAATTAAACCTTCAGAAATAGGTTTAAATTACTTAATATTTGAGGAATTATTTCTAGACGACTTACATAATTATCATGATATTCTCTACTATAAAACAAAGTTTTGGGGTGAAGAAAATAAGTACGAAATTAATACGGTTGATGTTTTTTCATTGTTAAGTAAACCTAGGGAATATAACTATGATATTGATCAAAATTACTTGAGTATAGATGATCTTACAATAATTGAATGGGATTTAGCAAGTAAGCCAAGCCAGGGTAGTTTAGTCAATGCTTACGGTGTTCGAATTGTTATACCTGATCAAAACACGGCTCTTTTTCACGATATAAAACCATTTGACTTATGTTTCTGTCAGAAAAATCCTATAAAAATTGAGGGAAATATTGTTAGAACAAATATAGTTAGAACTATAAATATTATAACAAAATGTTCTTTCAAAGATGCTATAAGCAGCATAGAAAAGGGGATGAGTTTCATAGAAGGCTATTACCCTTTGTCTTTAGTTTCATCTGTTCTCGAGAAAAAAATCAGTCCCTTCGAAGCATATGAGAAAGTTTTAAATAATACCAATCGGAATTTTATACCGAATTACGGGAAATTCGCGAAAGCTTTTAAAAAATTCCTATTTCGTTATATTAATAAAGAAAAAGGATACATTTACGACATTTTAAAAAAAAACTCGAGAGAAAATGCAAATCAATTCATAATCTTATTAAATTTAACAACTGAACTTTCAGGATTAGATTTACCTTATCCTGAGATATTTCATGAGTTACTCAACGAAGAGAGTGACTTACATGAATTTAGAAAAAAAGTAATGAAAAAAATACACTCGATTATGAAAGATATCCTTAAGTTAAGGGAAATCGGAGCAACCGTGATATTCAATCTTAAAAAAATTCGACACACCCCCTTTGTTAAATACTCGAATGAAATTCTAAAAATAAGAAAAGAAGAATTTGAACAAGCAAAAGTTTATCGTGATAATCAGGATGATAAATTATCTTATCAGATTTCTGAGCTAATAAAAACCTATTATGGGAGCCAATTATTGGAAATATTAAAAATAGATAAGAAAACCGATATTAACCAAGAAATCTTCAACAAAATTTTAAATTTCGCTTATAAATTAAATTTAAAGCTAAATGTGTTTGAAGAGAAAAATTAATTTAATTGTAATTCACCATAAACGCCATCGTGACCCGGAACAAACTAATAATTTAATATTATCAATATCTTAATCATAAAAGGTTCCCTCATTTTACAAAGAGAGTTAATGAAATGCAATATTTTTAAATTAAACATATTTTTTAATAATAGTATAATTTAATATTAATCGCAGAACCATGGTAAACGAATTAATGAAACACCCCTCAAAAGATATTATCGAAAGCAAGGGAACAATATTAAGGGGAAAAACTATATGTATGTGTTTAACTGGCTCAGTAGCATGTATTAATTCTCCTATGATTGCCAGAGAGTTAATGCGTTTAGGTGCTGAAGTAATTGTTACAATGTCAAAAGCTGCTACTGAATTGATAAACCCTTCTTTAATGCATTGGGCAACAGGAAATCCCGTCATAACTAAGTTAACTGGAGCAGTTGAACATGTATTTTTAGCAGGTGATAGACCAAATCATTTCGGAAAAGCAGATATCATATTAGTTTCTCCGGCCACAGCAAATACGATTTCTAAAATTGCAAATGGCATTGATGATACACCCGTTACTACTGTGGTTTCAACCGCATTTGGATCATCTATACCAATTGTAATAGTTCCAGCTATGCATGCAAGTATGTTTCATCCTATTATTGAGAGAAATATCGCTAGATTGAAAGAATGTGGTATAAATGTATTAGGTCCACGATTATCTGAAGGAAAGGCTAAAATTGCAAAGGTTGATGATATAATTGATAAAGTAATAGACCTTTTGATTACTACAAGAGATCTTGAAGGTAAAAAAGTTTTAATCACTGCTGGTCCTAGTCGCGAAGCTATTGATTCAATCCGATATTTATCCAATAAATCATCGGGAAGGATGGGTGTCGAACTTGCTAAGGAGGCTTCTGCTAGAGGTGCAGATGTATTACTAGTTGCAGGTGAATGCATGGTAAAAATACCTGATTACATAAATACTATTCATGTGGAATCTGCTGATGATTTCACTAAAGCGATAAAAGATGAACTTTCATACTCAAATTACGATATATTTATATCTGCTGCAGCGGTATCGGATTATAAACCCGTAGATTTCATAGAAGGTAAAATTTCTTCAGACAGTGTAGAAAAACTGAATGTTACCATGCATCTAACACCTAAAATATTGAAAGTAGCACGACGAAAAGACTACAAACTTTTCGTAATTGCTTTTAAAGCCGAAATGAATGTTTCAAGAACAGAATTAATTGATCGTGCTTATAATCGACTTTTAAAGTCCGAAGCAGATCTTATAGTTGCTAACGACGTAGGTCGCGAAGACATAGGTTTCAATAGCAAAGATAATGAAGTATACATAATTAATAAAGAAAAACACATAACTCATATCGAAAAGCATACTAAAAGATATGTAGCATCAAAAATCATTGATGTGGCTTTAGATAATTACCAATCAAAAGAAAATTAAAAATCTCTACTACTATTTAAAATTTTTTGTCGATTAAAGAAAAGATTTAAATAGTAATTCAATTTCTGTTCAAAATGATTGACCAAATACATTCTGTAAAATTGATTGATTTGCGTAAGTATTAGATTTTTCGTGCAATATTAATTATAATACTTAAAAAATCTTTTATGAAATTATTTGATAATCGAGTTTAAATGATAAAAAACAGATTGGTGTAATTGAAATTACCTTTGAAGAGGAAGGCAGAATAAAGCAAGGAACGATAGCACAATTTATGAGAAAGCGGACTCAGTTAGTGGGTTTTGAGTTTGGTTTTTGGAAACATCAGCAATACGCCTCTGAATTCCTAGATAATGCGTTAGATGCTATTGAAGAGTTTCAGTGGAAGGAGTTACAAGAAGGCGATTCGCGAACTCAATTTTCTCTCGATCAAGAATTAACTTTAGAAAATTTATCGATTCTTCAAGAAGCGCAGAAGGATGAAATTGATCAACCCCTGTCAAATGAAGCTAAATTTGCTCTAATGCAAGAAGTAGGAATAGCACCTTCAGAAACATCTAACACTGAAATAGACTCAACCAAAGATAAGGAAGACGAATCTGGAGAAATTGTCGATAAGGAAGAGATCGAAGTAGAAGAAGAAGTAAAAAGGATTATTGAAGATATGGATGAAATCATACAACCTGTAGAGACAATTGTGAATATTGAACCGCTTGTTATTATTCGTATGAGAGAATCTGAAGCTGCTTCCTTTTTAACATCGGAATTATCCCAGAAAAATGTTATGAGTTATACATTCGAAATTTTTGATAATGGGATAGGCATGCATAAAGGAGACATGCGGAAATTCGGTAAGTATCTAGCTTCTTCAAAAAGTCTTGAATTGAAGCAAACCCGTGGAAGTCAAGGTTTTGGCGCTCCGAGCGCTTTTAGCGACGCTCAAAACACAACTGGAAAGCCTATAGTAGCTGTATCAAAATCTAAAGGTTCTTTCTATGCCACGGTTTCAGAATTTTTTACAACCTCTAAAAACGAAAAGAAATATTTAGTTCGTCCAACAGAAGTAGATAGTAAATTTCTACACGGGACTTATATCAAATTAAATTATTTAAATGTAAAATACACTCGTGGTTTCGTAGATACATACATTAAAGAAACGGCTTTAATGAATCCACACATAACTCTTATTTTTATAGATCCATATGGAAAAGAATGGATTTATAGACGGTTAGTCTCAAGTTTCCCAAGACAACCACAATATGCTAAACCTCACCCTTCTTCAACTAATATTGGTGACTTACAAGATCTCTTAACAAAATCAGAAAATTTAACAATCTCCGCTTTTTTACAGGATAATTTCGTGAGAATGAGTTCAAAATTAGCAAAAGAGATTTTGAAAATTGCAGAAAGAAACTTAGAAGACAAAACATCTCTAATGATACTTAAAAATGGATTTATAAACAAAGTAGTGAAAAGAAGTGATCTGGTATACTTTTTTAAGTATGAAAAAAGGGTTTATGGCCGTTCAACAAAACCTAGAGACAAATTGATTATCTACAATATTGATTCAGAAGAATTGAAGAATAAATACTGGGAATCTATTGATAAACATAACAAATTTGATAAAGATTTGGAAAGATTATACAGAGAAATAAAAAAACTTCACAGTCGTATCGATAAATCTGAAACAAAAAAAGACATAAAAAAAATTGAAAAAGAAATTAGTAATCTATTAAATAATGTAGATAGAATTTTCCAAGAAAGATTAAAAATTAAAAACGATTTAGAAAAGATTTTTAAAGATAATACTGGCTTAATAGAGGCTAAAAAATTAAAAAATCGTGTAGAACTGGAAGATTTAATCAACGGAGTTCAAATTTCTAAAGTAAGACCTTCTGAATTAACTAACAACCAATTTAACTCGCTATTTCATGCCTTTAAATCTGTCAAATATATGTCACCGCCAACAGATACAGCGATTCCAGTTGGAGATATTGTATTAGAAAATACCCTGATTAAGGAAATAGGACTTAAAATATCAGAGAACGTTGATGATTTTGATGATCCTATTGAAAATGTAAGACCCTCTTTTGACATTCTTCAAGAAGAATTGAAGAAAGATCAAGACAAAAAAAAAATACATCCAGAAAGTGAAATAAAAGATTTTACGCTCACACCTGAAGATGTTAAAAATTTTAACTCAAGAATTCTCGTTAGTATTGATATCAAAGATCAATATTTAGAACCAGAAGAATTTCAGAAAACAATTGAAAAAAAATTAAATTCTACAACAGAAGTTCAGAAAGATTCTTATCGTGAAGTATTTGATTTCTTCACCGAAATCTACACTAAAGATGATGATTTTGTAAGCGCAGAAACAAGACCGCCTACTTCGGGTAAAGGATTAGCATATGTTGTTGAAGCTGCATTGGCGTATTGTAATGATTCGAAGAAACTTGATACACCAAAACGTTCTAGGGATGTTCTCTCAAGATTCGTTAATAGAACTCCTAAGTTAAGAGATAGTGCTGATTGTGCTATTACTAAAGCAGTTCAATCTGTGAATTGGAAAAATTATAAATTAGATGTGTTTGATAATAACCTACCAAAAGGTCCAATTAAACTTATCGTAAATGTTTCAGGACCTTACGTACATTTAATGTTTAAATCTCAATCAAAAAACGCTTTAGCTGAAGATGAAGATTTAATTAAAGAGATTAAATTTTGTCTTGAGGCCATAGGAAGGCGGTTGAGAATATATCTTAATCGTAAAGCGAATATTAGAAAGAGCGAGAAAAGAGCTGGTTTAATTGAGAAGTATATCCCAATCTTCGTTCAAAGTGCCTATAATATCGTATCACAAGGAGAAGGAAAATTTAAGGGGAAAATTTCAGAAAAGGAATTGGAAAACTTGATGAGAGCTGCAATTGGGGTAAAAGTACCTCCAAAAATTAAAGAAAAGAAACCACCTGAACCTGAAAAGATTGAAGTTATTGAATTAGAACCTAAAAAAGTTGAGATTCACTGGGAAGACACGGGCGTTCAGAAAAAGGATATTCCTGAAAAAATAGAAACGAGGGATGAATTTCTCAGCGAAAGAACTCTTCTTAACTGGACTATTAATCAACTAAAAGAATATTGTGTTGAAAGAAACATTTCTCTACCATCTAAAGCTCGGAAATTAGAAATTATAAAATTTATTCAAGAATTTTATGATAAAGGAAAACCAGAAAAAAGAATCCCTATGGACAAAGTAGCGAAATTACCTCTAAAAATCGAACCAGTTCCACCGGGAACCTTAGCCAAAAAAAGAAAACAATTACAAATTGCTAAGGGTGAAATAATTCATCAACAGCCGATTAGAACAGAACCAACAATTACTGCTAAACAACTTAAACCAGTGCTAACCCAAACTCAATTACCAATAATTACTACAGAGAAAATAATAGATGCTTTATCTGAAGATTGGCAACCAATAACAGCTTTAATATTTAAAATGAAAATAAAGGATATGATGGATGCGCGTTTTTTACAAATAAAACTGAAGGAATTGGAGCGTAAGGGATTGGTAATGATAGAAACCAAGATGGGAAAAAAACATTGGAAATTAAAATAGTGTGATAATAATGTCGGGTAAAACTGAAAGTAAAAAATGGGATATTATAGCAGCTAAAAAGCTTTTTCATGAATACTTGGAAAAGAGTATAGAAGAAAAGAAAAAAGAAGTGAAACTACCGGAAAATACAGTTAAAATTGACAATCTAAATAGGCAACAAACTTTAGATCGTATTTACAAATTAACGGATTCCATAATAGAAATGATTTATGAAAATGGAAGGCCCTCCATTAAATTACCTTCGAGAACGAGCGCAAATATTATCTGGGACGAAGAAAATGATTTACTACTATTAGGGCAGCAGATCATGGAAAAACAATTCCATTCACTCGGTAGTGTTGCTGACATGACAAGATTAATGAAAGTACTTGAGAAAGTTAATGAATTATTGATCAAGGATATGCACGCAACAAAAAGAGAAATTTTTTACTCATCAGTTCAATTATTTGGAGATCAGAAGAATAGCGACAAATGTATTGAGGATGTCGCTACTATGTTATATACGACTAGAAACTCAACACATATTGTCGCTTCAGCTAAGGGATCATGCATTGGACGCCTTAGAATTAGAGATAGGAATGATATAATTGATTTAGAAGGTTTAGGAAGTGGGGGTTGGACGATCAGTCCAATGCTTGATAATATTGAAATCCTTGAATCAGATGCAGAATTTATTTTAGTTCTAGAAAAAGACGCGGCAATGATAAGATTATCGGAAGCTAGATTTTGGAAGAAATATCCCTGTATAATATTAACAGCAAAGGGCGCCGCGGATATTGCTACACGTATGTTCCTAAGAAGGATTAATAAGGAACTTCAGTTGCCAGTTTTTACTTTAGTTGATAGCGACCCGTATGGGCATTATATTCATTCAGTTTACTTACGAGGATCTAAACGTTTAAGTTATGAATCACCTTTTTTAGCAACTCCCGATATAAAACTCTTAGGTGTACTTACTAGGGATTTGGAAAAATATAAAATCCCAAGCGATTGTACAATTCCCATGAATCAAACAGACATAAAGAGGACTAAAGAGATGTTAAACGAAGATTTTGTCAAAAAAAATAAAGCTTGGGAAACAGACCTTAAATTAGCTCTAAAATTAAAAGTAAAAGCGGAAATTCAAGCTCTTTCAACTTTTGGATTTGAATTTTTGACAGACCAATATATACCTGAAAAACTATCAACTGGAGATTGGATATAATTGAAAATTTTTTATAAAAAAGATGGGGGAATTGTACAACTCATCGACAAGGAAAAGATGAAAGAATGGCCAATTGAGCTGCCACTTATTTTTATTGAATACATCCGCAATAATCAACTGAACTCATATAACGATCCAAAACTTAAAAAAGAAATAGAGAAATATCTTGATGAAGTCCTTACTGATGTTGCTATTCCCGGGTTAATTAAGGTCCTTGATGGCGATAATGTTGAAGAAGTTAATGAAGCTTTGGTTAGAATTGAGGAAATAGCAAAAAAAAATATCGAAATGGTTAAACCAATAAAACCTTATGTAGAAAAATTAGTAAAAAAGAATATTAAGGAAGTAAAAAACCTTAGCAATTCAATAATAGATAAATTTAGGAAAGCGGAAAGAAAGAAGGAATTAGCTGAAAAAAGAAAAATAATGCAGGAAAAAGAAAAGTTATTTTTAGCTGGTAATCTTAGTGGAGAAGAATACGCAAAGGCTCGGAAAGAATATTTAGTTTTAAAAGAATAAGTTGAATTATATGAGTTGGGAATTAGAAAAGAATAATTTTTATAATTTTATTATTAAAAATAGAGTGATTGGATTTTTTGATGAGCCAATAACGCTTAAATCAGGTCGAAAATCGTACTGGTATGTGAATTGGAGAACGGTTGCCGAAGATGTTTTTTTATTAAATTCGGTTAGCGATTATCTTTTATTATTTGTAAAACATTTAAATCTTAAACCAGATTGCTTTTATGGGGTTCCAGAAGGCGCAACGAAATTAGGGATTATTACCCAATATAAGTGGGCGTTCAAAGATAAGAAAATAAAGTCAGGTATGTATACACTATCGATGGGACGGGGAAAACCAAAGGAACACGGTGATTTAAAGGACAAGTTTTTTCTTGGAGTTCCCAAAGGGAATGTGATATTAGTTGAAGACACAACTACCACGGGAGGTTCCATGCTTCATACAATTGATGATTTAGCGAAAATTAATGTGAATATTATAGCTGCTATTGGTTTAACGAATAGAAATGAGGTTAGGGATGATGGTTTTACAGTTGAAGAAGCCCTCAACAATAAAGACGTAAAATATTATTCAATGAGCGATGCAATAGATATACTACCGAAATTAAAACTTAATCCAACAGTCATTACCCATATTGAAAATTACTTCAAAAAATATGGAAAAAAGGAGATTAAATTCTAAAATTATATCGTTTCTATTTATTATTTAAAAAAAAAGTTCTCCAACCTTTTATTAGCTCAGACAGTTTGTTAAACAGGATCATTTCAGAAGATGTTAATCTCCTCTCATCTTCTACAGATAGATTAGATTTAGCTAATTTTAACAATTTTAGAAGTCGGCTATCCACAATATTTGTTGAATATGATGTAAACCTATCCGAATTTATTTTTGGTTTGTTCTTTTCTTCTACCTCTTTTTCGATGAAAAACTTAAATTCCTTAATTTTATTTAAGAAATATAAGTTATCTCTTTGTAAAAGCATCTGATTATCTCGTTCGCTTATAGCATATCTTTGGACATCAACATTATCGCATTTTTCGTTTATTGCAATCTTAAGAATGTTATTTTCTATAAGAGAGAGAGCAACAAAAAAGGGTAGGTTGTATTTTTCACCTTTCTCAAAAGGACCAAAATTTCCGCCTAGTATGGAAAAACGATTGTAATCGTCAATGCATTCGGTAGTGATTTCTTCGTTTTTGAAAATAAAATTTACCCGATTTAAAGAATCCTCTAGTTTTACTACAATTTTTTCCAACTTAAAACACGCTTTATTTAATATTTAATAGTATTCAATTCTTTATTGTACTAAATTTATCTTAAGCTACAGAAATATAAATGTATTAAATTATTAATATTTCAAAAAATATTGTGAATAATTTGCTTATTGAACTTATTCTTTTTATAATTTTTTTATTTTTATTCGTTGTAGGATTCTTCATAATCTATAAACAAGTAGCTTTGGTTAAAAAAGGAGAATTTAGCCTTAGAGATCGCCTTCAATGTTTAATATATGGCTTTATATTCGGTGCAGGCGTGATGATCGTCATTGCTATGGCATTCATTTTTGCCGTAAAAACTCCCGAATTTTGGCAAAATAGTAGTTTAACTCCCCCCAATATCAACCCTCTTGCGTTACTAATTCCTTTTGCTTTTTGCATTGGATATATATCGTTTTATCCGTTGATTGATTTCCTTTTCATTGCTTTGAGTTCCGAATTAGACGAAGGACTCACTCCATTTCACAAATTTATAAGTAATAAAATTATTAATTTTTCTAAAAGTAAGATTATCTCTGTGTTAATGGCAGTTTTCTTATATATTTTATTTATCATACCACCTCTATTGTTGTCTTTTACAGGCTTGCCATTTTTAATGATATGGATTTCCTGGTTACTTGTGTATCCTTTAATGATTCTTACTTTTTATGGATCTAAGGGATATATAGCAGGAATTTCTAACGAATACTATCATATCCCTGACATTAAAAGGTCAATATTTCTAAATTTCGAAGATAGCAAAAGAGGCATGAAACAATTTATTTCAAATCCCAAACCATATATAATGTTAGGTTTAATGATATTCGTGTTTGTATGGGCCTGGATTTCATTAATTCAGACAGTAATTTACTTCTTTTCAGGATCACTTGCATTTTCTACGATGACTTCTTATTTTGTTTTTGTAACTCTTCTATTTGGCATTATAGGCTATTTTACGCGATTTTGGGGGCGTAAAATTAAATATCGCGGGATCGATATCTATTTCGCAGCTTATTTAATGGCAGCTATTGGCATTAATGTGCTAGTAAATTTTTTAATAGTTAACATAGATAAATTAACGGAAACTTTTAATTATTGGAATCTTTCAGCTGAGCTTATTCCTAATTCTGTTATGTTTGCTTGGGCAGCTATAATAGAAGAAATTTTTATGCTTACATTTACAACTTATTATCTCTTGTCAAAAACTAATACTTTTACTAAAAACCTTAAATATTCCAAGATTATTGAGTACGGCCAAACATTTGATGCTATACCTTTATTTAACTTCATAAAAAGTTCTGATCCTTTACTTAGGGATCACGCGGAGAAGACCCTTATGATGATGTACGAGCGAATTCCTTTAAAATCAGAAATTTCTTTGGACGATTGGGAGTACAAAAATTCCTTATTGGATGCAATATGTGATCCCAATCCGAATTCAAGAAGAATATCTATTCAAATATTAAAAAAACTGGAGAAAGATGCCTCTGAGGTAATTATACCGTGGATCATAGACGCTCTTGAATCACCTAATTATGATAAAAGCATCCCTATTGCTGAATTAATTCTTCAAGCTGAAGACTCGTTAATAAAAAAAATACCTACAAAAATCATAAAAAACCTAATATCAGATTCTGAGTGGAGGATGAAATTGATAGGGTTAAAAATGTTAACCAAATTAATCGACATTGGAAAAGATTCAGTTCAAGACATAAATTTAATGAATTTACTAAACGATCCAAATAGCCTCGTTCAAACTGAAATTTTTAATATACTATCAGCGACACAGTTGAATGTAAAACCTGAAATCTTACTAAATAAAATTCATCACCCTAATCAAAACATTAGAGCGGCGGCAATTCGAAACTTGAAAAATCTTAATATAGAAAAACTTGATTCCAATATTGTTAAAACATTAATTCCCTTGATGCATGATTCTAATAGTAGGGTACGTGCTTCTATATTTGATGTGATTTCTAAAATAGGGAACTTTAAGAAGAATTCTATTCCTGTCTCACCTTTCTATGAAGGGTTACTCGATTCAGATGAAAAGGTAAGGATTGCATCAGTCTTAGCTCTAGAAAAATATTATGCCGAAGAACCAAAGTCCATCGATCTAGAAAAGATTATTAGTCAAATTGATACTGAAAATTTAGATTCGTTAAATAGTATTATTTCTCTATTGGGTATAATATGGCAAAGTAATCCTGAAAAAATCTTAACAACTTTATTAATATTCATAAAATTCAACAATTCCGAATTAAAAAAGGGAATTTCAGATATTATAGTTAAGAACTTCAAGAAGAATCCAACTCTAATTTTAGATAAATTAATCAGAATTAAAGATGAAACAAAATTTATATCAAAAGGTATTATTTCCCAAACGATTACTAAGATATGTAGACAATACCCTAATGAATTAATCCCAAAACTAATTGATCAGTTGAATTCGGAAGATCTTGATACAAAAATTAATATCATCTCTTCGCTGGATGGGTTGATAGATGATTTCACTGATTTGATAGCCATTGATTCAATATTAGGAATATTTAAAGGTGAAAATGAGGTTGTTCTAAAGAAAGAAACCGCTCATTTAATTTCAAAAATTTCAAAAACCAAACCCGTAGCATTAAAATCTGTAATAGCAGAATTATTACAATTTCTCCCTGAACAAGAATTATCTGTTAGAATTGTTTTAACCAAATCTATATTGGAAATTTCAAAAAATTTACCGGATATTATATCTGTTCCTCTCGTTTTAGAATACTTATCAGATTCCGATTCATTCATTAGAGAAACGAGCGTGAAAATTTTAGGTTACATAGGAAAAACTCTGCCGATGGCTACTATTAATGCTTTAATTAACAAAGCTTTAATTGACGAAGAATGGATTGTACGTGACGCTGCAGTTGCAAGTTTAGGGAATCTAATTCCGTTTATTGAAGACAAGGAAGTAATTATTAAGAATTTAGTAAGTTTAATGGATGACGACAAAAGTTGGGTTCGGCGATCATCAATGAAAATTCTTTCGTCAATTAAAGAAATTTCTGAATCCAAAATCCCCTTTGGGAAGGTTTCAGAAAATCTATTGAACGAAGACCCTAAGGTTAGAGAAGGAGCAGCTAATTTATTAAATATTTATAGCTTTGAAGAGATAGATAAAATTTTTCAGAATATTATTTCATTGTTAGGAGACGAATTAGAAGATGTTAGAGCAACGACCGTAGATGTAATGGTGAAAATCATCCAACAAATGGGTATAACTAAAATGCTCTCAAAATTATTAAAAAATTTAAGCGATGAATCCACTATAGAAACACAACAATCAATAGCAATTATTTTGGGGCGAACTGTTAGATATACAGATGAAAAAATAAAAAAGAGGGTAATATCCTTGCTTAAAATTAGATGTGAAATGTCGCAAGATAAAATTATTTGCGAAATCCTAAATAAATTAAGAGAAGGTTAAAAAAAACCAAGATTTTGTAGATATTTCTGTGGAGTATTTCACTAAACTTATTCTCTCTTATTATTTTTTTCCGACAATTTTTATTTACTGCTTAATAAGCTTAAATCGTTAATATATTGGATTAAAATATCACCAAAAATAATTTGGGTATATCATTGTAATAATAAAGGTGATCTCGTTTGACAACCCCAATGTCCAGTCCTAGTGTACCTATTCACAAAATTCAGCATTTTGAAGACTTTTTTAGATTATTTGAAGAAAGACCCGGAGTATATAAATATCTAGACTTGATTAATGATGTAATTTCAAAAAGTGGCAACATTTTAACTATTTCCTACGAAGATTTATTAGCTTATGATTCTGTAATTGCTGAGCTTTTAAGAAAAGATCCTAGTTCCCTTTTAGAAGATGCTATTGATGCTTTCAAGAACATCCTGAAATTTCAAGGTGGTAATCTAAATAATCAAGATTACTTCGTTAGAATAACAACCCAAGACGAAAAGAGCCCCTTATTTATAGCTTTAAGAGGCTTAAGGGCAAAAAACATAGATCGTCTTGTGTGGACTAAAGGAATTTTAGTGAGGAGTTCAAAGATAAGACCAAAGTTAATTAAAGCAGAGTTCGAATGTATGACATGTGGTGCTAAATTTGAAGTTTTACAACTTACTTCTAGAATAAAATGGCCTAAATTTTGTTCTAATACGCGCTGCAAAGCAAAATCTCAATCAGATTTCAGGCTTATTTCTAAAAATTCTGAATTTATAGATTGGCAAAGCGTCATGATCCAAGAAATACCAGAAGATTTGCCCCCTGGTAGAATACCTAGAGCGATTCAAGCAATATTAACTTACGATTTAGTAGATACTGTAAAGCCGGGCGATAGGGTTACTTTAATGGGGACATTTAAATCAGTTTTAGCGCAATCTACTAAAAGTATGAATAGCACACTCTTCAAAACTTTTATTGATGTCAATTTCATCGATCCAGAAGACAAAGCGGAAGGACTTATCGAATTATCTAAAAAGGATAAAGAAGAGATTGAAAGATTATCAAAAGAACCCATGATACAAAAGAAAATAGCAAGGTCCATATCTCCAGTTATTTATGGAAGAGGTGACTTGAAATTGGCTGCAGCATTAAGCTTATTTGGGGGTACTAGAAAGCTACGACCCGGAGGAGGATATAAGCGAGGAGATATACATATTTTATTTGTGGGGGATCCAGGTACTGGTAAATCAGAGATTCTAAAAAGCGCAATAGACATATCACCTCGCGGCTTGTATACCTCCGGGAAAGGTTCAACGGCAGTAGGTTTAACCGCTGCGGTAATTAAAGACAACGAAACAGGTCAAATGAATCTTGAAGCAGGAGCCATTATTCTGGCTAATGGAGGGGTCGCTGCCATCGATGAATTTGATAAAATGGATACCTCAGATCGATCAGCTCTGCACGAAGCAATGGAACAACAAACAGTTAGCATTGCTAAAGCAGGAATTGTCGCTACTTTAAAAGCCCAGACAGCAATCATAGCGGCAGCAAATCCTCGCACTGGAAGATATGATCGCTATAAAACACCAACACAAAATATTAATCTTCCACCTTCACTTTTATCTCGTTTCGATTTAATTTTTATAGTTACGGATAAACCAGATCCCGTTAATGATGCACAAATGGCAGAGTTTATATTACAAAATTCAATGGAAGGAGCAAAGGATAATATAAATAGTAAGTCTAATAAATCAGCTCCTATTAACAATGAACTTTTAAAAAAATACATTAAACATGCAAGAAGGAGTTGTCTTCCTGTATTGACTGAAGAAGCAAAGGAAAAAATTAAAGAATTCTATTTAAAACTACGAGGTCAATACGACAGTGAAGATGCAATTGTTTCGATTTTAGCAAGAAATCTAGATGCTCTCGTGCGATTGAGTGAAGCCTATGCAAAAATGGCATTAAGGAAAAAAGTCCTCAAAAGTGACGTTGAAGAAATTATCAAATTATTTAAAAGATATTTAAAAGACACAGGGTACGATGAAAGTACGGGAAAAATTGATATGGACAGGATTCTAGTTGGCCAATCTCGGAGCTCTATCACTAAACTTGATAAAATGCTTACCAGATTAAAAGAAATATTTGAAGATAATAATTGGAAATCGTTAGAAAAAATTAATGTCATTCAAATTCTTGAGCTTGAAGAAGATTTAGATGAAAAATGGATTAAAGATGCTTTGGAAGAACTTGTTAAAGAGGGTACTCTTTACGAACCAAGGAATAACACAATTAAATTTACTTATAAGGACGATTAATTTCTCTTAAAACAACAATTCCTTTTTAAATTCAATCAAAACTAAATTGTATTATTGGGATGAAATTACAGAACAGCAGTAATAAATTCAGAAAAGTGGAAGAATTCGTCTTTGAATTTTACGATGAGACTTACGTTGAATCCTTAGATGATGGAGAAGCTCCGAAGATAACCGAGGAATACAACAAAGTTGATTTTAAAGCAGACTTAAACGAAGAACAATTTGAAATCGTAAATAACATTCAAGGCCCTATGTTGGTTATTGCAGGGGCTGGTTCTGGAAAAACGAGGACTATTGTTTATTCTGTTGCCAAACTTTTAGTATCAGGAGTAAAACCTAGTGAAATAATGCTTGTTACTTTCACGAATAAAGCCGCTAAAGAAATGTTCAAACGAGTAGAAATGTTACTTGGAAAAAAACCAAAGGGTATATGGGCGGGTACTTTCCACTCAATTGCTAGCCGATTTTTGAGGATGTATGCAGAAACGCTTGGATTAAAACCCAATTATACAATTATGGACGAAACTGATGCAAAAGGATTAATGAAGTTATCAATTGATAAAGCAGATGCAAAAGATCTCGAAGAAAAATTTCCTACATCCTCAATGGCAAAAGCCATTTTATCGTTTTCAATCAACTGCAATAAGACAATTAATGAGGTCATTCAATGGAAATATAATCATTTTGATAGCGATCCTGTTATTGCGAAATTACGAGATGTCTTAAAAATTTATAGCACTAAGAAAGCAGAAAATAGCTTAGTGGATTTCGACGATTTATTGGTTTTCTGGAATAGGCTATTAGATGAAAGATTTGTAGCGAAATTAATAGCTAAGAAAATCAAATTCGTTTTAGTTGACGAGTATCAAGACACCAACTATATTCAAGATGAGATTATTTATAAAATTGTAAAACAAAATCCAGAACATAATGTAATGGCAGTTGGTGATGACGCTCAAAGTATTTATGCGTTTCGAGGCGCCAATTTTCAGAATATATTGAATTTTGAGAAAAAATATAAGGATTGCAAAAGGTATGCCATAACATACAATTATCGTAGTGTTCCTGAAATTTTAGATTTAGCTAATAATTCAATAAAACATAACTTCTCTCAATATAAGAAAGAGATGCATACTACACGTAAAAATGGAACGAAACCTATACATGTTTCAACTGAGTCTGATGAATACCAAGCAGAATTTATAGTCAATATGATAAATCAATTGAAATTTGAAGAATATGATTTAGATGATATTGCTGTTTTATACCGCGCTGGTTATCACTCATTAAGAATAGAATTGGAATTGCAAAAATATAAAATTCCCTATGTTGTTCACTCGGGCGTATCCTTTTTTGAAAGAGCTCATGTTAAAGATTTACTAGCACATTTACGCATTAGTCAAAATCCGCAAGATGAAATCTCTTGGTCAAGAATACTTACTTTGTTTCAAGGCATTGGAAAAAAGACTTCTTCTAAAATTTTCGACATGATATTGGCTATAAACAACCCTTTAGAAAATTTAATTTCAAATAACAACCTCTCTTCTATTTTAGGTAAATTGAAAATTCCCAAGCTTGTAAGAGAGGCAATTTGTGATTATTTAAACAAATTTTTTATGTCTCTTAAATTTAACAAACCTAACGAAGTTATTAATAAGCTAATTCATCAATTAAGAAAATACTTAAAAATTCAATATGACAATTGGCAAGATCGCTTAGAAGATCTAAAACAAATAAGCATATATTCCCAAAATTTTGATTCTATCCCTATTTTTTTAGATGCTATAACACTGAACAAATCCACATTTGAATCTAAAAAAATGGGTTTAGCCTCTATAGACAATCAATCATTATTGACACTTTCCACAATTCATAGAGCAAAAGGATTAGAATGGAAAATAGTGTTCATTCCGATGTTATCCGATAATTTATTTCCATCGAGCAAGGTTAAGATTAATTCTCCAGCATATGAGGAAGAACGGAGAGTATTTTATGTAGGAATTACCAGAGCGAAAGATAGATTATTTTTAATATCTCCTAAAAGTATTAAAGTTTTGAAAGGTCAAAGAGAGTTAAACACCTCTCAATTCATAAGAGAATTAAATCCAAATGTTTACAAAAAAAAAATTCATAACTATAACAATCTAAATCAATTAAATCCAGAGGAAGATTTAACTAAAAGAAGACCAAAAAAAAAAAATGAATTTCCCTTATTTACAACAGCAGATACATTATTAAAAGATTAATTTAAAACTTTTAAATTAAGAGAATAATTTAATTCTATTGATTTTATCAACAAAAAATGATGTTTAGAAAGAATATCATGAAAGCAGCAGTATTTATTGACGTAAAAAAAATCGATTATCGAGAGGATTATCCAAGACCCTCTCCAGGAGAGGAGGATGTAATCGTAAAAACGCACTATTGTGGAATTTGTGGAAGCGATATAACTAATTATAAGTTCAAGATGTATCAGGCACCTATAATAATGGGGCACGAATTTTCGGGGGAAGTTGTAGAAATCGGCTCTAATATTACTGATATAAAACGGGGAGATAAAGTTTGTGGAATAAACGTTGCCTTAGATATCGATCAAGGACAATTAGACGGTATGGGGATTTTTAAAGATGGAGGATTTGCTGAATTCGTAAAAGTTCCAAGAAAATATTTATTCCAAATACCTAAATCTGTTTCAACTAAAGAAGCAGTGATGATTGAGTCATTTGCTAATGTTTGTAGGGCTGTAAAATTATCCAATATAACTGTTAACCAAAATATAATTATAATAGGAGCAGGAAATATTGGATTATGTTTTTTAAGTTATTTGTTGAAAGAAAAAAGCCCTAATTATGTCATCGCAATTGAGCCACAAGCATTTTTAAGAGAAAAAGCAAAAGAATTTGGGGCAACTGAATCTTTTCCCCCAAATCCAGCAAAAATTAAAAAGTTTTTAAAAAGAAATGGAAAACCAACTTATATTTTTGATTGCGCTGGAAATCAAAAGTCTATTTTAATGGCAATAGATCTAATAAAAAAAGGAGGTACTGTTATCCTGGAGGGTGTTTTTAAAGGAAAAGTTTCATTTCCTATGTTTCTACTGAATTCTAAGGAAGTTAGTATTAAGGGTGTTTTAGGTCATGATCGTGAGGATATTTTCTGCGCTTTAGATTTTTTTTCTCATGATAAAATAAATGCAAATAAGTATATATCTCAAATTATACCTATTCAAGATATTCAACATGCTTTTGAGAAGTATCTCGATCCTGGTCAAAGAGAATTTATAAAACTCGTTATTGAAGTATAACGCTTAGATTTTAATTTAAAAAATTTATTCTATACCTTAGGTGTAACAATCTCTTCAGCTATTTGATGAAATGCTTTTTCAACATTTTGACCATTTTTGGCAGATGTAAAAATTGTTGCTTTTACATTGATAATCTGAGCAAATTTTTCGATATCATTATTAGAAATAATGGGATTCATATCTACCTTATTTACAACTAAAATCTTAGGAATTTCTCCGCAATATTTTTTGAGATCTTGATTCCAAAACTCTTTTAATTGTTCAAATGTATTTTCTCTCGTGAGATCTCCAACAATCAGAGCACCATGAGCACCTCTATAATACAAATGCCTCATTTTTTTCCATCTTTCTTGGCCAGCAATATCCCAAATTTGAATTGAGACGTTAGTGTCTGAGTTTAAATTTAATTCTTTAACAAATAAATTCGCACCTATCGATGTTCGATAATCTCGAGCAAAATGACCAGATACAAATTTTTTTACTAAAGAAGTCTTGCCTACTCCTGCCTCTCCTATTATAATGACTTTGATACGATAAACCATTCTACATAAACAATTTATTTTTTCCCTATATATATCTTTAGCCCTACAAAAAATAAAAACATAAATAGTTAATATGTTGTTAAATCCAAACTAAAAAATACCTTTTAATTTAACTAAAAACTTGAAGGTTTCGTCAGTTAAATAAATAGTAACTTTTTTAAAGAATAACGAAAAATCATTATTCAATAGTTTTAAAAAACATTTAGTTGATTATAATGACCACTGGGTTAATATACGATGATATTTATCTTAGCCACCGAATTGGAACGCATGTCGAAAGTCACGAAAGGCTTATTGGAATTATGGATTTCTTAAATGAGAAAAAAGTATTGGAAAATCCAGACTTTAAGTTAATTCGACCTAGAAAAGCTACTAAAGATCAAGTCAAATATGTTCACCAAGAGAGTTTAATTAACCAAGTAAAAGAAGTTAGTGAAAAGGCTCAAATTACTGGTCATATTCAGCAGCTTGATATGGACACAGCTGTATCAGCTAAGACATATGAAGCATCACTTCATAGCGTTGGTGGAAATCTAAATGGCATTGACGAAATTATTGCTGGAAAGGTTAAAAATGCTTTCGCTTCAGTGAGACCTCCTGGTCATCATTCAAACTCCTACAAATGTGCGGGTTTTTGCATTTTTAACAATGTAGCGATTGCTGCTGAATATCTTCTTAAAGAAAAGGGATTAAAAAGAGTGGTAATCATAGATTGGGATTGTCACGCGGGAAATGGGACTTCAGATATTTTCTACAATGGCTCCAAAAATGGTGAAGTAGTCTTTTTTGACTCACATCAGGATGGTAGGACACTTTATCCAGGCACTGGTTTTATTAATGATATCGGAAACGAGGGGGGGCAAGGAAAAATAATCAACTTTCCGATGCCTCCGAGAGCCTCTGATGATGTTAATATAATATTTTTTGATGAAATAATAGCTCCCATTTGCCAGGAATTTAAACCAGAATTTTTTCTAATATCTGCTGGATTTGATACTCACTGGACTGACAGACTTACTAATATGGGTTGGACCTATCAAGGACCTGCGAATTATTTGAAGAAAATCAAAGAAATAGCTGGAGAATACGCTAATAATCGAATTTTAATTACTTTAGAAGGTGGATACGAAATTGATAAGCAAGCTAAAGCTGTGTATAATTGCCTGCAAGTTCTCGATGACAGCGAAAATGAACTAACAGAAGAAAATGCTAGAAAATCCGATAATGATGTTTTAAATTATGTAAGTAATAAAGTTATCCCTAAATTAAAAGAATGTCTTACCCCTCATTGGAATTGCTTTTAATTTTTAAAAAAGCACATGAAGATATCGCCTATTTGTGCTATAGTTTATAAACTAAATTCACTATTAAAGTTACAATTATTGATATAATTAAGCATAAACATAAGAGAAGAATATTATGTCGGACGAATATGAAAAAGACGAAGAAGAAGAATACAAACCTCGTGGTCCACCCCCAACACTGCCTCCCTCAATGCCCCCTCCCACACTACCGCCCTCTATGCCCCCACCCTCAATACCTCCACCGACTAATTCGTTTGAACCTCCAGTATATCAACCCGAATCAACTATACCAAGTGGTCCCTCACAAGCAGAATACAATACAGCTCTATCTCAAGTTCAACAAAAGGATAATGTCATAGGACAATTACAG
>Ga0209979_1001099_pt1 | contig 31365 bp, 26 predicted proteins | sample AnhtaG_FD_183114 | JGI IMG/M metagenome (GOLD analysis project Ga0209979, IMG submission 183114) | Deep subsurface microbial communities from Anholt, Denmark to uncover new lineages of life (NeLLi) - Anholt_01485 metaG (SPAdes) (version 2) | ecosystem: Environmental > Aquatic > Marine > Oceanic... | reverse complement strand
TGTTTTTGTATCTCAAATCGTCGCTCCATCGTTCTGCCTTTCCATGGGGACTATTCCCCTGGAAAGTTAATCGTATAAACGACTTATAAATCTTTAATAATGTTAGACAGTAAAAATAATCAGTAGTCGTTTTAAATCCTTCTGTTTGCTAAAGTATCTCTGTGCGATTCAAACCTCTCAAAAACTCAAAATTACCACCCCGGCCAACGAAAATCAAGCAGATTTTGGGCGAAAAGAGACGAAAATCAACACCCTCCACCCTGGAATTAACTAAACTAGGGACAGTCACCTATTTTTTCCCTTTCCTTTTCAAACCATACACTACCCAAAATTTTCTAATACGTCAATGGCAAACCTCAATTCCCGCCAAAGCAAGGAATTCCGCACGCTTTAGGGAGATTATACGGGATATAGTTCCGATTTCAATATTAAAAAAAGCAGCCAAAAAAAGTTGCTTTTTGGTCATTTTTTTTGACTTTTGTTTGAAAATATGTTATAATACCCGCATGTTAGCCAAAAAGCTAACACAAACCGCCAGCAGGCGAAAGATATCCAGATCGGCTCCCGAGTCATTCACCTCCCCTACTCCACTCCAACCACCTCCTCCACTCCAACCACCTCCCTCCCATACCACATAAGCACTTCCACCACCCCAAAACCGCAACGTCCGATAATATTGTAGCTTCCCTATCTCTCCCAAACTAACAAAATGTTAATTTAAAAAAAACATTTCTGCCCTTGAGTTTATCCTCGATGTTAGCTTACTTTCTTTTCTGTCGGGGATTTTCTTTTGACTTTTGTTTGATATTATGTTATAATACGCGCATGTTAGCCAGCAGGCTAATATAAACCGCCTGTAGGCGCCAGATATAGCGGAGAACCGCACGTTTTCGTATCAGCAGATACACGCCAAAAATCATCGTTATTGAATGGTGAATAACTATGAACTACTGGCAACCGGCGATTGTCGCTTTCCGATCGAATTACTTACCTGCCTATAAGGCAGCAGATATTTACGTGCCTATAAGGCACTACATCTGTCGAGAACACTCTACAAATCAGCTACTTTTTATGCAAAACAAACCCAATTTTAAAGATGCCCAAATGAACGTAAGTTGCTTGTACACAAAGGAATATCAAAATTTTATCCCGCTGGCGGGGCAAAAAAACAAACCCAATTCAAACCCAATCAAACCCAATTTACTAAAAGCCAAAATGAACGTAAACTTAACTTTAACAAAGGATTACAGAAAAAAAGATGCTTTCTTAGTCCGAAAAAACAAACCCAATTCAAACCCAATTTCCGTAAAGCCCAAAATGAGCGCAAACGTATATGTTATAGAGGATTATGAAAATGAATCCGCCTTCCGGCCCAAAAAAACAAACCCAATTCAAAGCCAATTTTTCCAGTTGACTTACATACCAACGCAGTGTAGGATAAAGTAATAAACCCTATAAGGAGAAAGGCCATGAGCAAATCAAGAGCATTCACACTAATCGAACTCCTCGTTGTGATTGCCGTCATTGCTGTTCTGATGGCCATTTTAATGCCGGCATTGAATTTGGCCCGAGACCAGGGGCGCAAGATGGTATGCACCAACAACCTCCATAGTCTGGCCCTGGCCAACCAGCTATACGCAACCAATTTTGACGACTGGGGCGTGCCTTGCCGTGATTCCAGCAACCCAGGGGCTTCTATATGGACAGGCAATCCCGATTTCCGGAAATACATTGGCTACGAGGGAGCCGAACCGGATCTATCCTCCGTTCAAACCCCCAAGAAATACAAGTGCCCCAGTGATAGACAGAAAGCCTGGTTGCACGCCTATGACATTGAAAGTGGCAACGAAGGGGGGACCCTTGTCAGCTACGGCTTCAATATCGAAGACTGGTATCCCTTCGGTGGGTCAGCCCTCATGGACTGCCACCATGAACCTGACCATGTTGGCTTACAAGATGTCCACCGTCAAACAGCCTGCACGGAAACTACACTTCAATGAAGCGCACGACTGGTGGAGTAAGTGGCGGGGTGCCAATTACATCGACGGTTGGGATGTATTGGGCCAGCAGGGCACTGTCAATGACTACAAAGCGGCCGGATGTGGGGGCCCCACCATGTATCGCCATAATGAATCTGCCAATCTCGCCTTCTATGACGGCCATGTGGAAAGCTGGCATAAGAGCAAGCTATGGATACCTGAGCACGCCACGCAGAGACCGTACCAACCCGGCATCTGGGTGGTTAAGAGAGAGACCTGGGAAGAAAATGGTGGCGGCCTGTAAAACCGTTGAATGGTGGAGTCAAAGTATGTTGGCTGTGCACCACCATGGGTATTATTGTAAATGCCCTCTTAGGATATATATTGCCAAGAACTTTAACTGATGAACACTCGCATTCCTGCTCAAAGATTTTTTTAAGAGTTTTTCTTCGTTGCTAACAATTTACCTTTTTGTCTTTTTATCGCATCCTTTCGTTGTGCGTCGCAACGCCTTGTATATGCCTATAATGCATAGGTCAACAACTAAGACGAACGCAATAATTGCTCCAACTTCCCACATTTGTTTTTCCTTACCGCTCCATTTTAATAATTACCTATCGTAATTCAACTAATACTTTCAGAATCTCACAAACCACCCCCTCATCTTCCAATTTAAAGCGCCCAGCAGGCCGCTCAACCGACGAACTCGTCTTGAGAGGTATCATTTATTAGCCTCAGTTTACAAAGAATAAAAAAAAAGACCTCTGATAAAACTATCAAAGGTCTATTTACGCCAGGTTTCCCGCCTGATCGCTCAGACGAATTTCATAACTACATTTTTTTATAGGCTTATGAAAACCTGCCCTTAGAGCTTTACTCTTATCTTTTTGGTTTTGTCAGGCGGAAGGCTTCGGACACCTTCGAGGATTTTCATCTTATCTGTACCAAGTTCGCCGACCTTGACCGTGTACCTGCCTTCCTTGAAGACCTTGGGCCTGAATGAAGTTCCGTTGATGCGAAGGGTATAGATGATTTCATCGTTCGACTCGTCAATCACCTGCACGACGGGATTTTTCATACCTCTGACTTGGATAATTGGCAGATAAGCCACGGCCTTGCGCCCATAGTTGTCCTCCTGTTTGATAGTCCTGGGCCAGCCGGGATATGGCTTGGTATTTGGATTCGTGATATCTACGTTTCTGGGCCAGCATTCGATTGTGATTTCTCTGGTCTTCTTATTGAATTTGACAACTCCGAAGCCTGCCGCCCGCGTCGTCAGCTTATTCCCGCCGTTCAGTTCCGGACTCGGATTGGCGACAGCCAGGCACGTTACTTTATTTCCAAAACCATCGAGGAATTCTCCCGTATGTTCCGGTGCACCCGGTTCGCGGTTCTTGCCCGGCTCAAGCGGCCTCCACCACCGCAGATAGAGGTTCGCAATCGACGGCACACAGAACGAATAGCACGAGTCGTTCCAGTCGTCTATCCCGTGGTGAAAGATTGTCGCCAGGTGCTGGTCGCCGGCGATATGGATGGCAAAGGCCCTTCGTATCTCGGCGATGGCCTTGTTGCGTCCTGTCTGCGGCCAGCCGTTCGAGTCCAGGTCAGCGTGCAGCCGATTTTTTATGGCGCCGTGGATGTGTGCACCGCCGCAAAAGATTGTCTGTGACAGTACCGCTTTCATATCTGCGCCGCGCCAGTCGGTTCCCCACTGACGCAGAAACTGTAACTGTCTCTCGCCCAGCAGTTTTGCACCGGGGACATCGACGCTCTTAGGATCATAATTAGGATTCAAAATATGGTCCGGGCGAGGTCCCTGCTTTGGAACCAGACCCTCGGGACCCGATTTGAACTTGCGGTCCTCGATGATTGCGAAACTTATTCGGCCCAGCGTCAGAGAGGTGTAGTACACGCCGATACCTCGCTCTATTGGAGTTGGGTCGTAGGGGTCTGGCAGATGGCTGGTTTGGGCACGCTCAACTTCTTTGACGTACTCGAGCGGTGCAGCGTATCCTCCGTCAGGACCAGCACGGGTACGCGATAGCTTTCCTCCCGCACCCCACAAATTGGCCTGACCCACATCGTGGTCGTCAGGTATTGTAATCGTTGGGGTATTGCGAATGACATCTCCGAAATCTCTGCCGAATTTGAGCCAGGCGGCATAGTGCCTGTTATGGTCATAGACCTGGTCTCCGGAAAAAAACAGAAGGTCGGGTTTCAGCTTTTTGAGGTTCTCAACGATATCGATTTTAGGTATGTCTCCGCCGTGCCTGGGATTTATCGAGTTGCCCGTAAATGCAGCCACAACGATGGTATTTTTATCGACAGGGTCTTTGCGGATAATACCTGTGTAATATGCGCTCTTACCGTGGGCGACGCGGTATTCAATATCTTTTGTAGAATCCCAGCTCTCAACACGGAAGACCGCCGTCCAGCCTTTCTCGACTACCTGTGTTTGGGCTATTTGTTTCCATCTTCCGTCTTGCTTGATTTCGAGCCTGACTATCCTGTCCTCATCTTCCTCCAATGGATACAACTGGGCGGTCATCTTCATAATGTTATTTTGTACGGTGTACAGCGCAAAACAAATAACCTTGTCCCTGGAAACTTCAGGAATCTTCAGGAGTTGAGCGTTAGCTGTACTCAACAGCAGAATGGTTATCAGAATCGTTGTAATCCGCAGTCCACAGGATGCCTTGCGGCAGATGCCTTGCGGCAGTACTTTTGCTTTTATTGAGTTCATTTCTAATCCTTTCCTGTTTATGTTACTATTTTCACTCGTTCATAATTATCAATCTTTAATCAGATACGGCTGTTCCGGCAGCTCGCGTATCCAGATATTGCGAAAGCGCATAGGATTGCCGTGGTCCTGGAGTCTAATTCTTCCGGCCTTATGAGGTCTGTACCTGGCTTTTCTCTTATGTGATGTAGTGCCCTCTATCTCAAGGTTGTTGTGGACAACAACGCCGTTGTGCAGCACAGTAATGCGGGCCTTGCGAATACACTTGCCGTTTTCATCGAATAGCGGGCGAAGGAAGCTGATATCATAACTTTGCCATTCGCCGGCTTTTCGGCAGGCATTGACCAGTGGAGGATGCTGGCCGTAAAGCGCTGCGGCCTGGCCATCTGCATAAGTCTTGTTGTCTTCATAGTTGTTCTCAGTGTATGAATCGAGTATCTGTACTTCGTACCTGTCCATAAAGGACACACCGCTGTTACTGCGCTTCTGGTCGGTTATCTTAGGGTCAACGCCTTTCGGCGTTGCCCACTCGATGTGCAACTGGCAATTGCCGAATACTTTTTCCGTATGAATGCCCCCTGCCTTTTTGGGGACCTCCATATAATAATCATCTATTATCTTCCATTTTGCTTCGCCGCCCTTATCACTTTTCCATTCTGAAAGGTCTGTACCGTCGAACAGGACGATTGCATCCGACGGCGGCTGGCCAAATCGTTTGGCTGGAGTGATAATCGGCGGATTCTTACGCTCCCTGTCGTGTACGGCGTACTTCTTAATCTCCATTGCAGCGTAGCCGCTTACACCCAAAACCGTTGCCACCAAAAGCAGGCAAACAACAATCTCCGTCAGTCTTGCTCTTGTTTTCATAACTTGCTCCTCTGATTCTGTTGTTACTTGAAATCTCCTCAATAGTCTGGCGCCCGGCTACGCCGCCGAGCCTAAATGCCATATAATACCAGAACCAACCGCCAAGAACCACTTTATTTTACGCTTTTTCACAAACCACTCGGAACAGCGCAGTGCTCTGTCACAGAACAATTGATGGATTGTCATTCCTGCGGAAGCAGGAATCCAGAACTAAAACAATGGATTCCGCATCAAGTGCGGAATGACAACTACTCAAACCATGAGTGACGGACCAGTAGTATTCTGTAACACGCCTGTTAGAAGTCCGTCGATGCGGCGCCGGATGACGCACGTGCGTTCCCGCATCTAATTTGATGGGTGGCAGCCTCAAGCTCGTCCCGAAAAGCTTGTCCCCGAGAAAGCGGGGATCGGGACGAGCTTGGGGATGGCTTGGAGTTAGTAATCACCACGCATTTATCGTGTTACAGACCACTATGGTTACTAAGCGCAACACAAGCCGCAAAAAAAAAGCAAGCTGGGCGGCTTGCTTTTTTTCAAATCCCGCAATATAGAGCGGTCTCTAAGCTCTTGGTTTAACGATTCATTACATTCTGGCGCACAATATCTTCAAGTTTCTCGATGTCCTTGCGCAAACGGCTGACTTCATCTCTCAGCATCTCAATCTGGGGCTCCAGCTCTTCTTCGTGCGGTTTTTCCTTCTTTCCCCCAGCAACTTTCGCGATATGACGCTCCAGCTCTTTGGCCTCCCCGAAAATAGCTTTAGCCTTGTCGTAGTGGCCGGCCTCCTTTGCTTCTCTGGCCATAGCATGCAGGTGCTCGATTTCCCTCTTCATATTACCAATCTTGTCGCGATGAGCGGCTTCGTCTATTTCCATAGCTAACTCGCGGGCCTCTGCGTGGAACTCATCCGCCTTATCGTGACGGCCTTCCCGCTCGGCGTGCTCAGCAGCTTCCTTGAGTTCGGCAACTCTGTGGTGTATCTCTTCCGTATGCTCGGCCATCTCTCGACGCTCAAATTCACGTTCCACCGCGTCTTTAAGCTCTTCGGCCTCGGCCCAGAGCTCCTTGGCTTTTTCTATCTCGCCGCGCTCCTTGGCCTCAGCGGCCATACGCCGCAACTGCTCAATACGTCCCTTGGCCTCATGAAGCTTTCTGTCCTCAGTTTCCCTTTTATGCGCCTCAATCTCCTCGGCTATTATTTTGGCTTTTTTGTGGAGCTCGTCCGCTTTGTCGTGCTGGCCTTCCCGTTTGGCATGTTCAGCAGCTTCCTTGAGTTCTGCAACTCTACCGAGCATCTTTTTCGTACGCTCGGCTATCTCTCGATGCTCAAGTTCGCGTTTCACCGCATGTTCAAGCTCTTCAGCCTCGGCCCAGAGGTCATTGGCTTTTTCTCGCTCGCCGCGCTCCTTGGCCTCAGCGGCCATACGCCGCAACTGCTCAATACGTTCCTTGGCCTCACCAAGCTTTCTGTCCTCAGTTTCCCTTTTATGCGCCTCAATCTCCTCGGCTATTATTTTGGCTTTTTTGTATAGCTCGGCTGCCTTGTCGTGCTGGCCTTCTCGCTTGGCATGCTCAACAGCTTCCTTGAGTTCGGCAACTCTACCGAGCATCTTTTTCGTACGCTCGGCTATCTCTCGATGCTCAGTTTCGCGTTTCACCGCATGTTCAAGCTCTTCGGCCTCGGCCCGAAGGTCTTTGGCTTTCTCCTCATGCTCACGCGCCATCGCACAAAGCTCCTCGATACGCTCTCTTATCTGCTGGAACTTGTGCAGTAGTCCCTGTTCTCTATCGTCGATGAAACCATCGCGGTTCCGGTCGAACCGTTTCTGCAATTCATCCTTTACAGGAACCCTGTCGCCGGCGACAGACACTACGGCCAGAACGAACACACACACAATAGATAGAATGAACATTTTCTTCCACATTTCATTTACTCCTTTCTTAGCTAAGACCTGTATTTAAACCCCCTTGACATAAATAAAGGATAAGAGCCGTACCCCCGGCTCATCGCATGTCTGTTTGATTACAAAGTATATTATACATCCTGTAAGGTAATTTATAAAAGGATTTTTTCTTTACGCGGGTCGAACCGTGCGACCTTGCCCTCGCGCAAACAGAGCATACCCATTTGTAATGGCGTTTGCACGTAGTACGCTAAATCCATTGGGCTTAGAGTCTGCTGCTGAGGCGAACGGCAGCAGTCGAGGAATTTCTGCCAGTATCCGACAAAGTCTTCCCCGTGCTCGATGGCAAAACGCTGGGGCTTTTTCTTGGAACCCTCGGCGGGATTAAAAACGATTTCATTCCCTTCGATTGTCAACGTACCTTCCCATCCGCGGATAACCGGCAAACGGTTTCCAGCACCACGACACGCAGTTGTCGCATGATTATTTCCCTGCGTTCCTAATACCGCAACTGTGATATTCTCCGGGTAATCGATGAGCATATTAAACGTATCGGGTATCTCACGCTCCTGATAGCGGAACTTGCCGCCGGTTGCTACGACCGTGCTTGGCATCGTAACTCCGAGCATAGACAGCACCGGCGTTAGACTATGCGGAAATAAATCCGTCGAAGGCCCGCCAGCATAATCCTCGTACATCCGCCAGCGGAAGAATCGGCTCACGTCAAAGGGGCGCTTAGGCGCATCGCCGAGAAACGCCGTCCAGTCCAGCTCAGAACCGGGCCTGGCATCGGCGTCATCAATTGGCATACCGCGCTCACCCCAGTCGCCTACGCGAAAATAGCCGCACTCGGCGTGAATTGGCCGGCCAATCAAACCGTCAGAAATCAGGTTCTTCATTTGCTGCCAGGCCGAATCATACATACCCTGCGTGCCGAGCTGGAAGACCCGACCGCTTTTTTTCACCTCTGCCGCCAACTGCTTGGTCAGTTCGAACTGCCGCCAGTGCGTTACCGGCTTTTCGCAGTAAACGTCCTTGCCTGCTCGGACAGCGTCAATCGCCTGATAGCCGTGGTGATGGTCCGGCGTGGAGATGCAGACGACATCCACATTCGCATCATCAAGCAGTTCCCGATAATCCATATATCCCTTGGCGTCGTAGCCTTTTGCGCGTTGTTCCATTCGCGGCTTGTAAACGTCACAAACGGCGACAATATCTATTGGTTTTTTTGCCTGTGTCTTGAGCCAGTGAACCACATTAAAGTGAGCACCGCTTCGACCGCCGCACCCGATGAAGCCAACTCCGATACGCTCATTGGCACTTTTGCCAACGGCACGTTTCACAGACGTACCTGCCACTGTAACCGTCGCCGCGGCTACACCGGCCCGACTAATGAACTGCCGACGTGTCAGACTATGGTCTGTTTTGTATAGTGATTTTTGTTTTTCACACATAGCTTTCTCCTCAATTCAGTTTATATTATTATTTAGTTTCTGTTGCGGAAACAGTATTTGTCATTCCCGCGAAAGCGGGAATCCAGTTTTTCGCTCTGGACCCCTGCTCCCCGCTTTCGCGGGGACAGTTTACCCCTGCGGAAGCAGGGGCAGGGGTGACATCGTCGGTCTTTGTTTTCCGCGACAGATACTATTTATTTTTGACCCACCAGTTATATACCTTTTCGATTCGTTCATTTTCGACTCGATTGTCCCACACGGCCACGGCGTAGCGTAATACCAGCGGTTTATCCGATGTTACTGTCAGCGGCTCTTTGTGCAGATTCAGCGTGGCCGAAAGGTAAGCGAAGGGCCTGGTCATCGTAAACCACTGTGTCGGATGACGCAGATTGTCCGGATGACCGAACATAGCAACCGTAACAGGTTTGCCGTTCGCCCCCGCGGTATAAGCGCACCACCTCGCTCGCACAAGCCGTTCGTCACCCCGCACGATATCGCCGGTCTTACCCTCGGCGTTGCGGAACTGACCACCAGTGTCCATCGATTTCAAAAAACGCATACCCAAACCGAAGTAATGGGAACCTGTAAGCGTCGCTGATTCTTTTCCGGATGGCACGGAAAAGCTGGATTGCCAGCTCAAAAGCGTGGCCTTAAAGTCGTTTAGTTGACAGACTTTGATTGTCCGATGTTCTTTTAGTAACAATTCCTGACTGCCAGGATTGACCCAGTCGAGCTGTTCCGTAAAGCCCGCGAGAGGAACATCAACGTGCTTGTCGATTCGTGTGTCGGTAAAGCAACGGTGCACTTGACGTCCTGGTGCCTGCTGCTCTTCCCAGAAATCCACGCCGTCCACGGCAACCGCAAACATCAATGCGTGATGATGCAGATGGTCGGCAGGCGCATCACGCAGAACGTTAAAGCCACGCGGCGAGAATAACTGCTGCACGCATGGTTTGAAAGGCACGTCCCGGTAATGATATCGCAGCAAAACACTATCGCCTGTGTGAACCGAAATGATATTTTCCTCTGTAGTAATCCTCATAGGGTTTTCCGCAAATGTCGTATTCGAGACAGCTAAAAAAACAACAGCCAATAAGAGAATGATGGTAATACTTTTGAAGTTTTCCATAACCGCTTTTCCTTCACTTACTTTTTCATAAACTTACTTTGGCCCATCTGTTCCGTCCCACTTATAATTCCACATAGCCATATAATCAGGGCCGGGCAAAAATTTATCATTTGTTTTTTTCAGCTTTTGAAATAATATCTTTTCCAGTTTTTGCTGGATTTGTGCATACTTTGGACTATTACACAAATTTTCCAGTTGATATGGGTCTGTCTGATTATCATAAAGCAGCCAGGGGCCGTTAATATCCCGCACATAGGTATAACGTCGCGTGCGCACCCCGCGATATTCCCGGCCGCCACGCTTATAATTCCATTGGTGGAACGGCACCGGGCACATTATCAAAGCCGCATCGTTATCCGGCAAATTTGTTCCTTTAATCACGCCGGAGAAATCCTCACCCTCGACCGATTTTGGAATGGCAATACCACTTAAACCGAGCAGTGTCGGCATAATATCAGGTGTGTTAATCGGCATGTCAATCTTCCTGCCCGTTTTCCCATGCGCCGCAGGATAGCGCAATAAAAACGGAACTCTGACGGATTCTTCCCAGGGCTTTTGTTTTTTAGTCTGACCGTGAGAACGTAACATATCACCGTGGTCGGAAGTAAAAACAAAAATAGTATTTTCCTCAATAACACACTCTTTTAACGTCTCAAGTAAATCTGAGACGCAGTCATCCAATGCGGCAATATGGGCATAATAACCGGCTAATTCTTCCCGGGCCTTTTGCTTTAACGACTCAGGGACATTGGGATGAAGGATAATTTTGTCTGCGGAGAACAGCTTTCGATATTTATCCGGAGCCGTCTGATATGGGGCATGGGGCGGACCCCACGACATAAACAGAACAAACGGAGTTTTGTTTGCGTGCTGTTGGATGTATTTTTGGGCTTCGCGGGTCTGGGCGATGGCGTCATAACCATCCCAGTATTGCTTGACGGGCGTGTCACCATAGTAAAGTGATTTGTTGTAATTATGGGTGCATTCACAGACCTTCCAGAACTTAAAGCCCTGCCTTCTTTCTTCTGGAATAAAGGCACTCCTGCCGTGACCATCAACGTGCCACTTACCGATATAGCCGGTTTCATAACCGGCCTGGCCATATACTTTGCCGATAGTCATCGCATCCGGATCCAATGGCTTGTCATTATAAAAGATGCCATGCGTAAGCCAATACTGCCCTGTTATTAAACTTGCGCGATACGGGGTGCAAACCGGACAACCTGACACGGCGTTAGTGAAGTTGATACTTTCTTTCGCAAGTTTGTCTAAGTACGGTGTCTGGGCATTAGGGTCACCGGCATAACCAGTCGCCTGAGCACGCCATTGGTCTGCGAAGATAAAGACAAGATTCGGCTTTTGCGCGGACTTTGCGCCAAGAAACTGTGCGCCTGCACATCCCGCTAAACCTGACCCTAAGAAAACCGATGCTGCTCCAAGCCCCGCACTCTGCAAAAACTCTCTTCTTTTAATATAATTTTTTTTCATAAGACTTCCACACGCAGCACTTTTAACTATCTGTACGAACTGCAGATCACGAAATTCTGTTTACTTGACGCTACCGGCAGCTACTACAACAGCTTTTTAAGGTGGCTGATACTTCGCTCTGCTTGTTCCACAGTACCACACTCGACACTCAGCACGATGTCACGCGGCGCATCTTTACATACCTCGATGACTTTTTTCCAGTCGATAACGCCCCCTCCGCATGCGCAGCCGGCCGGCGTTCCTGTTACCTTGCCGCGTTCGTCCTCCGATTGCTGCACCGAAATATCCTTAGCGTGCAGATGCACTAACCTGTCCTTGACTTGCCCAAGCCACTCAATCGGGTCGTGACCACACAAGTAACTGTTGCCGGTATCGAAGTTAATTCCGATAGCCTCAGAATCAACCAGCTCATAAATCCGGTCCAGACCATCGGGATGCTGGCTGTACTGCTGATGCGGCTCAATGCCTATTAAAATGCCGTGACTTTCGGCAACTGCCGACGCTTCTTTAAGCACATACCGCATCAAAACATGGTCTTCTTCTTCCGTTGTCCAGGCCGGTTTCGGACCTTCATCCGTGTTGACCACCGGAGCACCACATTCCGCTGCGAAACGAATCGCCTGCTTGAGGTATTCGGTACTCACCTCCGGTTTGCAAAGCGGCGTATGTGACGATAAGCCGGAAAGCTTCACACCCGCTTTCTCACAGGCCCGCTTGACACGGTATGGGTCGTCCAGCAATGAAACACTCTGGTAGTAACCAGCCTCACTGAGCAGTTCCCGTCCCCAGTGGACCCACGGCTCGATATATTCATATCCCAACTCTGCTGCCTTTTCCACACCCCACTCAAACGGCTTGTCGGCATGCCGTACAAACTCCATATTAGCACCAATAAACACATTTGACATTTTGCGACCTCCTTACTGGCCAGTAGTAATAATCACCATAATATCCGAATCGCCCTTTAAGCGCAATTGACTTTTGAAACAGCCGTCCCTTTGTTGGCGTCCCTTTCTGTCCGTCACGCCTGTTAGAAGCGTGCTTTCACCATAATACACGAATCAGCAGCTCAAGTCCAACCCATCTTGTAAAGATTTTGTCCACTTTTCCCGTTCTTCGAACGATAAGAATTAAACATCGAAAACAGAAACACCAAGGGGCGCAATACTTCTTTGAATCGTCCGTTTGTCATCCTGAGCGAAGCGCAGCGCAGTCGAAGGATCTATTAATTAAAACGCCGACGTAGTCGGCCACAACCGGCGAGCGACGAGTAACGCAATACGAAATACGAATTGTCATTGCGAGGCCTGCAGTAGAGCTTGTGCCCGCGAAGGCGGGTAAAGCAATCTCAATACTGTTTAGCCCCCCAACCCCGAAGGGCGTTGGGGGGTCCGTCCCGAAAGCGCCATACGTCAACATATACCCAATCATTCTCACCATAATCAAAACCAAAAAAAAACCGCCCTGGCCCCGCCAGGGTCTCTACCTCGCTTAGCCCCCTGCACCGCAGGGGGTTCCCCACGTCCCGGGACTCCTTCCTTCCTGCCCTGAATCCAACGTGGTGCGGGGGCTGTTCCGAGCGCAGAAGTTTGCACTGAGCTTGTGCCTAAGGTGCATAGTCGAATGGGAGGAATCTGTTGAAATAGTTTCGCCGAAGGCGAATCAAATAGAGGGTAGGGTGCGATATTTCGCACCACTTTGACTCAGTCGGCACCTACATAAAGTTCTTTGACTGACTTCCACGTAAGTTTTTCTTCTGGCAGGCCCGGATTATTGCAGACTTTCAGTTCAGTGATGGTTCTTGACTCTTTCGAAATCTCGAGTAAGGCCAGAGTCCCACTGGGAAACTTGCACACTTCGACTATGTGGGTGTCTGTGTCACAAATTGTATCCATCTCGACGTGCATGGCTCCCGCTGAGGTCAGAATAGGCTCTGCGTCTTGATGCGCCATCCCGACCGAAACAGGTGTACCCTTTGGCTTTGGCGATCGGTTACATCCAAATAGAAGCGCTGCCACAGCTAAACATGTAATGATCTTCATCTCTCTGCTCTCACTACTGATTATACAATTTCTATCTGCTTCTGAGAAGGTCTTCTTTGTTCTCGCGCCACCACTTGTCCGATCGACGCTCCCGGACTGCTTCTGCCGCGCCGGCGTGCCCGAGCTTTGCAAGCGCGACCAGCCCGCGCATTCTGGCAGAAAACCATCGATCTTCTTTGCGAACCGCCGCAATGAGGGGTTCCATGGCGCGAGAATCCTCGAGCTCACCCAAAGCTGCAGCCGCAGCACCCCGAACAGAGTCGTTGTTATCGGTCAGCAACGCGATGAGTGGTTCTAACGCTTTGGGATCCTTGATCTTCCCGAGACTCCCTGCTGCGCGTATCTGGACATTGGGATGCCCATCGTCTAACGCAGCAATCAAAGGCTCAAACGCACGTGGATCCCTGGTTCCACCTAATCGCATTGCCGCCGTTGCCCGCACCCGCCAGAACTCATCATTCAATGCGGCAATCAGGGGTTCCACTACACGGGCGTCTTCGATCGCGGGATTTCCCAGTCCGCCGGCAGCCTTGTGGCGGACATGCGGATCCTTATCCTTCAGAGCCGCAATCAGGGGTTCAATGGCACGGCGATCTCCTATGTATCCCAGTGCATTGGCCGCCTGTCCTCGAACGACTGAATACTCATTAGTATCCTTGTCCTTAAATGTGATCTTAATCCTGCCGTCGGTGCGAATTCTTGCGATCCATCTGCATTGCGACACCCGTGCAAAAGCATCCAATGCTTCGCGAATCGTTGCGTTTTGCAGATATACTTTGCCATAACGGAAAACCACTTCGTCATTGTAATGCGGTCCCAGGATATTATCCTCAAGGGTGTGCAAATAGCGGATAAAATCCATTGTGTGACCGCCTTTGCGTTGAAATTCGATACGAGGATGCTTTTTCCGTAGCGCTAGCACGGCTTTCCTTCCCCGGCTGTAATCATTTTCAACTTGTTGAGCGGCTGCAAGATCCTCCGCAGATGGAGATTTAAGGGCGGAAATCAGTGGCTCCACGGCCCGGGGATCCTTCATCTTACCTAATGCCCGCGCAGCCGATGCTCGGACATTAAGATGTTCATCGTTCAGCGCGGAAACTAGCGCTGCCACCGCTTGGGGATTCTCAAGGGCTCCCTCGTCATGTGCCACCATTGCCGTCAGCGCCCGTGCTCCATATTCTCTGACTCGTGCATGTTCATCCTTCAGGGCAACAATGAGAGATTCTTCTAAGCCAGGGCTATAGAAATCCTTCTGGTCCCCAAGCGCCCAGATGGCGTTCGCCCGAACTTTCCAGTCCCTATCCTTCAAGGCAGCCAAGAGAGCGTCCTCTGCGGGCTTGCCGATCCGTCTTAATGCTATGGCCGCGCTTTCTCCGATGGTGCGAGGAACGGGGGAAAAAGATGATAGCTCTGAAGACGGGGGTGTTTTCAGAGGGAAAACCGTATCATCACCCAATAATGGTATTAGATACGGTGTTGCAGGAGCAGCTCGTGCGTCCCTGCCCAACTTCCTAACAGCGCTGGCTCGCATGTCTGGGTACGGGGAATGTAGTTCTTGAATGAGCCATCGAACATCAGCCGGAATGTCCGGCGGGATCTCATCTTTGGATATCTCTGGCTGAGGCCGAGCAACCGTCCCCGCCATCAAAAGAGTGACTGCGACCAGTATAGCAAATGGTGTCACAAGTGTTCTCATCTTCAACCACCTTTCGTGCAATTACAGATAACGCCGCGGTTCAGTGGCTGAGCGACAGCGAGGTCCAGTTGAAACTGCTTGTTCGCTGCCTATTGGGCTGCGATATTCACTACCTCAATAATTACTCCATACATATGAAGTAACCGTTCACGGGTATTTTGACAGTATCGGGCAACATGCCCTTGTCAAGCGTCTATGGGACCACTACGAACAACTGTCTATCCTCTTAAAACACAAGCATTTACATCTCTAAAACTTTTCTTTCGCATTTTAGACCATAAAATGCATCGTCTATACTAAAGACGCCAAAATCACAAATTTCTTACAGTAATTTTTCGGAAGAGTAGAAAATTTCATAATTTCCCGAAAACTGAGCACATGTCTGTAATAAGAGTGCTCACTTTTAGAACAGCCTGGCCAAAAAAAGAGCATTTTTGGCCGTTTTCTTTTGACTATTGTTTGAAAATATGTTATAATACACAAATGTTAGCCAGATGGCAAACATAAACCGCCAGTAGGCGAAGATGACATTTCAGTTTGCATGTCGTAAGCTGCAGCGCAGCAAGGACTTAGAGCCAGCCAGCCCGAATCTCTGCATGCCTTAGGCAGGGAACCGTTTTGAACATTTAATTTTGTGTAATTTGGATTTGTTTAGGATTTAGTGCTTAGGATTTCGGATTTATGTTTCAGAGATTAGCAACTGTCATCTGTCATCTGTCGTCTGTCATCTGTCTTCAGTCTTCTGTCCTCGCACCTCTACATCTGTCGAGAATCCTCTACAAATCAGCCCTTTTTATGCAAAACAAACCCAATTTACTAAATGTCCAAATTTATATAAATATCTATGAAACAAAGATATATAAAAATAAAACCGCCTCAGGCTCCGGAAAAAACAAACCCAATTCAAACCCAATCAAAGCCAATTTCCGAAAAGCCAAAATGAACGCAAATGTCTTTGTCACAAAGGATTACAGAAAAAACGATGCTTTCGCAGTCCGAAAAAACAAACCCAATTCAAACCCAATTTCCGAAAGGCCAAAAACGAATGCAACCCTCTTTACCGCAAAGGATTATGAAAATAAACCACTTCGCAGACGCGGGAAAAACAAACCCAAACAAACCCAATTTCAAACCCAGCGCCTCTCTAAGCTCTTTTTGGCTTTTACTTTTCTTTGCCCTAACTATAATCTGGCAATGCAGACCTTAGACGACACAGTAGAGGTGTGTCTTAAGTTTATGAAGGATTACAAAGTTCGGCACGTTCCCATAATAGAGATTCCAACTGAAAAAGACGGAAAACCATACTTTGTGGGTATTGTTTCACAAAGAGATTTGTTCCGACAGATTTCCCCCTATGTGGGAAAAATCGGCGAGGAAAAAACAGACTTAAAGGCGATGCGGCAAACACTGGGACAAGTCGTCACGAGAAACCCCAAGTCAGTATCACCTCAGACACCTATACCGGACATGATTACCTTCATGGTGGAGGACAGCATTGATATGGTGCCTGTTCTCGATGATGGGGACATGGTGGGCATTGTCACGAGTGCGGATATTGTGAAGCTTTTTGTAAGGCTCGATGCGATACGCCAGCTACACGTAAAAGCAGGAAAGGTAGAAGGGACCCCGCAAGGCGGGAACCCAAAGAATAAGCAGCTCCTTGACCTGCTTTCCGGAGGTTCGGATGAGATGGCGGATGTGCTCTCATCGGTTCTCCGAACAGTTGAAGATGTTATGACTGAGCAAGTTGTTTGGTTGGAAGAGCAGGACAATCTGGCCAAAGCAATGGATGTCATGCAAGAGGGCAAATTCAGACACGTGCTGATAGTGGACAAGGAAGGCAGGCTAACGGGCATCATTTCTGACCGGGACATTCTGCGTTATCTTCCCATGCGTAGCAGGCAAGGCATGATACAGGGAGCCCGCTCAGCGGGAACCCGCGCCGAGGTATTTCGCTCCAACCTATTTGACGTTGCCCCGGAGGATGCAAGCCTTGGGCTGCCCGTAAAGAACATCATGAGCCAAGAGATAGTTCATGTCTTGCCCACCTGCAGCTTCTACGATGCTGTAAAAATGCTGCATGAGATGAAGATAAGCTGCCTTCCTGTGGTTGACGACGAAAAAAAGATTCGTGGAATAGTTACTGCAACGGATGTGATGCGCGGGTTACTCGCCGCATACAAGCTGACCGCAAAATCCGAAGTGTAGATTTTCATATCCGCCCGCTCACCGAGCAGATAACGAACGAAATCGGCATCACTACACTCAAGTATAGCTGGTTCGGGGATACAGATTAGGCCGACAGCAATAATAAGTCTGGACCGGCCCTTCAACAGCAAACGTTCTTACCTGTATTCAAGCCGGAAATCTACGTGATTCAGGGCTGCGCTTTTTCGGCAGCACGCGTCACAAAGTCTATTCGATTCTCCAGATAATCCCGTTGGTCAGAATCATCCGGAACCAGTGCTAGCGCTTTTTCGAGGGTTTCCAGAGCAAGATTATATTCCTTCCGCATAAAGTACGACCGAGCGAGCCTATCATATACATCAACCAGATTAAGATAAGCTGGGACTAATTCGGCATTGCACTCGATTGCTTTTTTGAGAGCCAAAATCGCTTTCTCTAACTGCCCCAATTGTTTGTAACAAAATCCCAGGTTGGTCCATCCTGCTGCATTGGCGGGCTCAAGCTCCAGGAACTTTTGGTATTGTTCACTGGCTGCTTCATAGTTACGCAAAAGAAGATACCGTTTTGCCAAACGCGATCTCAAAATAGCTTTCCTCGGCGTACGTTCAACAGCCGCCTCCAGTGCCTTTATCTCAAGGTTCAATTCATCAAGGCAACTCCGGACATCCTTGTCCAGTGGATTAGCTTGTAGCGCCTTCTCAAATTGAGTGTTCATTATCTGCGGGTCACCTTGAAGAATCCCCAGAAGCCCACGCAGGGCGTAGCTTGTGCCCGTATAAAACTGTTCCAAAGTCGATTTGACCTGTTGCGATTCTTCCTCCGTATCGCCGAGGTTCACCAGATATGGCAAAACAGAGCAATGTTCCCTCGAAAGCCACTTCATAGCAGTTATCAAACATCCTTCCTCTTCCCGCTTTATTGCCGCTCCGAACTCCAGCCGGGGCCTGTCATCGGTATTGAGCGGCCCGGTGCCCCCTATCCTTCGCAATCCGCCTTCATCAACTATAAAACAATCCAGAAAATCATAAACAGAGTGAATATTGATGATAGCGAGATCGGAAGATATGTCCGGACGCTCAACCAGTTTTCTGGCACGTTGAAAATCGATTTTCAGAGGAGATTTACAACCTACCAACACGGCATGTTTATTGACGCAATTGTTCGCCATCCAAAGACAGCAGTGGGGCACCACTTCCTGAAACGTTCTGAATATCAACTGAAGGTCTTCACCTCGCAGATCCAGAGGAATCCAGCAGGACAGAATACCGCCGGGACTCAGTCGCTCTCGGCATTGCATAAAATGTTCGTATGTGTAAAGCGCCGAGCTTCCGGTAGTTCCAGGATAGGTCGAGTCGTTCATTATGATGTCGAATTTCTCGTCGGTCAGCTTCACAAAATTCTTTCCGTCCATAATGATTTTTCTTAGCCGTGGGTCTTTGTACGACCCACGATTGATTTCTTCGAAGAACTTGCCCGCTTCAAAAACGCCCGGACATATATCAACTATCCTGTAGTCTTCCACACCAAACGCCAGGCCGACACCCGATGTCTCCCCGCTTCCGAAACCGATTTGCAGCACCTTTTGCGGGCCCTTGTGCATCAGCAGCGGAACATATCCCTGAAGTTTCTGGGTAGTTCGCAGCATCAAATCCATTCCCGCCACATTGACCCCATCGACTGCAATAAGCCGGTCGCCATCGGGTAGGTCGTGTACGGTCACTGTGCCCGTCGCGTCGTCCTTGATGTAAATAACTTCGCTGGGATAATGATAAGTATTCATCGTCTTCAGGAATACGTCACGTGGGATGTTCAGCACACCAACAACAATGGCCACTACCGAAACCACCGCCGCACTCACACCGAACGCCACCCGGTGTTTCTCTGAAAAGAAAATGACCACAACAGCTAAGAAAAGCTGAATCGCGATAATTACAAGGAAGCTGTCCCGCAGCCCTAACAAAGGCACCATCACAAAGCCCGCCGCGAAAGAGCCTATCACACAGCCCATCGTATTGCACGCGTAAACCTCTCCTATTCTCTTGCCTGCTGCTTTCCAGGATGTAGCGCAGATTTTTACCGCGATGGGGAAAACCATACCCATAAGCACCGTAGGTACCAAAAGCACAACCGATGCGTCAATGAAATGAGCCGCAACTTCTTTCCAAAAAGGGCCTGCGAGCACCTTCTGAGTCAGTATATGGTCAATGTACCAGAGCATTCCCAACAACGGCACGGACCCCAGCACCGAAAGCCCCACCAGAAACTCCACAACGCCCAGCGCAAAAATACAGTTTTTGATTCTCGCTAAAAATACCCGACTACAAAGAAAGCTTCCCATCGCGATTCCCAAAATAAAACAGGTCAGCATGCACGCGAAAGCATAAACGCTCGTCCCCAGAACAAACAGCAGCACCCTTGTCCACAAAACCTCCAGCGCCAGCGCACAAAATCCCGCCACCAATACCGCTGCTAATACTATCGTTCGCTTCCTGCCGGCCTGTTCTGTAGTAACTTCACCCTTGGCAAAACTTCTCTCGGCCGGTTTAGATTTGCGCACCGAATGCTTATGCTTCTCCTCAATCGGCTTATCTGTGAACAGGGACAAGATGAATGAGAGAACTCCGACAAGAATATTCGCAGAAGCTGCCAGATAAACAGTATTGCTCACACCAAAAATCCTGATGAGCAAATAGCCCGAAAGGAAACTGCCTGCCACTGCGCCAAATGTATTGATTGAGTACAAAAGTCCTGCGCTTTTTCCGATGTCGGCCTCGGACGCTTCTTTTTTACCCGGTGAATTCGCCCATAGCTTGCTCAAAACCGGCAACGTTCCGCCCATCAGGGCTGTCGGAACCAGCAACATAACCACAGACACAGCGAACCGAACAAGACTCAATGGATAAAAGCTCAGATGGAAGCTCTGGAAAAACCAGCGATAAAATAGGTCTGTCGTTGCAAGGATAGTCGGAAAAGCGAATGCATATAGTCCTATTCCCACTTCCAGCAAAGCAAACAACTTTAGGGGTCGAAGGCTTCTATCTGCAATTCTCCCAAACAGCCAGCTACCAGAAGCCAAACCCAGCATAAACGCAGTTAGAACCGTACTGACCGCAAAGATTGTATTGCCTAAAACAACGCCGAAAGCTCTCGTCCAGGTTACCTCGTAAACCAGACCTGCCGCTCCTGAGACCAGAAACAGTGGCAGAACCGCTTTCCTCACCACTGGAATTCCGCGTTGCGTCTGTGCAATTGTGCTCACTTTTGCCGACTCACGTGCTAAAAAATTAATTTAAGTACTTTGGAACTGATTTAATTGCCAGCTAATTCATCGCTGAATGTTCATAGAGACTACTACATCAAAATACTATTTCTTAAATCTCCATAGGTCTATCGTTACATCCTCAGGAGCCAACCATTCGGCATGCCAGTCAAGAAACAGCACATTACTGCCTCTTCTATGTCGAGCTCTCGCAATCCGCCTGCCTGTGGTTACATCCTGGCTCTCAGAGGTAGGCAGATGTCCCGGGGTCCACACATCGCATCGATTATGTCCCGGGTCATCGGCTTTTCTAATTATGTGTCGCCACGAACCATCTTCGTTATCGGCGAGATAAATCGTTCGTGCTCGATTTGTGCAGGTGGTTAACTTGCTCGGTTTTAGTATCTCTACACCCTGCATGTCCTTTTTATCTCTGAAATCCCAGCCGTTGACAACGTAGCAAACGGTTTGCTCTTTATCGGGGTAGCTGGGACAGCGATATATATCTACTGTACGGTAATCGTTGCCGATAGGCTTCTGGGCTAAAAGGGGCATAAAAAGTTGGTACCAGGCCCCACCTGTGCCGCCTGCCTTGCCCCTTGGAACGAACAATTCATACTCCTCGGCATAGAAATTGGCTGCCAGACCTATCTGACGCATATTACTTCTGCACTTGATATTCTTGGCTTGTTTCTTCGCACGTTGTAGTGCAGGCATTAATATCGCCATTAATAACGCAATGATAGCAATCACCACTAAAAGTTCTATCAAGGTAAATCCTCTTCGTTTGTGCTTGCTCATACCCCACCTTTTGTACAAAAAGTTTTAAAAATACAATAACATTATACGTTTTCTAAGCTGTGAGTCAATGAAAAATTACTATATCCACGATTGTGGACAGTGAATGTCACAAAGGTAGATTTTTCTGGTCTCCGGCTGCAATTTTTCGGCGAATAAGGACCGCTATTCTCTTTTCATCTTTTTGGCTCTTGCATCATGTCTTCGAACGCTTCAGACCCTTTGATATGCAGGATAATCTCTTCAGCCTGTTTGCGCAATCCCTCATCTTCCAAAACATTAAGCAACTTATTCATTGTTATCTTAACCTGGTCGTGGTGAGTTTCCACAATCGCGCCGGCTATCTTTATCATAGCCACCGCTGCTTCTGCCTTAACTGTCTCGACCTGCAGGAACGGCGCGACCATTGCCAGTGCTCCCGGATCGCCGACGTTCGCTAAACCTGAGAGCACAAGTTTTTGCTCCGCCGAGCCGCGGGCCTGATGCATTGCCTGCCGACACATCTCCAGCGTTTTCTCAACCGGACGCTCCTCGGCTGGTAGAGCCAACAAGCGAACAAAGCCGCGCAGCGATAGCAGCCGATGTATTTGGTTTTGTGTGTTACTGTAAATTTTCAGCAGAATTTCTGCCGCCGCCGCGTTAGGCCATTTGGCCAATGTGCGAACGGCAGTATCCCGAACATCAGGATTTGTCACTTTTGAGGCATCCTCCAGTGTTCTCAGTGCCTTACTGTTTGCGATACCACCAAGCGCTCGCAGCAGCGAACATCTGACAGCTACACGCTTCTCGCTACGCAGCCCAGCCAATACAGCATCAGCCTGCTTACTCGTCTCGCTAATCTTGCGCGAAACAGCTACGACAGCTCGCTCGGCTTCTCTGCGACTACTGTCATCTTCCAGCTTCACAAGAAGTTTTACCAGCGATGGCAAATCTTTCTCGCCTGCAAGCCTGCCCAAGGCCTTAAACGCTGCTTTACTGACCTTTCTATCCGAGTTCAACGCCTCGTTTAAAAGGGCAGGTACTGCATTAACTGCGTTGCGCTCGAACAGTACCTGAATTAATTCAGAGCGTACATTCGGTTCTGAACCCTGCATGCTTGTTACAATCGCTTCATCAACTCCGCTGCCCCGAAGCAGCTTCAGACTATTCACTGCCGTGCTTTTTTCCTTGGAGTTGATACTTTCTGTAGCGGGCTTGACCAAGTAACTTACAAAGGAAGCGTCACCGAGTTTTCCAACGGCCTGCAATGCTGCTTTTCTGACCTCGGTATTAGCGCTATTGGCCGCTGTTATTATCGCAGGCAGCGCAGCGGCATCACCGCGGTCAGCAAGAGCGCCAATAAGAAGCACCTGTTCGTCAGGTAACGTCTTTGGCAATTCGCCTGCAAACAGTTCGGTAACACCCTGTCCCTTCATCGTCCGAACGCAGCTTCTGGCTGTAGTTCGTACCGTACGGTTTTCATCCTGCAGAGCCGCAATCACTAATGGCACTGCCTCCTGCCCGCCGGCGTCTGCTAAGCCCTTGATGGCCGCACTTCGAATAATCGCGGTTTCGCTTTTGCCGACCAGTTCCTTGTAGATTATGGTCGCCTGCTTTGCTTTACCCTCAGCTATAAGCTCTTCAGCACATCGCAGGTACGCATCCGTCGCTGCGAATCGTAACTCCGAATCACCTTTGGCCCTAACTTCGACCAATATTTTTCTCGCCTGAGTACCGCCAATTTTTCCCAGCGCCGCAACCGCAGCCTCACCAACTTCCCTTTCTGCTCCAAACACAAGCTTACCAATTGCTTCGACGCTTTGGTTATCACGTCGGTCACCCAAAAGATTAATAATGCGAATCTGTACTTTCGGCGAAACCTTATATAGCGCTTCGCGCAGTGCTTTCCCAGCCTCCGGGCTCGGGTTCTGGCCAATTGCGTAGCAGGCTATATCCGCAGTTTCTTCATCCGTCAGCAGTTTAGCGACTGCAGGCACCGAATCAGCCGTACCGATAAACCAAAGCTGCCTGCAGATGAACGACTTACATTCTAACGTGGCACCAGAAAGCAATCCAGCCAATCGAAGCTCGATGTATTTACGTTGTTCGGGCTGGTTTTGGGATTCCCGGATAATTTTTTCCACAGCGATAAGCGGCTCTCTGCTCATCCCGCGTTCGTAGTTAACAATCGCCGCTAATTTCTTATCAATCTCTGATTTATCAATCGCAGCCCCGGCAGTATCACTAAGAGCGGAATTCACACACAGCCATACTACTAATAGGGAGGTAAGTGCCTTTACGGAAATTCTCATCGCTTTACCCTTATAGGTGCCACGGTCTTCGCATCGGTCTCGATATCATTTTGTCGGCTTCGGGGTCGTTCACGAAGCGCTCAGTTTGAGGGTTCCATCTCATGTTGCGTCCGAGCCGCAGGCAAATATTGGCAACGTGGCAGGTAGTCGTCGAGCGGTGAGCCACCTCGGCTGAAGCGATGGTCTTGGCCCGCCTTTTCACACAATTGAGGAAATTCCGATGATGGCCTTGCCAGTTTGCCGAGTCGGTCCATTGCTGTTTCTCGAATTTTCTGTTTGCCAGGAGCGACCTGGGCCGGGCATCGACATTACCGCCGTCGTCAACATACACCCAGCCTTCTGTGCCCTCGAATTTTACTGACAGTTGCGTATTTAAGTTTGGCCAAATATCCGGTGTCTTCTTGTCGTACATTATCAACTTAACGCCGTCAGCGTACCTTGCCTCGACATGCAGGGCTATTGGAACGTTACAAAATCCTTTTTGGGGGAACTTAGCCGTGCCTTCGTACTCAATAGGCCCGGTCAATTCACTATCGTTCGCCATCTGGGCAAGGTCATTACAGTGGCAGCCCCAATCGGTTATCATCCCACCGCTGTAGTCGAAATGGTTTTTCCAGAGATTGCGAACGAAGCTCGAATTGTAGGGTATGTACGGTGTAGGCCCAAGCCACATATCGTAGTCGAAACCTTCAGGGACAGGTTCAGGCGTTAGTACCCCCGAGCTTTGTCCTGCCCTTACATAGCTGTGAAGAGTATGCAGCTTACCGAGCATACCAATGCGGGCGGTATTGACTGCAAACGCAAAACTCCTCATGCTTCGCCGCTGCGTACCGCACTGATAAACGGTCCCATAGCGTTTCATAGTATCAGCTACAACTCGGCCCTCGGCGATAGTCAGCGACATCGGTTTTTCGCAGTAGATGTCCTTGCCGGCCTTTGCTGCGTAAATCGAAGTCAGCGCATGCCAGCGGTCTCCCGTTGCGCTCAGCACCGCATCGATATCGTTGCGTCCCAGAAGCTTGCGAAAATCATTGTAGGTGGCACAATCCTTATTCCCGTAGTGCTCATCAACCACAGCTTTGGCCGTGTTCCGCCGCTCCGTATCCACATCACAGACAGCGATGAACTGCACGTCCGCGCACGTCATAAAATTACGCATATCACGCATGCCCTGCCCGCCAAAGCCGATACCTCCCATTGTGATTCGTTCGCTCGGTGGCACAGAGCCGTCCTTACCCAGCGCCGATGATGGAATGATATAAGGCGCAGCCACCGCCGCACTCACAGCAGCGGTGCTGCGCTTTAGAAACAGCCTTCGGGTAATCTTTCTCATAGAACCAACCTCCAAATGACTCTTCACGATTTGTCCAGCACCAATTTCAGACGACAAATTGGTGCTGGGCAGATTTTAGTGTTGAACAGCCTATGATTCGGCCTCTACCGCATTAGGTTCCTCGATTGTTGGTACAACAGTCTCATCAGGTATTACTGCATTGGGGTCCTCGACCTTATCTTCTTCTTTTGGTTTCTCTTCGTCCTCGATTAAATCTGAAAGTTCCTTAATCAGATTCTTCGCCTTCCACTCAGCTATTTCGTAAACCCATCCCTGATGTTTCCCAGTGAATTTTATCGCAGCTTCATGGGCAAGTAGTTTAGCCTCTTTCTTCTTAAGCTCTTCTTCTGGCTCAGCTTTAGTACCTATCAATACAGGCGTTTTATCCGTAAACTCTGCTTCACAAACAGCATACGTCTTATCGTCCTTTTGAGCTATCTTTAGGGTATAAACAGTCGAGTCCTTCAGCCTGCAAATAAATTGTTTATCAAAGGTCAAATCCCCAGAACTTTTCGCAACGTCATCGCATCTCAAACTCGTTAAAGCAGTAAAGACACTATCACCATCATCAGTCTTAAACTTTTTGCCGGCAGGAATATTTTCCAGCACTACGTCTTTGCCGTCGTCCGTTGTTTTCAGCGTATATTTACCACCCGCAGTACTAACCGTTACCGACACAATATCCTCGCGCTTCACTGATATAAGCTCCTGCTCAATGTAACTCATCGCCGTACCTCCGAGCCACGGCAGACTTGATGCCACATAGACCGTGTCGCTCGAAGCCAATCTTACGTAAGTGCCCTGCCCAAGCTCTTTGGCTTTCCCTCCGACAACGCCTGTAAGCAGCGAGGAATCCGGTTTGAAAAATTTAACTAAGGTATTGGCCTTTTCCTCCGTTAGCCCGAGGTCTTCGTGGTTTGCCGCGTTGTCTGTAACAAATTGTGAGGTTTGAATCTCCAGGCTCTTAGTAATCAAATTATTTATTTCACTTGCTTTGGCGGGATAATTGTTCTTATTGGCTACAACAAAACGCCCTTGCTGACGCTTGAGCGTTACCGCATCTTCGCCGGTCCCCAAAACGATACTGTCTATGTAAGAAGGGTCAAGTCCCTGGATAAGATAAGCAGGCCTGTCCACATCAGTCTTCGGTCCACTTGAAACACGGGACTGAACTACTGCCCAAATCACCATAACAACCGCAACAATACCTAACACCGTAAGTTTTTTATCACTCATCTATAAAACCCCTTACTCATATCTTGGAGTTTGTAGATGCGTTTATCCGTACATGGGTTTATGTGTTTCCCCATCTACTCATTCACACATCTACGCATCAACTCATTCACACATCAAGCATCACTTGCGTGACTAATATAATGTCTCTTCCTTATACTCCGACGGATACCCAACACTATTGCAATTACCAGAATAACCGCCGGCGCCATCAGCATATTAAAACCTCGAAGAATATTACCTAAATGTTCGATTCGTTCCCGTCTTGTCAATTTCACCTCATTCAATTGACGCTGTGCCCGGCGTTGTTTCAATTCGATATCTCGCTGCTTCTGTAGTATCGTACTACCGATAACCCCTTCCTGGCCTTTCTTGGCTGAAGCTAAAATAGATTGCAGCTCGCTCTGGAAGCCTGCAATTTGCGTGTTAATCTTCGCCACTTCTTCGCGAGTTTCCTCTTCCGCCTGCCTTTCAATTTCATCGACAACAACAAATGGCCGCTTAAAGTTCCCTCTCGACCTGATTGAAACCAAATCACCAGACCCGCTCAAATCATCAATGGTGTTCAGCACTAAAGCACTGTTATCACCAACAACAATCTTGCCGAAGAAGGAGATCTGGTACGCTATCGCATCGCTTATGAAGTCAACATCCGCAAAAACCACCACCGTACAATCCTGCTGGGCTTCTGTCAGGCCTTTAATCCGCTTTTTTATCTTCTTAACATCGTTAGGGTCTTTGGTTTCGTCTGAAGACTCCTCGTCGGACTCAACCTCTATCTCAATACCATCGGGGAAACTGCTCTTAAGACGGCCGGTTATCAGATAACCCATCGCAACCGGCTTATCACCCTCGACAAATTTACGCATAAGGTTTGATGGGTCTAACATCATCAGTTCGTATGCATTGCTTATCGAAAAGCTATTACCCCTGTTAGTTGTTGTAACAAGTGGCGTTCGTTTTACCTCGACTGCCTCATTTGGGTCCGCAACTTCTCTAAGCACACCTGAGAATAGAAGCCTTACCTGGTTAAGCTGGGCTGTAATCACATTGTCCGTATCAAAGCATTTCCCTTCCGGCGTCAGATTAAGGTAACCGATTATCCTCTCTGGCCTCTGATTGGCACGAATGGAAGCCATCGACGCAAGGTTTCTGTCGCCGGCAAAAGTATTCGCCGGCATCTCAATGCCCCAGGTCCGCAGAAGCACATTCAGTTCCGAGCTGCGCGAAACCTGCATCCCCATCTGCATCATCCTTTGGTCCGGCCTGTCCGCAAAGCAATGGGGGTCAACAAATGCTATCATCCTGCCGCCTTTCAGCACAAACTGGTCTATTGCAAACAACGTTTGCTCCGGTAAGTCTTTCGGGTGAATAACTAACAGAATGTCAATATCGTTAATATCATTGACATCTGTGGGGACACTCACAGCCTCGTACTGTTTTCGCAACTGTTCGATGAAAGTCCAGGGCCGCTTCGGCTCCTGACCCTGTCTGAGCATCATCTCATACATATATCCGCTTACGTCATCACCCATTACCTCAAGCGAGCTCATTACGCCTATTTTCCGTTTCTGTCGGGTAATTGCGGTGTCTATCAGGTAGCTTATATCATACTCGACAAAATTCTCTCGGTCCGGCGAAAAGAACGGTATAGACTTTTCAACCCCAAATTGTGTCTGTAACACCAAACCGAAGAAAAAGTTCTCCTCTTGAGTTATAGGGAATCGCTTCAAGCCATACCTCAATGCCTGCACTTCATCGTCGGAGAAAGGTCGCGGGTCGATTACTTCCAATTCTACCATACCTTTCGAGACTGCGACGTATTCTTCCAGCAGTGCTTTGACAAACTGATAATAGTTATTGAAATACCGAATCTGGTCAGGTCCTTTCAGCGCAGCGGTCTTTGCGTAGTAGAATTTAGCTTTAATCGGCTGATTAAGTTTAGCCAAAATCGCTTTCGTACCCTCCGAGAGCGTATAAAGATTCTGTTCTGTAACATCGACCTTCAACCCCTTTCCAATATTTTGGCAAATACTTATCGCAGAGAAAATAATCACCAAAACAAGGCCTGCTCCGATAATTGTTCGTATCGTTCGGTTCATTATCTCGCTTTCCTTTCATCCAAAACAATACTGCACGCGGCAATCCACCCGACAATCAACAATATAAAGTAAGAAAGGTCTTCAAACTTCAGCACACCTCTTTGGATTGACTCGAAGTGTGTCTGAAAACTCATACTCTCTATCGCTGAGACAAGACCGGAAGGTAAGAACGTCGAAACGTAACTTAGTGTCGTCGGCATACCTGCAAAAACAAGCACCGCACAGGCAACCACCGACAGGACAAAACTTATTACCTGGTTCTTACTGACCGCCGAAAAGAAACAGCCTATAGCAAGAAACCCGCCCGCCATCAAAAAGCTGCCTAAGTAACCGGTAATTATCAAGCCGATATCAGGCTCACCAAGGTAACAGACTGTAATCGCCATCGGGAAAGTCAATGCCAATGCAATTGCAAGGAATAGCCACGCCGCAAAGAACTTGCCCAAAACGGCCTGAGTTATTGTAATTGGTAAAGTAAAAAGCAGCTCAATCGAACCGACCTTGCGCTCTTCAGCCCAGAGACGCATCGCCGTTGATGGCACCATAAAAACAAACAACAGCGGCAAATTCATAAAAAACGCACGCATATCTGCCTGCCGCATTTCATAAAAGCCCTGCTTGAACGTTAGGTACCCCGAAAAAAACAAAAAAATCACAAGAAACACGTATGCAAGAGGGGTCGTAAAATAACTTTTCAGTTCCCTCTTGAAAACCGCCAAAAAACTATTCATTTTTAACTCCTCATTTGGTTAATTAAAGTCTTCTGCAAAATCGAGGTTAGGCATAACTCTCGGTCAATTAATTAACTACTCACCACTCACCAATTAACTAATCACCACTCACCAATTTACTACTCACCAATTTACTACTCACCAATTAACTACTTACCAATTAACTACTTACCATTTCTGGTAATCCTGCGAAAAACAGCATCAAGACCACACTGGTACTTCTCCTTCAACTTCTCCGGTGTTGAATCCACCAGTATTCGACCTTTGGCAATAATTATCGTCCGCGAGCAAACAGCCTCCACTTCTTCGAGGATGTGAGTCGAGATGATAATGCACTTGTCTTTTGCCATTTTATTTATAAGTTTTCTGACCTCATGTTTTTGATTGGGGTCCAGCCCATCGGTGGGTTCATCAAGAATCAGCACATCCGGGTCGTGAATTAACGCCTGAGCCAATCCCACACGCCGTTTATATCCTTTCGATAATGTCTCAATCGTCTGGTGATATACCGACTCAATCGAGCACTTCGGGACAATCCGGTCAAGCGCCTGCTTACGTTCCTTGCCCTTAATCTGTCTGACATCGCAAACAAAGTTCAAAAAGCTACCCACCGTCATCTCGTTATACGCCGGCACGTTCTCCGCTAAATATCCAATTGTCCGCCTGACCTCGATAGGATTCTGCAAAATATCATACCCGCGTATAGTAGCTGTCCCGCTGTCAGGCCGTAGAAAACACGCCAACATTCTCATCGCCGTGCTCTTGCCGGCACCGTTAGGCCCAAGAAGACCCAAAACCTGGCCCTTTTCAACACTGAACGATATACCATCAACAGCGATAACCGGGCCAAAACTGCGCCGAAGTTCTTTGACCTCTATCATAGTGATCTCCACAAAACCAACTCAAATTACACCCCGTAACCTGATTTCCCTTATGGGGTCTGTATAAATTTAACCAAAAATTCTTGACAGTCAAGGCCCTTGACCAGATTATTTTGTTCAAAGTATTTAACCAAAAGAAAAGTTAGGACTTATGAGCCGGGTTGCTAAAGTAAAATTTGTCGATTATAAAACCAGCATAGCCAGGGCCCTTGACTTGATTAGTGCTGGGATTAAGCTGCCGCAGCAGGGCCTTATCATTATTAAGCCGAACCTGACAAACTCTTCCCCGCCGCCGGTTACAACAAGTGTTGCAGCTGCCGAAGCGACATACAACTACTGCAAAGCCCACACAAAAGCTGAAATCGTGATAGGTGAGGGCTGTGGAACCGGAAGAACACCGGACGTTTTCGCTTCGCTTGGATATACAGACCTGGCCAACAAATACGGCCTGAAACTAATCGACTTCAACGAGGCCGAAACCATCAAACTCGAAAATGATAATGCCCTGCAATTAAAGCAGTTTTTTATGCCCAAGATTGTCCGGCAGGCGTTCGTGATTTCATTGCCTGTCCTTAAGGACCACAGTTTTACCAAAACCACGATTGCAATGAAAAACATGTTTGGCATTGCCCCGGGTAAGTTCTATTCGGGTTCCTGGAACAAATCAAAGCTGCACAGCCCATCGACGGACAAGTCTGTTGTGGATGTCTGCTTATATAAAAAGCCCGACCTCTCGGTAGTTGACGCATCCGTCGCCCTGAAGGGAATGCACCTTGCCGGAAAGCACAAGAGTATAGGTCTTATCCTGGCTGGCTTTGACCCCGTTGCTGTCGATACTATCGGCAGCGAACTGCTCGGCCACAACCCAAAAAAGTTGGACTACCTGACATTGGCCAACGGCCAACTCGGCTCTATGGACAATATCGAAATATTAAACGGTTAATCCTGCCTCAATAATCAATTATCATTTAAAAGGGGCTTATACCGAATCAATCAGTATAAGCCCCGAATTGCCCACTTTTGCGTAACCATACCTGTGCCTGCGTTAATCCCTTTGCTGTCTGCGACAGCAGACAAGCCGGTGCAGGCAGATACAAGTGACGCAAATCTGCTGCCCTCTCGTTTGTCATTGCGAGCACCTCACCTGATTCTCAGGATGCATGTAAAATAAACTAAGATATTGGCTGAATTACGCTAACATCATTCTATTACAACACTTACAGATAACATCGTGCCGAATGCGATTTCTTA
>Ga0209979_1001098_pt1 | contig 31373 bp, 27 predicted proteins | sample AnhtaG_FD_183114 | JGI IMG/M metagenome (GOLD analysis project Ga0209979, IMG submission 183114) | Deep subsurface microbial communities from Anholt, Denmark to uncover new lineages of life (NeLLi) - Anholt_01485 metaG (SPAdes) (version 2) | ecosystem: Environmental > Aquatic > Marine > Oceanic... | reverse complement strand
ACCTACTGCGCCTTCTGGGAGTACTTCAAGCAAATGGGCGCACCAGAAGTGGGCCGGGCATACTGTCAGGGCGATAACTACATCGCGGAACATCTGGCACCTGCAGTGGAATTCGGCCGCACTAAGACGCTCGCTACCGGCGGCGACTGCTGCGACTTCCGCTTCTGCCGCGGAGGAGCCACCGACTCCTGAGCCATCCACTCGTGACCGAGGGCAGCATGCTATTCGAGCATGTCCTGCCTGAACCCCTCGTAGTCCTTGTAGAGAGAGTCGTAGAGTCTCGCTTTTTCCAGGCTAATCGCACACCTTGACAGCCAGCGAGCAGGAGTACTAATATCGCCACAGTAGTTGATATGGGAAATTCCGGGCAAGGAATCTTATAAGGAGGAGGGATTATGAAGATAATCCGGATGATCGCCGGGCTAGCCTTCGTACTTGGACTCGTTGTTGTTATCTTTATCGGGATACCTTGGTACCTCTACAACGAGCCCATGTTGCCCTTGTGGCTGGAGATTGCGGTCTATAGCGTATTGGGTGGTCTCCTGGTGGTCTTACTGACAGTGGCCGCTGAACGGCAGGTAGGTGGGGCCCTGGGTCAGATTCTCCCATCTGTTGAGACCCAGCCTCGGCTGTTGCTCCAGAATACAACAGAAATCCCGGGGCGTGAGATCACCGAGATTCTGGGCTTGGTCAAGGGGCACACTATCTTTGCTATTTGGCTCGGAAGGGACATCGCTGCCCTGATGAGAGTGATTCTTGGTGGTGAGCTGATCGAATACACGGAGATGATGGGGCGAGCCCGTCAAGTAGCTACTGAGCGAATGGTGGCCGAGGCTGAGGGACTGGGGGCTGACGCCGTCATTAATGTCCGTTTCGTGACTACCAGTGTCATCGGCACTGCTGCTGAGCTTTTGGCCTACGGCACAGCCGTTAAGCTTCGCTGAAAAGTGAGGCCTGTCCAAAGGGCACCGTTTCTAGACACGGGAAGAACCGGGCTACAATAGACACCAGGGGGCGTATCTCGCAATACATATTATGTTAAATTCGCTCTATGAGGGGAGTGAGGGGCTCTCCTCCGCCATCGCCGCGTGGGCAACCTACGAGAGACGAATCAAGCCATATGGAAAGCCTGGAATGCAGCGGTGGCATAATAAATATGTCTAAGCGTTTTGCAGGGCAGCTTTGCAATGTCCGTGAATGAACGATTTGACGGCATGTTACATCGGTGGATTAAAAATGTGAATGGCGGATAGTTTAAGCAGCTAGCTAATTCGTCCTAGACTTTTATAAATACAGGTGTACTGAGGTAACAATAGGCCGAACCTTTTGTATTTCATTTAGCCCATGTATGCAATTTGCGCTCCGCTCGCCTCAATTACTACAGCATATTTTGTCGCCGATAGAGGAATTTCACCACTTCATTTGAAACAAACCACGCTAAGCCTAGCCGTAATGATTCAAACAAGATAGCTCGCCTCGTTGAATGATCGAGGCTACAACGTTTCCCTCTTCTTTTTACCCCAAAAGGTGGCCAAAGCCATAGCAGCCACGTATTATAGGCATCCTGAATTCAAACACATTGAATTCAGGCATATCGTATGTTATTATGTGTATTTAGCAAGCTCTATTAACCGCTCTAAAGGACGCAGGATAGCATGGCAGATCCTCTTTTCACTCACTATTATCCCGTGTTTGAAGAAGGGATATTTGAAAAGCACCCGGCCCTTTTTGGTCGATTTCTGCAACACTCTCCAGACCATTTGAAAGAAAGTTACCAGAAGGCCCGAGTAGCCCTTACGAAATACGAAGGGTCAATCACCTGGCCTCTGATTGCTGGCCCTGGTTTTTGCGGTGCCACTCATCCTGGGGCAGACAACATATTCGTTACAGCCATGGCAAGCTCAAATGCCTGCATATATAACAGTGATTGTTTGTATATTAATCCTTCGCAGAAGATCTTCGCCATATCCGATGCCCCTGGAATAACCACTAGTTCACGGAAGTTATTTGTAAGATTGGATTACTATCTGCAAACAGGTTCGATTGATGGTATTGAAAATATGATAAACGATCTAAATAGAGAAACAGAACAACACGATTGTGCCACGCTCAGTCTGATTTACTTCCCTAGAGACAAATCAAACAAAAGATCCGGCAAAGCCTTGGCCTTTATAGCAGGAGACACGTATCTCTTTCACGGGAACATATTTCAAAGAAGGCTGAAACTTATAGAGGGTAAGCCTGAGTTTATGGGAAGGCCACATATTCACTTTGAGCCAGAGCGTATTGATCTTGCAGAAGGTGACTTTTTTATCATTGCTAGTGACGGGATTCAGTCCATTAGGTGCAATAAAGAAGAGACAAGGCTTGAAGAAGCCCTTCTCGAGCATATTGTTGATGGCGCTCTGGGGGACTTCGCGTTCAGTGTTATCAAGAGTTGTAACACGGTCTTTGAGGAAAGGATTAACGATAGGGTAATAACGCGGTTCGGTGGTAGCGATAATGTTTCCGCTCTCCTTGTTTATCCTGAGGATTTAATAGATATCGATTGTGAAGAGAGGCTTATACTTGGGGGATATATAGCGGATAAGCTATCATGACTTGGGCAATGTAATTCTGGGCTAGGTTCCAGAAGCCTGAACCATTTGCTTCAGCGCGGAGCGTTTTCGCCCAGCAAGGAAAGTGACCCTAAAGGTTTCAAGCGGCTTTGTCCCTTAACATAGCCCAGAGATTGATATCAGTGTTTGGAACCTTGCTTACCTCAGCTACTCTGAAGCCATAATGTTGATAGAGGGATACGTTTCTCTCCTCGGTAGTGTCAAGGTAGCAAGGCAAGCGCTCGCTATCTATGCGGGCGAGCATGGGCTTTAGCAAGGCACTGGCGCACCCCTTTCCCTGATAGGCAGGCTCAACAGCAAGGAGAAATAGACACCAGTGGGGGAAATAGGCATGTCTCTTTCGGGCATTCTCGGATGTTCGGAGTGAAGGCCATAACTTCGCCAGAGCGTTGGGCTTGACCGTAAAAGCTAGTGACAGGGCCCCTGCTTTGAGTATCTTCCAGAAGGACATGCCGGTTTCCTGAGGGGGTAACAACAGCGCAACACCTTCCAGGTTCGATGACGTCACATAGGTCTCACCAAAGAGAACACCATACCGAAGCACGAATTGATAAAGAGGTGGTAACCACCGCTTTCTCTCGAACTCGTCCGGAAAGTAATGGCTCATCAGGGGATCGTTATGAAAGGCCCGCGCGACAACCTTGCTGGTCGACTTAACTTGAGATGCAGATAGCCGAATCAATGTTTTTGGTCTCCTGTGTTAAGCTCCATGAAATAAGTTTATCATACCCTGATCGCTGATCAAATAGGAACACGCGTAGCTGTGCTGGGGCAATTCTTCCAAAATTCCAGACATTCTGACTCAGGGTGAGCTAACAAACCACCCTAGTGTTCAGGGTTCAAAGACGGAACCAGCACCAGTGTCATGTCGAGCTTGTCTGTCTTTATCGACGCCTTGTCATCGGGCACAACACGCGGTATTATACCGATGCGCTCCACCGTCGCCTCTAATCCCTCGACAGCACCTGTCGGTGCCAGCACTTCATTGACATTTCCCTCCGAAACGTTAGAATATTCATCAATGAGACAGAGAAGGCTAGAATCCTGAAAGGGGGGACCGATGATGAATAAAGTATTGGGCAAGGCAATCCCTGTTCTTATGTTGCTTCTATTAGTAGTGCCTATTGCCTGCCGCGCCGCACCGGAGAACCAACCCCCCATCGCTTACATAGATTCAATCGTGCCGGGCAAGACATTGCAGGGGGAGGAGGTTACTTTCACTGGCCACGGCACCGATGTCGATGGTAATGCGGTTGCCTGGCGATGGACGTCGAACATCGATGGCCAGATCGGGACCTCTGCATCTTTCACCACTTCAGCGCTGTCCCCGGGAACCCACGCGATTTCGTTTAAGGTCCGGGATAACAATGGCGCTTGGTCTGAGGAGGTTACATCTCAAGTCATTGTTGAGGCAGAGATAAGCATGGAGTATGCCATCTATGTGGTAGTGGAAGATATCCTGCCAACCATACCCGAGATCCAGGCAGGGAAGCCTTATCAGTGCCTCAAGCTGGACTCTTACCTCCCTATAGGAACGGTTATCGAGGAGGATTCGGGTTCGACCTTGAGGATTACTCTGGAGGAAGAAATCTTCTTCTTCTACCTCGACCTTGCCCCGGGCTCGTATTATGAACACCCGGTGAAATACATCCTTGTGGATGAGAATGGCAACCATGAGGAATACGATGCCAAATGGTGGCCGCGAATCGATGGCGTTATCCCGCAGGGGTTGATTAAGGTGCCCCCCGATGAAGAGGACGTAGTCGATACCAATGTTGAGCTGGTGCACACTGTCGGGACCGTTGTGGAATATCAGGTCCCACCCGTCTACGGACAGCGGACTGAGGGGTTTATCGTAGTCCAGGGCCTCATGACCGATGAAGCGCTCTATGACGATGCCGTGGATACCTATCTTAACGGCCTCAACTTCTTCGACGCCTACAAGAATAGCTTTTCCCGGGTCGAGGGTTTGGTCCGGAGCGATGCTACTCAGGTGCTCGATACCATCGATGATATGGCGGATGAGGGCAGGAGTGTCATCACAATTTATATCATCGCTCATGGGGGTACTGACGCAGTGCGGCTTGGTGGCCAGTGGTTCTATGCAAACGACTTTCGCGACAAGATGGCAGAACATCCCCTTGTTCGCTTCAATTTCATCCTCGGCTCCTGCCATAGTGGAAGCTTTATCGACAACCTCAGCACTCTGGATAATGTATGCGTTGTCGAGACAGCCTGTGCCCCAGACGAAGGGGCTAAACCAGATATAGATGAATGGGGTGTCAAAGCCGATATCAACCCATTTGATGTGGGCAGCGAGTGGACAAGCTCTCTGATTCAGGCGATGCTGATGATAGTGGAGGATCCCGATAAGATGGATGCGGTTAGGTATGGTGCCGCACAACAGGGCATCCCCGTGACCTCCATGCTTATTTGTAACGCTGGCTGGGGAGCTTTAGGAGCCCACCCAGGACTCGGTCTGAACGATGACTATGACCTTTCCTATGTACTGGGGTGGACCTCGCCCAGTCACTATTGCTCTTTTGAAAAACTGTACTAGAGTCGGGTCGGTATGAGAAGTCGAAAGAGGGGGGTGGCGCTATTCGAGGAGTATGGTTCCGGTGGCTCACTCGCTATAGGCCCTGGCATGTGACTATAGCGGAATGCGTTTTCTAGAATTGCGAGGTCATTTGCATTCCGCTTATGTATGAGACTAAACCGCTCACACCTACCTCTCTGAGAACGAATACTATGGGAAAATATGCCTCGAGGCAGACGACTGCCGAGTTATTGTTCTGACGAATAGGGCGTGGCGTATCCACCCGAAAAACGGGAGGGCCCCAGAATCCGCGGGCGTACACAGGCGTTTTTATCTGGACTGTGTTTGAATTGTTTCAGAAAACAACTAGGATTTTTCTTGGATAATAGCGAAGAACAGCCGCTGGCATAGGCGAGGGCCCCGGCCCGACCGACGCCAGGTCCGGGAGGGGTCGCTTTTCCAAGGACCGTCCACCACAGGTTGGGTGAAGAGGCAAACGCAACTGGGAGGCCGGCGGCAGACGGGGTGGTTAGGTAATTCCCGCCCCCCACCGTCGCCTCTTGACAACACATCTTCAAAGTGGTAGCCTTTTCCCACTGAATCGAATACGATTCTTTCGGAAGGGTAGCCCCATATACAACCTCCCTGTGTAACCATGCAACTAGTTCCTGAACCCTGTGCTGTACTATGATATACTTTATCCATCTTTGCGGTAGGAGTGTATAATGAAGCGACCCGGTTGGGACGAATATTTCACCAACATCGCCTGCGAGGCAGCGAAAAGGTCAAACTGTATCAGGCGTCAAGTCGGGGCCATCATAGCCAAGGAACGCGCCATCATCAGCACTGGGTACAACGGCACCCCAATGGGAGTTACGAACTGCTTCGATGGCGGCTGCTTGAGGTGCCAGTCCGACGTGCCCCCCGGCGAGGGCTATGACACTTGTATTTGCGTCCACGCCGAAGAGAACGCCATTGTGCTGGCCGCCCGCCACGGAGCTGCCACCAATGGGGGTGTTCTCTACAGTACCCTAAGGCCGTGCTTCGGCTGCGTCAAGCTATGCATTCAGGCTGGGATAAGGGAGATCATCTATACCCAGGACTTCAGATATGAACCCGAGCTCGAGGCAGCCTATGAAGCACTGGTTTTGGAGGCGAGACTCGTGATGAGGCAGTACAGACCCTAGCTCAGAAGATACCTATTTAGGAAATCCAACGTTTCTTGCCAAGCGTCGTCAAAGGTCTTTAGAGTGAAGCCGTGGCCCTCTCCTGGGTATATCTTCATCTGGAAATCCTTGTTATTCCTCTCAAGTTCGCTCGCCAGCATGTAGGCGTGCTTCACCGGAATAACTTCATCCTCCTCCCCATGAATGACAAGGATAGGGCAATCGATGCGGTGGACGAAGTTGATGGCTGACCTGATCCAGTACTCCTGCGGAAGCTCGGTGGGCGAGCCCCCGATTAGATCCTCAATAAAAGGGTTTAGCACGTGGTGTGCTACCATCTCCACAGGGGCAGACCACAGAACCACCGCCTTGAAATCGCCGCCTCGTTCACAGGCAAGAAGAGCGTTCAGGGCACCCCTGGAATAGCCAAGCATGCCCACTCGGCCACCATCCACGAAATCCTGAGACCTCAAGTGCGCCACTAGGTTTAGCACATCCTCTATCTCCCCCTTGCCATATTCCTGCCTACCCTCCGACCCTGGGTACCCTCTGAAGGTCATAGTCGCAGCGACGTAACCCCTTTCAGCGAGGTTGACACACATCTTCTCGTACAGAGTGTCCATTCCACCGCCACCATGATTGACGAGTACGACAGGCAGAGGCGCCTTATCCTCTAGCCGAGCCATGAACACCCTTAGTCTCAATCCCTGGCTGAGGAGATGGAAATAAGAAGTTGAGATTCTCTCTGCCATCACTGAGGCGGATTATATAGTGCTCGCCGGTCGACGTCAACCGAGAGGTCGGCACGAGTAACGATGGCAAGGGAAAGGCCGCCAGACGCTCCGCCCGCGATAAGACAGGTTGACAAACACACATACATAAACTACAATCTGCGCACGGAAGCTCTATTGCGAGTTCCACAAGATAGTTCCCTCCAAATCGTCCTGAACTGTTTCCCGCCTGAGGGGGACCCTCGTGCGGGGTCTTTGACCTGGCTCGTTCAAATGACCAGAGATGTTAACTTTGGAGGTAGATAAATAGGAAAGCCAATCAAACGGAATGAGCCCGCCACTTGCGGAGTTCATATCAGGGAGTGAGCCGTTCAGAATGGCGGTCAGGGAGTTCTTAGTTGCCCCCGCCGTTTGGATGGCCGAGGCGACGGAGGGTCTATGGCGATACTAAGGCGCTGGCTGTAGCCCAGTCGGAGTGACTAGATGAAAAAGTACATGAAGCTGGCAAGGATCACTGCCTGGCCTGCCTCCTTGTTCAGCTTTGCAGTCGGCTTTGGAGCTGGGGCGACGAGGTTGACGAGCTGGGAAGATGGCCTCTTCGGGCTCGCAGCCGTCCTCTCCTTCTTCGCCTTCGCGTTTGCCTTGAACTTCTATTCCGATAGAGACGTGGATAGGTATCACCCCGGCCGGCTGAAAGACGTCAAGCTCTCTGAGCAGCCCCTGCTGACAGGGGACGTTACCGAGCGAGAATGCGGCGCTTTCTGCGCTTTGACGTTCCTCCTGACTGTGGCTTTCGGTTGGCTTGCCGGTGGTTTGGTTGCGCTGCTCATGTTGCTGGCCTCTCTCGTAGGTGGTGTACTCTACTCCCATCCTTGGGTGAGGCTCAAGGGAAAGCCAGTTGCCGACATGTTGTGCATGTCTTGCCTGTCTGCCATCCTTTTCTCAGCGGGGTTCGTAGTTGCACGGGGAGCAATGCCGACCTGGCCGATGTTCCTTTTCTTCTCCATGTTCTCCGCGGTTATCTACATCCCTACAGTGGTGGGCGACTACGAATACGATATCCGAGCTGGGCTTAGGACTTCTGCCGTCGTATTTGGCCAGCGCAACTTGTTGAAGGCGATGTGGGTCATCTGGCTGTGTTATTTACCTGTCTCGTGGTACATTATCTCCGGCCAATACGTGATGGTAACCAAGGTCTGTGTAATTGTAGCGTGCGTGGCCTCAGCAGCCTATGCTGCCACAGCGTGGAGGTCCTTGGGGCCTGACGGCTTGCTCATGCCATTGGTGAGCAGCCACCCACGTGGAGCGATTATGTCGTTGGGCGCTGTGTCGCTGTTGTTCATTTGCTGGGGCTGGTTCAAGGTCTTGTCCCACGGCCCCATACCTTGAAATCACTTCCTGTTGCCCGGCATCATCTTTGGCGGCTTCGCAAATACCTGAGTCCAGAAAGCTCTCTGACGAAACCCTATTTCTTCAGCACACCAATAGCCACTCAGTATTGCACCCGAAAAACCGTGACCAGGCATAGTCCAAGCGGAAGCAAAATAGAGGTTCTCTATCGGCGATTTCTGCTGTATTCTTTTTCTTCCTGCCTGTCGTGGTATTTGAGCGAAACCGTAAGCCGTTCCTGCTGGATTAAGAGTGTAGCGTTTAATAGTCTTCGGAGTTCCAACCTCATAGTACTCTATTTCGTCTTTGATGCCAGGAATTACCTTGTCGAGTCGGTCTATGAACATCTGTGCCACCATTTCCTTCTTTGCTTTGTATTCTTCTCGTTCAAGGTTCTCCCAATCAGCAAGATAGTCCATTGCACAAATTACACCAACTGCCTTACCTTGAGGAGCCAATCCAGAATCAATTTGGCTATAGTCTGCGAAGACAAAGCCTCTTTTTGATATGTCTCCTTTAGTGTTCTTTGCAAAGTCTGACATGCTTGAGACGTCTTCGCCTGATACAAATGTTGAATAATGCATGTTTCCCATATCTCTTGGCGGTCTTCTGAAGCCTAGATAGACTGATATAATAGAAGGAGCAACTTCCAGTTGGCTTACTGCTGAAGCCAACTTGTTTCTTGACTCAGAAGGCGGCAGCAGGTCATTTGCAACGTTTGGGATGGCGGCATTGGCAATTATGCAGTTGCCATAAGCCTCTAGAATCTCTTCCTCGCTACCAGACTTTTTCCTGTATCTCACGCCAACCGCTTTGTTGTTTTCTGTAATGATTGATGCAACGATATGCTTCAGGATTACTTCTCCGCGGTTCTTCTTGATTACTTCAGCCAAACAATCAGAGAGCTTCTGTGACCCTCCTTTTACAAAATGTCCTCCGCCAGAGAAATAGCTTCCTTGTCCGCCAGCATAGTAGAGCAAAGACATAGTATAAGGATCGTCATGGTAATAGTTCAAATTTGCTAAAAGCACTAGTTTTAGGTCTTCGTCTCGTATTATGGAGTCGAGAAGTCTTCCCAGAGTCTGGTTCTCACGAAAGACCATATTTCGATAAAGGACGGGGAACAACGGAAGCTGAACCAGTAGCTTCCATTTTTCTCGGGGCAACTTGTTCATTTCTTTCCGCAGACTAAGAATGACTTTGAAGAACTTTCTAATCCCTTTTGCTTCATGTGGGAATCGCTTCACCAAGACATCAATAGCTTTCTGATAGTCATCAGGAACCACTATGTCTACTCTCGGGTTCGCATAGCGGTAGAATTCAGGGACTCTTACAAAGTCCACATTATCAAAAACACCCAAATCCTGAAAAATGTCGGTTTTAGGGTCACCTTTATCTAGCCCATCCATTTCGTGAAGACCGACTTCCACAATGAATCCTTTGCGTCTGAAGGTAGTAGCACAACCCCCTGGTTTAGAACGCTGCTCAATAAGCAAGACCATTTTCCCTTCTTTGGCCAGTTTTGCGCCAGCCGTAAGACCGCCAAGCCCAGCTCCTGTAACTATTGCATCGTATTTCATAGCGACGCCCTCTATTTGTACGGTGATTGTCTGACCCGCTTTCAATCCGTACTTTCAATAGCAGTATATACCTAGATATAGAAGACTATAATCGTTTGGTATGCTCAGTTCTTTAATCTCATGGGGAGAGCCTCATTGTGGCTGTTGTTGGTGACAACTACAAACTCAAGCGCTTAGGAGTGAGAGAAACTCTGCTTCTAAGTCATGTCGTTTCTATTACACTCCTTCCGATGACAATGGTGCTTTATAGAACTTCAAGATATCCTGGAATGTAACCGACCTCGTGCACCTCTGCACGTTCTCCAAGCTTTCCCACCTGCTCAGGTCTTTGATGGTCATCGTATTCGCTACATGCTTGGTGCAAGGTTGCTGTAAAGCTGGCATAAGCATCGGTTTGTTAGACCAATGTTCGCACACGAATATCGCTATAACCAACATTGACTGTCAATGAACAACTGACTATTATGGCGGTTGTGGTCGCCGTGCAAAATACTGCGAGCACATTATTGCTGGAGGAAAGCAGGTGTTTGTGGTGAAGCTAAACTTCGGGAAAGCAGGTTTTCGTAGACCACTCATTTTGGCAGCGCGACCTTAATTTCGTATTTGGAGCGGGAGACGGGACTCGAACCCGCGACAACCTGCTTGGAAGGTAGGTATTGGAAAACCGAGCGATTCGCGCTACCTCAGACCTCCTCTCGATCGCCCAGCAAAAGGATTCTACAGGACCAGAACGCAACAGTCAAGCCAGGTTATCGTGAGTATCCTCGCCTGCTAACCGACTAGTATGGCCGTTTTGTGAAGCGAAACGTCCTTTTGTTGAAAGTTAAACATTCTGGACGTTTGTGCAATCGAAAACGATAGATTGTAGTACTACCCTAACTTGCTATTAAAGTTGGACTCCCTCTTCTCTAGAAATCCGGCCATCCCCTCCACGAAGTCCTATGTAGGGAAGCAAATGCTCTGTAAATAGCACAGAGAAAAACGCCCCCAGCGCCCGAGAGTTCAGGGGCCTCCCGCTGTTCCAGCAGTTTCACGATGGCCTACTTTTGATGATTTCGCTGGCATACACCACCACACATAACGCTAGACTATGCAATCGGAGCACGGTTGGGTGATGTTGAAAAACTTGCCCAGCGACTTACTTGCCTCTGCGCGGCCGATACCCAGCAGCCACAGCGACTACTTCCAGCTCACACAGGCGCAGGCCGGTTCTTGCCTTCCGACTTCCTCCAGTCAAAATGTGTATGTACGGTCACAGTCGGATACACTCTCATTCGCCTAGTTGGTAGCTGGTAGGAATGAAAGGAGGGAACCGTGGATTTAAATTCACTTAAATAAACTTGACATACTATAATATACAATGATATAATATTATCTAATGTGATGACATACTGCGAGCATCGTTAGGGAGACGCCAACACAGTCTATAAGGCCAAATAAGCAATCAGTAGGTGCGGAAGCTGAGTATGGATCGGAAGAGAGCAAGAACGATGACGGTCAAGCGAAGACCATCTTCCAGGCCGGAACCCAACAAAATCACCGTTCTAGTCCTGGATGACGAACCTGGTGTGCGGATGATACTTGCCAGCGCTTTGACTACCGACGGGTACTCTGTATGTTTGGCCGATGGCAGCAACGCGGCTGAGTCGCTCTGTGCCAGACACAACGATCTGATCATTACTGATTTGAGAATGCCGGGCATCGATGGCTTGCAAGTATTGGCGCTGGCGAAGGAGAAATCGCCTGAGGCAGAAATCATTGTAATCACCGGATATCCCTCCGAGGAATCTTTTCAGTTATGCTATGAGTTTGGAGTCGCCCGATATCTGGTGAAGCCATTTGCAATAGGGGAAATCCGCCAGGTGGTTCGGAATGTTCTGCGACACAAGAAACGGGATTCGAAGGTTTTGGTCTGCAATCGTAACCACTGATGTTCAAACCTACTATAGGACCTCAGGGGTGTGTCAGATGGCAGATGTAGCCAGGTCTGCTTTCCTGCGCTGGCTCGGGAGATGCGTCATTGAGGACGCGAGGAAACCCGATAGACGGGGGTGGAGACTGTTCATAGAGGCCGATGTGAGAAGGATCACGGGCGAGGCTAGCACGATGAATGTGACAAATTGCATCCGTACATCCACAGAGGTGCTCCAACATCGGGCGGCAAAGAGATAGCAGATCAAGAACGGTGACCTCTTCGCGGATGAAGGGTGGTGACCAGCTATGGACCGGTTCAGGCAGATGGAGCGATTGGAAAAGGCAAGAGAATCTGTTCTCACGTGGCACGACTTAGCATCGTATCGCAGAATACTGGGCACTATCTACTACAAGATTGCCGGTGGCTCATAAGGGGGGTTATTCGATATGTTTCAGTAGGCGAAGAAGCAGAAGCGGTCGAAGAATCTCAAAGAAAGGAGGTGAAAAGAATGATTAGAATGCGAAGACTGGTATCGATTGTGGTAGCTTTAGCACTGCTGATCGCCATGGTACCAATGGTGGCTTTTGCCGCCGACGAGGGGCAATCAGGTGGCTCTTTCACTACGTCAAACGTCGCCCCGACGTCAGTTAGCGTAGCGCTTTGGACTACTGGAGGAACCCCGGTAGAGACCACGGCGATGGATCCTCAGGTGGAGTACAACGTCAAAGTTACGGTTACCGACAGCAACACCCTTGACGACCTGAACACGGTGACGGTGACCCTCTACTACGACGCTGACGGCACTTACAATGCAGGGGATAGGCCTGGTGTTGGCAACACCCAGACATCAGCCATCCTTACCTGGACCAACGCTGACCCGGACACTTGGGAGATCGACGCCATTAGCGACGGCGGTTCGTGGTCGATTGTAAGCGGGAGCTGCGTGGTGCCAAGCATGACTGCTAGCACCGGCACTTTCGAGTTCCACTTCATCCCCGGCAAAGTGGCCCAGGAGACTCCGGGCACTAACGAGTGGCATATATACGCCGTGGCTGATGATGGCACTGCTACCGGCGATGCCTACCAAGAAGACCGGAACATGAACTGGTACGGCGAGATCACCGGTGTTACCGCGACCGTTAGCTTTGGCACGGTAGCGCTGGGATCCAGCGATACCATCTCCACCAGCGGGGTGAGCGCCACATACATTGCCAACGGTGCCTACAATGAGCAGGTGAAGTCAGATGCGGCCTGGGTGGGCCAGACCACGGGCACAAATCTTAGCTTGGATACCGGTGGCGCCCCGGGATCTGGCGAGTTTTCGCTGGAGGCCGATGACGATAATACCCTTGCCGACGCTGTCCAGGTCCTTAGCGCCTCCTATACGGCCATAGACGGCACTGGCACCATTACTGCCGAGGCTGGTGACACGCAGGCCAACAACTACCTGTGGCTCTCGCTGGGTAGCTCGGGCATCCTGGATGAGGAGTACCAGGGCGCCATCTACTACAAGATCGCCGATGGCTCATAAGCGGGTTTAGCATGAACCTTGTTGCTGGCTGAAATGGGGGGCGATTCGTTTTGCCCCCCTAATCCCCCTTCTGTTGCTCGCAACTCTGTTTATGGCACCACCAAGTACAGTGTGAGGGGGTTATCGGCCCCTCGCTCCTGAAGCTATACAACCACTGTACACGATACCAACTCTAACTTTAGAGGTGGTATAATATTTGGAGAGATCACGAGATTGTGGGAGCATCTGTGGGAAATGCGAAAAGCTATACTGTTGACGATCATATTCACACTAGTGGTAAGCCTATTTCATCTGATGCCCGCCTTGTATCCCCAGTCTGCTTACGCCGACCCGGATACCGAGACTTTGAGACCAAATGCTGCTGGTGATGAGACCAGCATCTCTTCCCAGTACCCTGTATCGGGAGTGCACTGGGACAAGGTAGATGAAGCAATCGCTGACGACTCTGCAACGTATGTCTATACCACCTCAACGAGCTACCAAAGGGATTTATATGACATTCCCGCCCATACCGGCTCAGGAACCATAAATAGCGTTACCATATACTTTCGACTTGCTAATTGCGCTGCTAGAACTTATGCCATAGCTTATACGGATCTTGACTCTGAGGGCTTCTTGAAGACGGTGGAGATAGCCACTGACGGTCAGATTACCGATACTGTGATTGAGACCCTGGAGTTTGATACTGTTCTTGCCACAACTCCAAACATAATTCCTATATCGGGCGATGTTTATGCCGTAGCTTATAGTGGTCCTGGAGATGACGGCTTTCTGAAGACGGTTGAGATAAGCACTAACGGTAATATTACCGATACGGTGATTGATACCCTGGAGTTTGATATTTCTCAGGGTCTGGACCCAAACATAATTCATGTTTCGGGCAATGTTTATGCTATAGCCTATAAGGGTAAGCTAGATGATGGTTTCCTGAAGACGGTGGAGATAGCCACTGACGGTCAGATTACCGATACTGTGATTGATACCCTGGAGTTTGATACGGTTCTTGCCACAGCCCCAAACATAATTCCTGTCTCGGGTAATGTTTATGCCATTGCTTATTGGGGTAATGCCGGCGATGGTTTCTTGAGGACAGTAGAGATAGCCACTAACGGTCAGATTACAGATACCGTGATTGATACACTGGTGTTTGATGCTGTTATGGGTTTTTACCCCAACATAATCTCCGTCTCGGGTGATGTCTATGCCATAGCCTATGAAGGCATATTTGGATATGGTTATCTGAAGACGGTGGAGATAGCTACAGACGGTCAGATTACAGATACAGTGATTGATACTCTGGAGTTTGATAGCATTGCTTCCCTTGCCCCAAACATAATCCCTGTCTCGGGTAATGTTTATGCCATAGCTTATCCAGGAGGATCCACCGATGGTTTCTTGAAAACGGTTGAGATAGCCAACAATGGCAATATTACCGATACGGTGATAGATACCCTGGAATTCGACACTAATGACGGCAAGAACCCCAACATAATCCCTATCTCGGGTAATGTCTATGCTATTGCTTATAAGGGTGTATACGTATACTACGACGGCGAAAACTGGCAATTAGAACATGGTGGTCTCTTGAGGACGGTTGAGATAGCCACCAACGGTCAGATTACTGACACGGAAATTGATGCTCTGAAATTTGATGCAGGTAATGACGTCTACCCCAACATAATCCCTGTTGCCTATACACCGGGCAATGTATCTGCCAGGGCAGCCATCAAGACCCATGGCACGGTTTACACGGGGAGTGAAGAAAGCACATCCAGCGATACTTTTGTAACCAAATCATATCAGTGGACACAGAATCCCAACACCAACTCAACTTGGACATGGGATGAAATAGACGCCCTGCAAATAGGTGTCGACCTCAAGACAGGTGACGCCAGTGACAGCGCCGCTTGCACCCAACTCTACGTTGAAGTCGATTACTCGCCCACGCCACCTGGCCTCACTGTTGACTCTATCAGCATCTACCAGACTGACCACTCTACCGTCGTTACCTCGATGACTCCCCAGACCGAGTATGCAGTCAAGGTAACGGTAACCGACGCCGACACACTGGCTGACCTAGCCACGGTCGAAGTTACGATCTTTTATGACTCGGATGGCGATAACGACCCTTTGGATGTCCCTGGCACCGGCGACACGCAAAACGCAGCCATCCTCACCTGCACTGTTGGTGGTACACCATCGTGGCAAATTGACCCCAGCTCTGGTACTACCTGGGTGCTAGTAGAGGCTAACTCTGTTCAGCCCACTCTGACGGAGACCACGGGCGACTTCTGGTTTCACTTCAAGTCAGGCAAGGTGGCTACTGAGGCCCTGGACTGGGATGTCTACGCGGAAGCCGATGACGGTGGTGGTACCCCCGGTACACTCTACGACAGCAGTGGCTACGATATGAACTGGTACGGCGAGATCACCGGTGTTAGCGCTACGGTCAGCTTTGGCGCTGTAACGCTGGGATCCAGTGATACGATCTCCACTAGCGCAGTGAGCGCTACGTACATTTCCAACGGTCCCTACGATGAGCAGGTGAAGTCAGATGCGGCCTGGGTAGGCCAGACCACGGGCACAAATCTTAGCTTGGATACCGGTGGCGCCCCGGGATCTGGCGAGTTTTCGCTGAAGGCCGATGACGATAACACTCTTGCCGGCGCTGTCCAGGTTCCCAGCGCATCGTATGCTACGATAGATGACACTGGGACCATTACTGCAGAGGCTGGTGAAACACAGGCCAACAACTACCTGTGGCTCTCGCTAGGTAGCTCAGGGATCCCGGATGAGGAGTATCAGGGCACTATCTACTACAAGATTGCCGATGGCTCATAAGGGGGTTAGCATGAAACGTTGCGGGCTGAAATGGGCGGCGATTTGTTTCGCATCACTGATCCCCTTTCTGTTGCTGGTAGGCCTGTTTATGGCAGCACCAGCACAGGCTGATGTGGGCATCGCTGTGTCAGGAAGCTTCTATCGCCAAGCCTTTGAGATACCACAGGGCTCTTCTGTGAGCGGCCCTAGCATCTACGTAGTGGTCTTCAACCAGGGCAATGAGCAGTTCGGCGTCAGGATGATCACTGAGGCACCGGTTGGCGTCAACATCAAGCTCTCGGACGATGACTTTACTCTCCAACCCGGGGAACAGCAGAAGGTGCTCATCGGGGTGGAGGTCACTGAAGATGCGGTGCCAGGGGAGTATGAGATAAGCGTAACCGCTGAGTCTTATGAGGAGGGTGGCGGTGGCATTCAGATCATGGGCGCTGGCGGGCAGAGCGCCTCGCTGGTTGTGCTGGGCGAGTCTGGCTCGGTTAGGGTGCAGACGGTAAGCCCTGATGAGGAGCCAGTAGTGGCGGTGATCAGGCTGTTCAAGGTGGTAGCTGGGCAGGATTACGAGTTTGCCTATAGTGAGACTGGAACGCTGGAGGCTAACGTCTCGCCGGGGCGGTTTGTCGCTCGAGCTTATATTGGCGGGGAAAAACTAGCTGAGGAGAGCTTCGATGTCACGGCGGACGAGGAGAAGATGGTCGCCCTTACTGTGAAAACGGTCTACTTCGAGGGCTTTGGCGTAGTTCCAAACTACCACACCAGTACTGGCGAGCTTGCCTTTGCCCAGATAGTATACACGGTGAGGAATCTCTATCAGCTAGTGCCTAACGCCGAGATCATCCTTCTAGTTACCCACAATGGCGCTCCACTGGAAGAGATCTCCCTAGCTACCTTCAGCCCCCTCGATATTGGCAGGGTGGGTCTGAGTTACAACTACATCCCATCTGCAGGCTGGGTTGGCGGAGACTACGGATTCAAACTTCGTTTGAATCTGGATGGCCAGCCTTTTGCCAACACTTTGGAGGAATGGTTGCACGTGAGCCCTGGCGGGGCTAGCGAGGAAAGCCAAAGAGGGCTAAGCGCGGCTATTATTGCCGGGATAGTAGCGGCTGTACTTGTTGTTGCGGCTGCCGGATACTTGCTACTACGGAGGAAGAGGACAGCTCAATCGAGCGGGCAGTGAGGGGTCGAAATGAAAGTAGCGAGGCCCATCGCAACTGTAGGTATGCTGTGGATCGCAGCCTTTATTTTGGTGGCGCGAGTGGGCATAGCGCCCACGCAGGGAGATGCTCTGCAAGCCAGCTTTGTGGTGGAGGATACCGTAGCGCCAGCGGCAGTGACTGATCTCTCGGTCATCGGCAGCACGACCAATTCGGTGACCTTGACCTGGACTGCGCCGGGTGATGATGGTAATTATGGGAATGCTTCTCAATACGATATTCGGTACTCGAACTCATCGATAACGAACGACGCGGATTGGGATGCTGACACCACGGCAATGGCTGAGCCGGTACCTTCACCCGCGGGCTCGATAGAGACCTTTGTGGTTGCTGGACTTGGCCCAGCTTCCAGTTGGTGCTTTGCTATCAAGACGGCAGATGGGGTGCCCAACTGGTCTGGCCTGTCCAATACAGTGTGTAGTGCAACCCTGGGTGGAAGTGCTGGCTGGGTGGTGATCTTGGAGGGCGGCGTCGACTGGGGCACCGGGCTTTTCGAGCTCAAAATCGATATGTGGGGCAAGGTGACATCGGGCGAAAGAACGGCGTCTGGAATCTTGCTAGAGACCTTAGAAGCAGTTTCTGACAAAGGTGAGATTACTCTCGTACTTCACGAAGGAACGGCGGTTACGGATCCGGAGGGGAACGCCGTGGAGGTAATCTGGATTGAGCCCATGGAACGGCCTTCGCAGTTGCCCCTAGATGCCCAGGTTGTCGAAGCCCTTGAGCTCAGCCCTCTCTGCCTTTTTAGTCAGGCAGTAGAGATGACGATACATTATGACGCGGCTGCGCTAGGCGAGGGTGTCGAAGAACAGGATCTGTTCATCGCTTGGTTTGACCAAGGCAGCGGAGAATGGGCAAAGCTGCCTGCTGTGGCAGACACGGGCAATCAGACAGTCACGGCATCGTTGACTCACTCATCTGTTGTTGCCCTACTGGCGGCAGCCTCGTCGGTAACCCCAACTCCAACTCCGACCCCAAGCTTGGGTTTGGGCGTGGTTGCCTGGATCGCGATACCAATAGGCGTTCTTATCCTCCAAGATCTCATCGCTTGGGTCGTGGGCAGGCGGGGAAAGGTGGAGGCTCGGGCAGATTGAGGGGTGAGATGTGGTTTTTAGAACCAAATATCACGCAAGGCTGGTATTGCAACCGGGTAAGAGGGAGATGACGCACGAGCCTTGCGTGCGATCTTGCGCTAATAGGCATTTGGGTTCCGCCGGTCGGCCTGATGTGCCGAGCTAGCGAGCCGCCTTGCTACACGCGGGCCACCTGCCGCAACGTGCGGTATCGAGCAAGCTATATTATTATCTCATATGTTATTCTGAAGCTTCTAGTATTGAACTTCCAACCGTTGCGCAATCCTCGCGATCGAACGCCATGAAATATTCAACCGCTTTATTAGCAGACATCTCCGGTGATACAACACTCCACCAGATTGTGATGATTTAACAAACCGTCATTTTGTGTAGTAAACTCAGTTAATGACCTCGTAAGGAGTGGCCAAGCAGGGCTGGTGAGGGGAGGTGCAGGTCTTGACGACATTCTGTGTGAAGGATAAAGTAGTCTCAGCTAGAGTTATGGATGAATTGCGTCCGTTGTTCATGCTCTCTAATGAGGAGTATATTATTAATCCAATGGTGTAACCTGGGGTGACCGCTATGTCCGCAAAATTGCAGAAGACTCTACGCGGAGCCACTGTCCTCAACGACAAGCCCCTCCACGCCGCTTTGAAAGAGTGGTATGCGCAACCGAACGATCGCTTTGAGGTTTCTGTTGACGGGTTCGTTGTCGATATCGTCCGGGGGCATCTCCTAGTGGAGATTCAAACACGCAACTTCGCAGCCATAAAACGGAAGCTGGCCAAACTTACGGTCCGCCATCCGGTGCGGTTGGTGTATCCCATCGCGCGAGAGAAATGGATTATTAGACTAGCAGAGGGCAGGCGCGGTCAGTTCAGCCGTCGAAAATCACCTAAACGCGGTGCCATTGAGCATGTCTTTGAGGAACTCGTGAGTTTCCCGGAACTGCTATTGAATCCTAACTTCTCCATTGAGCTGTTACTTATTCAAGAGGAGGAGGTCCGCCGATATGACGCTACCCGTAGATGGCGGAGAAAGGGATGGGTCACGTACCAGCGTCAGCTGCTGCAGGTAATGGAGCAACGGCTTTTCCAGGTACCGGCGGACATGGGCGCCCTTGTTCCCTCTGCGTTGGCTGAGCCGTTTACTACGTTCGATCTTGCTCTTGCCATCGCTAAACCCCGCGGACTGGCACAGAAGATGGTCTATTGTCTGCGCCTAATGGGTTGTATCGCACCGACTGGGAAACGCGGTAACGCTATCTTGTATTCCAGGGCTACGATTTGAGTCGCCAGTGTGTTCCCTAGGCTGCTTAGCAGTGAGTAAACAATCAGCCATTTTGTTTAACAGAAAAACAGTTGGCCTACCGAAGGGATATCCATTGCACGAAATAGTATAGTGGACGACTGTTACCTGATCACTGATGGACTACTGATGTTAGGGTTCACTTCCTGAATGGAGAGCTGACGCGAGGCATATCTTGTACCTTTGCTACGTCTCCCATACTATATATTTATCACCGGTATACCCCATATTCTTTGGTGAAGTCAGCCCATACTTTCACAAGTTCAGGGTCTGCCTCATCCATAACACTGCTGCAGGACATGATAAACCCTCCATCCTTACCGACCACATCAATTAGCCTCTTGGCGTAATCCTTAACTTGCTCAGGGGTACCGGTCTGCAGCAACGAGATAGGCATGTTTCCTGCGATACACATGGTGTTGCCTAAGATCTCTTTCGCCTTGAACACGTCCGTTTTCCCAGCGAAAAAACAAATGACCTTTCCTTTAGGCAGTTCGGTGAGAAACTCGAGACGCTGATCGCATTTCTCTTCCCAGCCTAGAAAAGGTATCAGCCCTTCATCTATCAGAGCCAGCGTGAGCCTCTTTAAAGTCGGCCAATAGAAGGTCTCAAACTGTTTTGTGGACATAAAAGTATCTGTCCCTCTATGGAGGCCCATAAATACCCCGGGATTTCCACTCATTTTGGCGGTGGTCACCCCTGCCCAGATAACCCTTGGTAACATTCTTTCCATAACTTCAAGGAGTTTATCGGGCTGTCTATACATATCCAGCATCGACCCCCGCATTCCCCTGACGAAGGAAAACAGGTCAAAGGGTGCACCCGTAAACCCTCCGGCGACTGCCGGAAAACCCAGTTCCCTCATTTCTTGGTCAAAGGCAAGCCCGGAGGTGCCCCATTTCATCATTTCACGCACCGCTTTCAAAACAGACTCAAAGGCACCAGCAGCTTCGGGAAAGGCATTACCAACTTCTGGCATACCATAAAGAGCGTAGTTGAGGACTATCCCCAGATACGAAAACCGAAACGACCTTAGAGGCGGAAGTGTTGTAAAGGGCTCTAATGCTCCGCATACACGCGGTATAATGGTTCTCATTAAAAAATCGGAAGGGTCTTTGAGGAGGGCGTCGTATTCATCTGCTTTAATGTATTCCCCTTCAACGAACTGGTGTGTATGATAGGGGGAAACTCCATGACCAGGCCACTTAAATACCTTAACATCAAGGGCCTCTAACACCTGCCCTGGTGTATTCAAGACAAACATCGGCGGAAAGTACAAATCCGGCTCCAAATCCATATTCATCTTCTTATTTGCCGCTAAGAATTTGTCAGGGTCGTAAAAGGCTTCTTCAAAGGTCATCCCAGTGTACTTGACAGCGAAAAAATGCGTAAATGGGAAGAATGGGACCCTATCAGGCACCTTCAACTGGATGGCATCGTTGACTCTTTTTTCCCTTTCCTTGTACAATTCTTCAGGCGATTTTTCCATTTTCATTTACCTCCTATCCATTTCTTGGCTAGCGTTACTCCTGCCATGGCATCTGGCCCATAGGCATCGGCGCCGGTGTACTTCCTCACCACTTCATCAATCGGGGTACCACCGATCATGATCTTCACTTTGCCTCGCAGTCCAGCAGCTTTTATAGCCTCTACTGTTTCCTTCATCGAGTCGATAGTCAACGTCAACAATCCACTCAACCCTACGATACCGGCATTAGTCTCCTTTATCTTCTTAACAAACTCCTTTGCCGGGACATCCACCCCGAGGTCGTAAACCTCGAAGCCATTGACATCCAGCATAAAGGTTACGATGTCTTTGCCGATGTCATGTATGTCTCCGGCTACAGTGCCGATGATGACCTTTCCCAGACGCTTAACCTCGGCCTCCTTGGTTAGTTTTGGCTTGACAATTTCGGTTATCTCCCTCAATATCTCACTGGAATATATCAGGTCCGGGATGAAATACTCACCATTTGCAAAACGCTCGCCGACGATTTCCATAGCGCGTCTGGCATCATTGAGGATACTGACTGGGTCATCGCCGGCACCCAGTCTGTCTTGGACAATTTCCAGAGCCTCTTTTTCCTTCAGATCGGCCATAGTGGTAATTAGATCTCCAGCCATGCTTTGCTACCTCCTCTCTCGTAAGATTTGAGTAGACACTATCACATGGCTGATTGGTAGTCAACAGGCTTTTCAAACAATTCATCGTAATGTTGGCTTATGTCTGGCAGCTTGGCTGATAACACGGGGTTGCTCTCTTTCTGCGGTCGCACCGGTGGCAGTTTGCTGCTATAATTGCATTGAATCAAGCAGCGCGTTAGCGGGCTAGGCTAAAAGTTCTGCGTATTGTACACGGTGGCCCACCATTGTGGACGAAAGGTAAAACTTTCGAAAAAACGTTCGCTCTAATGTACTATAGCGAGCTAATGTCTCGCCCACAACAAATAGGCCGAGCTATGTATCCGGCCTATTCTACATCTGAGGCCAGACAACCCACAAATCGATGAAATGTTCAAGAAGCGAAGCGTTCCCTTGTTGAGAGTTAAACAGAATGGACATTTGTGTCGGGAAGGGGTTTATAGCGGAGAAGAATTCCCTGCCATCGGTCGTTTCGATGTCTGGATTATCTGGCGTCTGGTGGGGAAATTGAAGGGACCTTGCTTACTGTGGAACTCTATTCCAAAACAGCCCTCTGCTATCAGGTCAGCGATCTCGTCGCGGGACATTCCCAGAATCTCCCTACAGATATACTCATTGTGTTCGCCCATGCAGGTGCTGCGCTATGCAGCCTGACTGGGGTCTTAGTACCTTGCCAAACACCTGCTTCCTGAACCTCTCTATTTCCTTGGCCGGATATCGCTCCAGCTTATTAACATACACGCCGTCATCTGATATGCTAAGTTCGAGGGCTTCACTTACTCTCATGTGGGCTCACCTGTATCCTTGTGGTGATTTTCCTTAGGTGAGCCTACTCTATTTTCCTACCTTTGACAAGCACTAAACTTGTCACGCATCGTCCTGAGAAAGTTATTTTCGCATATCCCTAGGTAAGTTATTCTACCTTCTCCAGTCTAGCAAAGCTCGCCAGAAGCTTTTTCACGCCTCCATTAAAGGCAACCACTACCTCAGCATCGTCCTTTACTGGCTAGCAGCTCACCACTATCCCTTTCACTGTGCCTCCGACCGAGTCACCATGCCCTCATTTCTCTCTTATTTAACAGAGCCGCCTTTGAGGTATTATTAGGCAGCCCCGATGCAAAGAGAGGGCTGATTTTTCATCAACCCTCTCCTTGTGTGGCTCTGTTTTCCGAGTTTAAGCCATCACAGGGATGTTAAGCTGCTAGAGTTTAAGCCCTCTTCTCTCTAGCTCCTTATCTACCTTTTCGTCGAAAGCTTTCCTCCAGTCATCATATGCCTTCGCCTGAGCAGTCGCACGTGCCGCTCGCTTTTCGTCCCTCCACTCTTGCTGGATTGCCCCCTGCCACTTTCCCCTATCATCCCTCTCTTTGGCTCTAGCTATCGCTGCCTGGACATGCTCGGGTACCTCCTTTCCCTCTGACTCCAGCTTTGCCGCGAGGCAGCGTAAAGCCACAGGGGTTCGAGCTATGCCCGCTCCCTCATATCTGATTCGCCCATCTATTGCCCAGTCCCGCCATGTCTGGGCAAACGGGGTACGTAAGACCTCAACTGCTGTCGTGTAGCCCATTATGTCCATTTGTTGTAAAAGCTGCATCTTGTAACGCCGGATGGCGGTGGGGGCCTCGTAAGCAACACGATATGCGAAGGCCAGAGTCTCCCTCTCCAGGGTTTCGAAGTCGGGGAAGACACGGTTGACTATGCCCAATTCCTGGGCCTCACGAGCCGGGATGAACCGGTGCTCCATGATAAGCTCCATCGCTTTGTGCCGACCCGCTGTCAACCAGTCGGCCCAGCCTAGGAACATGGCATCCTCTGAAGCGAAGACGACGTCGCAGGATTGGGACATGATAAATCCCCCATAGATGCACCACCCGTGCACCATGGCGATGGTTGGCTTTGGATTGGTGCGCAATTTATGGGGGCCAATATAAGTAATCAAGTGGTCGTGCTCTATGTTGTATTGGTGCCACACCTCATCTTCGGAGCCGTACTCCTTGAATAGTTCCTCAACCGGTCTTCTGTCTACCAGCATAGGTGCTCCCTCTGGGCTCATCCCAATAACATCGTCTCCGGCTGAGAAGCAGCGGCCGTTTCCAGAAAGGACAATTACATTGCACTCTTTATCGTCACCAGCGCGGTCAAAGGCATCATCTACCTCGGCCCACACAGCATGGCTGAGGGCATTCAAGTACTGTGGTCTATTAAGTATTATTCGAGTCACTACCCCTCGGTCGTATATGATACCTTTATAGTCTTCAGGACCCTTGACCTTGAGTGGGTATTTATAAAATCTGTTCTCAGTATCTAGCCTCATGTTTCCCCCTTTTTTCGTTTTTAGTCTACGCTGGGATTTGCTTTTCAACTGCTGCTAACCTATGTTCCACTTCCTCCTATGAAAGCATCGTGCAAGTCTTTCTCGATAAGCTTTCCTTGGGCTCGCGTCATCTCCTTTAGCCTTGGTTATTTTCTGGTGTTTGTAGAACATCCTCCTCTCAGTTGAGGCCAAGCCTCCACTTAACAGCCTTCTATCCCCGGGGCGATTCGCGCAGAATATGCCCGTGCTCTCCGTTTCTCGCCGGGAAAGAAAACAACCGCCCGCTCTACGGTTTCCTCAGGTGTTAGGCTCGTAACAGCTGTAGCTACTAATTCTGCGATTAGTTAACGTCCTCCTTCTACTCCTCGGAGTGCACCCGCGTGGCCTGCCCCCAGTTATTGTACCACTTGTTAAGTTAGAGTTACCAGCATTATTACCTGCTGCTAAGAAGGTTTTTTAATTGCACATTATGACGGTTTGTGTTGCTACGAATTGAGGCTTGCTTAAACAATTCTGACATTCGTTTAGCCGCGCTCGACCATGGTTCTCCGGAAGGTCAATGTGCTTCCACAGCCCACGAATGGCTAGATTGTTACAATAGGAAGTTGGAACCAATGCCGCCTATCCTGATGCCATTCCACGTGGGATTGTCAAGATAGTTGAAAAGCTGAATACCTGGCCGTGCAAAGTGCAATTACAGAACTGGAACCGAGTGTGAGGTTTGTGAGGAAGAGAAGCATCGTTAGAGTACACAGGTCAACTTGATTTCAATCGCAACAAGATTCATCTGCAGGTTTTTTCAATTGACCCCTTGACAAAGCCGATATTGTGTGTTAAGCTATGTCTCGATATATCGTGATATTACACGATATAATTTCAAGATAACTAAGGAGTCAACCATGTTCAAGATGCACAGAATGTTCCCAGGACCATGGCAGGAAAGCCCATTTCGGAAAGGGGATTTGAAGTACGTTATTCTCGATCTAATAAAGGATAAGCCTCGCCACGGGTATGAGATTATTCGCATCTTGGAAGAGCGTTCCCATGGATTCTACACACCAAGTCCAGGTGCGGTCTACCCCACTCTTCAATTTCTTGAGGAAATGGGTTACATCACTGCGACAGAGCAAGATGGGAGGAAAGTCTACACAATAACTGATGAAGGGAGGCAGTTCCTATCCGACCGGGGGCAGTTTGCAGAAGATATCAAGAAACACATGCGAGAGCGTTGGAGTCCAAGAAATGCCACGGAGATACGGGAGACAATGGCTGAAATAGGAAGGATAGGGCGGTTGATTGGGAGCAGTTTCCGCAATATTGATGCAGAGAAAATGGGTCGCATTCGAGAGGTCATCTCCCGTGCCCATAGTGATATCGAGACCATATTGGGGCAATAGGTATAGGCCACGTAAACATCCAAGCCTATGGGTTTTCCGGGGAAATGTGAGACCTAGAAAGGAGGATTCCTCGATGAGCCAAAGAAGAGAAGAGGAAAATATCGGCCAGCATGAGGCAACTAGAAAGGAGGAAGACAAAATGAGCGGGATGGACGAGATGATGGAGGCCATGATAGGGAATATGAGCAAAGAAGAGAGGCAGGATATGATGGGAGCAATGATGGAGAAGTTCTTTGCTGATATGACGGTCAAGGACAAACAGAAGATGATGGAGCAGATGATGCCTAAGATGATGGAAGGGATCAACATGATGGAGATGATGCCAAGGATGATGATGGGCATGATGGGTGGTGGCCAGGGTGGTAGCGAGGATAGTGGCGGGATGATGAGAATGATGTCCCAAATGATGGTAGGTGGTCAAGGAATGGGGATGACAATGATGCCCAACATGATGACACAAATGATGCCTCACTGCATAGACGTGATGCTTCCCAGTCTCCCGAAGGAAGAGCGGGTGGATTTCGTATTGAATATGATTACAACTCTCATGGAGCAGGGTTCTGTCGGAATGTCAGAAGAAGAAAGAAGTGAATTTATGGCTAGAGTACTTGAGAAAGTAACGTCCTAAATGCTTTAGAATAGCATTAGATAAATTCGAGGAATTGTGGCATGAACCGTTGTCCCTGTAGTTATTATGGTAATGCACCTCGGTGGCAGGCCACACCTACTGGTCGAGCCCCTCAAATAGAAGGCTTCCAGTTGTGGATCTGCTTTTCAAAGAAGATTGTTTCCCGCCACGTTTCCTTTTTCCAGAAATCACTAGATCTATCTGGTTGATTGCGAACGCCTCCGGAAGTGAAGAACGGGGGCACGGCCCCGTTTCGACAAATATTACTTTCCCGGGAACTTTCTTTTTCCCGGCGCTATTATGGTGGACCTACCTCTCTCTGAGGATGACTAGAATTCTTTGCGGTTTCATTGATTTTGGCTGCTCATGCTGTAAAACGTTCAAACGTTCGGCTGAAGTAGGCAAAGACCCTTGTTCCTGCTCCTGTTCAAGCACCCCTTTTACCACTGGCATATGTTTGATTATTTCAACTAGACGGACTGGTTTTTCCACTTGGATGGAGATTTGAGCATCGCTGCCTACCGAGCCTCCCACTGTGAGGACTTGCACTTCAGGGCACGATCGCAGTGAGGCCTCAAATCCCCTCATTTTATTGCTATCTATTGGCGGCGCTATTATTAGCTCCACCGCCCCTTGGTATAGCCCAGCACCAGTCTCCTGCTGCCACTCCGCTCCTTCCACAGTTGCGACTGGGGGTGTTTCGTCGCTCTCTTCCGCGCCTGCCGCCCGCGGTATTTCCTCCACCCCTTCCACAATCTCACGGATCCTTAGTACTGATTCAGTGATAATCTCACACGCTTCCACCTCGGCCCTTCTCTTCACCACTTCTAGGATTTCCTGAGCCCTGCGTTCCCAGTGGGCTTTGATCTGGGCCGCTTCGACCTCCGCCTGCCTCTTCGCTTCATTCTTGATGTCGATAGTATGCTTCTCCGCTTCCTGCAAGATGGCGCTGGCTTTCTGCTCCGACTCGGCGATAACCTTGGCTGCCTCTGGCTCGGCCCTCTTTCTTGCGTCTTCGAGGATTTCCTCGGCCCTGCGCTGCGATTGGGTAATGGTCGTAGCTGCGTCGGCCTCGGCCTTCGCCTTTGCCTCATCAACAACGCTCTGGGCCTTTTGCTCCGACTCGGCGATAACCTTGGCTGCCTCTGGCTCGACCATCTTTCTTGCGTCTTCAAGGATTTCCTCAGACCTGCGCTGAGATTGGGTTATGATAATCACTGCTTCGGCCTCAGCCTTCGCCTTTGCCTTATCGACAACGCTCTCAGCCTTTTGCTCCGACTGGGCGATGATCTGGGCCACTTCAATCTCAGCCTGGCTCTTCATCTTCTCCACAGCTTCGCGGGCTTCTTGTTCCAGTCGGGCGAGTCTCTCAGCCGCCTGAGCCTCAGCCTTCTTCTCTGCTTCTTGAAACACCTGTTGCGCTCTTTGCTCCGATTGGGCAATGATCGTCGCCGCTTCGGCCTCAGCCTTCGCTCTTGCCTCGTCGATAATTCTCTCGGCATTTTGCTCCGATTTGCTGATAATCCGAGCCGCTATTTCAGCCAGCGATCGGATGTGTTCTCGACGTTCCGGTTCATAGTGAACCTCTCCTCGATTGGGTGTTGCGTTGTCAATGCCGTTAGTTGGCGAGTCAGCCGATTCAACTACAGCCGTTTTTGGTTCCAAAAAACCATTCAGAATCCTACCGCGCATCCCCGCACCACCTTGGTGACTTCTCTTCTCTTCCGTTGGGCTGATATATACTGCATGTGGCCTAAAGTTGTGCTGGCAAAAGGTAGTCCGCACCGTATAGACCTGTTCTTTACCGCTGCTAGTCTCTCCATGTCTTCCCCATTCAACAACCTCCACTCACATCAATCATGAGGACTCGTATCCTGGCTAGCACCTTTGTCTAACCAGGGTAGGAGAGTGGATACAGTTGCACCTGCCGTGTCACACAGCTCTGGCATTCTGTGGCAGGTTTGAACACTGATAGTCACCGTTACTGACCAAGGCCTCCTGACCGCTGTTCTTACCTCGCAGAACATTCCGAGCTACCTGACGGATTTCCCCTATTGCAAACGGTTTCACTAGGTATCGGGCGACTCCAAACGCACGGCACGACTCGAGAGATTCCTGGGAAGGGTATCCCGTGATCACAATGAGTTTTGCCTTAGGTGACTTCTCCTTCGCCATCGCCAGTGCATGTAAGCCATCGGTGCCCGGCATTCTCAAATCAGAAATGACCAGGTCATACTCCCTGGCGTCGAGGGCGTCAACAACGTTGTTGCCATCGGCTAGACAAACAGAGTAGCCCTCGGTGGCTAGGCTGCTTGCAAGCACCATCCGCACACCAGGTTCGTCATCGAGGACTAGAACCGCGATCTGGCTGGGATCCGGCCTAGAAAGCGGCCCTCGCCTTAGCGTTCTGCGCTTCCGCCAATTCATGCCTAGCCCTTTGCTTCAGGGGTGGCTTCACATTGTGCTATCCACCGCTGGATTGTTGCCGTGACACATTATGCTTTCGAGTGTCTGATAAATATGTCTGTTTAGAGTATCCTATGCGATATTATATCATATTGTATTATATTTAGTCAAGTCTTATTGTGTACATATCGTATGATGAAAGAGAGTGAAGACAAATCAAATACATCCAGAAGAGAAAGCAGTGTGAGTCCCGAAAGTATTAGGCAGGAAGCAACGAGTAATCGTGGAAGCGGCTGGATTCGATTCAGCGGCCTTGGGGTTATGAGCCTGAAAGATGTTATAAAAAACAAACCGCCTTGGTCAGAAATAACGAATATATATGGCTCAGGTACGTCTTTCCCATAGGTATCGGATGCGCGGCACCTCTTCGAGGTGGTGAACTTGGCCTGCACAAATCATCGATTTGTTGGCTACGGGTCAGTTGGAGAAGCTAAAGGCCAAACTGAAAGTTCTTTGTATCGTCCAGTTAGATCCCTAATGGTGGACTGATGAAAATCACAATATCCGATGGAGCCCGCACCATAGGTGGGAGTGAGGTTCTCGCTGTTTAGCGCCACTTGCCACTGCTGCCTGCTCTGCCGCCACCTTTCGTATTAAAAGGTGGCCGTTTGGCAGCGCTGGTTCTGCTAGTTTTGCTTTCTTGTGCGTGGGTGTGATGCCACATAAGCCTGAAAGGTGGCAATCTGGCAGCAACGGGCCGTACTTGTTTTACCACTCATTGCTTGGGTTCTGCCGGATTTGCCAGCAAGCCCTCCATACTCCTTGACCACACTGTCGACGTTCCGTACAATGCGGGCGTAAAGGTGAATTAGATAGGGGCGACCGTGGGGCCACAACGGCAGACACCGGCTTGGTACCTCGAGGAGGCGATAGAGCGGCACAATTGCACATTTTGGCTAAGTGTTCCAACGGCGATCAGGTTAACTGCTTGCAGCCTCTCACACGAATTGGCACCATGGGGGGTATAGAAGGCTTGACAGCCATATCTGAAGTTCTATCTATTGGGTGACTGGGCTCACCAGTCCGTAGCTAATTCGTGTCTGCAGGTCAGTCGTCCCCATTCCGGTCACTTCTGTTCTATGTATGTTTGGCGCTCTAGGGTTCAACAGCAGTTGCTCTACGCCCGATTCTTTGATAATATATCAAATCAAATAAGAAAGCGGAGGGCAAATTGTACGATTACCAGATCTCAGATGCACGTATCGCGGCTTGGATGCTGCTGTTCCAGGCCTTCTATGCAATACGCAAGGCCGAGGACCGGAGGCTGGCCAAAGCGAAAGTGGGCTTATCGCATGAAAAGGTTACCGTGTTGCAGCTTGCCAAGCTATATGATAGCCCACTTACTCCTGCCGAAGTATCCCGTTCGCTATTTCGGGAAAGCCAGACTATCGCTGGCCTGCTCTCTCGAATGGATGGAGAAGGCTTGGTGACGAGAGACGTGAAGCGCAAGGGGAAACCCTATACAGAGATAAAAGCAACCACCAAGGGAGAGGAACTGTGCCAACGTGGGGTGGAGACGATTCGTTCTTTCGTGATAGACATCATGTCCTGTCTGTCAGCAGAGGAACTCGAGCAGCTTCAAGAGCTACTGGCGAAGATACGCCAAAGAGCGCTCGATGACCTACATGTAGAGCCTTTGGCGGGGCCGCCAAGTGTTCATCGCTGGACTACACTCCCCGTCGGCTTATGATTTGCACGTAGGCTCAACACTTCCCAAAGCAATTTTGTTTTTTATTCGTGAAACGGTGAAGCGGCTTCAAATAAAGATGCCAATTCGCTGTATGAAATGAGTTCTGGCACAGTTCTGGGACCAATGACCTGCCCCTAGTTATTGTACCACTTGTTAAGTTAGAGTTGCCAGAATCGTTACCTGCTGCTAAGAAGGTTTTTTAATTGCACATTATGACGGAGTGTATAGCCCCGCTTCTTTGCAAGTATCGCATCTCCTGTGGGGCCTCTATGCCAGCGAGGGGATGCTTTGTTACCAAGAAGATCTGAGGCAGAGATTGAACCTGGAGGAGTCAATATGTGGCAAGCTGGGAGCGGCCCAACCTGCTTAGACCGGTACCTCCACGATTACCGTTGTTCCTACGCCCGATTCGGATTGAAGCGTCAGTGTGGCACCGACCAGCCTGGCCCGCTCCTGCATTCCAGCCAGTCCAAGCTTGCCTGTGCTGGCCAGATCGCCCAACCGTTGCGGCAATTCAAAGCCCTTGCCATTGTCGCTGATGACTATATCAAGTTTGGTGTCGCTGAACTCTATCGTTACTTCAGCTCTTGAAGCTTGGGAGTGCCGCCACACATTCCTCAACGCCTCTTGCGCAATGCGGAATAGCACCAGCTCGGTCTCAGGTGACAGCCGTCGGGCCTCGCCAACGATCGTCACCTTGGTATCTATACCAAATCTTGTCATCTCATCGGTCAGGAATTCCAGTGCCGGAAGCAAGCCCAGGTCATCCAATACAGAAGGGCGTAGGTCCTGGCTGAAACGGCGCACCCCCTCTAGTATGGCGTCGGTCTT
>Ga0209979_1001097_pt1 | contig 31377 bp, 26 predicted proteins | sample AnhtaG_FD_183114 | JGI IMG/M metagenome (GOLD analysis project Ga0209979, IMG submission 183114) | Deep subsurface microbial communities from Anholt, Denmark to uncover new lineages of life (NeLLi) - Anholt_01485 metaG (SPAdes) (version 2) | ecosystem: Environmental > Aquatic > Marine > Oceanic... | reverse complement strand
CTGATATTCGGAATTACCCACCGAAACAATACCCTGGACTGGTTGTCCTTAGTATTCCCAGGAATTCAACCGCTTCCTTCATCCTGAATTTGTTAGAGGGTTTTCTTCAGCGGGAGGGTTTAGTCTCCCAATTGTCGGGGAAATTGGCTGTCGTTGAACCTGGACAGGTTAGAATTCGAAGTAGATGATTGCTACATCAGGCTTAACGTTAGGCAAGGTGTGTCAGGAACTACTGGCGATACTCACCTAAATCATAACGGAACCTATATTGAAGTTAGATGAGCCTAACGAAGAGAGAGAGATCGAATTTGAACTTTCCTGGCTTTTGTCGCTCTCAACTCAGGAGAGATTCGACTTGATGCTTAAGAAGAGCAAGGAGCTAGTCGCACTTCTGGAAGCGAATGGACACCGAAGATCTCCTGAGATTATTAAAAGAACATAACGTAGATTTCGTAGTAATGGGGGCGACGGCCTACCCGGTATACGGGTATGTCCGGGCAACCTTGGACATAGATATCTTCATTAGACCGGAACGCTTGAATGCAGAAAGAGCTTTGCAGGCCTTGAATGAGTTCGGATACGACATGACCGACGTCACCGTTGACGATCTCCTGACGAAAAAGCTCCTAATTCGTCAGTACGCTGTTGAGGCTGATATATACCCCCTCGTAAAGGGTGTAACCTTCGACAAAGTCTGGGAGAACAAAGTCGAGGCAGAGTTTGGAAAAACATCGGTATTCTTTGCTTCTTTGGATGATCTCATCGAAATGAAGCGCTCGACGGGTAGTCCCCAGGATTTGCAGGACCTCAAATATCTAATGAAGCTGAAAGAAAAGGGAGAGTGAGATAGATTCCTTTGCGGGGGCAGCTTCAATCCAGAACTGGCGTGAACTGGCGGGGTTAAGGTTGTGCCCAAGAGACATGGCTGGTAGTTGCTCTGCTCTTCAAGTTTGCCGGTATCTTCTGAAAATCTCGAAGAATTTGTATTTTCTGCTGACCTCTTCGAAAGTGGCTCCGAACTCCGCTCCCACCAGCACTATGAAAGCGGAGTAGAAAATCCAAAGAAGCACCACCACCAAGGTGCCGAAGGAACCATAAATCCTCTCCAGGTTGGTATAATGCTTGATGTAGAGATCGAAGAGCAGCTTGGCCACCTCCCAGGAAACTCCCGCGAACAATGCTCCCACCAGGGCCGCGGAGGTGGGGACCTTGCGATTGGGGATGACCTTGTAGAGAAGAAAGAAAAGTAGTATCCCCAGACAGAGAGGGATGCCGATCTGCAGAATCTTGGTGGTATAGCCGATTTCCTGCAGGCTGAGGTTTAGAAGCGGTATGGTCCGATGGGTTACGATGGTATAGAGCACGGTCAGGAGAACCGAGGCCACCAGGACGACAACCGAGAGGGGCACCAAGACTATCGAGAGAAGCTTGCTTTTCAAATAAGGCCTCCCTTTGTCCACCCGCCAGACGATGTTCAGGGAATTCTCAACGACCGAAAAGATTCGGGAGGCCGCCCAGGTGAGTCCGCCGATACCGATGATGCCGAAGACCGCCTTCTTGTTGACGAAGTCAGAGAGAAACCCAGTTATGTCCGAAGCCGAGGCCGGGATAACTTTGAGAAGAAGATTCAATACCTTCTGAAAGGCCACCTCTGAGGACTGAAGGACGTAACCGGAAATGGCGACGAAGATCAGAAGAAGCGGTATAATTGACAGCATGGCATAGAAGGAGATCGCTGCCGCCATGATAGAGACGTTGTCCACGTAAAAGGTGTGAACGAAAGTCCCCTTAATCAGGCTCCAGGCGAAACCCAAAAACCCCCGCAGGGAATCGGCAACTCTTTCTAACTTCGGTTTCAACAGAAACTAAGAGGTTAAGGAGACGATGAGGGCACCAAAAAACACGAACCGTGAAAAACTATCCCTTAAAACAGTCACGCAGCACCGACTAGAGAGAATCGACAGAAAAACTCTGGAGCAAATCTCCAAATTACCTCGTTGAAATCTGAGAGGACCTATTCCCGCTTGCCTCCTAAGAACAGCCCGATCGGCTCTAAGCTCTCGACGTGGTCGCATATAACCTTGATGGCGGCAGTGATCGGGATCGCCAGAATCACCCCGATCGCTCCCCACAGAAGTCCCCAGAACATGGAGGCCACCAGCACCGCCAGAGGGTTCAAATCGACGGTGTCGGAGGTCAACTTCGGCGTGATGAGGTTCGACTCCAGAACCTGAACCACCGCGAAAAAGATCGCCACCCACACCATCGGCATAACGGCTTTGGTTTGAATGCCGGCCACGATGATGGGGGGGACGGCGCCAATGAAGGAGCCGACATAGGGGATGAGATTCAAGAGTGCCGCCAAAGGTCCCCAGATGTAAGCGTAATTCACTTTGAGCAGAAGCAGACCAACCGTGAAGACAACCGTCAACGCCACCGTGACGATAAATTTGACCACCATGAATCCCCGAATCTGATTGTTGATCTCCAGGAGGATGTCCTGGGTCACCCCCTCCTGAGATTTCCCAAAGGCCCGGGCGAGTTTCTTTCTGAAAATCTCCTGGTCGTACAAGATGAAGAAGGTCAAAAATATTATCAGGAAAGAGGAGAAGAGAAAAGAGACCGCCGAGCTTATCCCCTTGTACAGATATTTGCTGGCGTCTGTCAGGGCTGAAGGCTTGACCTCAAGATTCTCAATGTCGGGGATGAGGTTGGGGAACCTCTCCTGAATCACTCCGGCCCGCTCTTTCAAATCCACCGAGAGCTTTGTGAGACCCTCCAAATAGCTAGGTAGATCAACAGCCAGGCTTTGAAGCTGTTGACCCAAAAGATAGATGATCGCAAAGAAAATCCCCACGGCAATGAGCATGACTATGACCACCGCCAGAAGGTGGGGGATTTTGATCTTCTTGAGGAAGCTAACTGCCGGACTCAAGATGAATGCACATGAGACAGCTGCCACCAGGGGCACCACTATCGGGCTGGCGAAATAACAGAAGGCGGCCGCCGCCGACAAAGCCAAGACCGGCATTGCCACCACCTGCAGGCTCAGAAGCCGGGTGGTCTTGTCCACCAGCTTCTTCTCTGCGGAAGGATCCCTCTTCGGGAAGGATTGCTCGCTGAAATCCTTCCGTTCTTCCTTCTTTTCTTTCTTCTTCATGAGAATTGTAGAGAAACGACTTCGCTCATGCCTGAATTCGACTCATTCTGCGAACAACTTAAAGACCAGGTCGGACTCTGCCTCCGTGGGTTTCCATCAGTTCCACGAACTCGGCCTCCTCGATTACCTCAACCCCCAACTGGAGAGCTTTGTCGTGTTTGTTTCCGGGGTCGGCCCCGACGACGACGTAATCGGTCTTCCGGGAAACCGAGGAGGATACTCGGCCTCCCAGCTCTTCGATGGCGCTTCTGGCTTGCTCCCGGCTGAACTTCTCTAAGGTTCCGGTGAGGACGAAGGTCTTTCCGGTCAAGGGTAAGCTCCCCTCGATTTCTCTCTCTACTGGGAATTTCATTCCCCCTTTCTTGAGCTTCTCCAAAAATTCGAGGTTCCTGGGGTCTTCAAAGAAATTGTGAATTGAGGTCGCAACCACCGGTCCGATCTCATGCACCGCTGTCAGGCTCTCCACGGTCTGGCTTCTTAAGTTGTCGATGGAGCCGAACTGCTTGGCCAGCACCTGAGCTAAATGATAGCCGACATTCCGGATACCTAAGGAGAAGAATAGCCTCGCCAAAGAGGTGGTTTTCGATTTCTCTATCTCCGAGAGAACGTTGGTGGCCAATTTCTCCCCCATTCGCTCCATCGGTAGAAGCTCTTCCTTGGTGAGAAAGTAGATGTCTGCAGGGTCGGCAACCATTTTTCTTTCCACCAGCTGGTTTATGGTCTTAAACCCCAGCCGCTCGATGTCCATCGCCCCCTTGGAGACGAAGTGAGCGATCCGCTCCTTCACCTGAGCGGGGCAGGAGATTCGGGTGCAGCGGGAGATGGCCTCTCCCGGGGGTCTCTCCACCTTGGAGCCACATACCGGGCAACGTCGCGGCATCACGAACCTTTTCTCCTCTCCGGTCCGTCTGGAGGTGATGACCTTGACCACCTCGGGAATGACGTCCCCGGCGCGCTGAACCACAACGGTGTCGCCCACTCTGATATCCTTCCTTGCGATTTCGTCTTCGTTGTGCAGCGAGGCTCTGGAGACCTCCACCCCTCCCACTCTGACCGGCTTGAGGAGCGCAATCGGGGTCAGTGCCCCGGTGCGGCCCACGGAGATCAATATCTCCTCGATCTTGGTGGTTTCCTGCTGGGGAGGGAACTTCCAGGCGACCGCCCAGCGGGGAGAGTGAGACAGTTCCCCAATTTCGGATTGCAGGTTGTAGCTGTCCACCTTGACCACAGTGCCGTCGATATCGTATTCTAATTTCTCTCGCCTGTCGAGAATGAGTCGGTGATGTCTCACGACCTCGGTCGTTTTCTCACACAGCTCTACATAGCGATTGACCTTGAAACCCAATTGACTCAGATACTGCATGGTTTTGTAGTGGGAAGAGAGGCTTTTGCCCTTGAGTAGACCGATACCGTATGCGAAACATTTCAATGGCCTGGAGGCGGTGATCTTCGAATCCAGCTGCCTCACCGATCCAGCGGCGGCGTTCCGGGGATTTGCGAAGGGCTCCTCCCCGACTTCTTCACGGGCCACATTCAGTTTCTCGAAGTCCTCCTTGAAGATGATGACCTCGCCTCGAACCTCGATCAGATCCGGAAGTTTTCCTCCGTCGGGCCTTAGATGCAAGGGGATGGTCTTTACGGTCCTGAGATTAATGGTGATGTCCTCACCGGTGGTTCCGTCACCTCTGGTGGAGCCCAGCTGGAATGACCCCTTCCGGTAAACCAGCTCCACTGCCAGACCGTCAAACTTGGGCTCCACGGTGTAATGGATTTTCTCCTCCAGAGCTCCGGACAGCTCCAAGACCCTCCGGTGAAAATCAAAAAACTCCTCTTCGCTGGTGGCCTTGTTCAGGGAGAGCATCGGGAGAGTATGCCTGACGGTCCTGAATTTCTCGAGCGGTGGGGCTCCCACTCGCTGTGTGGGGGAATCCGGCGTTACCAGTTCCGGATATCTTGCCTCCAGTTCTAAAAGCTCGTCAAAGAGGCGGTCAAACTCCGCATCGGAAATCTCGGGCCTGTCGAGGATGTAATAACGGTAATTGTGACGGTCTATCTCTTCTCGTAGGCGTTTTACTCTCTCACGGACATCTTTAGAAGCTGCGGGCATGGCCTCCCCCATCAATCGCTCGAAAGATGACTTCCGCAGTAGAGCATGAGCCAGATGACCTTCAGCCTCCCCGCCTCCCGCGAGTGCCACCTAGATGCTTGTCCTTTCTCCGGCGAGAGAGCAGATGGCGGTCGTGCTTCAAGCGGTCTTTGACGTAGTCCCGGAACTTTTCCTTCTCTTCTGCCCGCTTTTGCTTTTCCATCTGGAGGCGTTTGTGCTTTTCGGCATCGGCCTTTACAGTCTCGGTTTCAACCGGTTCCTCTTTTCCTTCTGCCTCCGGCTTTTCCGTTTCTTCCTGGACTTCCCGCTCTTTATCGTCTGGCATAGTGGCAACCTCCTGACTGTCGGAGTTGTTAAAAATCTATCGACCTTCCACCTTTTTCAAGCTAACATCTTGGCATTTTTTTGTCAAATCAATAATCAACATTGTGATGGCTTGAGGCTGTTAAGGTGGCAGATCTTGGCTCAAGGTTTCCCCTATCGTTTTTGAGACCGACTCTGAGTTTGGTCGGACGCGCTTGGATGGTCAGTCTGGCCGAGTTCTGTCAAATCATCGGCAGATTAGTGATTGTAATGACTTCACGGTAAGGAGATTTTTTAGGTTCCTAGGGGGCAACTCATCCGTTCTTATACTGGTGTGTATGACCGTCGCCGAATTGATTGGAGCGGGAGAGTGGTGCCGTTGGGCTGCTCCCCGGGGAGGGTGAAACCTGGGCTATTCCGCGGTGGGAAACTCTTGAGAAGAAGTTTTGGATGGCCGTGAACGAGAATTTAGCGTTGTAACCTTCTGAGAGCAAAGGACGGGAGAGCTTGCACTTTTGACTAACTCTGGATGCTCATCACCTCTCCTCCTCGAGAGCGCCCCCTCTGGGGGCGTTCTCATTTCAGGGCATTCCTCTCCGCAAAGGCTATTCCAACTCGTCTATTACGTAGCTGGAGCTGATTTCTGCCTTGGGTTTGAGGGTGACACCTACGGAGCAGTATTTCTCCTCCGAGAGCTGGATGGCTCTCTCAACGGTCTCCTTTTTGATCCCCTTGCCAACGATGCGATAGCTGAGATGGATCTTCTTGAAATACTGGGGGAATTCCTGCTCCTGCTCCCAACTGACGGAGACCTCCAATTTCTTCAGATCCTGCCTCTTTTTCTGCAGAATCCTGACGACATCGACGGCAGAGCAGCCCCCCAATGCGATCGGGAGAAGGTCGGAGGGCTTAAAGCCGGTTCCGCCGCCACCCTTTTCCACGGGGACGTCCATGACAACTGAATGTCCCCTCTCATCTGAAGCCACAAACTGAACCTCTCCGGTCCATTTTATCTTGATTTCCCACATATCTCCTCCAGTTTCCTGAACTTATTGGTAACAAACTTGCCGAGCTCCACGTTGTTCCTGCAGGACGTTTGGCTTCATAGATCCAGAGTGAGCTGTGAGGTTTCTCCTTGGGACTTGGTTTTCTGAGGCGGCGCTAAGTGCACAACTTCAAACCCGAATTTCTTGGATAGAAAATCCGCGAGAATCTTCCGGTGACACCTCTCAGGCTCCTTCTCCATGCACATCAGAACCAGTTTCCTCTGACCGGCAAGTTTAGCTACCGCTTCAACGTATCTGTAGTTCACCTTGGAGATTCTCTCGAAATAGAGCTTGAAGACCTCCTGGCCGCTTCTGGCGTTGGTGATCTTCTTGCGAAGCTGAGTGGGGGTGCCAAGTTCCGGTCGATGAATGTATTCGATTCCGGCCTCCTCTATTGCACTTCGGAGCCTACCCTTGCAGAATTCGGGTCTCTTAGAATAGGCATCGTAGCGGATATCGACGAGGGCATCAATCCCTTGTTCCTTCAAGATGTCGACCAATCCCAGTAGCGAATACCCCTGGTAGCCGATTGTGAATATCGTAGGCTTTTGTTCCATATTCAACTGATACCATAATGATCTTTTGGAATCATATCAAGAAATATGGTTTTTTGCTGGAGGCGATCCACCTCTGGCAAGGAAAGCATCGAGACGTAATCCGTAGGGATCGGAATTCATCCGACTCTTAAGTTGGCGGTGATGAATTCACCGCCCTACGGGGTGAGTTTCAGTCCTGAAAACGTGAAATCTTTCCTCTTCCTTGTGCAGATGCAGTTGCGTGTCAAGCCTCACTTACGCAACGATATCTCCGGCTTCAGGAAGACAAACGTGCGGGAGAAGGTTGAAGCCTCTCCCGCACCAACTCAATTTTGAGGTTATGAAACGCTGACTCAGTCGTCTATCTGGGCTTTCTGAAGCTTGCCGGAAAAGTCGATGTAGATCGCCTTCCATTCCGAGAAGACATCCAGGGCGGCGGTCCCGGCCTCGCGGTGGCCGTTGCCGGTCTGCTTGGTGCCGCCGAAGGGGAGATGTACCTCCGCGCCGATCGTTGACGAGTTCACGTAGAAAATGCCAGTGTAGACGTCTCTCATGGCCACGAAGGCCTTGTTGACATCCTGGGTGTAGACGGAGGCGGAGAGACCATACTGGGTACCGTTGCAGATTTCGATCCCATGTTCCAAGTTGTCACAGGGGATGATCGTCACCACCGGCCCGAAGATCTCCTCCTGGGCGATCCTCATATTGGGATCCACCTCTCCAAAGATAGTCGCATCGTGGAAGTAACCGTGGGCGTATTCACCTTTGGTCAATCGATTACCTCCGCAGAGCAACTTTGCCTTGTCCTCTTTGATCCCGATCTCGATATATTGCATCACGGTCTGGAGCTGGTCTTCGCTTATGGAAGGCCCCATCTCCACGGTTTCGTCCAGGCCGTTACCGATCTTCAAGGCTTTGGCTCTCTCGACGAACTTGTCGGTGAACTCCTTCACAACCGCTTTGTGGCAAATCACCCGACTGGCAGCGGTGCATCTCTGTCCGGTGGTGCCGAAGCCTCCCCACAGAGCTCCCTCCACCGCCAGATCGACCATGGCATCGTCCATCACCATGATGGCGTTCTTACCCCCCATTTCCAGGTTAGTGTGTTTGAAAGTTGGAGCACAAGCCTCCGAGACGGCCTTTCCCACCTCGGTAGAGCCGGTGAAGGAGACCAGGCTGACATCGTCATGTCGCATCAGGGGTTCTCCGACCTCGGATCCCGAGCCGGTGACCATGTTGACCACGCCCTTGGGAACCCCGCACTCCTCCAGAACCTTTATCAGGTTGTAAACCGAAAGGGGAGTGTAAGTTGCGGGTTTAATGACGAGAGTGTTTCCGCAGACTAAAGCGGGCAAGATCTTCCAGGAGGGGATCGCCATGGGGAAATTCCAGGGGGTGATTAAAGCACAGACCCCCATGGGCATCCTGACCGACATCATGAACTTGTTGGGGAGTTCTGCGGGGGTGGTCTGTCCGAACTGGCGACGACCCTCTCCGGCCATGTAGAATGACATATCGATGGCCTCCTGGGTATCGCCGCGGGTCTCCTTCAAGATTTTCCCCATCTCCCGGGTCATCTCCCGGGAGAAGTCCTCCTTCTTGTCGATCAGCATCTTGCCGACCCGGAAGAGGATTTCAGCCCTTCTGGGGGCGGGGACCAACCTCCACTTTTTGTACGCCTCTTTTGCGGCGGCGACGGCGGCGTTGACGTCATCGGCATCGGATTTCTGAAAGATGCCCACCACCTCCCGGGTATCCGCGGGATTGCGGTTCTCGAAGGTGCGCCCGGACTTGCAGCGCACCCACTCGCCATTAATGAAATTATTGTAAACTTTGGCTTCCGGCACATTGCCTCCTACTGAAAAAACGAAACGGTCTATTTATTTAGCGGACAATATAGATTTTGTTCAAAGATTTGTCAACCGGTTTGCACTCCATCTCCTCAAAGGTGAGCATCCTCGCAAAGATAACCACAACCGTGCGCAAGTCTATCTGGAGCAAGAGGCAACCTGCCTTATTGTTGAACAGGATGCCGGGGAACAGCCCTTTTGAGGTGGGGAGGTGGAAGAAGGTGAAAGGTTCAACTGATCGGATATCTAAGTGCTCAGAAGTGCTAAAAAAACACTTGACTGATGTGGGTTTAGGCTTACATTAGTAGTGTAAAACTTCGCTAGTGCTTCGTTGGGCAGGTCGATTCTAAGACTGTTTCAGAGAAAACAGAAGAAAGGTATAATCTCGAGAAAGGCGTTGATTATGAGCAAGAGATTCATTTTTTCAGGCGTTTTGGCGGTGGGGGTTCTCCTCCTGGCGGCGAGCGTTAGCTTCGCGGGACAGGATAGGTTCCCGACAACCCTCACCAGTTCTCCCGGATATCAGGTGGGAATTACCCACTACGATTACCAGACCAGTGGCTCCAGCGGTAATCGAATCGTCAAGGACCCCTTAGGGGGAGTTCACCTCTGTTGGACGAACGCCCCGGAACGCTGGAATCGGCAACGACACATCTACTATAACTTCCGGGACGAGTATGGGAGTTGGCAGTGGACCGGGGGGGTGCAGGTCAACATGTTTAATGGGGCAGGATTCACGACCATGGATCTGCTCTCCGACAGTCGAGCGGTGGTCGTCTATCATAACGTCGATGCCGGGCTTTTCCTCATTGCGGCGGTCGATGCCGGTCGCGGCTTCGGTAATTTCACCGAATACTATCCGCCCGACTACATCCCGAATATTGGGTTTTTCGGCTGGCCGTATGTCGCCGTGGACGGGCAGGACCGGATTCACCAAGTATCGCTGGAAGTCCAGTTCTTCCCCTCCGGCCTTATGGATTTGATGTATACTTGTTCCTCTGATGGCGGAAACACCTGGACCGATCCGGTGAGCTTCGATTCCACTCTCGTGTACGGGCACAACATCGCCGCCTCCCCGGTTGACGACAAGGTGGCGATCGTTTACAACCGCCCCTTCATCGATGATCCCATTCAGGCCGAAAACGAGGTCTATTATATCGAGTCGGAGGACGGAGTCAACTGGGACTGGGGCAACAAGGTCAACATCACCAACTACGAATTCGACACCGACAGCCTGGTTGCTTACACTGACAACGATGCCATTTACGACAATGAGGGCAAGCTCCACATCGTCTGGAACACCTCTCACGTTAATCGCTTCGGCTGGATTCAGGACCATGCCTGGCTGTTTCACTGGAGCGAAGAGACCGGGATAACCCAGATCGCCAATCACAGCCAGTGGAAGTTTCCTGGCTGTCGCCCCGGTTCTTGGAATCTCTCCTTTGCGAAGATGAGTCTTGGAGTCGATGCCGACAATAACCTCTTTTTGGTTTACACCCGTTTCGATTCCGCGGATTGCTCCGCCGGAAACTACGCCAACGGAGAGCTCTGGATGGTGGCCTCCTCCGATGGTGGAGCCAGCTGGGGGATTCCCGTCAATATCACCCGTTCTCCCTCCCCCGAGTGTATCACCGGGGAGTGCGACAGCGACATGTGGTCCTCCCTGGCAGAGGTTGTGGACGACAGCCTCCACATCGTCTTCATCAACGATAAAGACGCCGGAGGAGTGCCCAACGGGGAAGGGCAGGATACGGAGAATCCGGTGCTCTATCTTGCCTATCCAAACCCATTCGTATACCCGCCGCCATCGCTGGACATTGAGATAGGTGCCTATAATCGTCCGGTGGTTATTCCTCCGGAAGGTGGACACTTCTCCTACTGGGCAGGTGTTCATAACCAGGAGGCGGAGCCTCAGACAGTCGATCTGTGGACCAAGGTGCATCTCCCCGACGGAGGTTATTACGGTCCGGTGAGACTGGTAGAGGATCTGGTTATAGCTGCGAACGACACTCTCATCTACACCAAGGTCCGGGAGATGGTCCCAGGGTATGTGCCTCCGGGATACTACGACTACATCGCATACGTCGGCGAGTACCCCTGGATGGTTCTGGACTCTTCCTACTTCGTCTTCGCCAAACAGCCGGGAGAAAGCGGAGGTGGCGGGCCCATCATCCTTCCGGAGCAAGATCGACTGGAGTTCACAGAAGAGCTCCTGCCGGCTGGTTTTGGTCTCGTCGGCAACTACCCCAACCCCTTCAATGCCGCCACCACCATAAGCTATGAGCTGTCGGAACCCGTAGAGGTGAAGCTGGAGGTTTACAATCTCCAGGGACAGCTGGTCGAGACCTTGGTGAACTCCCACCAGGAGGTTGGCCGCAGGAGCGCGGTCTGGGATGCCTCCCGGGTCTCCTCCGGAATATACTTCTACAAGTTGAGTGCCGGGGACCTCTCCGAGGTGAGAAGGATGATTTTGGTGAAGTAGGATTTGACCTTCAGGTCGATTTCAGTTGAAATTAGGGCGGAGCCGCACACTCCGCCCTATGCTTTTGGGGGCGCTTCACGGATTCGCAATCTTTTCAATCAGCCTTTTTACCCGTTCGGGACGGAGCTTTGGATCAATGAAGGAGAAATGCTCATACAGGATTTCCCCACTACGGTTCAAGACCACCAACACCACTAACCCTCTTTTCCCCCTCAGACCGAAACCCAAATCTTGCCAACTGACAAAATGGTAGCCATCAACCTCCTGGTAATACAGGAGCGGATGTCGGGCAAAGTCTAAATAGTTTTTGACCAAGAGGGATTTCTTTGCCGATTGAGTGAATTCGTTTCTCTCTGGCTTTATGTGGTCTTGAGGATTTGAGCATTCAGTTCTTAAGATGTTGAGGCTGACAATCCGGTAAGCTCGATCGGTCTCTACCACCCCCTTCCAGACGAAGGGAGAGAAGAAGTCGGGATAGACCGCCACCTTGAACGTCTCTTCCAGTGGTCGGGAGAGTTCGTTCAGCTCCCTTAAGGCTATCTGGTGGCAGATCCCTTTGCTAGAGATGAACAGAATCACAAACCCCAGCGCTACCGAAGCGGTCTTGACAGACGATAGTCGGACGAAGCGTATCAAGAGCAGACAGAGGACGAGAGGCATGGTGATGAAGAGATCAACCACCGTCACCCAGTTCCAGGCATACCTCTCCGAGAGGAAGGGGTAAAACACCTGAGTCCCGTATGGATTGATCAAGTCCATGAGAAGGTGGAAAAGGCCCCCGAAGAATGATAGAAGAAATGTCATTCTCGAATCCGCCCTCCTGAAAAAAAGCTTCACGATCAAGGTCAATATTATCGCTAGAAAAATGACTCCCGGGAGGGAGTGGGTGAAGCTCCGATGATACTTCAAATATGCGGCGATGCCGAAAAATCGCGAGGCCCAATCTATGTCCGGCAGAACCGAGGCCGTCACCAGCGTGAAGGCGGCACCGGGAACCTTCTTTTTGAAACCCAAATTGGAAATGACGGCGCCGGTCAGGGCGTGAGTCAGGGTGTCCATATCCTGCCTACGAGTTTTGCAATAGTATAATACAGTCTTGTCAATTGGGGAAGTAGCAAACGGCAAACAGGGAACAGGGGACAGGAGACAGGAAACAGGGGTTAGGGGTTGGGGGCTATTCACTATTTACAATTGACGATTCACCACTCACCATCTGCAAGATGGTGAGTCACAATTCGTCTTGATTTTAGAGGGCATTTTGCTATTATGATTTCGCTGTCTCAAAAGAACTGGGAGATGGTCTAAGAGTATATTATAGATATGCCCTCTGGTTTGAAAGTCACTTTCGGACTTTTGCTCTCAATAGTGATTGTCCTGGGGATTATCGCCTCCTTCTACTTCGGGACCGACCTCCCCGAGGACCAGCTGAACGGTTTCATCAGAAAAAACCTCGAGAAAAAGTACGGTCTCAGGGTAACGGTTGGTAAACTCGACCGCAGAATCTGGCCCGCTCTGAGAGTGGCAGATGTCGAGCTCTGCTTTTCCAGAGACGGAAAGTGGCATCGACTCGGTCATATAGAGAGGTTGGAGCTGCACTATCAACTCAAGGACTTAATCAGAGGCCGGTGGAGATTCGCGGCGATCTTGATCGACCGTCCAGAGATAGTTCTGGAAAAAGACCAGCAGGGCCGGCTGATTCTCCCTCCCAAGTTCGGATCGGGCGACGGAGGCGCCAAGGGCTACCCGTCCCTGGAGGTGGGCTCGTTGGAAATTAGAGAGGGGGCTTTCTCGTTTGCCGATCCTCCGGCTGCCTCCGATTTTCAGTTCATCAATCTGTCTGCGAAGCTTAAGGGAGAAGTCGATACTCTCCGGCTCGATATCGACAGCCTCTCCTTCAAATTCTTGACCAAGGGGTTCGTACTCAAGAAGCTGTCTGGGAATATCAGAATCGCAAAAGATCTGCTTTGCATTGACAAGCTGCAGATCAAGACCGGTGAGTCCGATTTTGCCTTGAGCGGAAGTCTCAATCAGCTTCCATCCCCCAATTTCTCTTTCAAGGTGAAAGGGGATAAGGTCTCCTTTGCTGAGATCTCGAAGTTCATAAAGCCGAATCTGACCGGGGTCGTCTCGGTCGACGGGGAGGTTGGCGGTGATCTGAAGCAGTTTGGGGGTGAGGCCGTAATCGACGGACTGTTCCTGGGGAAAAAACTCGAGAGGGTGAAAATTGACTATAGTTTCTCTGAGGGGAGGATAAGCTTTGCTTCCCTGGAGGGGCGCATTTTCGAGGCGCCGATGTCCGGAAATGGGTACCTTGACCTAGCCACCAGGCCGGAAACGTACGCTTTCCGGGGGCAAATTCGACACCTGAATCTTGTGAAGGTGATCTCTGGAGAGCTCGCGAGTGACTTCTCCGGTTATGTGGAGATGAGGGGTCGAGGCTTGAGCGAGAGAGAGATGGAGATGCAACTCTCCTGCGACTTAGAAGCGGGGAGGATCGACGAATTCAGCTTTCAGGCTGCCTCTGGAGATATGGTCATAAGCACCCAGAGATTACAGTTCCAGAGTGGATTCGAAGCCACTTACAGAAACACCAAAGTCATCGTCGGTGGCTATTTAGATTACAAACGGAACATTAATGTGACCGGGTACGCGGAGCTGGAAGACCTGAATGATTTCGACCAGCAGATTTTCATAACTGATTTGGGCGGCAGAGCCTGGGGAGAGTTTGGTCTCAGCGGGAAGACCCGGGATTTCAACCTCCGGGGACATTTCCGCTCCGACTCCTGCTGGGCTTACGAATTTTACAGTTCGGATCTTTTTCTAGATCTCTCTTTGGACAACTTTCTCTCTCACAGGCGGGGGGAGGTTCGCCTCCAATCCGGCGGAGGCTCGGCTTGGTCTATTCCTGTGCCTGCAGTTGAGGCCTTCATCGGGGTAGACGGCGAGCTTTGTCATTTTGACTCCGTGACGGTTACTGGCAACGATGTGAAATTGGAGTTCGCCGGCAGGCTGGATGAGAGGCAGTTCCCCGCGGAGTTGTCTCTGAAATACCTGAATCTCTTTTTCGATAAGACTCCAATATACTCTCGGGGGCGACAGTTGATTCTCTTAGGAGAGCAGGATATCGAGCTAAAAGAGTGCCAGTTCACCGTTGGCGGGGGGGAGGTCTCCATAGGCGGGAAGTTGGGCAAAGACCAGACTTTGGATTTGACGTTAAAGGGGGAAGGGATTGACATCTTCCCCTTCACCAGTCTACTTTTCCCCTCTTTAAGCGTTCTCGGAGAGGTTTCCTTCTCCGGAGAGATCGGAGGCGATTTCAATTCCCCGACAGTGGCCGCCTCGGTTCGAGTCGACAGCCTGAACCTGGAGGGGGTGGAGATGGGGGTCTTGAACCTGGATCTGAGCTACCGTAATCAACTTCTGGATTTCCATAACATCAGATTGCGGCACCAGGTGGAGGACTACAGCGGTTCCGGCTTCATCCCCGTCAACCTCTCTTTGGGGGGAGAGGCGCCGGGTCTGGAGGCTAAGCCCCTCGGATTCTTCCTGCAGGCTCGGGGCGAGCAGTTGAGCATGTTCAGCAGCCTGATAGAGGAGCTGGAGTACCTCTTCGGAGATTTTCAGGCGGACGTGGCCGTCTCTGGCACCTTGAAGCGCCCGCAATTCGAGGGGAGATTGAACCTCAGCAACGGGGTTTTAAAGCTGGCCGATTTCTTGGAGCCGATATACGATCTAAAGGCGCAGCTGCGCCTGGAGAACAACACCATCTATGTGGAGGCAGTCAATGGCAACCTGGATTTGCAGCCGACCACCTCCGCCGGCATATTCCAGAGGTTTTGGAGTTCACTGTTTCCCCGCAAAGAGAAGGTCGGCAAAATCGCCCTCTCCGGGACAGTGGAGGTTTTAGATCTTGACACCTTCAATTACAATCTGGCGCTCTCCGGGGAAAATGTACCCCTCAGCCATGTCTACCTTGATTTCAGCGCCATCTCCGATTTCGACTTAACCCTCAAGGGTTTCTCTCCGCCGGAGGTCTCGGGAGTGGTGGAGATCAAACAGCTCCTCTACCAGGAACCCTTCTCGGCGGTGCAACCCGACACCAGGGAGCTGCCGACCGCAATTGACTCCGCAGGCTGGGATTTGAACCTGGAGGTGATCGCCGACAACAACCTCTGGATCAAGAACACTGACCTGGAGGCGGAGTTCAGAAGCAAGCTGAAGATTCGTCGTCACCTCGGGAGCTACCAGATTTTGGGAGACTTGGAGGCCATCCGCGGGAATGCCTTCATTTACGGGAACAGGTTTGACATCGTCTCCGGCAAGATGAACTTCGATAACATCGCCAAGATCGACCCGCAGTTGGACTTCGAAACCCAAATCCGCACCGTCTATTCTGAAAGGGAGGAATTCGCCCGGGGAGAGAGAACCTACTACGTTTATATCACCGGTACTTTATCCGCCCCGCAGCTGAACTTTGCGGTCGGAGGGGAAACCTCCCAGAGGGAGATGAGTCAACAAGAGATCTTAGAATCGATTGCCCTGAACCGGCCTCTGTACGAAGACAGCGTTCAGGTCGGTTACGACCAGGCTCTGGGCCAGAGAGCTCAAGGAATCTTCAGCGGTTACCTCACTAAGTATTTCGAGACTCAAGCCGCCAGGACTCTGGGGGTGGAGACTTTCTTAATCCAACCTCCGACAGATCAGAGCCTGGATTTGGGCGACACCGAGGTCACCGTTGGTCAATACATCAGCCCCAACGTCTATCTGCGTTATTCTCGCCGTCTCTCCCTCACCTCCGCCCAGGAGATCGCGGCCGAGTATCGTTTGAGCCGTCGTCTCTCCCTGGAGGGAAAATACGACCGAAACAGGTTTTTCCACTTTGACCTGAGCATGAATTGGGAGTTCTAAGGACTTATGATTGCCCCCCGTAGATTCGGGATGGTCCTCCTTTTGGGGCTATTCCTTTCCGCTCCGGCGGCCTTCTGCAATCAAGCCGGGCAGCTCCCCGGCAGCAGTGTGGCTCCCAATATCGTCGAGAGGATAGACATCACCGGAAACTATCACTTCGGTGACAAAGAAATCAAAAAACAGATGGTGTTGGAGGCGAGACGCTGGTATCACCTCTTCCAGAAAAAGAGGAGAATTACCGAGCGCCTGCTGCAATCTGAGGCCGCCTCCATCGATTCTTTCTATCACGCTCAGGGCTACCTTAAGGCCACCTCCACCGTCGAGGCCGAGCCCGGTAGCCGGGAAGATCGGGTACGATTACAGGTGGTCATCTACGAAGGTCCCCAGACTTCAATCGAAGAGATAAAGCTGATCGGGGATATTGGGGAATTCAGCGACCGGGTCTGGAAGAATTTCAAGACCATCATGCCGGGTTCCCCTCTGGATAGGACCGCCCTTCGCCAAGTTGCCCTGGGGATTAAAGAGATTTACGCCGACCACGGTTATCCTTATGCGGAGGTGCAGGTGGGGGTGGGGGCCTCTGAAGATTTCAGATCCGCAACGGTCACATTTTCCATAGATCCTGGCGAGCTCGTCCACTTCGGGAAATTGGAAATCGTGGGGATAGACAAGACTCACGAGCAGGTCGCCAGAAGAGAGGTCATCTTCAAGGAGGGGGAGATATACCGTCGCAGAAAGATCATCGACAGCCAGCAGTATCTGTATTCCACCGGTCTTTTCAGCTATGTTTCCCTCTCTCCGATGGAGACCTCCCCCGACCCTCTCAGGGCAGATATGCTGTTGACCGTTGGAGAGAGAAAATCCAATTACGTGAATTTGAAGCTTGGTGCCGGTCAGGACTACGAGCGCGATCTCACCTTCGAGACCTCAGTAGCGTGGGGAAACCGCAATATCTGGAGACGTGGGCACCGGCTGAGCCTCTCTTTCTCCTCTGGCTTTCAAATAATCCCGGACTGGGACAACTACCGCAACCGCCTTTCGGTTTCCTACCTGTGGCCCTGGTGGATTCTGCCGCGGACCCCCTTGAGCCTGGATTTCACCTATGAGCCCGGCAAATTGCCGCTCTACCGTGATTACGTTTACGATGATTTCTCCGCCTCCTTCGGTCTCAGTCGGGAGTTGCACCGGGTCTATTTCGTGGGCTTGACCTATCAGTATGAACATATTCACGTTCATGATATCCCCGAGGATCAACAGGCAACCTTCAGAGCCGAAAAAGAGATTAAGGTTAGAAGGAAGTTGATTGTGAATCTGAGCAAGGACAGCCGCAGTAACATCTTCACCCCCAGTGGCGGCTCCCTGACGAATTTTTCGATTGAGCATGTCGGCGGTTTTCTCGGGGGGGATATCGATCTGCTGAAATACGAGTTTTCTTGGGCTCGCTACAACCGCTGGTTTCTCGGGGGAGTGCTGGCGACTCGCATTAAGGGGAGCCTGGTGACAGAGTTCGGGGATACGGAGGTGGAAGAGGTTCCCTCCGAAGATCGCCTCTTTCTGGGGGGAGCTTACACTATTCGCGGTTACCGGGAGGCGACCTTGGGACCCGTATACACCGGTGCAAATACGGACGATTCCACCCTGTACGGGGATCCCGTGGGAGGCAAGGTGCTGGCGGTGGGAAACATTGAGTTCCGGAAAAACCTGTTCTGGCGTTTGGGAGGCCAGCTCTTCCTCGACGTCGGGAACCTCTGGTATGAAGCCGAACATATCAATTTAAAAGACCTCCGGCTCACCGGCGGAGTGGGAATTGTCTTTTTCACTCCGGTGGGGCCTTTGCGCTTCGATTACGCTAGGCGGATAATAACCGCCGGCGACAGTTACGGAGGCAGGTTCCATCTGAGCATTCTTTACGCGTTCTAAGGGAAGTTATGAGACCACTCATAGGAATCACAATCAATGAAGAGCCCGAAGGTCAAGGGAGAAAATTCCCAACCCCCTTCTCCTTCGATTTCATCAAGAGACAGTATTTTGAGCTAGTCGAATCCTCCGGAGGCTTCCCGGTCTTAATCCCCGGTCTGAAGGATCATAGATTGGCCAAAGAGTTCATGTCTCAGTCAGCGGGGCTGCTTCTATCCGGTGGCATCGACCTTCATCCCAGATACTACCGCCAGAGGAAGGTGGAAAACGTCGGCAGAGTAGGCAGTTTCCGGGACCGACTGGAGATCGAGTTGATTGGGGAGGCGATGAAAAGTAAGGTGCCGATATTTGCCATCTGTCGGGGAACGCAGGTCTTGAACGTGGCCTTGGGCGGCACTCTCTATCAGGACTTGTCGCTTTATCCCTCTCGGACGTTGAGGCACTACCAGAGAGGGCGGGTGGATTATAACCTCTACCACAGGGTAGAGATCGACAGGGGCTCCCACCTGAGGAGAATACTGGGGCAGTCAAGCTTGAACGTGAACAGCAGTCATCATCAGGTCGTGAATCGGCTGGGGAAGGATCTCAAGGCCGTTGCCAGAGCCCCGGACGGGGTAATAGAGGGGATTGAGTTGAGCGGCGATAGCTTCACCTTAGGAGTGCAGTGGCATCCGGAGGCGATGCCCCGTAGAGAATCCACCAGACGATTGTTCAAAGCCTTTGTCGCGGCGGCGGAGAGGTTTGCGAAATGCGGGAAAGAAGTGGCCTATTAAAGAAGGTGCGTCTCTATCTCATCACTGACAGAAGGCTCTCCCGGGGGAGGTCGGAGGTTGAGGTGGTAAAGAGGGCGCTCTCCGGGGGGGTGGACATGGTTCAATATCGAGAAAAGCACCTGCCCGATGACGAATTCAAGCAGACCGCCACCGAACTCCTGAAGGTCACCAGGAGGAACGATATACCTCTTGTAATCAACGACCGGGTCGAAATTGCCGCCGAAATCGATGCCGACGGTGTCCACGTAGGACAAGAGGATCTCGACTGCGAGAAGGCCCGGGAGATGCTTGGAGGAGACAAGATTATCGGAGTGTCTGCTTCCAATGTAGAACAAGCTACAAAGGCCATAGAAGCGGGTGCGGATTACCTGGGGCTGGGGCCGATATATCAAACCGATACCAAAGAGATCGGTTACCCCCGGGGAATTAACCTCATAAAGGAGGTCAGGGCACAATCTCCTATACCGATTTTCGTAATAGGAGGAATCAATCTCGAAAATGTGGGCGCGGTCCTATCCGCGGGGGCTTCTGGGGTGGCGGTCATATCCGCAATTGTCTCCGCCGACCAGATCGCCTCCACCTGCCGTCAGTTTGTGGCCGAGATTCAAAAGAGCAGGATTTGAGAAACTTCAGGGGCCTGATTGCAGTTCAACTTATGAAGCTTGACAGGAAGGATGGTAGATCTTATATTTGGTCTGTTTTCCGAAATTAAAGAGAAAGGCAAGCCTTGAATATCTCCACCAGAGGTCGTTACGGACTGAGGGCTTGTGTTGAGATTGCCCTCAATGCTGAGCGCGGGCCGGTCAGGGTAAGCAGTATCGCCCGGAAGCAAAAAATCCCGGTAAGTTACCTGGAGCAGATACTCAACAAGCTCCGCAGGGGTGGTGTTATTAAGTCGGTGAGAGGTTCCAAGGGGGGCTATCTCCTGAACAAGCCAAAGGATGAAATCACCGTTCGAGAGGTCATAGAGGTTTTGGACGGTCCCTTTGCGGTCGCCGGTTGCAGTAAAGATCGTTGTCCTCGGGAAACCTGCATCGGGCCAGAGAACTGCGTTGCCAGCAGATTGTGGAGAAAGGTTGAAGACAACATCGACAATCTCTTGGACAGCATCACCTTGGAAGACCTCTACCGGGATTGCAGAAGGCTTTCAGTGGGCGGGAGAAAAGAGAAGGTATGAGAAAGGTTTACCTGGACAACAATGCCACCACTCCCCTCTGTCCCCAGGTGGTGAAGGCGATGTTGCCGTACTTGAGAACTCACTTCGGCAACGCCTCCAGTATCCACTCTTTCGGACGGGAGGCGAAAGCGGCCATCGAGTCGGGTCGGGAGAAGATCGCCAAGCTGTTTGGTTGTCACCCGGAGGAGATCTACTTCACCTCTGGGGGGACGGAATCTGATAACTTAGCTTTGAAGGGCGTAGCCTTTGCTAACCGCGATAAGGGCAGACACCTGATAACTTCCTCCATTGAACATCACGCGGTGTTAGAGAGCTGTCACTTCCTGGAGACTCAAGGGTTCGAGGTCACCTACCTGCCAGTGGATAGATCTGGAGTAGTCTCTCCCGAGGACTTAAGGAAAGCCATCAGAGAGGACACCGTCTTGGTCTCCATCATGCACGGCAACAATGAGGTCGGAACCATCCAGCCGATCGCGGAGCTTTCAAAGATCGCCAGAGATGCGGGGGTCTATTTCCACTCCGACACCGTCCAGTCCACCGGAAAGCTGAAAATCGATGTCGAGGAGATAGGAATTGACCTTCTTTCCCTCTCGGCGCACAAGCTATACGGCCCCAAGGGGGTGGGAGCCATTTATGTCCGGAGCGGCACTCGCATCACGCCTCTTTTTCACGGAGGCCATCACGAGAGAAACTATCGTGCTGGAACTGAAAACGTCGCCGGCATCGTCGGCTTGGGAGCGGCCATTGAGATTTGCTCCAAAGAGATTGATACCGAGTATCGATACCTGATGGATTTGAGCATCTCCTTTTACGAGCGGTTGAAAGAGAAGATTCCGGACATTCTTCTAAACGGCGATTTCGAGAATCGACTTCCTGGAACACTGAACATCTCCTTTAAGGGGGTGGAGGCTGAAGCCGTGGTCCTGAGCGTAGACTTGGAGGGAGTGGCGGTCGCCTCCGGCTCGGCGTGTACCTCCGGCTCTGCGGAGCCCTCACATGTGCTCAAGGCTATGGGGGGAGCTCCAGAGTTAGCGAGGTCCGCAGTCCGCTTCTCCTTCGGTCGCTTTAACAGCTCCCATGATGTCGATTACGTCCTGAAAATCCTGCCGCCGATTATAGAGAGATTGCGGGCTATGTCCCCGGTGGAATCCCTCAACAGATGATGTCAGTAGATTGCGGCAAGCCTCCAACTCCTCTGGCTCTCATTTCCCCACTCCGGGGCGTTTCCGCATCGCAGTTAACGAGAGCTTAATTACAAGATGTCAGTGAAAACAAGACCCCGGGTTGCGGTGGCGATGTCCGGGGGGGTGGACAGCTCTGTGGCCGCCTATCTTCTCAGGAAGGATGGTTATGAGGTCGTTGGGCTGACCATGAAACTCTGGGACTTCGCTGAGGTCGGGAGCAGTATTGCCTTTGACGGCCGCTGTTGCTCGCTTGAAGCTACGCAGGATGCCAGATCGGTCTGTGCCCAGATTGAGGTGCCGCACTTCGTTTTGAACCTCTCCCGGGAGTTCAAAGAGGAAATCATTGATGACTTCTACTCCGAATATATAGCTGGCAGAACCCCTAACCCTTGTGTCCGGTGTAACACCATCATAAGGTGGAAAGTATTGTGGGAAAAGGCTCGTCAAGTGGATGCGGAGTTTCTAGCGACCGGACATTATGCTCGGGTGCTCCAGGGGAGACGATTGATGAGGGGAAAGGATAGATCCAAAGACCAGTCCTATGCCCTCTGGGGACTAACTTCCCGGGATCTTGGACACACCCTGTTCCCGCTGGGAGAGTTGACCAAGGAGGAGGTACGCCGGGTAGCCAAACAGACTCGCTTGAAGGTGGCGGAGAAAAGGGAGAGTCAGGAGGTCTGTTTCATTCCCGATAAGGACATGATCGCTTTCCTGCGACGCTGGGGGAAGAATGGTTCCAGGAATCTGAAGCCGGGGCCGGTATGCAGCCTCTCAGGAGAAGTGGTCGGAGAACACAAAGGGTGCGCATTCTACACCGTCGGGCAGAGAGGGGGGTTGGGGATAGCTTTCGGTTCGCCTCTTTACGTCGCAAAAATCGATGCCTCTGCCAATGCCTTATACGTCGGGAGCGATGAAGATCTGTTTTCAAGGGAATTTGAGGTTGGGAAGATCAACACCATCAATCCCGATTTCCGGGAGAGGCAGTTTGACTGTCAGGTCAAGATTCGTTACCGACACAATCCTGCCCCCGCCAAGGTTAGCTTCATCGATGAGAAGACCGCTGAAGTCGCCTTTGACCAGCCTCAGAGGGCGATAACCCCTGGACAGTCGGCGGTATTTTATGATGGTGAGGAAGTTCTGGGGGGAGGTATAATAGAGAAAGTCTCGTGGTGAGGGTTATTCTGACCGTCAGGACATGCCCGCCTGCGGCGGGCTTCGGTCCTGACGGAACGTTAGAAGTAAGAGAACTGGTCCATTAGAGATTACAGACAGGTTCTGCTGAACAGGATTAAGAGAACACCTCCCAGCACCGTCAAGGCTATCGCTGCCCAACTGACCGGCCACCAGGCAAAGAAAACCACCAGGACGCCCATAATCGCCCTGCAGTAACACACTGTTGGGGCTCCTCCTCCTATCCGACACTTCTGTAGCCAACATCTACCATAGAAGAGAGCCAGGGCGAATCCTAATACAGTCAATATTACTGGAGCCCCGCTGATATCTGTCCAGGCGAAGACGATGATCAGGGCACCGATGACTCCTCGGAAGAGAATGAGTATCATAGTCTGTTAACCCCTTTCTTGAGAGAGGATACCTGAGAGGAATCTCTAGGTCCCCAGCTCCCAGCTCGCTAAATATTTCTGCTGTTCTCTTGTGAGCTTATCGATCTTTATACCCAGGGAGGTCAATTTCAGCCGTGCAATGCTGTCATCGATCTCTGTGGGCACCGGATAGACCTTCCTTTCCAGTTTCTTCTTTCTCTTCCAGATGAGCTCCGCCGCCAGGGCTTGGTTGGCGAAGCTCATATCCATCACTGCGGCCGGGTGTCCTTCCGCAGCGGCTAAGTTGATTAGACGTCCCTCCCCCAGAAGATATATCCTTTTGCCGCCCGGCAGTCGGAACTCCTCGACATTCTCACGTATCTTCCTTCTGGAGCGCGAGAGCTTCCTTAAGCCCTCAATATCTATCTCGACGTTGAAGTGACCGGAGTTGGCCACAATCGCTCCATCTTTCATCTTCGGGAAGTGCTCTCTGCTTATGACGTTCACATCCCCGGTCAAGGTGACGAAGATGTCACCCTCCTTACAGGCTTGATTCATTGACATCACCCGTAAACCGTCCATGGTGGCCTCCAGGGCTTTCACGGGTTTGACCTCGGTGACGATGACGTCAGCTCCCATCCCTTTGGCCCTCATGGCTAGGCCTCGACCGCACCAGCCGTAGCCAGCCACCACGAACTTGGAGCCAGCCAGAAGTCTGTTGGTGCAGCGCAAAATCCCATCGATGGTGGACTGACCGGTTCCGTAACGGTTATCAAAAAGATATTTTGTCTTGGAGTCATTGACCGCGATTATGGGATAGAGCAACCTCTTCTCCCGCTCCAGACTTCGCAGACGGATCACTCCGGTGGTGGTTTCCTCGGTCCCTCCCAGCATATTCGCGGCTTGTTTTTTTCTCTTGCCGTGCAAGGTGGCGACTAAGTCGGCGCCATCGTCCATGGTGATGGAGGGTTCACCATCCAGGGTGGCGATTATGTGCTGGTAGTAGACTCTGTTGCCTTCACTGCGGATGGCGAAAACCGGAATCTTGGAATCCTTCACCAGGGAGGCAGCGACATCGTCCTGGGTGGAGAGAGGGTTGGAGGCGCACAAAAAGGGTTGGGCTCCCCCGGCCTTCAAGGTCGACATCAGGTTTGCGGTTTCAGTGGTGACGTGCAGACAGCAGGCCAGTTTCAGTCCCCGGAGGGGCTTCTCCTTTCTGAACCTCTGGCGGATCAACCTCAAGACCGGCATATCCTGTTCGGCCCATTCAATCCGCAGGCGGCCTTTGGCAGCTAGTTTGATGTCCTTGATATCCTTTTTCATCAGAGCTTCCCTCTTTGGCTAGGCGTCTCGTTGTAAGTCTTTAACCTTGTCGGTTCTCTCCCAGGTGAACTCCGGTTCCTCTCTGCCGAAGTGTCCGTAAGCGGCGGTCTTCAGATAGATGGGTCGGAGCAAATCTAAATATTCAATTATCTCCCGGGGGGTGAGTACGAAATGTTTTCTGATCAACTCCACCAAACGGTGATTGGGGACTTTAGTCTTACCGTTTGTCTGCACCATGACGCTGACCGGCTCCTTCACCCCGATGACATAGGCAAGATGGACGGTACATTCATCGGCTAAATCGGCGGCCACGATGTTTTTGGCAATATACCTGGCCATATAAGAGGCGGAGCGGTCAACTTTGGTGGGATCCTTTCCGGAGAAAGCTCCGCCGCCGTGAGGAGCCATCCCTCCGTAAGTGTCGACGATGATCTTCCGGCCGGTCATGCCGGTGTCGGACTGCGGCCCCCCGGTGACGAATTTCCCGGTGGGATTGATGAAGTATTTGGTCCTGGAGTCCCGGAGCTCTTCTCCGATAACCGGGAAGATGACCTCTTTTTTTATCTCCTCTTTTGCCTCCTCGGTTATGAAGTTTCCGGTCTCATCCAGGATCTCCTCGGTATGCTGGCAGGAGGCCACCACGTTGTCGACTCGAAGCGGTTTGCCATCTTTGTATTCCACCGTGACCTGGGATTTGCCGTCAGGGCCGAGATAGGGGAGAATTCCCCGGCGGCGCACCTCCGCCAACCTCTGGCAGAGCTTGTGTGCCAGAGAGATCGGCAGCGGCATAAGTGTCTTAGTCTCCTTGGTGGCGTAGCCGACCATGAGTCCCTGATCTCCAGCACCTCCGGTATCAACGCCCTGAGCGATGTCTGGAGACTGAGGTCCGATGGCGTTCAAGACCGCACAGGTCTCGTAGTTGAAGCCACATTTGGGGTGGGAGTAACCGATCTCCTTCACTACCTTGCGGACCAGACTGCTGATGTCGACGTAACCGGTAGTGGTGATCTCACCTCCCACGATCACCAGCCCTACGGTGATGAAGGCCTCGCAGGCGACCCGGCCGTTTATATCCTGACGCAAGACATCGTCTAAGACCGCATCGGAGATCTGATCACAGACCTTGTCCGGGTGTCCCTCAGTGACCGATTCGGAGGTGAAAAAGAAGCCGTTATCTGTCATTTTATCTCCGCTATTCTGTTTGGCTGGATTCCTCCCTTGAAGGTAGATACTCACTCCTTGATTTGCTTTGATCCTTCAGAAAAAGTTATCTAATCTAAGGATTCGACACTCAATAGTCAAGCTTTAGAAGAACGGAGGGTCACAAGGAACAGGCGGGATTAGCCGTGGCCCACCTGGGAGGAATCGCCGACGTTGAGTTCTCCGAAAGCCATCGAGACCTGAGCATTCTTGCCAATTAGGGAACTCTCCAGAATGGAGTTGCTTACCGAGGCACCCTCGCTGATGATGGAATTGCGGATTATCGACCGCTTGATGATGGTCTCATCGGCGATGGAGACGTTGGGGCCGATGATGGAGTTCTCGATCTTCGCGGAGGAAGAGACATAGGTCGGCGGAATCAAAACCGAACCTTTAATCTCCTTGGGTGGGGGCAATTTGGCCAAGAGCCTACGGTTGGTCTCAAGCGTCGTTTCTACATTTCCACAGTCATACCAACCCTCAACGTTGAAGGTGGTCATCTTACAGCCTTTCTTGACCATTAGCTGGAGGGCGTCGGTGAGCTGATACTCTCCCTTGGTGCGGCGATCCTTCTCAACGATTTCCTGAAGACACTCCTTCAATAGATCGGTGCTTTTGATGTAGTAAATCCCTACCAGCGCTTGATGTGATTTTGGCTTTGGAGGTTTTTCTACGAGTTCGGTGATGAAGCCGTTCTCCACCTCGGCGATTCCGAACCTGCGGGGGTCATCGACATATTTGGTGCCGATGGAGTCATATTCGGAGTTGATGACGCTTTTCAAGTCGGCTTCAAAGATGGTGTCGCCGAGGATGATGAGGGCCGGTTCATTGTCGAAGTGCTTCGATGCGGTCTTGACAGCATGACCGAGGCCCAAAAGCTCCTTTTGCTCAACGAAATGAGCCTTGAACTTGTAGTTCTTTTCCACGAAATCGGCGATCTTCTCGCCCATAGGGCCGACGACGATTACGACCTCCTCAATCCCCAGCTCGACCAGTTCATCTAAGATGTGGGCCAGCATCGGCTTGCCAGCGACGTGCAGAAGCACCTTGGGCTCGGTGTAGGTGTGGGGCCTTAGCCGAGTTCCAATGCCGGCCGCTGGTATGATTGCTTTCATCGTTTATCCTCAGATTCAGCTTTCAAGCTCTCTTATGAATGAATCGAATCAAGTAATGAACCATAAGCCCGGCAAGGAAACCATAAGCCATGTTGCCAACCAGAGAGATAATAACAGTTGCAGCGGCGGGAATCAAGTCGATGTTCAAGCGAATATCTTTGGCGAACTTGACTAATTCTATTCCAACGAGAAACATCATGGCTCCCAGGATGGATATGGGGAATGCGGTGAATAGTCCGCCGATGGAAGCGGCCAGAAACAACCCCAAACAGATTTCGATTAAGCCTTCGATAATGTTCGTTCCACCTGTTCGAGCTCCGAAATAATACTGTCCCGCCAAACCACCAGCGCCATGACAAAGAGGCATCCCCCGGAAGAAGGGGAGTATCAGGTTCATGATTCCCATATTCAGAGAGAGGTGTCTTTCGCTCACTGGTTTATCGGGCCAATATGTCTTGATCAGCGAAGAGGTGGCAATGACAGCGTTGCTGGCGGTCAGAGGAATCTGGGCAAAACCTGCAAGCAGCAGCGTCTGCCAGACTTGCTCAAAACGGAGCCCTGTGAGTGTCGGAAGACTAAAGCTGAGGACAACGACCTCTGGGAATTGCCCTTTGAGAAGGACGATCGCCCCACCGAGGAGGACCAGCACGATAGCCGCCGGGGCGTATCGATTCTGTCGTAGCACCAGCACTATCACAATGGAAATGAGACCAAGCGCCCACCAGGTTGAAATCATCTTGAAAGCCTCGATAGCGAGGAGAACCCCAAGGGCTACCTGGATGCCTCGAATAACCGAATTTGGTGTGACTTTGGCAATCCAGCCCATGATGCCAGTCCCACCGAAGAGGAGCCAGATAACCCCCATTGCAAACCCACAGGCATAGACCATCGACGGCGACCAGTGCTGGGTAATGGCGACCACTGCAATCACTTTCATCGGCTCGATGGGCATCGGAAGTCGGTAGATAAGGCCAGTTGCGATGTTTGCCAGACCCATCATTACAAGCAAGCCTGTGGGGCTGACACCGCAGACGACAATGTAGCCGATCGCCAGTGGAAAGAGGGTGCCAAAGTCCCCCATAGATCCGGCGAGTTCCCTGAGATTGAACTCGAACGACCTGATCTTCATAGGCTGTTTGAATATCGGGAGCCAGAGCTCAGATAAGGCGCCTTCACTGAATCAGTGCTCTTCTGAAATGCTCTAAGTATCCTTAAGGTGTGCGATTGTCAGCTCTTTGCCAGCTCAGTCTTGAGATAATCGATAACCTTTACCGGCGTGGGGTCCACCTCGTTCAAGATCGCCAGATAGAAGCTGATGAAATCCCCCAGTTGAATCAGTGAGAACATCCTCTCCAAGAGGCAACCTCCCTTACTCTCCAACTCGTAAACGGGAACGTCTAAACCCTCCACTATTCCCTTTACGAGTTCCATTCTTCGTCTGATGCGATGGTGGTCATCTTCGTCTCTGAGAATCACAACCGCAAGGTGAGGTTGGAGGTCGTAGAGCTTGTTCCAGCCGACCAGCTCGTTGTGGTTGAACTCCGGGAAGAAGTTGAAAAAGGAGAGCATCTTGCTGTTCTCACACAGTTGCCCCTTGAAGCGAACCGCAACGGCATCGAAATGATCGGTCGCAGAATAAATTATTGGCAACCTCCGATGGAGATTCGCAGCCATCTCTTTGGCGAGGTTTTCCTCCGCCGGCACCTCAATCTTATATTCCTCCACTCCCTCTTTCAAAATGTGCTCACCTTCGAAAAAGTCCATACATCTGTCAGGGGCAAGTTTCATTCGCCACAGAGAAACCAATAAAGGTACAAAGGAATAACCGAGCGCGGCCCTTGGCGGAAGCCTGGGGGGGATCTTAATCAGAGGAATTCCATCGGAGGTTGCCTTGTCAGCTAATTTCCCTCCGGTGGTTATGGCTAAGAGTGTCGCGCCGGTATCCTTTGCCTGCTGATAAGCCTCGAGTGTCTCTTCTGTATTACCGGAATAACTGGAGGCAACCACGAGCGAATCCGGTCCCACGAAGCCGGGAAGAGTGTAATTCCGACAAATCAAAAACGGTATCTTCAAATCTTCTGCTAAATAGGATCGAGCCAGGTCTCCGCCGATGGCGGAACCGCCCATGCCGGCGACTACAATGTTCTTCACAGAGGAGGGTTTTACCTCGGGCAGAGGACATCTCTGTCCAATTGCATAGGCCGTGTCCACCTGCACGGGGAAAGAGAGAAGCAAATCATACATCCCCTGGGGGTCGATTTTCTTGATGTGGCTTAGATCGTCGAGAGATTTCATTTTCTACTCCAAATGGAAAAATTGTAGTCCCTCCACACCGGAGAAACGCTGGCGGAAGTCCTGAAGCAAAATATCTTTCACCTCGGGGGCGCCGGAGCATTGGAGGGCTTCAGAGGCTAATTCCTTTGCCCTTTCATATTCGGTTGTGCAGACAATCCTTTTCACCAGAGGGATGGTGGTGGGATTCAGCGACAACTCTTCAATGCCAAGACCGATAAGGAGAGTGGTTGCAAGGGGATCACCGGCCATCTCGCCGCACAAGCCGACCCAGAGATTGTGACGCTGTCCGGCCTCGATGGTCTGTTTTATCAGTTTTAAGACCGCGGGGTGATAGTTCTGGTAGAGGTTGCTCACCAGCTCGTTGCCCCTATCCACCGCTAAGGTGTATTGGACCAGATCGTTGGTGCCGATGCTGAAGAAATCCACCTCCGGAGCCAAAGCATCTGCTATCAGGGCCGCCGAAGGGGTCTCTATCATGATGCCAAGTTCCACCTCCCGTTTGAAGGGAACGTCCTCCTCCCTTAAGGAGGATTTCACCTCCTCGATGATCTCTTTGGCCTTCAAGACCTCCTCTTTGGTGGAGATTAAGGGCAGTATTATCTTGACGTTACCGTAGTAAGAGGCCTTCAGGATGGCGCGGATCTGAATTTTGAAGAAGTCGGGCCGATCTAAGCTGATTCGAATCGCCCGCCACCCCAAGAATGGGTTCATCTCGTAGCTTCTTCCGAAGCTCCCTAAGAATTTGTCACCCCCGAAATCGAAGGTGCGGATGATCACCGGACGACCGCCCATCCTCTCCGCGAGAAGCTTGTAATCCCGGAACTGCTCCTCCTCATCGGGGAAGCGGGAATAGATCAGATAGAGATATTCGGTGCGAAAGAGCCCGATCCCCTCTGCTCCCCGCTCTAAGGCTTTCTGGATCTCGGAGGTCAGCTCGATATTGGCTTGAACCTCGATTCTCCTCCCGTCCAGGGTGTAACCCTCCCTGCCACAGTACTCCTGATACGATGCCGCTTGCTTTTGCAGGGACTTAGTTTCCCGCCGGTAGCGGCCAAGGCTCTTCTTCGAGGGCTCGATATGCAGCTCTCCGCGAAGGCCGTCCAGAATCAGGGTGGTGCCGTCTGGAACCTGGGAGAGGTCCTCTTTCAAGCCCACCACCGCTGGAATCCCCAACGCCTTCGCCAGCAAAGCGACGTGGGAGGTGCCTCCCCCCAATTCGAGGGCCATCCCCAGGATGTTCTCGTTGGCTATGTGGACTACTTCTCCGGGGGTGACCGAATGAGCCAGAAGGATGGCGGGCTTTTTTAGTCCCAAAATGCTACGACGCTTGATGCCCAGAAGCTTCTCAATGACTCGATTGGAGACGGCGTTGATGTCCAATATCCGCTCCCGGATGTAGCTGTCGCCGGAGGCATTCAAGGCTTTGGTGGCCTTGGATAATTCTTGTCTGTAAACGAACTCGGCACACCTCTTGGTCTCACGAATGCGCCTTTCCACCTCGCCATTAACGACTTGGTCCTCTAAGACCATGACCTGGGGGTCGAATATCCGAGCCAACTCAGGTGCCAACCTCTCCGACACTTTTTCCTTGACCGCTTCCAGCTCCTTTTTGGTCTCGGATATAGATGCTTTGAATCTGAGGATTTCGGCCTCGACCTCCTGGCTGTCAATGATCTCCTCCTCGATTTGGAACTCGTCCCGGCGCATGAAAAAGCTGTCTCCGATGAGGATGCCCGGAGAGGCCGCCACTCCGAGAATTACTTTGTCTTTCCTTCTCAATTTCTCGACTCCAGTCCGATCTCACTCCTCATTGAACTTGTCAGCGAATAGCTGCGCCAGAGCTTTCACCGCTTCTGCTTCGTCTTCTCCCGAGGCAATGATTACTATGGTGCTTCCCATCTCCGCCGCCAACATCATCACTCCCATGATGCTTTTGGCGTTCACTTGCAAATCTCCCTTATGGAGCTGCACCTCGGAGTTGAACCTGGTCGCAGTCTGCACCAGCATAGCCGAGGGGCGGGCGTGTACTCCCAGGTGATTGATGACCTTTACCTCTTTTCTTATCAAACGCTAACCTGCAGACTTCCCGCCGAAGGTGAGTCGCCTCCGGTGACGAAGCTCTGCCTATTCTCTGATAAATCTCTTCCCCGGCAATTGCCTGACCAAGCCCTTCAATTCCAACCCCAGCAGCGTTGCCAAAACCTCGGAGGTCTTCCTCTCCAGGGTTTCTGCAAGCTCGTCGATGTGCAGGGGGGTCTCGCCCAGAGAGTCGTAAAGCTTTCTCTCTTCGGGTGGCAGGGATAGTTGCCTCTCTTCCTGCGCTTTTCTCTCTCTGCTCTTGATCCCGAGACCCCTCAACTCCTCCAGTATGTCCTCCAACCCGGTAACCAGCTTCGCTCCCTGCTTGATGAGGGAATTTGTCCCCCGGCTGGTGGCTTTAGTGATGTCTCCGGGGACCGC
>Ga0209979_1001096_pt1 | contig 31380 bp, 35 predicted proteins | sample AnhtaG_FD_183114 | JGI IMG/M metagenome (GOLD analysis project Ga0209979, IMG submission 183114) | Deep subsurface microbial communities from Anholt, Denmark to uncover new lineages of life (NeLLi) - Anholt_01485 metaG (SPAdes) (version 2) | ecosystem: Environmental > Aquatic > Marine > Oceanic... | reverse complement strand
GGATTTCGCAATGAATCTTTTTCGACTAAATCAACCTTTCGTCCAAAAATAGCCTGAAGCTCATCAATCATATCCACAAAATCGAACAGTCCCCATCCGGCATCGTCCTTAAAACTAACCAAAACATCAACATCGCTATCGGGATGAAATTCGTCTGACAAAACAGATCCAAATAGTGCCATCTCTGAAATCTTCCATTTGAGGCAAAAATCCCCTATTTTTTTCTGCGGTAATGTAATTCTAATTTGCCTCATATACTACCTCTACGAGATATTGTACTCATAATAACGGCGAAAATCCAGATTTTTTTGCATTCATTTTCAAAGAAACATCGATCGGTGAACTGGCCGTTATTATAATAAAGTAAACCGGCTTGGCGTAGAAGGCAAACTGTTTTCAAAAACAGTAGTTTTTATCTGATAGCTTCTCTTGGCGGTCTGCGAAGGTATCGCTCTGAAAATATGTCTTTCAAATTGATGTTAGATGCAATGCCATTATTTTATATCCTCAATGATTTGGGTTATGGTATCGTGTAACGGTTGAATTTTAGTTTTGCAGACATCGAAAATTGCTTCGACATTCACATCAAAATACTGGTGGGATATAAGTCCTTATCATACATAGATTGCTTCCTTATCGATTCTGTTTTTAAGAAAAGTATTCATTTTTTCGCGATAACTGATTACATCAACATTTGTGTGCAGCGTTTCTTCCAAATCCTGTTTTATACCTATGATATTAAAGAGGTCCTATTTTTTCAGCTTTATAACAATATCAACATCACTGTCAGCCTGACTTTCATCGCGTGCTGCAGAACCAAACAGGCCAAGAGAGATTATTCCATATTGTTCAGCACAATTTTCCTTGAATGCTCTCAGTATTTTTAATATTTCTGTATGTGACATTTTTATATCTCCATTTTTCCATCTTTTCTACGGATGATTTTATATAAAACTATTAAACGAGCATTCTACACCGTTTTTTTGCCTCTTAGACCGTTTGCAATACCAACTTTTACTTTCATAAAGTAAACCGCCTTAATGGAAAAGTCAACTGATGTCGTGGATAACTCAATCAAGCACCTTCTATAAGGTCTATTCTAACAGATTTCTGTTCTTCTGTCACCTATTACTGTGGGAATCCGGGTTATTGAATGTTTCTGCGCTATTGTTGTGATGAGGGTGGTTGTAGAGGCCGGGGACGACAGTAAAGGGTGTTGATTGGATTCGGCAAAAAATGCTTGACAAGGTCGGCGGGATAGATATAATCTACAATTAGATGGCGTACATATTTAGAGACTTAAAGTGCGATTTTTTTGGTGGGGGGCAATGGAATGAAAGGAGAATAAAGTGAAAAGGAGGAGCCAGGTCCGAGGCAGGCAGTGCTGTGGCAGGTTTTTCAGCTTAATAATCCTTGTTTTTTTAGCGTTGGGGCTATTTTTCCCTGCGGAGCTGTGGGCAAAACCTGTGAACGTGGGGCAGGTGAAAAAGGCGGTACGAGGCTGGCTGAAAGCCGAGTCGGAGCCGATGGGCACAGTGCTGGGCAGGGATGTCGGCAAAGTAGAAACGTTCTCTGACGAAGGGGGGGAGGCGATTTATTATGTAGTTTATTTGGAGCCATCAGGGTTTGTGATTGTGCCGGCGGACGACCTTGTTGAGCCGATTATAGCGTTCGTTGCAATTGGCAGCTATGACCCGTCGGATGATAATCCGCTGGGCGCTCTGGTGAGCGGGGACGTGCCGGCGCGCGTTGCGGCTGTTCGCGGTCCTGGTGGACCGACAGGTGGAAATGCGCAGAAGAAAGATGGCGGCGGGGGGCGAGCGGCTTTTGAAAGGGCGCTGCTAAAGGCCCAAGGCAAATGGGCGAAGCTGCAGGCTTTTGACGAGCCGGTGGGGACGCTGGGTGTATCGAGTGTTTCCGATGTCCGGGTAGCGCCGTTGACAGAAAGCACGTGGGGACAGTCGACGATCGGCAGTTACATTGGGTATCCTGCCTGCTATAACTATTACACGCCACCCTACGCTCCGGGGGACCCTGATAATTATCCCTGTGGCTGTGTAGCAACGGCGATGTCACAGTTGATGCGGTATCATGAGTATCCGAGTTCGGGTCCGAGCGGGTCATACGTGTGGAGCAATATGCCGCTGGAGCCTGATCTGAGCACTACGGAGGCGGAGCGACAGGCGATAGGACATCTTTGCTTCGACGCCGCTGAGTCGGTTGACACAACATACGGTTCCGGTGGGTCAAGCGCGTCCACGCATGATGCGTGCTACGAGTTAAAGAATACCTTTGGCTATAGCAATTCGATTTACGGATATAATAACTACAGCGAAATCGGAGCTGCGCTGACCGTTATGATTAATCCGAATCTGGATGGCAGCCACCCTGTGATTATAGCTGTTCACGGTATAAGCGGCGGGCATGCTATTGTATGTGACGGCTACGGTTACAATACTTCAACGCTGTATCACCATCTCAATATGGGCTGGAGCGGGTTTGATAACGCCTGGTATAACCTGCCGACGATAGTGTGTTCTGTATCAGGTTTTCAGTCTAATATTGTGCACGGGTGTGTCTATAACGTATTTACGTCCGGTTCGGGTGAGATTATCAGCGGACGCATCACGGATCCGGGAGGTGGACCCCTCGCCGGCGCAACCGTCACAGCGACCGGCGGCGGCACGCATTACGCGACCAGCAACAGCGAGGGCATCTACGCGCTGGCAAAAATTCCCTCGGGCACGTCCTTTACAATCAGTGTAGCCAAGGGCGATTGGGACTTTTCAAGCCAGTTTGTATCGACGGGGACTTCCACGCAGGACACAACGACGTGCGGGAATCGCCGGGGGATTGACTTTACAGGGACTATTTCGGCCGGATTTATCGAACTGGATAAAGAAAACTACACTGTTACCGAGACGGTCGGGATGACTCTCGTTGACACGGACCTGCTGGGCAACGGCTCGCAGAACGTCGAGCTGACAACCACCGGCGGGGATACGGAAACGGTCGCGCTGAGCGAGAATCCGTCTAATTCCGGCATATTTACGGGGTCCATTGGCACCGCTGAAGCAGTGGTTGTCACCGAAGACGGTACACTGCAGGTTTGGCACGGTGAGACTATTACAGCCACTTATCAAGACGCTGATGACGGTACAGGCAGCCCGGCGGTGGCGGAGGATACGGCAACGGTTACGGGTCTGGCGAGGACTGTGTACGAAGCGGATTTCACGGGAGGTCTTGCCGCCGGCTGGTCGGTCGTGGACGGTTATTCGGATGACAAGAGCTGGACCTCAACGAACCCGGGCGGGCGGACCAACTCCAACTGGAACGGTACTTTCATGATTGTTGACAGTGACTGGGCAGGCGCGGTGGATATGGATGAAGAACTGGTCACGCACAGTATTAACTGTTCATACTATTACGATATGTCGCTGAAATTCACTCATTACTTCAGGCGGAATGCGGATAGTCCGGAGGAAATCGGCGATGTGGACATCCGGGTTGACGGCGGGTCCTGGCAAAACCTGACACGCTACCAGGGCGGAAGCTATTCTGGTCAGGTGGAGCTGGACGTCTCGGCCATTGCGGACGGCGAGGGGGATGTTCAGATACGCTGGCGTTATTACAATGCGAACTCGGATTATTATTGGGGCGTTGATAACGTGCAAATAACAGCGAAAGAGGTGCCGCACGCGCCATTTGCGATAAGCGACACAGTTTCCGCTGAGGCGGGCACGCCGGAAGCGATCGGTCTGGAGGCCGTTGATGACGGTACTCCGGGGGCAATGAGCTATATAATTTGCTCGCTGCCCAATCGCGGGAGTCTCAGCGACCCCGGCGGCGGTACGATCGGAGCGGGCGAGCTGCCGTACACGCTTGTGGCAAACGGGAAGCAGGTGACGTACACTGCGTTTGGCTGCTACGAGGGCCCGGACAGCTTTGGCTTCAAGGCGGATGACGGGGGGACACCACCAGATGGCGGAGAATCAAACACTGCAACTATAACAATTCAAGTGTGGAGACCTGTCGTAGAAGGGGTCATATTTGAGACCGACTTCGAAGAAGGACTGCCCGGCGACTGGAGTATAATCGACGGCTATTCGGACGGTCATACCTGGTTCTGGGCCATATCGACTGCCGATGGGAGAAAGCTGATGGTGGTGGACAGTGACGGGTCGGGCTATGTGTGGATGGATGAGCAATTGGTGACCGGGAACATGGATTGTTCGGACTACGAGACTGTCAGTCTGATTTTTGAGCAGTTGTTTGCATATAACAGTGAGGAAATCGCCGATGTCGACGTTCGTGTCGGCGGGGGTGCGTGGCAGAATGTGGCGCACTATCAGTATGTCAACAAAGACGAGGTGACGGAGCTGGACATTTCGGCCATCGCTGCGGGTCACTCGGATGTGCAGATACGGTGGCACTATTATGACGCCTATTGGGACTGGTACTGGGTCATCTACGATGTTACAGTAATCGGTTCAGGCTCAAGTCCGGCTGTCATCGGCGATTTCCAGGGCGATTGCGGTGTGAACTTCTTAGATTTTGCTTTTCTGGCGTTGGCGTGGGGCAGCGGTGAAGGTGATGGTAACTGGAACCCGGCCTGTGACATTTCGGATCCGAGCGATGATGTTATCGATGAAAAAGACCTTGATGTTTTCGGCGATAACTGGCTGGTCGGCATGAGCCCGTAGCGCGCTCACCGGGGAAGTTGTGCACCGACAAGGCAAAACCGGCTAATTGGGGGACAACATATAACAACACACTTGCTACGCTGTGATGTGCGCGGGCAGGCGGCGGCTGCACTTCTATATGTATCCGAACGGAATTTTTTGCTCAGGGGACTATGGCCTGGTTTGCGCGGAAAGTTTTTGGTGGATTATGCCTGGATTCCGGCATAGAATCCTGGTTTCAGTGAATGTATGTAAAGGCCGGCAAGTGTCGCTGAGACGGTTATGAAAGTAATAGTTGCTGAAAAGTGCGGGTTTTGTCCCGGGGTCAGAAACGCCATCAGTATGGCAGAAAAAATACTGGTAGAGGAAAAAGATGTTTATAGCCTTGGGCCGATTATTCATAACCGCGATGTGGTGGAGCGGCTGGCAAAAGCAGGGCTAAGAACTGTCGATAGTGTGGAGGCGATTGAGTCTGGGACAGTCCTTATCCGGTCGCACGGCGCTGCGCCGGGACAGATAGCAAAAATCAAAGAAAAGGGGCTTAGAATTGTTGATGCGACGTGTGTTTTAGTTAAAAGGGTTCAACGGATAGCCGAGGAGTTAGATGAGGCCGGCTATAAGGTGGTGGTTATCGGTGACAAGAACCATCCTGAGATTCAGGCGGTTGTGGGCTGTGCCCGCCGTGGGCGGGTTGTTGTGGTTGCGGACGAGTCGGATTTGCATAAGCTGCCAAAAGAGGGCAAATTAGGGGTTGTCTGCCAGACTACGCAAAGCCCTGAACACTTTGGCAGGATGCTTGGAGCTATAGGCAGGGAAGACTTTAGTGAATTGAAAGTGATCAATACCTTGTGTAAGGAGGCGATAAAGAGACAAGGATCGGCTGTTGAATTGTGCGAACAGGTGGATATAATGTTTGTGCTGGGGGGTCTGGAAAGCGCCAATACACGGAAGCTGGCGGAGCTTTGCAGGAGAGTAAACAAGCAGACGTTTTATCTGCAAAATTGGAATGAACTTGACAAGAATATGCTTTTGGGTAAAAATACGGCAGGCGTTACGGCAGGCGCTTCGACGCCTGAGTGGATAATTACCGAATTTGTAGAGAATCTGAAAGCTTTTGACGACAGCGGCGGGTGAGTTAAATTTTTCGGCAAAAGCAGGGACGGATGTAATTTTGCATTGGCTGCGTGGGCCGATGCGTTTTTATAAATGACTAACGGAAAGGTTTTTGTTTGTGCAGCGTTGCACAAAGGCCCGGCGGCGTAAATGTGGGGCGCCGGCAGGTGAAGAAAAACAGACTCCACAGAGGAATTTGGGTTTATGGTAGATAGAAATATAGTCAGCAAATTAGGTTTGTCACAAGATGAGCTCGACCGGCAGGTCAGTGAGATGTTCGGCGAGAAAGAGGGGGAGTTTTTGGAAGAGGTTTTGCAGGCAAAAATCGATTCGCGTCTGCCGGGAACGGTTCTGAAAGGAACGATCGTATCCCAAATAGGCAATGATGTTATTGTGGAAGTGGGTCTAAAAAGTGAAGGTGTAGTCGATGCGAGTGAATTTGACGACGTCGAAGAGATAACGCCAGGCAAAGAGATAGAAGTTCTTCTTGAAGATACTGACACCGGAGGCGGTCTTATCCTTTTGAGCAAGCGCAAAGCGGACCGCATCAGAGGCTGGGAGAGGATTATTGAGACAAAGAAGGAAGATGATGTTGTCAGCGGCAGGGTCATAAGGCGAATCAAGGGTGGTTTGCTGGTTGATATCGGGGTGCCCGTGTTTTTGCCGGCCTCACAGGTGGATATCAGAAGGCCTGGGGACATCAGCAGATTCATCGGCAGGGAGGTCAAATGCGTCATTCTGAAGATAGATGCTGAAGGGCGGAACATTGTTGTATCGAGACGTAAACTTATCGAAGAAGAACGGCGGAGCAGCAAGGAAAAGATTATGGCGGAGATCGAGGTCGGTCAATTGCGAAAGGGAGTTGTGAAAAATATTTCCGACTTCGGTGTTTTCGTGGATTTGGGTGGTGTTGATGGTCTTCTGCATATTTCTGATTTGAGCTGGGGCAGGATATCGCATCCGTCAGAAGTGGTTAAGCTCGATGAGGAGATTGAGTGCGTTGTTATTGGTGTTGATAAAGCAAGTGAAAAGATTTCTCTGGGTCTGAAGCAGAAGACGCCCAGTCCGTGGGAAAATGTCGAACACCGTTATCCGATTGAATCGCGAGTGAGGGGGACGGTAGTGAATGTGATGAACTACGGTGCGTTTGTTCGGCTGGAAGAAGGGATTGAAGGGCTGGTGCATATCAGCGAGATGAGCTGGACCAAACGTTTGTCACATCCGGGCGAGATGGTGAACCTCGGCGACGAGATCGAGGTGGTTGTCCTGAATGTCAACAAGGAGAAACGTGAAATCTCGCTCGGTCTTAAGCAGACGGAAATCAATCCATGGACAATTGCCTCTCAGAAGTACCCGACTGGAACGGTGGTCAGCACGCGGGTGCGCAGCGTGACGAATTTTGGCGTGTTTGTGGAGATAGAGCCCGGCATTGATGGTATGGTGCACATTTCGGATTTGAGCTGGACCAAGAAATACAATCATCCGAGCGAGATGCTGCAAAGGGGTCAGGAAGTAAAATGCCTCGTTCTTGAAGTGAACGAAGAAAAACGACGCGTGTCGCTGGGGATAAAGCAGTTGACGGAGGACCCGTGGGTTCGCGCTATCCCGGAGAAATATATTCCGGGCCAGATTATTAAAGGGACAATCACCAAACTGACCAATTTCGGCGCGTTTGTGGAACTTGAGCCGGATTTAGAAGGACTTTTACACATTTCCGAACTTGCCGACCACAAGATCGAGAAACCTCAGGATATTGTTAAATTGGGCGAGGAAGTTGAGGTTAAGATTCTGAGGATTGACACTGACTCTCGCAAGATAGGATTGAGCTTGCGAAGGGCCCGATGGGCTGCGGAAGAACAAGCGGTGGAGGATCAGAGCAGTGAGGTGGAAAAGCCGAAAGAGCAGGCTGAGCAATCTACGGAGGACGTCACTGAGCCGACCCAGCCAAGTGAGCAGGTAAGTGAAGCTGGCAAGGCTGAAGTTGGTGAGGCTGAAGGTGGCGAGGCTGAGGCGGGTGAGGCTGAAGAGCCGAAAGAGAGTGAGGAAACCGAACGAGCCGGGGATGAGCAAGTCGAGGAAAGCGCAAAGACAGATGAGGCGAGCGTCGGCGAGAGCAGCACAGAGGAAAAGGGGGAGGCAGATACCGATAATTAAAAGCTCACCTGCTTATTTTGGCAGCTATAGCTGCCCGGCTAAACCGGCAGGTTTATTTGGCCGATACCATAAATGGATTTACCCTTAGTGAAGGACTATTGGTCCTATAAGGTAAGGTAAGGCCAAAACGAAATTGCCCGGTATGGCCGAAGTCGGGAGACATTCCTGGCTGGGCGGGAGTGAGCTATAGCATTTGACGCGACGATAAAAGAATACCTGAAAGAGATTGACGAGTCACCTCTGTTGACGTTTGAGCAGGAGCATTCGTTAGGTAAGCTGATTGTTGAGGAAAACGATCCGTGTGCGAGAGAACAACTGGTTCGAAGCAATCTGAGGCTGGTTGTGAATATTGCCAAGAAGTTTGGCGGCCGGGGGATGAGCCTTGGCGACTTGATAGAGGAAGGGAATCTGGGGCTTATCAAAGCAGTTGATTATTTCGACCCGAACCGGGGGACACGGTTCAGTACGTATGCGGCGTGGTGGATAAAGCAAAGTATCAAACGTGCGCTGCTGGAGAACGTGCAGCCGGTACACATACCCACATATATGGTTGCGTTGATAAATCAGTGGCGGCATACCGCGGCGGAATTAGAGAACAGGCTTGGCAGGGTGCCGGATGTGGAAGAGATGGCAGATATAATGCAACTTCGGCTGCGGAAGGCAAAGGTGATAGACCAGATTGTCAAGATTCTTGGCTCTGTGAGGGATACGCACAGCAGCGATGATTCAAGTGAAGAAGAGACGCTCGAGGGGACTTTGGAGGACCAAAGCACCGGTCAGCCGGAAGACGCATTAACTGCAGATGAAGAAAAAGCAAAAGTTTTGCGTCTGCTCAATGAGATCGAGCCGAGGGAAGCGCATATTTTGAGGTTGCATTACGGGCTTGATGGGCGCAGGTCGCTGACACTAAGACAAATCGGCGAGAAGCTGGGCCTGACACGAGAGAGGATACGCCAGATTCAACGTGATGCACTCACCAAACTTTATGAGTATATGAACGAAGAGTAGCGCCGCCAAAAACAGACCAACAAAAACCTTGCATTTCCTTAGCTGTGTTCCGACAATAACCGACGGTAATCAAAAAGGCTGTACTCCTGAGCAATTAACTTGATAGATACCAGGGAATGGGACAAATGGCGACCGAAAGGATTGATCTGAAAGAATACATTCGGAGCATACCTGACTGGCCGAAGGAGGGGATTTTATTTCGGGATATCACACCGTTATTGGCCGACCCGAAGGCATTTTCAGCGGCGATAGATGCTCTGTGCGCAGACTTCACAGACGCAGAGATTGAATGTGTTGCTGCCGTTGAAGCCAGGGGGTTTATATTCGGTGCGGCGGTTGCAGGAAAACTGGGTGTCGCCTTTGTGCCTGTAAGAAAAAAGGGCAAACTGCCTTTCAAAACGCAGAGTGTCACTTATGATTTGGAATACGGCACGGACACTTTGGAGGTGCACAGCGATGCCGTAGGAAAGGGCGCGAAGGTCTTGATGGTGGATGATTTACTGGCTACGGGCGGGACGATGGCGGCGTCGTGCGAGCTTATCGAAAAAATAGGCGGGAAAATTGCGGGTATAACATTTCTTATTGAGCTTAGTGAACTGGGCGGCCGGGAAAAGCTGGAGGGATATACAATCAAGACTGTCATATCTTATTAGATGCTTTGGCGGCAAATAACCAGCGGCGAAGCCGCAGCGGGCAAACAAAAATGTGGGCCAAATCAAGCAGCGAGGGTGAAAAAAGGGGTGGTTTGGGCGTGGATGTAAACTCTTATTAAAGATGGCGGAAAGGTCCGTTTGGCGGGAATGGGCGGAAAATCGTGGGTTTTGGGGGTAAGAATGGGGATTTTGAGGGTGTCAAGAGCTTTGGTTGTACAAATGTAGAAGATGGCCTTTTTTCTGCGCTAGTTGGCACTAAAAAATCGCACAACTTTTCTCCGTAATTAAGCGTTTACTTAACAAATTCTCATTTTGCGAATTTTTGTAGCCTCTTGATGACTTGTATTGTGGAGTGCAGAATCCAGAATAGTTGTGTTAAGATGGGTAAAATAGAGGCACTTTTTTCACTTTTTTTGGTTGTAACTTTGCTGTTGATACCGGATTATCACCCCAAACCAGGGCCCGATGCGGGTCGCATTTTGCGAGGTTACGTTCTGGTTCACTTAGGGGAAGTGGCGAAGGAAATCGTCGCAGTGAAGGATGAGATTTTGCGGTCCGCAATACACCCCGGTCTGTACATGCGAATAAGCGCGGAGCGCAAGCGATTCTTAGAGGGCCAGATACTTGAAAAGTGCAGCTATATAGCGAAGGCACTACAGGACCTGCGAAAGCTAAAATGCTTACACGAATAAAAAATATATCAGCGGCGAAAAAAGGCTTGACGGGGCAGACCCGCGAGGTTATAAATACCCGTATCATGGAAAATCGAGCACATAATACGTTTACAACCAAGAATTTGCCAAATAGAGCACAGGGTTTCCGAGGTGGTGACACCCGGACGGCAGCTCGATTGCCGCATGAGCCCTGTGCTCTATTTGGTTACGGTCTGCGCAAGCAGAAGGAGTTGTGTCATGGGAAATCGAGACAAAAGGAAGGAACCAAACGAGCCGGGTAGTGACCGGGAATTAGAGGCTCTTTTAAAGACTCGAGATGGGTATCTTAGAGCCGCCAAGGGAAGTCATGGACGACGGAACAAAGAAACTTAAGGAGGCCTGTGAGCAGCTAAGGCAACTGGCAGGGGAAATGCAGAGGAGAGCTGTTGAGCAACGGCGGCTAATGCTGATGGCGATTGAAGTTTTGTTGGCCGGAGGTGACTTACTGGACGAGGACATTATAAAGGAATTAGAGCAAACGCAGGGATGGATGAGTAAGGCGGTGGCAGCAGAGAACGAAGATGCAGAGGACGCAAAACCACAAGAGGAAGACGACGGAGACAGGGACGCAGCTTTTCGCTGGCAGACGACCGTTGATGAATTGGTTTACGACTTCTGGTCTAAGCTGGATGGGTTCAAGATAGCAATCGCCGAGCGGGTGGTGGAGACTATGATGCAGCAGCTGCCGGAGAAAAAGAGAGAAGCAGAAGCGGAGAATGCCAAGGATAAGGCGATAGAGGAATTACTAACCGGTCTTCAGGATCGAACGGCTGGGTATGTCGAGCGTATAACAACACAAATAGCCCGTGAAGGCAGCGAAGATAGCGCTGCTGAATTAAAGCGGGCCAGCTGAGATTACAGGGGTGAGGCGAAATGGATTTTGCATCAATAGTTCAAGGACGGATAAACAAAAAAGCAGGGCCGGAGATGAAAGAATTTCCGGCCCTGTTTGTCAAATCAATAGACACAAACAAGCGGCAGATAACCGCCCTTGCTTCTACCGGCGATTTAGATCGTTACGGTGAAATAATGGAGCCGGAGGCATTCAAGGAGCGGCTGCCGATTTTTATGAAGAATCCAGTGATCCTCGCGTCACATCAACACAGACTGGAGAGCGGTCATTCTTCCGTTGTCGGTAACGTTCTAAAGGCGTGGATAGATAACCAGGGGTTGTGGGTTGTAATTGAATTTGTCGCCGGCACGGAGCTTGGTGATGAATATTGGTTATTATATCGCGAGAAAAAACAACGAGCGCTGAGCGTTGGCTACATACCGTTAGAGGGCGAACATAGAGAAATCAATGGCAGGATGGTATATGTTCACACGAAAGTAGAGCTGCTTGAGATTTCAGTTGTTGCAGTACCCGCCAACCCTGAAACACTAACGCGGTCGGCACAGCGCAAGCTCGACTTTGTTGCTGCCAAAAAGGCGGAGCGTGAAGATGATAAAATCCTGGCTGAGATACGGGCCAACGAGCCGGACTTTGACGAGAAATGCCAGGAGTTTGCAGATATGATTCTAAGTGTCGAACCCCCCGCCGAAGAAGACAGCTTTGGAGAAAAAGAGTATGACTTTGCGGCATTAGTTCGCGGCGAGAGTGCCATGGATTTTGCCGCATTATTAAGATAGGGCTTTTGCTATGGAGATTTGCGTAAATGCGCACAGCTGCCGGCGTCCCGTGTGCTGCAGCTGTTGTGGGCGTGAATCCGTCACGGGCCATAGGAGCATCCATGATTGCCTCCTTTCGGGGCGGCACAGTACCAGCGGTGCCGCCTTTTTTGTTCGCTGGGAGCTGGCAACTTGATAACGTGAATTTATGAGGTGTTGACATGTTAACGATAGAAAAAGTAGCCGAAGGCTTTAAGGCCGCAGGCGAACGAATGAATATGCTCGAAGCATCCCAGACAGAATTCAGGGCCGTTATAGACGAGCTGAGCCAGTCGCTCAGGAAAATCGGCAGGGCTGCGATTAGCGGCCGGATGCAAGATGAGCAATACCACAGGTTCTGGCAGACAGAGGAAGATGCCAAGCAGTTTGGTGAGCTTATTCTTGATGTGCTTCGTCAAAAGGCAATGGGTGAAGGCACAGGTGCTTTGGGCGGCGCCCTTGTACCTGTCGAGCTAAGCTTACAGATTATTCAGAAGATGGGCCGGTACAGTAAGTTTAGAGGCAATGCCACCGTTATTCCGATGGGTAGTGCCGAGAACTGGTTTCCGAAAGTGGAAAGCGATTTGGCAATCTACTGCCCAGGCGAGGGCGGGGAGATCACCCCCGACGACATAACGTTCTCTCAGGTGAAGCTGATACCTAAAGCGTGGTCTGCGCTTGCAGTGGTGTCTAACGAGCTTGACGAGGATTCCGTTGTTGGTATTGGCGAAATCATCGGCATATCCATTGCTCGCAGCATGGCCAAGAAGGAAGACCTGATAGGCTTTGTCGGCGATGGGACATCTACGTATTTCGGCATGACGGGGATTTGCCAGGCATTGCTCAATGTAGACCCGACCATCGCAGATATCGCGGGCCTGGTCGTTGCCGCCGGCAATGCGTACAGCGAGATTACATTAGCTAATTTTCGCAGGGTCGTTGGTATTTTGCCGCCCGATTGTGACGACACGGCGAAGTGGTACATGCATAAGAGATTCTATTACGACGTGGTGTATCCGCTGGCTGAAACCGCAGGCGTGGCAAACATCTTCGAGATTCTCTCGGACCGCAAGGGACGATTCCTGTTAGGCTATCCGGTGGAGTTTGTCCATTCCATGCCGTATGTGGAGGCGAATTCACAGATATGCGCGTTGTTCGGTGACCTGGCGATGGGTGCGTACCTGGGCGAACGCAAGGTGCTTACCATCGAGCAAAGTCCGCACATATATTTCACTAAGAACCAGTTCGCCGTGCGCGGCATTGAGCGGATTGACATCAACGCCTTCGGCGTTGGTGATACGACCGACCCCGGTCCGATTGTTGGGCTAATAACAGCAGCGGCATAAGAACCGAGCATGTTACCAGGCGGGTGGAAAGCGTCGGACCAACTGCCCGGTAGTATGTACTTTATTATGGAGTATGAATTATGATTGAAATTCAAGACATGAAATTCGTAAATATGCTATATCCGCAGCTCAAAGATGATGGCGACTTTGCAGACAACAATTACGTTGATACATCCGGGTGGAATCACCTTCGCGTATTGATACAGATAGGCAACCTGGATATTGCTTTGGGGTCTACGGCGGAAGGGACCGCTCCGTATGTTGAGGAATGCGACACGGCTGCCGGCAGTTATACGAAAGTCACCGGCGCAGAGTTGGCCGATGCGATCGCTGCAGATGAGGACGGCAAATTGTTTGCTATTGACATCGACTTGCGGAAGACACACAAGCGATATATGCGGCTGAATGCTCCACATGCCGGCGACGGTGCAACTGGAGTTAACGCTGCGGCAATTGGGATTCTTTCCAAAGCAGAGATTGGCCCGAAAAACGCTGCGGGCATGGGTTTGGCTGAATTGATAACTGCGTAAAAGGGTATCTATGGCAAAAGACATAAATATACATCTAAAGACCACGGGCACCGAGCGCACGAAGCAGCAGCTCTCCGGAGTCGGTAAATCCGCCGAGCGGGTCGGCGATTCGACCCAGCAGATGGGCACCAAGACCTCCAGGGCCGCCGGCTGGATGAAGAGCGCTTTGAGCTCGTTAGCAGGCCCTTTAGGTTTTGCCGGTCTGGCCGCCTCTGCCGTAATGGCCATACGCAAAATCATTGCTGCCATTGACGATATGAAAAAGGCGGTTTCGGAAGCCGTCGGAAATCTTGCCCAGCAGCAGAGGGCCGCAGCCGACTTATTCGAAGCCTTCGAGACCTGGAGTCCGGAGCAAAGAAAAGAGGTCATTGCTCTAACCCGGCGGGTTCAAACTGTTACAGGCATCCCTTTCGAGGGTGCCAAACAAATCCTGGAGATGTACAAGCGGGCCTTTGGCCAGCTAAACGAACAAGCAATAGAGCAGTTGGCCGGCTATTGGCAGCTCCACGCTCAGGAAGCCACCCCCGAACTGATCCGCTGGATGGGTGCTGAAGGTATTGAAACGCCGGAACGACAGGGTGCAATCCTGCGAATGATCTCGACCGTAGCCACCGAATCAAAACTTCGCGATCCAGAACTTATCAGGGGCATCCTGCGTTATACCACCGAGTTTCGCCAGATGGGTTGGTCGCCTGAAGAAACCATCGCTAACGTTGGCAAGGTTATGGCCGGTCTTTCTCAGGCTGAAGCGCGCCGTGCTATGGGCGGCCTGGTAGAAGGTATAAAGACCCTTACCGAGGAAAAGGCCCTCGAGATGGGTGCTCCTGCCGAAGTTGCTGTCTCAGAAAGACAGCGACTGGAATGGGCCCGAAAGCGTATGGTTGAGATGCCTCTCGCCGAGCAGACACGCTTCGCCCAGGAGGCATTCGGTAAAACTTACGCAGCTTACGTTACCAAGTTCTTAGTCAAACCTTACAAACCCGAGGCATTAGAAGCTGTACGATATGCAGTCACGCCCGAAGCCGCCGAAGAAGAAAGGCAGCGTGTTTTCGCTGTAAGAAAAACCGCTGAAGGCCTGGCAGGCCAGCTTGATGTCCTTGTAAGTCAGCAACAAGCACAGGAAGCGGCAATCCGCAGGGTCGGCGAAAAATATTTGAATTATCTTCGCTACACAGACCGCGTCCGCTACGAGCTGATAAAGGCCTTTCCTGAGGAGATGGAAAAAGAGGTGGCTGCCGAGGAACTTTGGCGAACACTTATGCCTCCAGGTAAAATGGTCCCCCAATTTTTAGGTCAATACGGACCGACAAAAGAGGTGGAAATAAAGCCTTCCTGGCGTGAGCTCCCCCTCGAGCAAAGATTGATTGATTTACGCATGGCCCTTCAAAGACTATTAGAACAAGCGCGAGAGCAAGCCGCAGCGCAGACACGGGGCGAGCCCGCCGAAGTCAAGCTCCCCGCCGAGCCGGACGAACAAAAATTGCTTGAATTACGCATAGCCCTTGAAAGACTCAAACGAAAACAAAAACAAGAACGAGAGCGAGCCGCAGCAAAAGCGCGGGCGGCCGAGCCGGAAGAGCTCGAAACTGAAGAAGGCCCGCCCCCAAGGGGAATCCCCACAGAGACCCGGGCGCCTGAGGTCCAGGCTTTACATCCGGCACCGGTGGCGGGGCCAGCTGAGCTCGAGCTTCCTGAGCGGACCGTCACTGTTAATCACAACTACGATAACAGTATCAAATACTACCCGCGCGTCGGAGACGACCTGGTCGGCCCCAGATACACACAAATTTAAGACAATTACGGAGTATATTATGCGGATAGAAATAACAAAAGATTACAAAGGCCCGATAGGGACTTTTAAGAAGGGCGAAACATACAACAGGCCAGCCAATTTCGTCAAGCGGCTGCCTGAAGATTGTTATAAGGAACGTCCCGCCCCCGAAACCGAAGTTGCGAATGGCACGGCGGCCAAGCCGCCTAAAAAGAAAAGCGAGCAACTCAGTCGGCGGGCGTGACCCGCATGTGTCCAGGGCCCCCTGGGCATGTGTAAATAATCAGGCGTTACCTGTGATTTATACGGTGTTGGAATGGACTTTACAGAGATATTAGAAGCGCAGCATATTGAGCCGGCAGAAGGGACAAAAACCTGCTGCCGGTGCAAAGTAACGCAAGAATTAAGTGAGTTTAATAAGAATAGCAAGACCCGTGACGGTCTATCTTCTTACTGCAAGACATGCGCAAGGGTATACAAATTGGCTGTTAAGTGCAGGCCAAAAGAACGCGTCACGGAAAAGCGATGTTTGCAATGTGGGGGCGTAAAGCCGAGGCAGGAATTTATTAAGGACATGGGAAGCCGTGACGGACTGGGACGCCGGTGTACGACATGTCGACAAATATATCGCCGGGAAGCAAAGAAAACAGATCCATCCAGGCCCGAAAGAAAGCAATGCTCTCAATGTGGTCAAGTAAAGCAACAACAAGAGTTTTATAAGGTCTGCGACAAGCGCGACGGCTTGGTAAGTGCCTGTAAGGAGTGCCTCCGGCTGCATGGAAGGGTCACTTATATTATGCGGCAGGCTTTGCGCGATAAGCCGGGGCGGGGGCCCGGCATTGTCAATTGGGAACAGACAGACTCGGCTTTACGCGAGATGGCGGAATTGCAAATTATGGTCAACAGAGAAAAAGCCCAATGCGCAGAATACGTAAGGCAAATCAAGAATGATGCCGCCGAAACGATTAAGCCGTTTGTATTGCGCCAGACCAGAATACAACTTATGATTGAACGGTTTGTCAAGAGCGTCCGGCGTGATTGCAAAAGACTGCACAAGTCTTTCCGCTTCGGCTCAGTATCGTTTTACCGTAATCGTGTCGATATTAGATTAAATGTTGCTCTTGCTCAAGAGAGGCTGGGCCTGCCATGAAAGCACCGAAAGTCAGACAATATCTGTTTGCCATTGCTCTGCTGCCAGTTGTAGTAATTGAGCTAATCGTGGTCAGCACAACCTGCGGCCTGTCGTTCCTGGACAAATTACTGATGAAGTGCCGGTTTTATTTGACAGGCCGTGCTGTATTCTCTGCGCAGGGACCGCCCGCTGCAAACAAAGAGGAAAGAATTACAGCTGTGCTCCATATGTGGAACGCGGTCAGCAACCGTGATGTGGCTGAGGACCGCAAGCTGTTTGAGAATACAGGGGCTGGCCGACGGGCGGTGAAAAGTAATCCAGACCGTCACTTGTACGCGGTCACGCGACCATCCAGGAGCGAAAACATACAGCGCATTAGGAACGTCCTCTTAGAAATGCCTCCAGAACAACTGAACGGCCTCCTGGCAAGAGCAGAGAACCACCCGGGACAATTAAAATTGAGGCATTAAGGACGTCATAAAACAGCATTAAGGACGTCATAAAACGGCCTTACACATTGCTTGTTGGCTTGTTAATATAGGCAATATAGCAGCGCGGAATGTTTGTTTTTCAAAAACAGCCGTGCTTTTTTTCTTCACCAGGACTTTCGCATTTTTCGCATTTTGCGACACTTTTCGCTGGTATTTTACCCATCTTACCCAAACTGTTACCGCCAACTGCGCAGAATTTCCGCCAAGTAGGTGTAGAAACTACACCCGTTGCAAAGCAGCACTTATGAATTTATGAAAAAAATTTCAATTTTTTCCAGAATTTTGTTGCATTCTTGTGCATTTTATGTCATATTGCTGCATATTAGTGAGGATGTTACGTTATGCAATTAATGTCGATAGAGGATTTGGCAGTTTATCTGGGCGACTCGAAACGTACGATTTACAAATACATCGCCAGCGGTGATTGTCCGCCTTATATCCGGATAAGCACCAAGAATATTAAGTTTGACCGGGCGGAAGTGGATGCCTGGCTGGAGTCAAAAAAGGTCAACCCAAAAACTAAAGAAAGGAGCAATAAATGAGCATTGGATTTGCATTCGCTGTGCTACTTGCCATATTGGTGACGGTAGTCAAGTGGGGCCTAATCATTTGGGGTATTGTCTGGCTGGTTCGTTACCTCAAACGAAGCCAAGAAGAAAAACAACGGTTTCGATTAGAACTGGGCAAGCTTGCTGAGGAGGTTAATCTGTTGCGACAGGAATTGAAGGGCGAAAAAGAACAAGAATCCTCGGCAGAATGAAAATGAGCGGTTTTTGAGAACCGTATGTGAGAAAGAAAGGAAGAAGAAATGATTGATGCTGTCTTAGCGTTCGCGGGAGTAGCGCTCATACCTTTAATTGTTTTTGCTGCTTATGCATTCATACTGGCGCTGGTTATCATCTGCTTGGTGAGGGCGTCAAGGTACTTTATGACGGCAGGCAAGGAGCAAAAGCTGATACGAATGGAACTCGGAAAGCTTGCTGAAGAAGTGCAACTCTTGCGGCGCGAGTTGAAGAGCGGAAAAGAAGGGGAATCCTCAGCGGAATCAAAATGAGCGGTTTTTGAGAACCGTATGTGAGAGAGAAAGGAAGACGAAATGATAGATGACATTTTGGTGGCAGGCGTTCCCGGCGGATTCGAAAGGTTAGTAATTGTTATCGTTCTGGGCATTCCGGTTTTGTTGATTGTTTTGTTTGTCAGATATCTTTCTCGAAGCAGCAAGGAGAGGCAAAAGATGCGTATTGAACTGGGCAAACTGGCTGATGAGCTCGAGCAGGTGCGAAAGCAAGCGAAGCAGGGTGAAAAACGAGATTCTTCGCTTCGCTCAGAATGACATTCTTATTATTGCGGTGACGATTCGGTCGTTGTTGTGGAAATCTTTTTCGATTTTGATTTCGGCGAAAATGCCGGTTCTTTCGAGCAGCTCTTTAACCGCCGGGCCCTGGGCGAAACCAATTTCAAGTATCAATGCCGCATTGGGTTTTAAGAATTGGTGTACTTTTTCGCAAATCCTTCGGTAGATATCGAGGCCATCGTCTCCTGCAAAGAGAGCGAGCTTCGGCTCGTGGTCTTTTATATTTTTATCGAGCTTTTCAAACTCGGCGGCGCTAACGTAAGGCGGATTGCAAACAATCAAATCAAATTTATTAACATCGAGTTGAGGCATTATCGGGTCGAATAGGTCACCGCATAATAGCGTGATTCGCTCCTTCAACTGGTGCTTTTCGACATTCTTTGCGGCGATACCCAGAGCGGCGTCGCAGATATCTGTTGCGATGATGCGAGCATCCGGGAAATTCTTTGCGATTGCTATGGCGATGCAGGCGCAGCCGGTGCACAGGTCGCAGACGAATTGCGTGCCGGTTCGAGTTCTCAAGAATTCGATAGCACGTTCAGTGAGGAGTTCGGTTTCGGGGCGGGGGATCATACAATCAGGGGTGACGTTCAGTTCCAGCGAATAAAATTTGGTTTTGCCAATAAGGTAGCGAATGGGTTCGTGTTGACCAGCCCGCTTTACTAAATCGTGGAGGCTGTGCAATTGCTCTTTTGTGACGGGCTTGTCAAATTGCGTGTACAATTCGATACGCTCCATAGCCAGCACATGGCTGAGCAGTAGCTCAGCACTTAGGCGGGGTGAATCGATTCGCTTTTGCTCGAAGTGCTGAGTAATCCAGTTGAGAAGATTTTGTATCTTCCAGTTCTGCATAGTCAGATTATAGATGGGGCAAAGAAAAGTAAAAGGCAAAAAGAGCTTAGAGAGGCGCTGGGTTTGAAATTGGGTTTGTTTGGGTTTGTTTTCCCCGCGTCTGCGAAGGTGTTCATTTTCATAATACTTTGTTAAAGCTGAGCTTAGGTTCATTTGAGGATGCAGCAAATTGGGTTTGTTTTGCATAATGGTTCGTATATCGTATATCGTATACCTGTGGCAGAGCTTTCGTCGCTCGTATATCGTATCTCGTATCTCGTATGTCGTATATCGTATATCGTGTCTCGCGAAAGAAGGTTCGTATTTCGTGGTACGTTGACTATTCACCATCGACCATTTGGCTAATCCTCAGTCCACTTGGGGACGCCTTGCGGCGGATGCCTGACGGTACGACTAAATTTGACTGGACCTGCCGGCCCTCAAGACCGTGCCACGCTGTGGCTTACAGACATGCAATCTGAAATGTCTATTTATCTCCGCCTCTGGGCGGGTTATGTTTGCTTAGCGGCAAACATACGGGTATTTTAACATAGTTTCAAACAAAAGTCAACAAAAAAGAAGGGCAAAAAAGTGCTTTTTTTGGCCATCCTTTTTGCTATTGAAATCCGAACTCTATCCCGTATAATCTCCCTAAAGTGTGCGGAATTCCTTGTGTTGACGGGAATTGCGGTTTTAGGGATTTTAATTGATTATTGATAATTGATTATTGTCGGTGTTGGTCCTCCAGAGGCGGTTTTCAACGTTGACGGATTAGAAAATTTTGGGTAGTGTGTGGCGTGAAAAGTGGAAGCAAGCCTGTATGACCTTTTAGTGTTGGTGTGAATTTGGCGGTGGATAGTGTCAATTAAGTAGGATAGAGTATAGACACTGTCTTCAGTTTAGAGTCTCAAGTTTGGGTTCCACAACCCATTCAGAAGCATTGGCAATTTTTTTGGCATGCCCACTTTTGATTTTGCCCTTGATTAATGCATGGGCGTCGTCACCTTCCACTGGATCTTCGATGACCGGATATCCGAGTTTTATTGGTACTTCGGCAAGAAAACCTGATAATGCTGCAAAGTTTCTAATCGATTTTTCAGGGGTTGTTTTGGATGCGATGTCTACTGAAAGATCCGTGCTCTTAAAAGCGCCGGATGAGGGACGGTATGAACCATCAAGTTTTTTCTTGATTTGAAATTCACAGATTCCTCGCCACAGAGACTCACCTTCATCAACAAATTGTTCTTTGTAGTGGGTAGGGCTTGTTACACTCATAACCTGTAGATTCTAAAGCAACATTAGGGCTGGCCCGTCTTAAACCATTTGATTAGTAGGCGTGCTGAATTATAGTCTTGCACAGAGAATTGTCCTTCGTCAACAGGTTCATCACCAATTATCTTGAGATAACCGAAAACATTGGATTGGACGAATTCTATCTCTAATTCACGGGCCTTATTTTGCCACTCAAATTGTATCCCACCCCCCGAGACCGGTGCTACAAAAGGTGCTTCAACATTTTCAACTTCGAGGCTTCTTAAGAAGTTTTCGGCATTCTTATACAATACTTCGGGAATAGATGGGCTTCCATAAGAGTCCCAGTTTTCGGGTAAGGCCATGATTCTATCTAGGTCGTATTTGGCCTTAACCAACCACTTTGGCTCAATGGCAACCACTATCTGATCTGACTCATAAGTAGGGTCTGTTTTGGGTTCGGGCCAAGGTGGGAGATAGGGAATCGCCTGTTCTCCCCAAGCTTCAATTATTTCTTTGAGAGAGTCTAAAAGAGCGGTGCCCGAAAGGGTTCCTATAGCTGGAGTGCGACAATGTTTGTCTGACAATGTTATTGTCTGATCATACATAGTTCACCTCATCCTTACGTTTCCACATTTTGTGAGCTTCAGGGCTTGTAAAGTCAGTGAAGCCCCTAACGATCCACTCGTGACCTTGATTAAGAGAGGCCAACAGAGTTTCAATATCAGAGGACTCGAGTCTACCTCTAGCGGTCAAGTTTAGCCGGAGAAGCTTTGTAGAATCCGGCATTTTATAAGCTGGTTCAAGGGAGATATGGAGGCGGCCGAATTTTTCTGGAAAGGCGTATGTGACGTTAAAAACGATGTTCTCGGGAATGGGAAGATATCCCTCAGATGATTTTCCTGACCAAGATGGGAAGAGATTAGACAAATCATTCATGGAGGTCCAACCACTATTTTCAAATATATGATTAACGTAAGTGACTTCCCATTGGTTGGGCTCTACTTGACCAAGCCCCTCAGCTTTTACGAAGTCAAGAAAATCTCTCCATAAGTTCATGAAGTCTTCACAGATGCTTTCATAACGAGGATAGTCTTCCTCACCAGTAACTTTCTTCCAGTTGTGAAGGAAGCGCTCCGGTTGGATCTGGACTAGTCGGTTCTCCGAATCATCTAGAAACCAACACCGAGGTACCGGTGGAATCTGTGAGAGTTGTGGCTTGATCGTCGGAGGTTTCTCGCCACCAAAAAACTCCAATGTCGGGCCTAAAGGCGGTTGGACCGAGCACTTAGGGTATTTGTCTCTTACTCTTTGCCAATAAAGGCCAGGATGAACCGCAGTAAATGCTGCCAGAGCATTAAATTGAACGCCAATAACAACCTCAGTTACCGGCGGTTCGTCGTATTCAGGAAATCTGCCCTTTTTTTGTGTCATGGCTAGAATGCCATTTTGAGTTTATATTAGCTGATGTTTAGTTTGCCACTGAACTACTTAAGAATCTACTAAAAATACGAAAAATATCACTTTGAGTTTTCAGTATTATCGTAAAATAAGAATTTTTGTCAAGTTTTTTAATAATTTTTTTATTATAGGCGGGATTTGCTGTTTTGGGTATTGGAAACAGATAAAGAAAAAATTGGTAGATATGGGGCTGTTGAAAAAGTCGATTGAGTCTACAGAAAAGGGTGGGTGTTCTAAATAGATTCTTCGGCTGCGCTCGCAATGACCCCGCACTAATTTACGGCAGTGGCCTAATAAGTGCGGGACAAGCATATTCGTATTTCGTATGTCGTATACCTGTGGCAGAGCTTGCGTATTGGGTCGCTCGCCGGTTGTGGCCGACATTGTCGGCATTTTAATTAATAGATCCTTCGACTGCGCTTGGCTCCGCTCAGGATGACCCCGCACCAAATTACGGCAGAGCCTATTTGGCGCGGGGCAAGCAGGGGGCGGAGGGGGGGGAAGGAATGTCCAATATCGAACAAGGAAGGCCCAACATCGAAGGCCAGATTCTTCACTTCGTTCAGAATGACAATGGGGATTTTGGATTCCTGCCCTCCCCAATCAGGTAGGGGCAGGCTTCGCAGGAATAACCCCTGAACCACGTTGGGTTCGGGGCAGGCAATTCATTTTGTTAGACGCTCATTAGATATAAATTTTATCCATCATTCTCGGGAATGCGATGCATTGTCGGATGTGCTTTTCTCCGGTGAGCCAGGCGATGGTTCTCTCGACACCGAGGCCGAAGCCGCCGTGCGGGACCGAGCCGTACTTTCGCAAGTCCAGATACCAGTTGTAATTTTCAATATCGAGGTCTTGTGCTTTGATTTTTTTAACGAGCAGGTCGTAATCATCTTCCCTGACGGAGCCGCCGATGATTTCGCCGAAGCCTGCCGGCGCCAGCAAATCGAAATTCAAGACGACTTTGTTGTTGTCGCGGTCGGTTTTCATATAAAAGGCCTTGGCCTCCTTCGGATAGTGCGTGACAAAGACGGGCTTGTCGTGCATTTGTGAGATGATAGTTTCGTCGGAGCCGCCCAGGTCCTTTCCCCATTGGAATTCGGCGGCCAGTTTTGCGTGTTTGGGGTTGTTTTCAATCTTAGTGCTAACCTCGGCAAGAGTGGAGTTTAGCTCAATCAGGTCAGCGGCGATTTTGTCCTTTTGCCATTGCTTTAGCCGGCCTTTTTGCTTCTGTTCAAGCTCGGCTATTCTGGTTTCCAATTGCTGGTTTTGGTTTTTCAGATCTTGTAATTGCCGGGTGAGGAAGTCTTTTGTCTTTTGGCCGGTCAGGATGTCAACGGCGTCGGTATAGGTCAGCCTGTAAAAAGGCGGTTTGATTTTTTCGAGTGCGGCGATGTCGGCGGCGAGGGTTTCAAGCTGGGTGCGGTTTTCCTGCAGGGCCTGAGTGACGATAAAGCTCACGAAATTCTCGGCCAATTCGAGCAATCCGTCTAAATCAATGAATGCGACTTCGGGCTCGACCATCCAGAACTCGGTGAGGTGCCGGCGGGTTTTGCTTCTTTCAGCTCTGAAGGTCGGGCCGAAGCAATAGACCTTGCCGAAACTCATCGCAGCCGATTCCAGATGTAACTGGCCGGTCTGTGTCAGGTACAGCGGGGTCCCGAAATAATCCACCTGGAAAAGTGTCTGCTCCTCTTCGCCTGCGGCGGCTGTGAAGATGGGCGTATCGATTAAGGTGAAGCCGTTGTCGTTGAAAAATCTGCGGATGGCGTCGATGACGGTATGACGGATTTTGCCGATGCACCACTGGCGCTGTGAGCGAAGGTGGAGGTGACGGTTCTTGAGAAGAAAATCGATGCCGTGTGATTTCGGCGTGATGGGGTAGCCGTCTGCCGGTGAGATTATTTGTGCGTTTGTTACAGCCAGTTCGCAGCCGCCGACGCTTCTTTCGTCTGCGCGGACGGTGCCGGTTACGGTCAGGGATGATTCCTGGCCGAGATGTCTTAGCTGCTCGAAAAGCTCGTCAGATATTTTATCTTTTTCAACAACACACTGACAGAGTCCCGTGCCGTCGCGGATTATTAAAAATTGGATTTTCCCGCTGGCACGTGAATTATAGAGCCAGCCGGCTAAGGTAACCTCTTGCCCCACATTGTCCTTCAAATCAGATATACAGACTTTGTTCTTACCCGGCATTAGCACCCTCCTTTTTGATTTTTCGACTTCGCGGCGGCCAGATTAGCCAGTCATCCCGTTTCACTCCCTCTCTTGGCCAGCTGCTGTCGTATTTTCCGTGTTCATCTATGTTGTTCTTGCCCTTGCTGTAGAGGGTGAAGTTATCATCGGTGAGCTTGTAAACAAAAGAACCATCGTTTATTGGGTCTATGAGATTTTCTGGGGCTGTGATGTCCTTGATGTCATCCAGGCTCTTTGGCCAATTACCGTTTTTATTCTTGTAGCGTCTCAGGGCAATTAAAAGCAGGCTGCCTCTTTGTTCCGCGGTGACTCGAAGAAATATATCATGAAGTCTGTAATAGCCTTTCTCTGACATATCTGCCAGAAGCTTAACCATGTAGCGGTAGTTAAATCTAACCCTGGGTGAGAATAGCGAGGTTATAGACAGTTCTCTTGGCTCTTTCTGCCAGTCGAAGTCAGGCTCAGCCATCGGGTAGAACGTCTCAAAGCTGGCGTCAATAATCTTAGCCGCTTTTTGCGGAGTGGAGGGCATAAGAAACCAGCCCAATGTGACACCAGCTTTGGTCAGTTTTCTTTGCCAGTACGTTTGAGGGGGCACTTCTTGAGGAAATCGAGACCTCATGGTCGCCATCGGATCACGGCTTAGCCTTACTTCGCCTTTTGGATTTATTTGGTAAATCATGCTGCCCACCCAATTTTTGGAAGACAATTTTTCGTATTCGAGAATTTTTGGGAAGTCGGAACTCCAGTCGTGTTTAATCTTCGCAAGAGATTCTTCGATAATCCTTAAATGTTCCGCTGTGGCGTCGCCGGTCGCGATGAATCTTTTGATTTGCTTGATTGCAAGGGCTTCGATGGCAAGTCCAACCAGCACGTCTATCTCTGTTGGTTGCTGGCATAGGTAGCTTGCCATTTGAATCATGCAAAGGCATTTTTCAAGTCCGGCGTCAGCCCGGCCCTCAGCAAGATCGTTATTGGCTGCCGAGACCAAGAGCTGAGCCCACAGGCGCATTGCTGCCAGCAGCTTCATATGGTCGTTGAACGGCCCGGGGTCGAGGTTGACGGGAAATGCACATTTCTCCTTTTGGCAGGCTTGCATCAATTTTGCTATTGTGCTTGCATGTTGCCTGAGCCATTCGGCGGTTTCGGGATGCTCTGCTGACAGCCACGGCCCAGATGTCGACGCAGGGTCCGTGCGAACAAAGAAATCCGGCGCATTGGGCTCTATGTCCGAAGTCGCGAAAACCTGCTTGTAAACCACCGCGGCGTTTTCTTCATCGGGTATAGCGTATTTGGCTTCGAGGGCAGCTATTTCTTCATCGAAGGTATAGGGTCTCCAATCGCCGTTTCTATCCGGCAAAAAGACCCAGATAATCAGCGCTATAATAATGACGCCGACCGACAGCCAGAACCATTTTCTCAAAGGTTTTGGCAGTGCGGTGCAGGCCAGCAGTATGACAAGCAGCAGAACTGTTACTTTCCAGGGTGCCTGAAAAACAAGGCCGGCGACCAGCAAAAGAGAAAGCAGGCCCACAGCAATCCACCTCAAGACTCGCTTGACAGTTGCAGGCTTTTTCTTTTCTGCTTTCCCTTCGGCCACCGTACTCCCTCCAGACTCTATCTGTGATTTCTATACTTTTACTTTTACGACGACTTTGTGGACGTTCGATTTGCCGTTGCGGTAGTCGTAGCACGGCTTATGTGCATCGTCGGGGTAGAATATCGCGAACATACCTTTTGCCAGTTTGACCTCGGTGAAGATATCCGGGTCCGCGTATTTCATGACGTCCGGCTTATACGGCTCAACTACCTGCAGCGTTTCGGTAATCGCGTAGCCTATGGTCTCTTCGCCGTCGATAATCGCCTGGATATCGATATAGTCCTTGTGGGCCTCGAACAACATGTCCTCCTTGTCCCTGGTCGGATACCGCTGAATCATGTAGAACAGGTTATCGCCGTCCACTTGGTACTTGCCGTTTTCCTGCTCGGCGATGCTCGCATCCTTGATAAGCTCCAGACCTTTGGCAATAGCGGCAGAGAGCCCCTTGTAAAGGTCGGCATTTTCGATTTTGTCAACAATCATTTCAGACCTCCAGTCTTTCACGAAAATGGTTTAGTAAGTTATCGGTTGATACTCTTATTTGCTCCATTGAGTCGCGGTCTCGGACGGTGACGGTGTTGTCCTGGTTTGTCTGGCCATCGACGGTGACGCAGAAGGGGGTTCCGGCTTCGTCCTGTCTGCGGTAGCGTCTGCCGATTGCGCCTTTTTGGTCGTAGAAACAGTTGAAATACTTTTTCAGATGGTTGTAAATATTCCTGGCTATTTCGGGCATACCGTCTTTTTTTACCAGCGGAAAGACTCCTACCTTTATCGGCGCGAGGTCGGGGTGGAATCTTAGCAGGTTTCTTGTTTCGCCGCGAACCTCTTCTTCGTCGTAGGCGTCGACCAAAAAGGCAAGTGCGCTTCTGTCGATGCCGGCACTGGGCTCAATCACGTAGGGTATGTAGCGTTTTTTCTGCTCATCGTCGAAGTAAGAAAGCGGCCCCGATTGGTAGTCTTCGGCTTCGGCGGCCAGTTCGATTTTTGTCAGGTCACGGTCATTTTCGAACCATTTATTCAGCGTTCTCATTCCGCGCTGATGCTGCCTGAGGTCGTAATCGGTACGGTTGGCAATGCCTTCAAGCTCCTGCCAGTCGCCGCTTCCGAATGGGAATCTGTACTCGACATCGACGCAGGCCTTCGCGTAGTGTGCTAATTCATCGGGGTCGTGGCTGCGCAGGCGGAGGTTCTCTTTCTTTATTCCTAAATCGAGGTACCAGTTAAAGCGTGCCTGCCTCCAGTACTCATACCATTTCTCATCAGTGCCGGGCCGGCAGAAAAACTCCAACTCGGCCTGTTCAAATTCTCGTGTTCTAAAGATAAAGGCCTTGGTGGTTACTTCGTTTCTAAAGCTTTTGCCGATTTGGGCGATGCCGAAGGGAATCTTGACCCTGGTGGTATCGAGAATATTTGCAAAGTTTGCGAAGATTCCCTGTGCGGTTTCGGGGCGAAGATAAAGGGTCATCGAATCATCGACATTGGCACCCATCTGCGTCTCGAACATCAGCTTAAAGGGCATCGGCTCGGTAAATTGTCCGACTGCGCCGCAACTGGGACAGGTTTTGTTGCTCAAATCCTGCGCTCTGGCCATAGCTACATCGATTGCGAGGTGCTCGGTGTGCTGTTCGGTGCTTTCATCGGCCTTTTCCTTTAAGTGGTCGACCCTGGTTCTTACATTGCACTTTTTGCACTCTGCTATTAAATCGGCGAATTCGTCGGTATGGCCAGAGGCCTTCCAGACCATTGGGTGCATCAGGATACTGGAGTCGAGGCCCACGACGTCGTCGCGCATCTGCACGACGTTTCTCCACCAGGCCTTTCTGACGTTGTTTTTTAATTCGACGCCGAGGGGCCCATAGTCGTAGCAGCTCGCCAGCCCGCCGTAGATTTCGCTGGACTGAAATATGAAACCCCGCCGCTTGCACAGCGATACAATGTCGTCGAGCTTCGTTATCTTTGCCATATTCAGTCTCCGTATAATTCGATTGGGCCTATTATATAGGCGAAGCCGCGAATTACAAGGATTGTAAGCGGCGCTTTATTTATAAAGCAGCTCGTTGACATCGCCTATCAGGACAGGTAATGTTGGAGCGATTGATGTGCAAGAAGGATTTGACTAATGGAAGATGTGCTTAAGCTCGTTCCCAAGGAATTTCGTCAAGTCTTTGAGGCGATTGTGGCCCTGACAGATGCGTTCTGCCGCACGTACCTTAACGAAGACTATCGAGAACTCTGTCAAGATATGGCGATAGCTCTTTGTCAGAAAGACTCGCCGGTCAGGCACGGCAGGCCGGCAAGCTGGGCCAGCGGGATTGTCCACGCGTTGGGTTGGGTAAACTTTCTATACGACCCTGGGACCGAGCCATATATGCTCTCCTCGGAAGCAGCAAGAGGGTTCGGTGTATCGCAGGGGACTATGACCGCCAAATCGAGGATAATCCGGGATGGACTTGGATTGATGCAGCTCGACCCGGACTGGTGCCTCCCGGCAATGCTTAAGGACAATCCGCTGGTTTGGATGGTCGAGGTCAATGGTCTGATTATGGATATGCGCATGGCACCGCTCGAGTTCCAGCAGGCCGCTTACGATAAGGGCCTAATCCCCTTCATTCCCGAGCCGGAAGAAGAAATGGAGCCACCATCCAGTGAAGGGCCTAAAATCCTGAAATTCCCGCCCAGACCCAACAACCCTGCCGGCCCAACCCAGCCAAAAGAGCCAGCCGAGGACGGCCCCACTTTGTTTTAGGCAAGACACCCCAACTGATAGACGGCCACGTAAATCCGGTACCGCCAGCCTTTGTGATGACAGAAAACAGTGGCAGAGGTGGTGGAACGCAAACAAAAACAGACTGTACTGGAGCGAGCAGGAACAAATGTATCGCGTCAAGGAGTAGGTGCGCAGGCCATAAAGCCGGAGTCAGCAGGAAAGAGTCAGGCTCACAGGCCGAAGTCTTCAAGACTATGGTTGACTTATCAGGGTTTTTATGTTAACCTTGTCTGTGGTGGTTAACATAGGTTAATCAACTGTGTTGTGCTTAACAAGCGAGTGTGTGACTTAACCCTATAGAAAACAATTGGTTACAGATATCCAGAGGTGGCGGCCATGAAGAAAGGTGAATATGTCAGCATCCCAGAATTAGCCAGGATTTTAGGGCTGAGCAGGGTGGCTGTTTATAAGAAAGTCAAAAAGGGGCAAATAAAAGCTGTAAAGATTGGAAGAAATTACGCCATTCCACAAAAATCTATAATGAATATCCTGGGGAAAACGCTGAATCGGGAAGATAAAAGATTGATAGACGATGCTGTCAACAAAACAGTTAAGGAGTATGGGGAAGTGCTGAAACTCTTAGGCAGGGAATAATGAAGACCATTACCCTAAAGGAGGTAGAATATATTGCCTTTAAGCTGGCTCGGGAGATGCTCTCATTCGATGAGCCGATTCCGGATTTCTCAACTCGTTTTCCCAACGTCCTGGAGAGCTGTTTGGCCACGCCTTTTCAAACCTTTTCCGGTAAGTCTTTGTATCCGCGGCTTGTATCTAAAGCAGGCATCCTCTTTTATCTTCTTATCAAAAATCACCCATTTCAGAACGGCAACAAAAGAGTGGCGATGACGGTTTTGTTTGTTTTTTTGTATAAGAATGGAAAGTGGATTGAGGTCGACACGCAGGAACTTTACAACTTTACGGTATGGGTTGCCCAGAGCCCCAGAACCGTCAAAGACGAAACCGTAAAAGCGATTGAAACATTCCTTAGAAAATATTTAGTAAATCTGGGAAAATAGGTGAGGGCAGGTTTTTTTTGCGAAAGCTTCCTGTGCTGGAAATGATTGACAAAGACAGTTGCGGGATTTAGGATATTCGGTCAGGAGATATCTATGAGTAGGAACCTTGCTATAGACAGAGAGAAGATTGCGGCTTTTTGCGGGCGTCATCACATTCGCCGGTTAGCTATTTTCGGTTCGGCGCTTCGGGACGACTTCGGGCCGGAAAGTGATGTGGACGTATTGGTGGATTTTATGCCCGGACATACTCCCGGCTTCTTTCGATTATTCGAGATGGAAGAGGAATTATCCGGCTTAATTGGCGGTCGAAAGGTCGAGCTGCGGACGCCCGAAGACCTGAGCCGATATTTCCGTGATGAGGTGGTTGCCAAAGCGGAGGTGCAGTATGTTCGAAGATAATAGCCAATTTAACCACCGATTACACAGATTTCGGGGAAATTTTTGACGAGGTACGCTTCACGGTTCGCGATTCACGAATTTGCCGGGATTTTGGTTTGACGGGAGGGGTGCTTTTATGCATCGTATAGTTAGGTATTGTATATGAAAGTTTGATGAAGTGACAGGGAAAGAAACAGTTTATCTTCTTGGTGCTGGATTTAACCAATGTGTAAAGGATTGGCACGGGCTCAAACCGCCTTTGAGCAGTAATTTTTTTCAAACTGTTCTCAGAAGTGAAAAATATCAGACTGAACATTATTCTGAGAGAGTAAGTTGCGTATACAAGTATATTGAAAAATATTGGAAGAAAGCAAAGGAGGATCTTCTAAATCAACCATTTGATATCGAAGAGCTTTTTACACTATTAGAGTTACAGCTTTATGAAGCTGAGAAAGAAACGAATAAGAATAGAATTAGAGAACTTGCAACCATAGAGTTTCGAGCAAAAGCACTACTAGCTGAGTTTTTGTCGGAATTCGAAATATTTGGACATACTTCTGATTTATTGATGGATTTTGGAAGGCGAATTTACAAAGAAAAACCAAGCGCTATTACCTTCAACTATGACTGTATTTTGGAAAGAGGAATTGAATCGGCTTCTGGAGTTCGTGCAGAAATACCACATTCTTTCCGTGGTGCCCCTAACATGGATGGTAATGTTACCGATGAGGAATTACCGTACAGTCATTGCAACTGGAATCGTCCGCTGGGATACGGCATTAGGTTCGATGAAGTACAACTTCAAAGGGCTGGCTTATCGACCTATGTTGATGGGCCTAGATTCTACAGTCACCCAGAAAATAATCTATATGACTGGAAAATATTAAAATTACATGGCTCTTTGAATTGGTTTCGATATTTGCCCATAAGAAAATATCCCTCTTTCCCTTCCATCGAGGACCAACTTTCATCGGAAAAACTAAAAGAAGTTATTTTAGTAAACGGGCATTGGTGGTTTAATGAACCACCAGATATGAATGGCTGGGTTATTGACCCATTAATAATTACGCCGATATTGTATAAAGAGAGGTTTTATCAAAAGAGACCATTTCCGGACCTTTGGAATCAAGCCAAACTGCAACTTACGAAATGTTCACGTCTAAATGACATTTCATAAAAACAGTGCCATTCTTAGGCAGCTCTTTGCCTCCGTTTTGCTGCTACTGCCCGGTTTCGTCTGGCAAGGTAGCGACGAACCTCACGCATCAGCTCAGCCATATTCCGGC
>Ga0209979_1001095_pt1 | contig 31429 bp, 21 predicted proteins | sample AnhtaG_FD_183114 | JGI IMG/M metagenome (GOLD analysis project Ga0209979, IMG submission 183114) | Deep subsurface microbial communities from Anholt, Denmark to uncover new lineages of life (NeLLi) - Anholt_01485 metaG (SPAdes) (version 2) | ecosystem: Environmental > Aquatic > Marine > Oceanic... | reverse complement strand
TCCTGCGTGCACAGCTGGAGCGGTACGAGGATCTTCCTGACGGTCTCGGCGGCTTGAATGAGTTCTGCAACCCGAGGAATCCGAACTGGGTCGATGCCGACGGCAAGTTCACGTGGGTAGGCGGAGTGGTCACGCTGGCCTTCGGGAAGCACAAGGGCACGCCACTCCAGCGGCTGGTGGTCGAGGACGCTGACTATCTGGCGTGGGTGCTAGAGGGCGACTTCTCTGCGGAAGTCAAGGAGCTGGTGCGGAACGCGCTCGAGGGAAGGTACCCGCAACCGCCGGACACGATGACCTGATCGTGTGCAAGTGTGGGGAGCAGAAGGTCGGGGGACACAACCTCCATTGGGCGACACGCAGCACAGCCGGCATTCCTTAGACGGCCTTCGCAAGAGAAGCCGTCTGGGAATATGCTATGCTTCTATCGACAACGGTCTGGTTTTCCAGGAGGGCAAGTTGCTGCCGGCCAGACCTGCTTCAAGAACGGTCTCGCTAAGTGCATTGTCGTTGTGGGAGCATTGTGTGCTGCCACAGCTCTGGGGTGTGACCAGATCGGCACTGGGACTCGGCGCGCCAAACCTGTGTAGGTAGGCTAACGCTCGTGAAGACGCGCACTGGGGCGACGAGGTCGGCGGATCATCCTCCGAGTTCCGGCCGCCCGGTTCAGGCGAGGACCGGAGCCTCAAGGTGGGACGATGAGAGGACGTTTCTACGTTCGACGCGTCCCCCATACGAGGCCCTCAGACCAAGGGTACGCCTGGTCGACCTTTTCTGCGGCTGCGGTGGTCTTTCCCTAGGGGTCGCCGAGGCCGCTCGGCGGCTTGGTCTCGGAATCGAGATCCCACTCGCGGTCGATCTCGATGAGGACGCTGTGGCCGTGTACCGCGCCAACTTCCCAGGCAGCAATGTGGTCTCGGGCTTCGTGGAGGACTTCTTCGACGGCGACAACGGCGGGAAGCTGACCCGTTCAGAACGAGACACCTCGCGCGCGGTGGGGCCCGTCGATGTCCTGGTTGGCGGACCGCCATGTCAGGGTCATTCCGACCTCAACAATCGCACCCGCAGAGACGACCCGAGGAACGCAGTGTACGCGAGGATGGCCAGGGCCGCAGAGGTCCTCCAGCCGAGCGTGGTTATCATCGAGAACGTGCCCACTATCCAGCACGACACAAAGAAGATCGTCGACGTTACGCTTGAGGCGCTCAAACACAGCGGATACAAGGTTGACCACCGTGTGATCGATCTGACGGCGCTTGGGGTACCGCAGCGCCGGCGACGTCACGTCGTGCTAGCGTCGCGCATGTTGGATCTGGATCCGAATGAGTTGCTGTATTCGCTCGATGCGCAGCCGCCGCGAGATTCCATCCGGACAGTCCGGTGGGCGATCGAGGATCTGCTGGATGTCCATTGTGACGGGTTGTTCGATCTAGCGAGTACGCCGAGCGCCGTGAATCTGAAACGCATGAAGTGGCTGCTGAAGCACGATCGCTACGATCTTCCCAACCCGATGCGACCCAAGTGCCACGCCTCCGATCACTCGTACAACTCGATGTACGGTCGACTGATGTGGGACGTGCCTGCACAGACACTCACGACTGGATTCGGCTCGATGGGACAGGGGCGCTATGTCCACCCGGCTAGGCCCCGGACGCTAACTCCTCACGAAGCCGCTCGGCTACAGATGATCCCTGACTTCTGGGACTTCTCTGCCGTCCGGACGCGAACGGGCTTGTCCCGCCTGATCGGAAACGCTGTACCACCCGTCCTCGCCACTGCCATCGCTCAGCCCGCGGTACGCCTTCTGTACGGAGGGGCGGACGCCCAGGCAGCCCCTCAAGTCAGCGCAAGTCAACCTCGGACGAGGAACAGGAAGCATGGGGCAAGGACTGACTCACGGGCTATCAGGGGATCGGCACCTCAGGGGCAACGACACGGCATTCCGCCCGCGTCGTCCGAGGAGGCCAGTCGCCGATTCCGCGCGGTGCGCCGCAGCAACACGGCCTCAGAGCGCCTGCTGCGCAATGAGCTCGAACAGCTCGGGCTCGCACACGAAGTCGACCAGTCTCCTCTCAGTGGATCTCGTCGCCGCGCCGACATACTGTTTGTCGATGCTCGGGTCGCCGTCTTTGTTGACGGCTGCTTCTGGCACGGGTGCCCGACGCACGCGACCTTTCCGAAGGCGAACGCCGACTGGTGGCAGGCAAAGCTGCGCGCGAACCAAGAGCGAGACAGGGACACCGATCGCCTTCTGCGGGAGCGAGGCTGGACCGTTCTGCGCTTCTGGGAACACGAGGATGCCGGAAGGTGCGCGCGCGCCATCGAATCTGTGGTGTCATACCGCCGGACTCCCGATGATGGGCGGAGGCGAGAAGCGAGCAGCCGCGGCACGTGACGGAGAGTACGGTTTGTGCTTGGTGGATGGGACCTTAGCTGCCGGCGATCCGTGGGACCTGCAGCTTGTCCAGCAGCAAGGACCAGGTAGTCTAGTTGCAGTCGCGCGCGAGGGACGACTCGCTAGGCAGACAGGCGGCGGTGCTGTACGTGTCACGCTGACCGTCGTTGATGAGACCGGGCTGGCCCTCGTGGACCTTGCCCTCCAGCGGCGCCGCAACGTGACCATCGTCTATCCCGCACCAGCCGGTGAGGTATCCGTTCTGCTCGCCGCTGAGATCCTGCTCCAGAGATTCATTCGACAGGATCGATCGCAGTCGGTCGGCATCGTCACTTCTGATACCGCGCGGGCGACACGCGCTTGGGAAGAACTCGCGATCAGGTCCAGCGGTTTGCGGGCGCGGGTCAGCGAGGTCTTCCCGGTGTTCCGCGCAGGTCCCTACGGGGAGAGCCCCGTTGGCAGGCGTCGCTTCCGGGGAGCGATGATCGGCCGTCGGTTCGCGGAGTGGCCGGTGGATGTCGTAATCGTCGACCACCTGTCGGGTCCGGTGGATGCGAACCCGACCGCGCCTTCGGTGAGACTCTTTGCGGACCCGCTCGACCCTAAGCTTGAGCAGCTCGCCAGGGAGGGCGAACTCATCTGGGGTTGGGCGGAGGCGGATCTCGCTACCCTGACGGAGATCGGCGGGGGAGACGGCCGAAGCGCGGCCCCTTTCTCTGTCGCTGGCGAGCGGCTGGCGACGATGGCGGCGGGCGTCAAGACGACAATTCATGTTGCGCATCGTGCAGAAGCCGAGAAGATCGTCCACCGGCTCAGGGATGACCTGCGGACACTGGGCGATCTGGCCGAATCGGCTCCCTCACTCACGATCCTCAAGGGTATTCGAGTGGCATGGCATCACGTGTCGACTCTGACGTCTCTGCCGTGCCGCCCGTCAGAATTTGACGAGTTCGCTGGCCTTCCCCCAATTGCCGCTCGTGCGACGCGAACCTTCGAGCCCGAGATAGCGGCGTGGGCCCGCACGCTGGACGGAGATCTTCGCGAGGTCGCGGAGATCGTCGCGAGCGACTTAGGGGACTTGAGGAGCATCTTGGAGGGCGCGAATCCGTTCACCGGCGATCTTTCGAACGTGGTGGCACAGGATAGTAGCGACACGCTCGTTGTAGTGCCCACCCAGACCGCCGCCCGTGCGCTCGTCAAATCCGTCGGGGGCGACCCAGCGTCGAATCGCGTGGGTTCCGCCCACGTCGTTGCGCTCCGACGACTACACACCGTGGGGACGTGTGCCAAAGCAATCGTAGTGGGCACACCAGCCCCTTGGGACTGGCATAGGCTGGACTCAGGGTTGAGCTCGGATGTCCACCTCCTAGTCCTGGGTGACCTCGATGCCCATTTGGGCCAGAGGGCGCTTGAGCGCCTTCGTGAGGCGCGGTCCCGGTGGAGTGGACCTGAGATTAGGACGCATACTTGGCGCGAATTGGCCGGACGTGAGCCGCCACCGCTTCCGAAGCTCGTCGAATTTGGCGCCGACATCTCGGTTGTGGATGCTGTCGAAGCGAGGCCAGAAATCGATCCCTTCGAGTCGCTCCATCCGCTGCTCGCATCTACACCTCTTGCTGTGGGTGATGAAGGAGTCGAGGAACTGATAGCGAGAGAGACATCGGAGGGAGAGTGGCAAGGTGCGGTCGACGCCGTCGAGGTTGTGACGGACGCTGGCTTGATTCTTCTACCTCGCGATCAGTCGGTCGATATCCGGAGGGGCGGTGACATCACCGAGTGTCGGGCCGAAAATCTGCAGTCGGGGATGGTTCTCATCGTCGATCGACGCGGTGGACGCGTTGGCCTTCTGGAGGCTGTGGCAGATCGTCTGAAGAAGGAGCGGCCCGACCTCCTTGCTGCCAACCTCCTGATCGCCAACCTTCGGGCGGCAGTGCAGCGGGCGTTCAAGGGTTCCGGCCTAAGCCCGATGCAACTCTTCGAGAGGCTGCGCTCGCTTGGTTTCGAGAAGACGTACCAGGCCGCCCGAGGCTACGTCGATCAGGACGGCCCCCTCGCTCCCCGGGACTTCATCGACCTACAGCGGTTGAACGAGGCCCTCAAGCTAAGCATGTCCGCCACGCGAGTACGCGAGATATTCGCCGGCGTGCAGCGCTGGCGCACGTTCCGCCGGGCCACCGGCAAGGCCCTGGTCGCGGCGTCCCGGGGGTCGCTCCTGACCTCCGAGCTCACACAGGTGGATCGTGAGACGGGGCTATCGCTTGCTGATCTCCGAGAGCTTGTCCTTGAGGCCACGGTCGTGGAGTTGCGCTACTGTTCAGAACAGGTGCCCCTTGCCGAAGTCGGGAGGCTTCGCGAGGCGTAGGGAGGGAGAACGTGGAAATCGCTCAGGAGCACGCAGACGCGTTTGTTGCTTGGCTTCTCAACGAGGCGATCGTCGAGGGTCGAGGCGACCGCCGGCAGCGTTTGGCCGTCGCCCCAGACGGGCGCTTCTGGTTGGGCCGACTTGCACCACAGGCGAGGGTCCAGCAGAGCAGGCTCGGCGAGCGAGCGGAACGGCTGGAACCGTGCGAGGTCGGCCTGCGCGTCCGACCGACCGCGCTCGACGGTCGCACCATCCGGTGTCTCGCGCGGATGGTGGCGTGGAGAAAGCTGCCCGACGCGAGTGATGATCCGGATTCCGAGAAGTGGGAGAAGACAGAACGCGTCAACGTCGCGGTGGAGATTGAGCTCCCCCGCCGAGTCGGGGACGTGTCGTCTGCCGGACGCAACGAGATCGCACGGGCGCTCGCCAACGTCGGCGCGGACGGTCTGGAGGCAGAGGTCCATGCCGAGGTCGAAGCCGGAAAGGACGGTCCCCAGCTAGCCCTGACGCTGGTCAACGTCTCTCCGGTGCAGGTTCCGCACCTGGACACCAACCTCTACGAGGTCGAGCTTGAGGCCGACGTTGGGCCAACGATGAGTTTCATCTTGGACAGTCTCCCTGACTCCTTCCGGTATGACCGTCGGGTCGCCGCATACGGCGTGAACGGGGGCGTCACCGTGCTATCCGACACTGTCGTAGCGACCTCTGACTTTGCGACCTTCGACAAGCAGCGGCCGGACTACTGGGACGAGGAGACCGCCGGGCTCATGCCGGACCTGTCCTTCGGCCGGATCGCGAGCGATCCTGTTGGGCGGGCCCGCGCCCTCGCCGAGGCGCTCCGACGCTGGACGGAGCACATGTGGTCCGACGATATGTTGCTCAGGAGACAGAGTGAGGAAGACTGGGACCAGGCAATGCTCGACCAGGCCAGGCGTGAAGCCGAAGAGGCCCGCGAAGAGGTTCGTCGAGTCGAGCGTGGGGTGGTGCTACTCCAGAACGACGATGTGCTGCGGCGAGCCTTCTCTTTGGCGAACCGATCGTTTGACGAGGCAGCCTCGGTCGCGCATGAGGCATGGCGGCCGTTCCAGCTGGGCTTCGTCCTGGCGAACCTCGCCGCGCTACCCGACAGCTCGCAGGACAGCGAGCGAGCCGTCGTGGACACGCTGTGGTTCGCCACCGGTGGTGGGAAAACGGAGACCTACCTCCTCTTCACGCTCACGGCGGCGTTCTACGACCGCCTGACCGGGAAGCTTCACGGGATCACCTCATGGGGACGGTTCCCGCTGCGCATGCTCTCGCTCCAGCAGACGCAACGGTTCGCCGACGTCCTTGCCGCAGCGGAACTCGTCCGACGTGCCGAGGAGATCGAGGGGGACGAGTTCGCGCTTGGGTTCCTCGTCGGCGAGGCAGGAAGCCCGAACCGGATCGACCCGCCGCAAGCTCGGAACGGCTCGGACAGGAGGCTCGCTCGGCCGGACCCGACCGACCCACAGATGCCCGCACGCTACCGGGTCTTGATTCGCTGCCCGTTTTGCGGCTCCACGGACCTCCGGATGCAGTTTCACCAGGGGCGCTGGGCCCTTGACCACGTCTGTCCCGCGGATGGCTGTCCGTGGCGGGGCCGGCCGCTGCCGTTCCGGATCGTCGACGACGAGATCTACCGCTGGCTTCCGACCGTCGTGCTGGGGACGCTCGACAAGGCCGCTAGCGTCTCGATCCAGGCGGCGATGCGGGGATTCTACGGAGCCCCAGACGGCTTGTGTCCACGGCCCAATCACGGCTTCACTTACGCACCTCGGTCGAGGAACCCCTCCGGATGCCTCTTCCCTGGTTGCACGGAGCGCCCGGGCCCGCTCGACCAGGACCGGAACCTGTTCCCACCAACGGTTCGGATGCAGGACGAGCTGCACCTGCTTCGGGACAGCCTCGGATCGATCGACAGCCACTACGAGGCGCTGCTAGACGCACTCCAACGGCACTGGGGCAGCCAGCCGAAGCTGATTGCCTCGTCGGCAACGCTCGCTGGCCACGACGAGCAGGTCCGAGCGCTGTATCGGAGGGAAGGTCGCATGTTCCCAGTCCCGGGTCCGTGGGCGGGCCGCTCCTTCTGGTCGAGGGACTCCGGCTTGCTGGCGCGCCGATACGTCGCCTTTGCCCCTCGGGGACTCACGCTTGAGTACGCGAACGACCAGCTGATCGAGACCTTGCAGAAGGCGGTGCGGAGGGCCCTCACAGAGCCCATCGAAGTATCGAGGGAGGTCGGGATCCCCCAGGACACCATTCCCGACCTAGTGCGGGCCTACGGCGTCGATGTCGTCTACGGCTCAACCCTGAAGGACGTGGAGGCCGCCGCTCGATCGGCTGACTCGCAGGTCCCGATCGAGCACCTGAACTGTGAGACGCTCACAGGGCGGACCCCACTTGAGGACATCCGCTCCACGTTGGAGCGATTGACTAACCCTGAGGTGGACTTCGACGCCCGGATTCACCTGATCGCTGCGTCGTCGATGCTATCGCATGGCGTCGACATCGAGCGGCTGAACGTCATGGTGATGCTCGGCCTGCCGTTGTCGACAGCGGAGTTCATCCAAACAACCTCCCGTGTGGGTCGGAGGTATCCCGGATTAGTCCTTGTCTTCCACAAGATCGGGCGAGAACGGGATGCGGCCGTATTCCGCGTCTTTTCGTCGTTCATCGAACACATGGACCGCCTCGTCGATCCAGTGCCGATCACATCGAGGAGCCGTCGAGTGTTGGAGTTGACCTTTGCCGGCCTGGAGCAGGGACGGCTCTACGGCATCCATGAGCCGGCGTCACTGGCTCACGGTCTGCGCCAACTCACGCTGCCAGCTGCGGTCAGGCGAGCCTTCACCCAGCTCCCAGTCAACGAAGCCGACGAGCTCAGGGCCCTCATTGAGATGCTGGAGTTCACCGGCCCGCTGGACGAGAATCTCCGACAGGACCTCGCGAACTACGTTCGCCAGTTCTACCGAGCCCTCAACGACCCGGGGAGTACGGCACAGTGGGTGTCGGGCCTGTTCCCAACGGGGGAGCCGATGCGCTCGCTCCGTGATGTCGAGGAGCAGGTACCCGTTTACTCAAGAGGAGGGACGTCGTGAGGGTCGACCGGGGCGCATCCCAGATCCTCTTCGGCATGCTGCCGACCCAGACGGTCGACTTGGAGGGGCGTGTCTGGAGGGTTACGCGCTGGGCGGACCCTGTGCGTTTGGCGCTCGACCAAGCGGCGGTTCGCACGGCGCTCCTGGAGGCGATCGCCCCTTGGGCTGTCCACGGGCGTGACGGCGGGCTAGACGGCGAGCTCCGTGCTCGCGCGTCCGTGGAGGTCGTGCAGGTGAACGAGGACCGAGGCGTCGTCGTCGAGCAGTTTCCGCGGCAGTGGCGATGCCGGGTCTGTGGTCGCCTGACGACGGAGCGGGTGCAGCGCTGCCGCTGTGGCTCGACGGGCATCGCACAGATGCAGCACGTCTCGTATCACACGTGCGGCGCCCTCCGAGAGCCGCAGCTGCCACGCTGTCGGACGCACCAGGCCGTCGCCGTGCGGCTTCCCGGCACAGCAGCGGCAAGGGAGATGTACTTCTTTTGCCCAGAGTGCCGGCAGACGCTCTCGCGGGGCTTTCCATTCCAGCCGTGTTCGTGCGGCGCGCGCGAGGGTATGACCCGGAACGTCCATCGTGCTGGCGCCGTCTTCTCGCCGCACTACGCCGTCATGGTCAACCCTCCGGATCCGGCAGCAGCCGCCCGGCTCCGCGCCAGCGGAGGAGGCGCTCGGGCACTGGAGTGGGTGGTCGCGGGCTTGGGCCCGATGCAACCAGGCGAGAGCGGGCAGACCGTCGAGGGGCTCGTCGAGACGCTGGTCCAGTCGGGACTCACCATCGAGACTGCCCGTGAGCTAGCTGAACAAGCGCATCAGAGAGGAGAGGTGGCACGCGGGGCCGAACGGGGAGAGATCGACCTCCCGCAGCCGGTTCGAGAACGGGCCCAAGAGGAGGCGCTGAGCCTTGCGTCTGCCCTCGAACAGGGCCGGGTGCGGATCGACGACATGGTCGAGAACACGACTCCCCCACTCAGGACCTTGTACGAGACGGCGTACCGCGACGCCGTCGCGGAGGCGAGACTGGGCAACGTGGAGTTGCTCACGAACTTCCCAGTCGCGACGCTTGCCTTCGGCTTCACGCGCGGCGGCTCGGAACCGACGGACACCACACTCGTGGCCTTCCGCGACCGCGGTGGTCTCCGCGTCTACGGAACGCTGACGCGAACCGAGGCCATCCTCTTCCAGCTCGACCCAGTCGCCGTCCTGTGCTGGCTGCGGGAGCAGGGGTTCAACGTACCTGCGGCCCGAGACGCTCGGGAGGCGCGCCTCGCCATCCTGCGGGCGGTGGAGATACCGAGACCTACGGAGGACCACCCGCACCCATTGGGGACCGCCCTGCTCACGCTGCTGCACTCGTACGGGCATCGTCTAATTCGGGTTCTTGGCGTAACCGCCGGCGTGGAGCGAGACGGGCTTGCCGAGTACCTCCTGCCGCACCACCTGTCAATCGTCGTGTACGCATCCGCCCGAGGGCAGTTCGTCCTCGGCGCTCTCCAGGCGATGTTCGAGACGAGCCTGAATCGTCTCCTCGACGAGTTCGTCCATGGTGAGGCCAGGTGCCCGCTCGATCCTGGTTGCCGAACAGGAGGGGGAGCGTGCATGGCCTGCCTGCACCTCGGCGAGCCGTCGTGTCGGTGGTTCAACCGGTTCCTCGACCGCGCCGTCCTCTTCGGACCTCAAGGGTTCCTGGCAGCGAGCCGTGGAAGAAGCTGAGCTCGTCGGGGGTGTGCTCTTCGACGCCGACGATCCGGTCGCTGCGGCGCAGGTCCTGATGGAGCTGTTGACGTCGGTACAACCCGACTCCGCGCTCGCTCGCGGAGCCGGGCTGGAGCCTGTCCTGGTGGAGTCGCTGAAGAGGAAGCTGCCAACGGATCGCGGGTCGCTTGAGATGGCATGTGCGACCGGCGCCGCCTGGGTATTGGGACGGCGGTCCTCAATGACCGAGGAGCTCTGGGAGGTCGTCGCAAGTCTGCCGGTCGGTGTCCCGCTCCCGCCTGGGCTTCGCCGGACCACCGGCGAGACGATGATCGGTCTCGCATCGATGGCCCGGAACCGGATCCGGTTCGCAGCTCCGTATATCGACGAGTCCGGGATTAGCTTCCTCACTGATTCGATCGTGGCGGCGACGCGTCGTGGAGTGACTGTGGAGCTCTTCGACCCAGAGTCGTGGGAGCCAGCCCGAGCAGCCACTGCAGCGCTGAGCGAGGCCGTCGCGGCGAACGGGGATCCGGCACGGTTCCGGCTCGTCCGCACGGCGGCCGAGGCTCCGTTCGCACACCTCAAGGTAATGGTGGTCGATGCATCGGCCGCCTATATCGGCAGCGCCAACATTACAGGTGCTGGACTTGCAGGTCGGAATCTTGAGCTCGGCGTCCTCGTCAAGGGTAGCCAGGTCGCCGCCATCGATCGCGTCCTCGATCTCTACCAAGAAAGGGAGAGCGGATGAAAGAAGAGGGTGGGGTGCGCGGGACACATCCGTCCAGGGCAGAGTCGACGAAGTCTCGGCGAGAATTCGCGTTCGACGAGCTGGAGATCGCCGATCTTGTTGTCGATGCGACTTACCGAGGTGGCCGCGCCGGACACGCAGGCGACGATGCGATTGGCGTACTCCTCCCTGTGGGAAACCGGGGCGGCTTTCGCTACAGCGGGCGTCGGGGGAACACCAAACTGGTGGTGCTTTACACGAGCGGTGCCGATCCCGACTGGCCGGACACGCTGGATCGGGAGACAGGCCGGCTCACCTACTTCGGCGACAATAAGACTCCCGGACGCGAGCTGCACGACACGCGCCGGGGCGGTAACGAACTCTTGAAGCGTACTTTCGATTGGATCCACGCGACACCACCTCACCGCGAAATTGTGCCGCCTTTCCTCGTCTTCGGCAAAGGCCCAACCGGACGGGATGCAGTGTCTATGGGGCTGGCCGCTCCAGGAGCACAAGATGTGACGCCTCGCGACGACTTAGTTGCCGTGTGGAAGACCTTTGGCGACCAGCGTTTCCAGAACTACCGCGCGAGCTTCACGGTATTGGACGTACCAGTGATCTCGCGCGCCTGGATACGTTCCGTCTTGGCGGGCGATCCGCTGGGTGCAGCGTGTCCAGGCCCTTGGCGACTGTGGGTGGAGACCGGTGTCTACAAGCCGCTCGTCGCGGAGCGTATCCGGCGCTGGAGGAGAAAGGCCGAACAACTGCCGATTGCGTCAGAAGGACGAGAGGTCCTGCGCCTCATCTATCAGCATTTCCGCCACGACCCGGTGTGGGCTTCGAGGCGTGCGCTGCCCGTCTCTGGGTGATGCAGGCGCCACGCGTCGGTCGATACGATCTGACCCGACCGAGCCGTGATGGTGGCCGAGATGCCATCGGCTTCTACACACTCGGTCCTGCCCAGGACCCGATAGAGTTGGACTTCGCACTTGAAGCGAAGTGCTTCTCTCCAACCACCCCCGTTGGCGTCGAGGCGCTGTCGCGTCTCATCTCAAGAATCCGACCGAGACAGTTCGGAGTCCTCGTGACAACCTCCTACGTGGCGGACCAGGCGTACAAAGAGTTGCGCGATGACGAGCATCCCGTTGTGGTACTCGCAGGGCGCGATCTCGTCCAAATACTTGCGGACCACCAGCTAGGTACTCCGGCAGCCGTAACTGATTGGCTGGAGAGGGAGTTCCCGCGGCGTGCGTCCAGCGAAGGCTAGACATGGAATAGCGTTCGCACCGGGTCGCCCGGTTTCAGCTGCCACAGGCCCATGTGTTCCTCCGATTTGGATTGCACTTCTCCGGGTGCCTTTTCCAGTCTGTGGACGTCGCACAACCCGCCTTGGCTGCACTTTCGCGCAGCCGGGCATGACTTGAAGAGGCCGCGTTCGCTGCTCGGTTGCCCTGACCCGCCGCTCTACCCCCTCCGACCGTTCTTCATTTGAGTGTGGTCGGGTGCACAGAGTCCTACTCACGGCAAGAGTACCGTCTCCGCCAGCGTCGTTGACAGCGCTGAGCTCCCGTGCGATTCTCTAGGCCGAACTGGTACTGTGCACGGAGGCAAGTCACGGTAGCCGCGTTATCAGGCAAGGTCACCAGCTCGTCTGACGCAGGGCGGCCGTTGAGCTGACAGCTGCTAGACTGGTGCGTCGAGAGAGCTAGGCGGCGAATGACGCATTTAATGCGGAGCCTCTTCTATCTGGTTATCCCCATGCTTTTCACCTTGGTTGCCTGCAGCGACAGCAGTGACGAGGCCCCGGCCGGCGACGAAGCCTCCGGCGAGTTCACCACGCTAGCCTACAACGTGGCTGGCCTGCCTCAGGAAGTCTCCCAGGTCAACCCACAGGAGCACATCCCGCTGATCAGCCCGCTGCTGAACGACTACGACGTCGTGCTGACGCAAGAGGACTTCGACTGGTGGCAACCGGACCTGGACCAGTTCGACTTCGTTAACTACCATAGTCGTCTGCGTGCCCGGGTCGACTACCCCTACCAGAGCGAGCGTCACCCGGGCCCGGAGGCGGTGGGAATCGACGTCGCGACGGAGCGGCCCATGCTGCAGGTGGGTGACGGTCTCGGCATCCTGTCGCGCTTCCCGTTTGACGAGTTTCGCCGCGTCCCGTGGGAGACGTGCGGCGAAAGTGCCGCCGACTGCCTGGCAATGAAGGGCTTCGCCATGGCACGCGTCGAGCTCGCTTCGAGCCTGATCGTCGACGTGTACAACCTCCATGCGGATGCTGGCAGCGCTGACTCGGACATCGCGGCACGCGCTGCTGGCTTCGAGCAGCTTGCAGCCTACATCGAAGAGCACTCGGACGGTCACGCCATCATCCTGGGCGGTGACACCAACCTGCACACCGACCCTGGCAGCGACGATCCACTCGACAGGGGGGACGCTCGACTATGGGAGACGTTCCTTGAGCGGTCCGGTCTAGTAGACGTGTGCAATGCACTCGCTTGCGAGGACCCGAGCCGGATCGACAAATTCGCATTCAGGAGCGGCGAGGGCATCGAGCTGGAGCCGCTGAGCTGGAAGCTTGAGGTCAAGAAGTTTCGTGATGCGGGAGGCGAGCCGCTAAGCGATCACGACGCGCTGGTCGTTCGGTGGCGCTGGTCGCCCACACGCGAATGACTGGGCCAGGACGCACGATGCCCGGCTGAATCAGACTACCTCTGGAACACGGCCCAGCCGCGCCGTGCAATCTTCGTTATCCGAAACTGAGGGTCGGCGCGAAGCTTGCGATCCTGGCTCGGTAGTTGAGTCATCGCGCACCATCCACACTTAGTGTGCCCTGCCTGAGAGCTGGCTTGGCCGGTCCGTGCCTTGGAGGAACGCGAGGAAGGGATGAAAGGCCTCAGCCGCTGTGACGAGAGCGTCGACGAATTCTGGTGTCCGGCTGACGCTTCTCTCCGAGAATGGGTAGCGGGCCTGTAGGCCCACCTGTACATTCGCCCGTCCGCTATTGGCGAGGACGGCCCGCGCCGCCTCCAGCCACGCGGGCAGCGGCTTCACTGACCCTTCTTGTGCGTAGAAGGCATCTAGATCGAATTCCAGGCGGCCGTCTACGATCTCCTGACGCCGAGCATGGAAATGCCGCTGGGTGATTTCAAATGCCAGCCGAGGCTCTGTCAGTCCACTGCCGAGGGCTCTTCGCAGGGGCCGCATCCGTTCGACGACCTCTGAAAACACCGCGTCTAGCACTCCTGAGTCAGCGCCTCGCAACCTCCTCCAGTATTCGGCCTTCGCACCATTTGGAATCGTGAGTTCGATCGAGGCCCCATCCCCGAACCAGAGGGTCAGGTGCGGGTGATTGGTGAACGGCTCCCCGGGCTCCGCGAACCGAAAGCCGATTACGTCCCAGGCGCCAGTGAGCGGCTTCTGTTCAAAGCCAGACGACACGGGCAGCACGTCTGAGGAAGCTAGTCTCGGGCGAAGCTTCTGCATTAGAGCTCTGAGGACCACACGAGCCTCTGGCTCATTGTAGGGATGGTCAGGGCCGAAGGGTATTCCTGTGAAGCTCGTAAGCACTCTCTCACCTGCCATCTGCCGTGCCTCCGCTACCCTAAGGTACTCAAGAAACTCCTGGCCCAGGAACCTCGCTATGGAATTGCTGTACAACTCCCGCCTCGAGAGAAACTCGTACACACGCGCCCACGCCGTCCATCGTACCCCTGCCTTGCTTGAGAGTCCCGTGAGCCAGGTGGGCGCCGCATCCTCAGCCGTGACTGCCAGCAGGTGTAGACTCTGGAACCCCTTCCGCGTAGCCGTGTCGATATGTCGCCGAAGTTGATCCTCTTCCAGGTGAGCTGCAACCTTTGACTCGATGATCAATGCCCAGCCCGCCTCTTCCTGATAAATCCAAGCATCTGGCACGCTACTCTCCGCAGGGACTTCCTCTCCTGCTAGCCGGCTGGACTCACCGGGCGCCGCCTGGCAGGCGAAGGACAGGTGCGAGCGGGTCGGAGCGTCGACTCCAGCGAAAGTGCGGATAAAGTGGCGCGCCAGGCGCTGATCTCTCGCGAGCACCTGGATGAGCCCGTGGGTCAGACGGTTCTCGACATGAGAATACTGGTCGAAGACGGTCCGGATCAGCAGGGCCCGCATGGACGCATTCTACATGATGATCGCGGGTACGACCGCTCGGCCCGCGCCCAGCCGGCCTCGCCCTGGGACGCGCGGCCTCCAAATAAAGAGCAGCTTAATCCCCTTGCACATGGGAGCATCACATGGTGTCTCAAGGCTGGCCCAGACAACTCAGCGTGCTTGCGGTTCAGATACGGATGGAGTTTTGCCGCCCCACAAGTCTATCTCTCGGCTAGGAAACGCCCGCAGAACCACCAAGTGTTGCGCCGAGGAGCGAAGCCAATCTTGGCGACAGAGCTTCTCTCAGCTTGGCCCGGTTCCGAACGGGCAGTAGAGCTTTCTGTCTAGCTTGACAAGCGCGTCAGCGGCCGCCTGACCTATGTCTGCTAATGGCCACGACAGTACTATCCGGGCTAGTTCTGTCGCGTCCTCTTCTGAACCCAGTTCTAGCTCGCTCATGGCTTGGCAGGCGGATCTCTTGAGCACCAAGTTTTCTCCCCGGAGAAGATCTCTGAACAGGGGCAGGGCTTCCTGCCTTTCCACCTCACCTATGGCTCTGACCACCCGGCCAACAACGTTCCGATTTGTGTCTCGAAGCAGTTTCTTGAGTTTTGGAACCGCATCCCTTCCCTCTATGTCCGTAATGGCCTCGATCGCAGCGACTCTCTTGTTTGCGTCGCGATCGGTAAGCATTAGCTCTAGTCTAGGTAGATAGTCCGGCCCCATCAAGCGAGCTACCGCTTTGACCGCTGCCGTCCTGACATCCCACCCTTCATCCTTCTGGGCTTCTCGCAATCCTGGCAGAGCCTCCTGCAGCGCTAGCTTTCCAAGAGCCTCCGTGGCTGCCTTCCTTACGCGCCAATCGGCGTCCTTGAGACTCTGTCTGAGTTCTGGCAGGGCCTCGACTATTCCCAGCTCGGCGATGGAACTAACCACTGCTGCTCTTACTGCCCACTCCTTGTCTTTCAGCAACTCCCTGAACTCAGGCAGGGCTCTCTGCCCCTTCAGCTGCGCTAGCACTTCGACTACCGTGGTTCTTACCAACCAATCCCCGTCCTCTACCATTTCCTGAGCTCTTGGCAGAGCTTCGTCTGGTTCGAGCTTGGCTAAAGCTCTCAGAGCTGCCTTTCTCCGGTAGGGGTCCTCGCTCTCGAGCAGTTCCTGAAGTTGTGGCAGCGACCCCTGCTGCTCTAGAAGGGCGATGACCTCGACTGCTGCCACCCTGACGCTCCACCGGAAGTCGTCCAGCAGGTTCTTGACGTTGGGCAGCGCGTCGCGTGCTTCGAGTGCACCTATTGCTTCGATAGCCGATTTCTTGACATCCCAGTCAGCGTCATCCAGGGCTTCGACAACCTCGGGTAGGGCTTCTATCACCCTTAGGTCAGCTGTCGCCTGTAGGGCCCGCTGCTTGACCCTCGGCGGCCGACTCGTGTCCTTCAAAATGTCCTTCAACATTGGGACCACTTCGTTGCTCTCCTCCTGCAAGGACAGGTTCAGTGCATTCACTGCAAGCGTTTCGTACGGATGCCAGACTGCTTCGCGAGTAACGGCAAGGATGTCCCCTGCCTTGGAATCCTTGAACCAATACCAGGCTGGTCCTACGCCTGCGAGGCAGCTCTGGAGGAGCAAGGCTCTTTCAGACCCATGCGGCGCTATCTGGTCGCGAACCTGATACAGACAGGCCATATCGTAAGCCTCGCAGAGCTCCCCAGTAGAAGCGTACGCTCGTGCTTTCAGAGCAAGACGATCCAAAAGCAACCTGAGTTGTCTTTCCTCTGGGCCAACAAGCTCGTCAACAACCAGTTGCGCTAAGAAGTCGTGGATGATTTCGTAGCAGTTGTCTTCCAAAGGGCGTATCAGCCGCCTGGCTGACATCCTATCCAAGAGCTCCGTCAGGACGTCCGTATCAAGCCGGGTCTGCTGCCGGAGTTCATCCAGAGACTTCTGGTGTCTTACACCCTCTGCCCTCACCAAGGCCTTGAGCACGCTCTCGGTTAGCTCTCGCTCGCCAGCGAACGTCTCGAGTTCCTGGAATAGATAGCGGCCAATGATTGATGCTGCCCCGCCCTGGCCATCATATAGCCGCACGGTTATTACTTGTTCTCCTGCCGCCTGAGCAGCCTCAGCCAGAGTCTTACCCACTATCTGCACGTAGGGCGGGTAGAAGCCCTTTCCTTGACTGTCAATGTCACTGAGTATCAAGTCCATAAGTGACACGCCGTCAGTCAAGATTCCTGGCTCAAGACCGACCCTCAGCATGTCAAAGCCGGCGTGAAGAGCTTCCCGAGCCCCTTCTCTCGTCAGTGGAAGCAAACCGCATTTGGGTATACCTAGCGTGGATCCTGTCAACTGCTGCAATAGCCGCCCCATCTCTGGCTCCACTTCTGCCCGGTATGCCAGTAGGAGATGCAGATTCCGAAAGCGGCCAGACATTGCGCCAAGGATAGCTCGTGTGAGGTCCTCTGGCACTTGCGGAACACCTCTCAAGATGTGCTCAAATCGGTCGACAAACACGAGAACGTCAGCGTCTTCGTGGCGCTCTGAGAGACGCTCAAGCGCCGCCACCATACTGCAGGGCAAAGACTCGTCTGAGAGCAGGCTGAAAGCTATGTCTCTTATCAGGTCGTCAGTGGGCTCCCTTGAGGAAGGACAGCACCGCACAAGGCTCCAGTTGGCGCTACGCAACCTCGGAAACAAGCCTGCACAAGCCAACGATGTCTTTCCGACACCACAGCTTCCTACCAAGAGACTGACAGGTGACACCAGCACAGTCTCATACAGGGTTTGGACATCTAGCTCCCGCCCTTTGAAGACATCGCCCTCGCGATAGAAGTCCAAACCTGGGAAGGCTCGGGCCTCCCGCGCTCTCCCGGCGACTCTCTGTTGGGCTTCAAGCTTCAGATAGGTGGTTTCCTTGCGCAGATGCACTTCACACGGATAGCCAGTGTCACGAAGTACTGGAGCTATGGGCGTCATCTCATTGTTGACGATCCACTGGAAGCCTTTGTCGATGATTTGAAGCTCTGAAAGGTCTCTCGGAAAAGCGGTAATCCAGATTTGACCATCATCATCGATGTGACAACCAGAAACTCGCAATCGGAAAACGGTCACAGGGTTTTTCTTCGCCGTTTTCTCCGCGTCGTCCGTGATCTCCTGCAATACTCTTGTGTAGTCGCAATGCAGCGTATCAGCAAGACAGAAAAGACCAGCTAGCTTGGGTAGCCGGATGGGTTCGACGCCGATGCCGTAGGGCTCCCGCGGCACCTCACCTAGGCGACGGTGATTATGAGTGTATACCAACCAGCCAACGGCATGGGCTTGCATAGGATCTAGGCCGAATTGCTCTGGATGATCCCATATGCTGCGAGCAGCAACCGCACCATGGTCGCCCAACAGGTCACCTTTCTTCCCCACATCATGGAGGGCCGCAGCTGCCGAAAGGACGAAGAGTTCCATAACGGATACCTCCGTCCCTTTCCAGTCATCAGGGATCAGGAGGGACAGATTGTCTTCTACGCGCCGACTATGATGGCTTCCTTGCTCGTGGCCGTCGGCAGACATTTGAGCTGCGTGAAGACGTTTCTCGGCATTTGCCCAGATGTTTTCGATCTGGTGCCACAACGCCTGGTTTGGCGTCTTGTCCAGGGCCCGTATCCTCTCACGGATGGCGAGTCTACCTTTTCTCCAGTCCACCATTTCCTCCTTGTGGCTTGTTCCCTGCAGGAGGTTCATGCACCAAGGCTGGCCAGGGAAAGAAGATCTGACGGCGGGCGCATTGTAGCATGCTCGGCTAGGACTGTGAAACGGCGCAAGGGTTGGAATGTTCAACATGTACTCATAGTGTGCGGAGACTCCAGGCCTGAAGACTACGGACACAGACTCTCGCATGGAATGCCATCGTTGTCGCCGTCCAGCCGGTTCGGGTCGCCAGGGCAGGCGTTGAAGACGGCCATGACCTCCTCACACGTGGTGAAATCGGAGCAGTTGTACCGGTCTTGCGAGCAGTCACCGCCGTCGGGTGGCGGTGGCGTCGGTGTGGGCGGAGCAAGGGTGGCCGTGGGTGCGGGTGTCGTTCCGGTTGGGGGCGTGGATGGCACTGTCGCCTCCGGAGGCGGGGGCCCGGCGGTGCCGATTGAGTAGGTGTTGCAGTCGGAGGTCAGGACGACCGTGCCGAGGAGATCCGTCCGGTGCACCGCTACCCCGTGGGCGGCCAGCCGGTCCAGTGTCTCCTGGGTCGGGTGGCCATACGTGTTGCCAGCACCCACGCTGATCACGGCGTCGGTAGGGGACACTGCGTCGAGGAAAGCGTCAGAGGTGGAAGTACTAGAGCCGTGGTGGCCCACCTTGAGCACGTCGGCATCTAGTACTACCGAGGCGTCGGCGAGCATGTTGGCCTCGCTGTCAGCGGTGGCGTCCCCTGTGAGCAGCACGTCCACGGAGCCGCAGGATAGGCGGAGGACTACGGAGTCGCCGTTGGCGTCGCCGGACAAGAGCTCGACGGGGTGAAGCGTCGTGAGAGTCACACCACCAAACTGGGCTGAGTAGCCACGTCTTACCTCGCGCTCGAGCGCCCCCTCCGCCGCGACCGCCCCTGCGAAGTCCTGGTAGGACTGAGTCGTACTGGTGGCCCCGTTCGTCCACACCTCCTGCACCTTGTACTGCGCCAGCACGTCGTCCAGGCCGCCGATGTGGTCCGCATGCGGGTGGGTCGCTACCAGCAGGTCGATGTCCGGCACGTCCTGGCCCGCCAGGTAGGACAAGACTGCCGAGCCGCTGGGCCCGCCGTCCACCAGGATGTCAGCGTCGCCAGCTTCTACCAAGACGGCGTCCCCCTGGCCCACGTCGATGAAGTGGACAGTGAACGTAGCGGGCGTTCCAGCCGGCGTGCCGGTCGACTCTGGCGTCGGACTAGGACCTTCAGCCGATGCCGCGACGCAAATCCACACCGCGTCCAGAAAGCGCACCGTCAGCAGGTCGCTGGCCTGAGGGGCGGCTGGAGAGAAACCCTCGAACCTGTTCTGGGCGGCATCGTGGCGCCACATCGCCTGGACCATTCCGGCGGGGGTCACCGCCTGCACCACCGTCTGGCTGGCTGTGCCATCGGGAAAGGAAAGGGCGATGTTGTTGCACCCTGGATAGAGCTGGACGGTGCCGCCGGGCTCGGGCAGCGCGATGTTCGCCACAGGCTGCGCCTGAACCGACAACCCGTGAGCGGCCAGCAACGCTCCCACAACGGCCGCCAGCGCCACCAGCCCCATGTAGAGGCTTCTACTCACTGCTCTCCTCCTTTGGGCGAAGCTGAAGGACGGACATCGTCAAAGGAGCCAAGCGAGCTTACTCCCAGCCGCGTAGGATGTCAACGCCTGACAGGCACACTCAGCGAGGCTCCTGCCGTTGTGGGGGGTGTCCACTCATGCCCGCGCCCGCATCCTCAGGTTCTCTGCTGGGCTGGCTCACCGGCGGGCGTCGTCCATGTCACGGGCCACCACGCGTTTCGGGGCTCGGGCGCAATCGAAGAGCACGGGTTGCGGCCTGACCTAAGGCTGCAGCCACACACGATCTACCCATAGTGTGCGGTCCATAGGCGGCATGCTCGGCCCCGCACAACGCCATCGATTCGATCAGAGCTGGCGGAGGAAATGCGCAGGGCATCGACACCGCCGCCGCCATGCCGGACATCCCGTTTTCGAATGACAAAGGACGCCCCTAGTGGTTCATGAACCTGCCACCAGAGGCCCCACCAGCCCTTCTTGAACGGCGCGCACCGCTGCCTCGACCCGGCCGCCGACACGCATCTTCGCCATGATGTTCTCAAGGTGCCGCTCGACCGTTCGGCTGCTGATGCAGAGGGCTTCAGCGATCTCCGTGTTGCGCCGCCCTTCCGCGACGAGCCTCAGAACCTGCAACTCGCGCCCTGTCAAGGAGAATCGATTTCCGTAGGTATCGCGACCGGCGGCCGCTCGGCCCGTGGCAGCTGGCGTGGGTCCGGGAATGCTAAGCTGCGCCCGCAACTTGTCTGCCCGCGCCTCCAGGGCGACCGCTTTTGTGAGATCGCCCCGTCGGCGCCGGGCGCGTCGCATTTCCGCGTAGCTCAGGTACGTGTGGAGCAGTTCCCCCAGTGCGCCGCCTCTAGTGAGCTGCCCGATCGCCGTCTCGAAATGTTGGGTGGCCTTAGGCCAGTCCTCTGAAGACGTGGCAATTACCCCAAGCACCCGCTGGACTGAGACGGGTGAGTATAGCAGGAGCAGGGGGCGCCGCTCATTCCTCAGCATTCGGCATACACGCTCACCGAGGTCTTTCTCGCCCAAGCGGGCCGCAACTTCACCAAGGATCGCTCGGCCTGCGGCCATCCTCCGGGTGCCAAGTAGAGCCGGAGTGTGGCACCGGACCAGCCGCCTGGCCTCGTCGAACTCGCCGAGGTGTAGCAATGCTCGTGCAAGATGAAGAGCAGCAGCGGGACGCATCTGTTCGACATCGGGCAGCGCCTGCGACATCTCCGCGCACGCAGCTTCCGCTTCGCCCAAAGCAAGTTTGGCTTCCGCTCGGAAGAAGCGGCTCGTGGCGAACTGATACCGACCAGCGAGCCGTAGCTCTCCCATTGTCCGCTCGCAGATACGGACAACCCGCTTCCAGTCGCCCCGATAGGCCGCCAGAAGTGACTGCGAGACCAGTAGAGAGCTCAGGCCTACCACATCGGAGGGCGCTACAGTCCGGTTGAGGAGCGCAACATACTTGCGGCAGGAACGAGGGCTGAGGAAAGACAGATGGATCTGCGCGAGGTAGCCAGCAAGGATGCTGCCGATATGGCGATTCTCCCTTTCCTGGGCCGCCGCGAATGCCTTCTCGGCTACCATCTTCGCCCTTTCCGCATCACCAATGCTGATATAGCCGTAAGACAGCCAGTACAGCGCGTACGGATCAGCCTTCGCAGTGCTGCTCCGCGCAGCTTCCTCCAAGAGTGCCATCCCCTCTGCTGACTGGTTACGAAGACATGCCACGCTCCCAAGCATGGCCAGCGCTCTCACGCGTGCCTCAGACCCAGAAGGCAGCAGAGAGAGCGCCCGTCTAAGCCAATATTCCGCTTCCCCGAGATCTTGTTGCCAGCGCGCCATCTCTCCGAGTGCCACCGCCAGAGGGCCGATAGGCTCTGAATCTTGCAGCGCCTCATAGAGTCCAACGGCCTCTTGCCAGGCTTGTCTGGCCTGTGCCCACTCCCTGGCTGCCCAACGCGCCCGTCCCAGCCGAGAGAGCAGAGCCGCTCGCTCGCGCCGACGACGCGGGGAAGCGGACCGGAGCGCCAGTTCCCAGAACCAGGCAGCGGTTTCGTATGCGTAGATCTTCTCAGCTTTGATCGCGGCCCTCCGACACGAGCTGATTGCTTTGGTCCTGAGCACGCCTTCCCCCGCCAGCGCGAGGTGAACTGCCTGCTCCTCGATAGGGATGTCAATCTCTCGGGCAATCGCTGCTCTGGCAACTCCAGCGTGAAGGGCACGGCGAATCGATGGCTGGAACGACTCATAGAGACGCTTGCGGTAGAGGGGGTGCACAAAGCGGAAGCGGGATTCCAACGCCTCCGCCGCTGGCCGTACGATGCCCCTCCTTATCCCCACATCAAGCAGGTCTTCGATCACGGCCGCACTTCTCCCCGTGGTGCGGTAGAGCACATCGAGTGAGAAATCGTCGCCGAGCACACTTGCTTCTGAAAGGACTTGTCTCACCGGCGCAGGCAAAGCGTTCAAGCGCACGTCCAGTACGCCAGCTAGCTGAAGCGGAATGCGGTTTCTGACAGTTGCCTGCCTGATGCTGTCGACCTCCAGTGCTCCGTCGTGCTTGAGATAGTGAAGGAGCTCTCTCAAGAAAAGCGGGTTGCCCTTGGTGAACTTCCGTAGAAACTCAACTTCACGCCCGGTAGCGAAGCCGGGGCCGTACAGTCCGGCCACCAACTCTCGTATTTCCACAGTCGTCAGCCCGCGCAAGTCCAGGGGGATACTCTTCGCCTGCAGCGAATGGAGCAACTGCCGGCGGCGAGTGTCGAGGGGCTCTTCCGGGCGAACGGTCGAGATGACCAGAAGCCCAAGGCCTCCTCGATCCACCAGGCAATTGAGAAGGAGTAGCGAGCCGGTGTCGGCCCACTGAATGTCCTCGATAATGAGAAGCAACGGCTGAGACGCCGCCACACGCGTCAACTCTCCGCTCACTTCCATCAGGAACCGCCCTCGCCGCTCTTGCGGATCATCCTTCCGCTGCCTCAGGCGTGCGTGGCCAATACCGCCTTTGGCAGGGAAGGGCTCCGCGACTCCGATCAGGCCAGCACAACGCAGTTGCTCTATGACCTGTCGGAAGGGCAGGTAGGGTGGAAGCCCGTTCACGCCGTAGCAGCGACCCCAGGCCACCCCCACCGCTCGCGCCTCTGCCTGGCGTGCGAATTCTTGAATCAGCCTCGTCTTGCCCACGCCAGCCTCACCGCTGACGACAAGCGAGCGGCTAGCCCGCCTACTTCGCTCGAGGGCCGTCTCAAGGCGAACTAGGAACTCAGTACGCCCAACGAAGACGTCACGGCCACAAGGCGCATGCTCTTCTTCTGCTGTGGCTTCCTGAAGAGGGAATCGCAAGACAGTCGCCCTGTTTTGGGTGATTTCCCGCATGCAGCCTGCCACCCTGCCGCCTAACATAGCGCTCAGGGAGACACACAAGTGGGCTCAGCGCCGAACACAGCCCATGCCAACGCCCAGAGCACCGCTGGACGCTCGACGCCGAGAACTCGCATCCGGTCGTAGGCTAGGCAATCTTAGCACAAGGTGGCTTAGTGCCGTCGGCCCCAGGGCAACATGTCGGCCGACCCGCCGCTGTACCGGCTGTCGTGCCTCCCCACGACGCGGGCGGGCGAACGCAATCGACGGAAAGGGGGACACGGAAGTGGCTGTAAGCGGCTGTCTCGAGGCCATGGAACTGCTCAACCTGGTGTTCACCACGGGGCTGATCCTGAACGACGGCCACGAAATCCTGGCGCGGCTAAACGCCGGTGACGACGTGGCCGACATCGCCGGAGACTACTGCGAGAAGCTCGACAAGCAAGAGTCCGCCAACGAGTTTCGTCAGGTGGTCAACGGTTGGCCGCCCCTGCACCTAGAAGCGGTCACGCAAGTAGTCCGGTGGGCGCTGGGTAAGCTCGATACTGACGACAGGATCACGATCCACTGGAAGGGCGATGCGGACAGTCCAGAGACCGTGACGCGGTTCGAGCTGAGGGATCACCAGATGCTCATCGAGTTCGCTCACCCGCCCGGGCAGCTCGGCACGCAAGCGCTGGCGCCCTAAGTCGATATAGAACAGACGGATTAGGTCGGTGAGAGCATCGCCCGCCCGCCCCGCATTTTCTCTTCGGGACCCAGCATAGTATCGATATGGCCTCCGCAGCGCTCCTGGTCACCTTCCGCCCCTACCTTGCTCAGGTATTCAGGCACCGCTGCAAAGCCGCCGACATAACCCCGATCACCTGTGGGAGCCTAGACGCCGGGTGGCGTGCCCTTATGACCGTGCGGCCGGACCTGCTCATCCTCGACGGTGGCTTTGCATATAAGGAGCTGCAGGATTTCTCTCGCTGGTATCGCGCAAACCCAGAGATGAAGGCTGTGCCTGTGGCGGTCCTGGTCCCTCCGAATCTTCGTGGCCTCGCTGGTATGCTCCCCTTGCAGGTCAGGTGGCAACTTCACATACCTTTGTCAGCCGATGAGTTGGAGCAGGTCTTGATTGAGGGTTTGCAGCCTGCGATTAGCACTCGGTGGGATCTCTACCTCGTCAGACTGCTTGCCGATTCTGACGCCGACGAAAGGGCTTTCCGGATGGCCCTAGCGGGCATCCGAAGCACACGACTGTGGCCGTGTCCGGAGACAGCATTGCCATTGCCCCAGGCGGTGGAGGGCAGTCAGCATGGTGAAGTCGCCAGGGTAAGCTTCCCGGCCTCCCGATAGGTGTTGTACCGAGTGTATCTGGGACCGCACACCATTCACGCATAGTGTGCTATCTGTTGGTGGCTTCGTGTGGGCACCTGCCTCTACCCGAAGTTGTGCGCAGCCCCCGGAGGGCCAAAGCTAGGCGAGGGTCGCGCTCTAGCGCCCCACCAGGCGGGCGACAAGGTGTTGTTTGGCGTTGGACAAGGGCAATCACGTGTCGAAAACCCTAGCCGCCCTCTCTTAGAGGGGGAGGCGGCCTTTGTCCGCCGCAGTGCTGTGGGCCTCCGGCTGGGCCAAAACGAACTCGCACAGCGTGCGGGGCTCGATAAGGGCTATTTGAGCGCCATCCTCAATAGGCGCGTTCGCTGTACGAGGGCGGCAATAGCGAAGATAGCCCACGGTTTGGGAATGGACACCATCGCCATACTGGAGCAGCCGCTCTGAAGCTACAGGGTTCGCCTGGACGTCAGTACCCGCACTCGTAGACCGTTCGGCAGATTATCTGGCAGGTGCCTGGATTCTCATCCCCCGCGCACTGTGTCCGACAGCTAGCGCAGCGTTGCTGGCGCAGCTCTATCAAAGGTTGCAAAATATCTCGAAGCTCCTGCGGGGAAAGTGGCTCGTATCCGCTGCTGACCGGTGGAGGCGGCGGCGGTGGAACCGGCGTCGGCGTAATGCAGTTGCCCAGAAACCAAACGCGCTCCTCCTCGCTGTGGTAGGGAGTCCCGCGAATCTCGTCACAGTCCAGTCGGTTCACGATAGGCGTCGCGGTCGGCACCGGAGTAGGGGTTTCGGTAGGAATGGCGCGAATGTAGGCGAGGGTCGCGGCCTGCATGGCGGTGACTGTCGCATCGACCTCGGCCTGCGAGTATCCTTCCTCAGTGCAGCCAGCGGCCAGTAGCGGCAGTAGAATCGCCCCCAGGAGAATCATCCAGCCTTTCATGGTACTTGCCCTCCACAGGCTCCCCATAGGCCCAAGCCTTGTTCCCTCGCCTCCCGCTCCAAGACCGCTAGCTCCTTGAGATACTTCACGTCCGGCTGGCGCGAATACACGTACCCGTAGCCCTCGCGCACAAGCTGCGCCTGCACCATCGTGCCATCAACGTAGACGTACCGCAGTAGGCGCCCGTACGCGTCACGGTCAGTCGCGTCGCGCTCTAGGCGTACCCGCTCTCCCTCTACGAGCTCCCGGTTGCGTTCCGTCGCTTCCCGCCCGTAGCAGTCCACCGGCTCCTCTGTCGTCTCTGGCGTGTCGATCAGGAGATACCGCACCGTCTCCCCGTTCTCCAGCTTGATCGTGTCACCGTCAATCACCCGCGTCACAAGGAACGTCTCAGGGCCGTCGTCGGTCAGCGCTAGGGTACCGTAGGCTGCCCCAGCCACAAGCGCAATGAGAATTGCGAGGACGGCGGTGCGCCTACTCCACAGTCTCAATGTCGCTAGGCGTATCCGCAATGATCTGGGGCACCCCCTCGTAAGTCTCAATGAGGCCGGTTGCGCAGATAGTCTTGTTGTCGTACTCCACTTCCGGTGCGAAGGGGAAGTTGTCTCTGTTCTCGCCCCAGATCACAACGGTAAACCTGTCGGGGTCAGGGTAGTCCTTGCCTAGGTTGAGGAAAGTCGGCTCCCCCCGACTGCCAGAGGCATACCTGGTGCCCATAACAGGCCCGCAGACCGTGCCGCGCTCGCCTACATGGTCTATGGCCTCATCCCAGGTAATACCCTTGACTTGGACGGTAGCCTGCTCCATAGGCTCCCCGCCCTGGGGTGTAAGGGGCGGCCCCTCAGCCTCCTCTCCGCACCCAGGAGCAACCAGTGAAAGCGTCAGAAGGGCCGCGATGACAGCGAGAAAGCGTTCTTTCATTCCCCTTCCTCCTTAGCCGGTGGCCGCGAACCTCGCGGGCCTGCCCTACTCACACCCCCAACCGTCACCATCCCGGTCAAGGCCATGCGGGTCCGGATGGCAAACAACACGAACGGGACCCCGAATGTAGTTAGGCCCATCGCCGGGACCCCCGTAGCAGTCGTAGTCGTCCGCCTCGATAGGAATGCAAACATCCGGGTAGCACGGGTCGCAGTTGGCCTGCGGCGGGGGCGGTGGTGGTGGCGGCTCGGTCGGCACTACCCCGCAACCCGTCGGCGGCGGGTAGTCGCAGGCTCCCCATAGGCCACGTCCAGCTTGGTACGCTTCGCACTCTAGGGTCTTGAATAAGCCCTCAAAGGCCGTGTCCGGTGGGTAGGTCTTCACACGGGCATACCCCTGCTTGACCAACTCCGCGTCTAAGAAGGTCTCACAGCCTGGCTGGTTGGGGTCCGTGTCCACCCAGACGTAGGCCAGCAAGCGGCCATACGCACCCGTGCAGGAAATGTCCCGCAACAGGCAGACGTGCCGCCCGTGCAGGAGGCTCTTGGTAAACGCTGACGCCTCTGGGCCATAGCACTCGACAGGCTTCCTGGGATGTACGGTCTCAGGCGTGTCCACGCCGATGAGGCGGATGGTGTAGACATCCCCATCCACGATCCGGCAGTTGTAGTCCGAGTGGTGCCAGGTGACCTCAGCCTTGAACGTGTCGCCGTCGGTGACCTGGGTGACGTGCCCTACCGCGCACTTGGCTCCCGTGCCGAGGACGGCAAGGATCACGATGGCCAGCAGGAGCAGCGTTGGGCGCAGACGGCGTTGCATGGGACCTAGCGTCCTTGCTAGGGTAGCGACTCACACGCTATTCCGTCGTTATCCCCGTCAAGGCCGTGCTGATCTCCCGGGTTGCAGTTCTCATGGAACCACTGAGCCTCGTCATGGGTCGCGAAGTCCGAGCAGTTGCAATCTGTGGCGGCGCATGCGTAGTCGCTGCACTGCCGTTCCTGCACAGGCGGCGTGGGCGACGGAGGCGGAGCCACAGCCGTCTCAGTAGGAGATGGTGGCGGCACTGGCGTTGAAGTGGGCGCAGCAGGTGGTGCCACCGTCGCGGTAGGTGCAGCGGGCGGCGAAGTCGGGGCAGGGAGCGGCCCTGCAGCAACACACAGCCACACCGCGTCCAGGAAGTCCACCGTCAGCAGGTCGCTGGCCTGCGGGGCTGCTGGAGAGTAGCCCTCGAACCTGTTCTGGGCGGCGTCATGACGCCACATCGCCTGGACGGTTCCGGCGGGGGTCACCGCCTGCACGATCGTCTCGCTGGCCGTTCCATCGCCAAATGTGAGGGCGATGTTATTGCAGCCTGGGTAGAGGTCCCTGGTGGCGCCGGGCTCCGGCAGCGCGATGCTGGCCACCGGCTGTGCCTGGACCCATGACCCGTGAGTGGCGAGCAAGGCTGCCACAACCCCTGCCATTGCCACAAGTGCCATGGATAGTTCTCTTTTCATCATCTAATCCTCCCATCGGAGTGCAGGTTGCCAGAGCCCTACGGCGGTGCCTGGCAGCTATGACCTGACTGCGCCAGCACTAGCAGGACGTCCACCAGGATGGAGACGGCGCCGTCCGGCGCATCAGACCACAGGGCACCCACCGAGCGGTCGTAGGCCAGCCCGTCGTCCACGGTGTCGCCGTCCACGTCCTCGTCGTAGTCGATGCTAGCGCTGTTGGCAGGGCCACCATCGGAGGTGCCTGAGTACTCTAGGACGGCCAGCACATCGTTGACGACGCTCACGGCCTGGTCCCTGTCGTCCAGGGTGCCGCCATTGTGCAGGATAGGTACCGGGACGTCATAGAAGTCATAGGGCTTCACAGGGTCTCGGTCGCCGCCCAAGACGGGGTTGGGACCCGCCTCCTCGCCGTCAGCACACCCATCGCCGTCGCTGTCCACCACGTGCGGGTTCGTGCCTAGGGCCACCTCGGCGGCATCCGAGAGCCCGTCGCCGTCGGTGTCCTTGGTGCATGGGTCAGTACCAGCCGTGAACTCCTGCAGGTTGATCAGGCCGTCGGCGTCGGGGTCGCCAGCGGCATCGTTGACCAAGGGGTCAAGACAAGCGTTGACCACCTCATAGTCGTCCCGCAGGCCATCCCCATCCGTGTCAGGATCCAAAGGACTGGTGAGGTAGGTGTTCACCTCGTCACTGTCGCTCAACCCGTCTCCATCGGTGTCCGGAATCAGCGGCTCAGTGAGGTGCGTGTTCACCTCGTCACCATCTGTCAGACCGTCAGCGTCGGTATCAGGGTTGAGCGGGTCGGTTAGATAGATGTCCTTCTCAGCGTCATCCGTGAGACCATCGCCGTCAGTGTCGGCGCCACAGGGGTCCGTCCCCAGGCCATACTCCGTAACGTTCGTCAGGCCGTCAGCGTCGGGGTCGGCATCGGCATCATGCACCAGAGCGTCGAGGCAGGTCTTACCGACTTCATACGCATCACCCATGCCATCGTCGTCCGTGTCCGCCTTAAGGGGGTTGGTGAGGTGGGTGTTCACCTCAGCCCCGTCCGTCAGGCCATCGTCGTCGGTGTCCGGCTCTAGAGGGTCGGTCAGGTAGGTGTTCACCTCGTCGCCGTCGCTCAGGCCATCACCGTCCGTGTCCGGATTCAGCGGCTCGGTGAGGTGGGTGTTCACCTCGTCGCCGTCGCTCAGGCCATCACCGTCCGTGTCCGGATTCAGCGGCTCGGTGAGGTGGGTGTTCACCTCGTCGCCGTCGCTCAACCCGTCACCGTCGGTGTCCGGGTTCAACGGCTCGGTGAGGTGGGTGTTCACCTCGTCGCCGTCGCTCAACCCGTCACTGTCGCTGTCAGGGTTCAGAGGATCGGTCAAGTGGGTGTCCACCTCGTCGCCGTCGCTCAGGCCATCTCCGTCAGAGTCGGCGTTGCAAGGGTCAGTGTCTTGGTTGTATTCCTCGACGTTGGTGAGGGCGTCGGTGTCGGGGTCAGAGGCGGCATCGTGAACGAGTGGGTTCAGGCAGGCGTTGGCCACCTCGTAGCCGTCGGGCATGCCGTCACCGTCGCTGTCCGGGTTGCAGGGGTCAGTGTCGAGAGTGAATTCGTCAACGTTGACAAGCGTATCGCCATCGGAATCGACCGTGCCGTCGCTCACTAGCGGGTCCACGCAAGCCGTGGCCACCTCGTAGCCATCAGGCATGCCGTCACCGTCGGTGTCGGGGTTGAGCGGGTCGGTCAGATGTGTATCCTTCTCGGCACCATCCGTGAGACCATCGCCATCACTGTCGGCGCCACAAGGGTCCGTCCCCAGGCCATGCTCGGTGACGTTTGGCAGGGTATCAGCGTCGGGGTCGGCGTCGGCATCATCCACCAGGGGGTCCAGGCAGACATTGGCGACCTCATAGCCGTCAGGCATCCCGTCATCGTCGCTGTCCGCGTTGCAGGGGTCAGTTCCCTGGGTGTACTCATCGCCGTTGGCCAGGGCGTCCCCGTCGGAATCAACCGCTGCGTCGTCTACCGTTGGGTCCAGGCAGGCGTTGGCCACCTCGTAGCCGTCAGGCATGCCATCGTCGTCCGTGTCGGTCTTGAGGGGGTCGGTGAGGTGGGTGTGCACCTCAGCGCCGTCGGTCAGGGTGTCGCCGTCGCTGTCCGCGTTGCAGGGGTCAGTTCCCTGGGTGTACTCATCGCCGTTGGCCAGGGCGTCCCCGTCGGAATCACCCGCCGCGTCGTCTACTGTTGGGTTCAGGCAGGCGTTGGCGACCTCGTAGCCGTCAGGCACGCCGTCGCCGTCCGTGTCGGTGCTCAGAGGGTTGGTGAGGTGGGTGTTGACCTCGGCGCCATCACTCAAGCTGTCCCCGTCAGTATCGGGGTTCAGCGGATTCGTCCCGTACAGCACGAGTTCGTCCATGTCGGTAAGCCCGTCGGCGTCGGTGTCTGGGTCGCAAGGCTCCGTCCCCAACACGAACTCGCTGATGTTACTCAGACCGTCGCTGTCGCCGTCGAGAAGGGCATCGTATGTGTTCGGGTCGAGACAGTCCCGGGCCATCTCGTAGTCGTCTGGCATGCCGTCCATGTCGCTATCGTTGGTCGCATGCGCTGACCAGGGGACAGCCCCAGACCAGTGGAGCGCTGACAGACCTACCAGCACTGTCGCTACAGCAATAGCAGACAGGATGAGTACGCGTCTCATCGCGGCGCCTCCATTTCGGGCTTCAGCAGGACGACGGCCTGCATTGCGGCCATGCCGACTAACCTACTTGTGGCGGGGCAGATTGAGTAAGGAGCGAAACTCGCTTTCTTCGCGACCTGGGGGTTAGGCTGCTACATTATATGCGCCATATTCCCCCTGTCAAGTGAGACTGGTGGCCAGCAAGCGCAAGGGGGCGGCCTTACGACCGCCCCCTCGTGGTTGCAGTGCAGGCTCTTGGAGCTGTAGGATGGCGAAACCTCATCCGTATCCGGAACCTTCACACGGTGAGCTGTCCGGGCCAGGCTTGAGGCACCATGTCCTCACGGAGGTCCAGCCTTGGTCACCTGTCTTCTCCTCCTCTGCTCTCTCCTGCGGAACACTCTGCGCTCGCGGCACGACCTTCTCCTTGAGAACCTCGCCCTCCGCCAGCGGCTGGCCAGATCATCGCTCGGCCGGTAATATATGTTCCGCAGGACAGCCTCTTCTGAGAAAGATAACGATAAAACATACAAAGGAGCTTCCAATGATCAAATCGAGACTGTGTGACCTGATCGGGATCAAGTATCCGATCATCCAGGCGGGGATGGGACCCTTCAGCAACAACAACCTGGGAGTTGCTTCAGCCAACGCCGGCGTCCTGGGGCTGCTTTCCACCAGCGGCATCGCTGACAGGGACAGCCAGCCCTGGGTTTACAAAGCCTGGGTAAGCACTGCCGGTGCAGACTACGACGACGACATGCCCACCGTCCTCGAAAAGTGCCTGAAGCGGACCTACAACCTGGTCAAGGACCAGGGCGGCGTTTTCGGCATCAACGTCATGGTCTCCACCGAAATGCTCAAAGCCGCGCACGCAATAATCGACACGGCCATAAGGGTGCGCGAGGAGAACCCGGAGATCAAGAAGCACTTCAAGGTGATCTTCACGTCAGCCGGCGACCCCCTGGGCTGGGATGAGAAGATCAAGGGGGCAGGGTTCACCTGGATGCACGTTGTCCCGTCGGTCAAGG
>Ga0209979_1001093_pt1 | contig 31478 bp, 31 predicted proteins | sample AnhtaG_FD_183114 | JGI IMG/M metagenome (GOLD analysis project Ga0209979, IMG submission 183114) | Deep subsurface microbial communities from Anholt, Denmark to uncover new lineages of life (NeLLi) - Anholt_01485 metaG (SPAdes) (version 2) | ecosystem: Environmental > Aquatic > Marine > Oceanic... | reverse complement strand
TTTCGGCCAACTCGCGCTCCGGTGGCAGTCTTTGCCCCGTTTTCAACACCCCGCTTACGATCAGCTCTTCGAGGCGTTTGGTCGCTCGATCTGACAACCGCTCTTCGCGTTTCAGAGCTCGTATTGGTAGATCGTTCATGGGTAGATCAACCTCCATTGGTCAGTCGACAGATCACCAACATGCCATCGGGCCAGCACCCGGTATACCATATACAGTATACCACAAAATCTCACATTTGTCAAGGTTTTGACTTAGGGGTGTATTTCAGTTTGGACTTTGGACAAATGCATCTTTGCCACAACATATAGTGGCTAATGAACCGATAAGCACAACTAGTAGTAGCCCACAGTTGGTTTGTCCAAACTCCAAGTTATACTGATGACGTAATTATGCCACAATTTGCCCCACAATTGAAATGCACCCTTCCACATGTGGGAGTAAACTTGTTCTATTCCAACTCCTGCATGCTACCGCCTCCCATTCCCATGTCCCAACTGTGTACCGCTCACACCCTTCGACCGCAGTGTGGATGATGGCATCGGGTTGGTGCGTCTTCACCGCCCCGACGACATCCCTCCAATTATCAATGCTGCCCGGCACGAGATGAAACCCGCCCCACCGGTGACAAGAACGGTGCGACTCATAATGACTTCTATACCGTGTCTATCCGGGCTATGGCGTAAGGAAGCAGGCTGAGTTTGAGTGCTCCCCCAGAGGTTTGCAGGAGTTCGCCCTCTCCGGCGCGAAATGCTTCAGGCGACAGCATCGCCTCTTCCGCGTTGATCTCGTTCAGGTGACGCACCCGAACACGCTCGCTCAAGTTCTGCACCGTGACCTGTTGGGGCTCAGCGCTCAAATTGGCTAGAATCACCCGTGTTTTGCCATCCTTACGCAGAGCCAGGCCATCCACCTGCAGGGTGTTGCTCGATGTGGTTGGGACAACTTGGCCCCCGGCAAACTCACCCACATCGGCCAAAACGTGATAGAGAGGGAAGACCGAGCCAGGCAACGAACGGAATTTCTCCGGCAGCGGTGAACCAGCTTCTGTCTCCATCACGCCGCGCCAACCGCTGGTCTCGTAGTAGGTCACGCTGTACACGCCGCTCTCGAAAACGTACTTGAGGCTACCAGCGGTCCAACCCGCACCGAACAGTGACATCTGCGGCACATCCACCTGTGAGGGCAGCTCGCCCAGCGCCGGTTCGGGTTCAGGGCCAGTAGCATTGGGGTTGAAGCGCATCTTCAGTGTGATCGGGCTGATGGCCAGCGGCAGTCCACCGCTGAACTGGCGGGCGCTTTCGACTGTCGCTGCTTGGGCTTCGAGGGTCTCGACCATTGAGGCGTTATCGAAAGCATGGACCTGCGGATTGATGGAATAGCTCACCAGGTCCAGCACCCCCACGGGCGGGCGGCCACGGTTCAGTTCGGCGAAAAACGCATTGGTGCCAGCCCCAATCTTAGCCTCAGGGTCGTAGCTCGTAAGATACTCCCGGGCTAGATTGACCCATTTTTCAGTCGTAGATTTCTCCACCACATGGAAGATGAGCCACGTGCATACGGCCGGCTTGACCCCTCGGGCTGAGCCTCGGGACGAAGCCTGCTCAAGCACAGCTACGAGGGCCTTCAGTTCGTCAGCAGCGGCGTCGGATAGGATGAGGGCAATCTCCAGCGGCACGCCCAGCGCCTTTGCCTCGGCAGCGGCCTGGCGCAGCGTCGATTCGTAGTCGGGTTGCGTTAAATCGAGATCCACGCGTAGATGGGAGAGGTTCAGCGCCTTGAGGCGCGCCAATTCCTTCTGACTGAGGGGCTGGCCGTGACTGGCTATGCCCAGCCCGATGCGCGGAAGCGGGCCGGCGGGCATCTGGCCGACCGAAAATGTGAGGCCCTCTGCGCGTGGCTCCGCGCGCAGCTCTGGGACTTCCCCTTTGAGGGTCAGCGTGACTGATTGTGAGATCTTCGTTCCCTCTTTGACTTCCACCGGGAAGGGCAAAGCCAGCGGCGTGCAGTAGGTCTTGTACGAAGCGTCGGTCCAGTTGCGTTGGTCTTCCATCTCGAAGATGTCGCCAGCGAACCGAACCTCAGCCCAGATACCGGGGACGACTTCGTGTGAGATAGCCCGCATGTCCATGAACAGTTGATGGGACGAGATGTACTTTGGAAACGCTCCCTGCTCTACTGTGCCATCCACCTTCTCGACGATGCATGGCCGACCAGCACACTCCCGCATCGGGTGCAATATGCAGAAGCCGATGCGGTTGCGCAGGAAGGTCGAGTGGGCTACCCCGTGCATGGCGAAGGTGATCGTTCCCTGGGCATCGCCGGTGATCGTCCCCTTCCAGAGGAAATCAATGTCGCCCTCTTTGTTTTCCACATCGTAGGTGATGCGGAACGAGTCGCTGGTGATATCCATCTGAACGTTGGAGAGCACCGGCGGTACGGTGCCCCAATTGCGATCCCGGATGGCCACGTACACCCGGCGTAGGATCTCCTGGTCGCCCACTTTGATATAACGCAAATCGCCCTTTTCGTAGACCAGCGTCAACGGTCCGGCCCGAAGTTCCATCTGCTCGGGCAATGGCTCATCTTTCCCAAAATATAGTACATTCTTGGTCAGCATACCTATTACCCCCGGGAGCGTTTCATGTTTGGGACAATTGACCTTTATGGCGCCCGAGCAATGTCCAAGCTGCCTCCTGCATATTGTAGTCATTGACTGGCAGAGCACTATATGTAGGGCATGCTCCGGCCTTAGCCAAGGCCGAAAATTATAACGACGCAGAAGGAGCCAAAATCGCCATTTTGCAAACGTGATCGTTCATTTTTGGGGACAGGTTGTCCCTAGCACGAAACGCTCTCTACCCCCCTGATATTTATTTTCCTGTAAGTTCAACCTGCACGCCATCAGTGGACGCTCTATCCAGGAATAGGGCCCGTTTGCCCTGGGTCCCCTGGTGTGGCTGTGGCTCACCTGGAAGTAGCCCCAGATTCGACGCCTCCTCATAGGCCACACCAATGTCATCCACTGCCAGGCAAAGATGGTGCAGCCCTGGCCCGTTGGTCTTCAGCCAATCCCACAGCGGATGATCATCTACGAGGGGTTGCACCAGTTGCAAATCCGTATTGCCCATGTCCAGGTGGGTTAGTAAGACTGTCTCGTTATCGACTACTTCACTGAACAGGACAGGAAAGCCAAACTGGTCTCTCCAGATCTTGAGAGCTTTCGCAGTATCAGGTACTACGATAGCCAGGTGGTCCAAGCCTTTGAACATCATCAACCTCCTGGGCAAGGCTATCGCTTTAGTCAAGGGACAGAAACGGCGTAATCTCTTGCATATGGGCCACACTTTCGCGCACCCATCGTTCCGCGCTATCAATAGTGTCTCCAGTCACCCCCAGTTCCATCACGGCTACCAATTCATCATTTCGCGCAGCGCAGTATGACGCGGCAGGGGAGTCATTAATAGCTGCCAGATACTCTGCTACCGGTGTTGTGCCGCTGCCGATAATATTATTGGCGTGCAATAACCCATCGTTGTCCGTGATGTGGATGTGATCAATAATCGGAGCCGCATCTGCCAAAGCCGCCGCCGATTCCCGGCTCAACGACATGTGCCCAAGATCAACGACGGTCAAGAAATTAGGGCGATCTACCTCACGTACCATCTGGGCACTTGTGGCCAGATCGTTAACCAGATAGTAAACGTAAGGCTCGGACTCGACTAGAATCCGAATATCTTTCTCAAGAGCATAATCGGCGCAGCGGCGCATGAAGGAGACAGAGTTTTGCCAGGCCTGCTGATGATCCAATCCGATCACCCGTTGACCGGCGTTGAACAAAACTCTATGAGCGCCCAACCTGGCAGCAAAGTCTATACCAAATCGGACATACTCAAAGCAGCACTTCTGTTCTGCCTTGTCGGGGCTAGCCACATTGGGCGGCCACAGCACCACACAGGCTACCGTTAGCCCATGCGGTTGAAGTGCATCAGCAACCTCTTGCCTTTGCGCTTCCGACGAGGCCAAGGAATCATGATACAGGATCTCCGAGATGTCCACATACTGGAACCCCATCGCGGCAATACGTGCGAACGTCTCAGGTAAACTGAGTCCATGAGCGATGGCCCAGGGAGTTGTGATGACACCTAATTTCATAATGATTACCTCCCAGCCTGTCCAATATCAATGGACTTCCGCTCTCAACCTATTGAGCAGTTGCCAACGATTGCTTGACTTGTTCCAAAGCTAGGTGAGGGCTTGAAAGAATCGGCACTTTGCGTTCGGCTTCAGGGATTGCTTCCAGCACGCGGGCCATGGATGCCTGGGCCAAAACGACCACGTCCACTCGTTGGTCCAACTCAAGCACCGCCTTTTTGACCAAACTGTCGTGTGTAGCGCCGTCTCCGCTTAGCAATGCCGGCAGTGCATTCTCTACCAACACTAGTTCTGTCTCTATCTCTTTGTCCGAGGCGTCAGCCTGAGCCTGTAACAATTGGCGGGTGGGCTCCAGGGTTGAGGCAGCAGTCGCGACAACGCCGATCTTGGGGCCGATCATCACGGCTTGAGCGATCATCGCTTCGTCAATTTTCACCACCGGGATATTGGCCTTCGGGCGGACATCATCAACACAGGGGGATACGGTTGAGCAAGTGACTAATACGGCACTTGCCTTGATTTGCTCGGCCACAGTCACGTGTGTTTGCAGCCGCGCCGAATCCTCTGAAGCTGGGTGGCCACGTTGATGTATACGTTGAAGGAGCGGTTCGTCAAGAATATGCACAAGCTGAGTCTCCGGCAACAACTCTGCTCCCAGTTTATTGAACACGTCCAGTAAGGGCGATACCGTATGGATCAGAACTAGTTTACCCTCCATTAACCAAACCTCCCATCAACTCTCGACAGGCATTAACTGTCGCATGTGCCGTATGGTTGCTTCGGCAGCAGTATCTGGGTCGGGCCGAGGCAATAGCTCGGCAGAAAGATACCCCTCATAGCCGATTTCGTTCAGCGTGGCAACGATGCCCTGGAAATCAATGTGCCCTTGGCCGGGTGGAAGCCGGTTGCTATCGCCCAGGTGTACGTGCCACAGCCGGCCGGCGGCCATCCCTTGGCGAAAACACTCAGTTACTGACGGTTCCTCTATGTTCACGTGAAAGGTGTCGAGCAGCAAGCCGAGATGGCTGTGACTCACCTCTTCGAACAGAGCCAACGCCTCGTTGGTGTTGTTGACGATATCCGACTCGTAACGATTGAGGGGCTCCAGCACCAGACGCACATCTCGTTCTGCTGCCTTTTCAGCAGCCATGCTGAGGATTTCGATCAACCTTGCCCGCGCCTTTTGGCCGCCGGCCCAGGCTAATCGTCCCCGGAAGCCACCAATGGTCACCAGCGGCGCGCCGGTTGTAGCAGCAAACTCCATGAGCTCCTCCAATCGGGCCGCTGCCCGGCGCGACACATCCGCATCGGCGGCCAGCAAGGTCAATTGGTCCACCATGTAGACCGCTCCGCTGGCAATGGCTGCAATTTCCAGCCCCAATCCGGCCATCTGAGCGCTGATGGCAGCCGCATCCACCTCATCAGGGCGAGCCACCATCAACTCCACCCCATCGTAGCCCAAGTGGGCTGCCTTCTCCAATCGTTCACTGAAACTGCCCGAAAACAAAGCCACCGGTACGGTGGCCTTCACTTCTGGTGTGGGAGTGGCAAATGCCAGTTTCATTCAGTCACCTCCAGTTGTATCCAAATGGGCAGTGTTGACCACGCCTTGCAACGTCGCTTCATACAGTGGGCGTTGTCTCCGCAGCATGCGGATCACGTTCTCGGCCGTCACCTCACCCATGCGTCGCAGCGCCTCGGCCGTGTACCCTCCGACGTGCGGCGTGGCGATGAAGTTGTCCAGCCGCAGCAGTGGATGATCGCCGGGCGGCTCCTGCACAAACACGTCAGTTGCTGCCCCCGCCAGCTTGCCGGCTTGCAGTGCCTCAGCCAACGCCTCCTCGTCCACCAGCCCGCCACGGGCCGTGTTTATCAGGTAGGCAGTAGGCTTCATGCAAGCCAACTCGGGGGCCCCAATTAGTTCCCGCGTTGAATCCGACAGAGGAGCATGCAAGCTCACGAAATCGGCGCGGGCCAGCAGATCGTCCAATTCAACGAACTCCACGCCCCATTGCTCAGCGAAGGCCATGTCGGGGTACACATCGGAGGCCATGATCTCCATGCTAAATCCTTTGGCCCGTCGGCAAACCCCCTTGCCAATGCGTCCTAGCCCAACGATGCCCAGCACTTTGCCCCCCAGTTCGGTGCCCCGATAGCGCTTCCATTGGCCCGCCTTCAGATCGGCACTGGATTGGGGGATGCGACGAGCCAGGGCCAGCATCAGCCCCAATGTCAGGTCAGCAACAGAGTCTTGAATGGTCCCAGCCGCCACTCCCACGGCGATGCCTCGCGCCGCCGCCGCCGCCAGGTCAATGTTATCCACTCCCACGCCATGTTTGGAGATGACTCTCAGCCGGTCGGCGGCGTCGAGCACGCGAGCGGTGATGGGGTCAACGCCGGTGATGAACGCATCAATGCCCGGAATCCGGGCGATAAGTTCATCTTCGGTGTAGGCCCGTCCCACTTCGTTGGGGATGACCTGGCAACCGGCCTGCGTTAGTAGATCAACCACCTCTGGACAGCCTTTCCCGAAAGAGCGCGAGCCAACCAAAACCTTGTATCTGCTCATGTCTCTCTCTTCAACGCCGCTTCGCAAACCTGTCTCAGTTCGGCTACGACACGCCCCATGTCCTGGGTGCGGTACAACGCTGAGCCTACCGGCAAAGACCTGGCCCCGGCGGCTACGGCCTGAGACATGCTGTTGGCATTCAATCCTCCAGCCACCTGCAAGTCAACGGCGTACCTGCCTGTGTCAATCCAGGCCCGCACCCGCCGAACCCGATCCAGCACCAGCGGGTTGAAGGACGCTCCCCGCGTGCTCTCCCCAGTGACGCGGGCCAGTAACAGTACGGCATCCACCAGGGGCAGCACAGGCTCCAACACCGATAGCGGCGTACCCAGTGTCAACCACAAGCCCACGTTGCACCCCTGCTCACGCACGGCAAATATGGCCTCGTACTTGAGCGGCGTGGTCTCCGCAGGCAGGAAAATGAGGTCCGCCCCAGCATCAACCAATGCTGGCACGAAGCGCAGTGGATCGTTGGCTGCCAGGTGAACTTCAAAGGGCAACCGGCTGTGTTGCCGCAGGGTAGCGATGGTGCGAGCCGGAAAGCCAAAGTCGGGCACAAAGTAGCCGTCGAACACATCAAAATGGACGAAATCAACGCCGGCATCTTCCAGCCGTTGCATCTCATCGGCCAAATGGCCGTGGTCTGCGTTGAAAATCGCCGACCCAATGCGAATCATGGCCAATCCTCTAGCTCGATGGCAATGGCCCGGACAGGCGAAGCATCCAGTCCCTTGACGCGCCAGGGCAGGGCGATGAGATAGATGCGCTGCTTGGTAAGCGCCCCCAGGTTGGCCATGCACTCGATGACCGGCACATCGTGGCTGTAAAACAGCCGGTGGTTGGGGTGATGATCCACGCCCCGCACCTCAAAGCCAGAACTGTCGGTGCCCAGCAGTTTGATGCGGCGATCCTCAATCAGCCAGCGAGCAGCCTCTTCACTCACATAGGGGCGGTCGTGGGATCGCGGTGTGCGGTACAGCTTATCGCGCCCGGTCCAGGTGATGACACGGTCGCCGACCTGGATGTCGCCCGCTGCCTTGAAATCCTCAACAGTGATCGGCTCATTGGTACCTTTGTGCCGAAAGTCCAGCACGATGGCCGGCCCGATGAACGTCTCCAGCGGCAGTTGGGATACATCCTTGCCGTGGGTGAAAAAGTGCAGCGGCGCTTCTACATGGGTGCCCACATGGGACCACAGATACACATCACTCATCACATCTCCTTCTTCACCCTCTCGCTCGCCGCGGATCGACACCTCCAGTTTGTACTGTTCCTGACCAGGCAACAACAGGTGAGACAAATCAACTATTCTTCCCTTCGGAAACATCCTTGGAATCCTCCTGAGTTAAAACGTAAATGATTAAGCTTCTATCTTGGCTCCTGGCGCTCCCACTCGGGCAATGAGCGCCTTGCCCCCAGCAGCCTCGATAGCCTCGGCCATGGCTGTCTGAATGTCGGGAGTAGCCAGGGCAATGACGATGCCGCCCCCGCCTGATCCCGACAGTTTGGCGCCAAGAGCTCCTGCCCGCAATGCCGCATTGCACAGAGTATCAATCTCAGGACAGGACACACCGATCTTTTCCAGAAGCACTTGATTGATGTTCATGAGATGCCCGAGTGCTGGCAAATCGCCATCGGCCAAAGCCTCCAGCCCCAGATGGGCCACCAGGTCCATCTCGTCAAAATAGTGGTAGCGAACCGCATCCTCGTCCAGCCAGCGCCGCACCCGTCCATTTACCTCGCTGGTAACGGCCCGCTTCAGGGTGTCACCGATGACAATCACCGGCTGGATGCTTGTCTCCACTGGCGTCGCGCCCTCCTCGGTGGAAAACTGGATAAAGCCTCCATAGACGGAAGTGGAGGTGTCGGTTCCTGAAGCAATCCCCCCGTGAGCGATCACGTCACCCAGGTAGGCCCAGTCAGCGACCTGGCGGCGCGAGGGCTCACCGTACAGCAGTTTGGTCAGTCCCCAAGCCAGGGCAGCAAAGACTGCTCCACCCGACCCGAGACCAGAACCGATGGGGATATCGCTCTCAAAAGAGATATCCAACCCCACCGGTTCGGATGAGGCCAATGCCGCACCCAAGATGTAGCGGGCGGGGGCGAAAAAATCGCCTTGGGTGAGTCGGCGGATTTCGGCGTGGCTGTCCGAGGCCCGCAGGTCATCAATGCGCTGGCGAAAAGCCGCCAGTTTGTCCAGGCTCACTTTCTGGCTGTGTCCACCCCCGCTCAGGCTCACCCCCGGCTGGGGCCGCAAGCGAATGTGACAGGTAGCCCGCAGGTCGGCAGCCGTGGTGACGGCCACCTTGCCATAGGTCACCGAGTGCTCGCCGAAAAGGATGATTTTGGCCGGCGCAGAAATCAATACATCCATAGGGTCCAGCTTAGCTCCCTTTACAAAAGGGAAGAGTATCCGAATCTACACTTGGGCCGTTTGACCACCATCTACGGCCATCACACAGCCGGTGACGAAGGAGGCATCGTCGGAAGCCAGGAACAGCACCGCCTGAGCGAGTTCCCGAGGCTGTCCCAGCCTCTTCATAGGGAAGGTGGCTGCAAAATCCTTCAGCTCCTGTTCGCTGAGATTCTCCCGCAGCATGGGCGTGTCGGTCGGGCCAGGCGCAACAGCATTGACCCTGATCCCATATTGGGCATAATCAATGGCCATACATTTAGTCAGCAAGGTCACTCCACCCTTGGAAGCGACATAGGCGGCAGCATTGGGGCAAGCATCATTCGCCCCGGTTGAGGATGAGGCGTTGATGATAGAGCCCCCGCCGCCAGCGATCATATGCGGGATCACGTACTTGCTGCACAGGTAGATGCCCTTGAGATTAACGGCCATGACCCGATCCCACACATCCTCTTCAGTCTCAGTGAGGGTGCCGAAATAGAGGATACCCGCATTGTTAAACAGCACGTCGATGCCGCCGTAGGTGTCCACTGCCATCTGTACCATCCGCTCTACTTGATCGGCCTTTGACACGTCCACCTGAACGAAAATAGCCTCACCACCAGCCTTACGTATCAAATCAACGGTTTTCTGGCCAGTCGTCGCATTATACTCGGGCACTACCACTTTTGCCCCTTCCTCGGCGAAGAGTTGGGCAGTGGCCTGCCCGATACCAGAGCCTGCTCCAGTGATGATGGCAACCTTTCCCTCCAGCCTCATGATACACTGCCTCCTTTCTCAGTCTGCCTGTCTATACTCGATTCTACGCCGCCAGCACGCCCCCATCAACCCACAGGATATGCCCGGTGACATAGTCGGATGCGGCCGAGGCGAGGAAGATAACTGCCCCAGCTAGATCCTCCGGCTCCCCGAAACGTCCCAGGGGAATACGCTGCTTGATCCTACGGCTTTTCTCCGGGTCCTTGTGCAGCCCACGTGATAGGTCAGTCATGAAAAAGCCAGGACCGATGGCGTTGACATTGATGTGGTATGGCGCCCACTCCACAGCCAGGCTCTTGGTCAACTGACCAACGCCCCCTTTGGCTGCGCAATAGGCCTGGATATAGGGGATGCCGAAAGCCGTGGTCAGCGAGGCGATATTGATTATTTTCCCTCCGCCCTGCTTGATCATCACCTTGCCGACAGCCTGGCAGGTGAAAAAGACTGCCCGGAGATCCACGTCAACTACCTGATCCCAATTGCTCTCCGTCAACTCGACGGCTGGCTGACGGATATTGATACCTGCCGAAGTGACCAGCACATCAATGTGACCGAAGTGCTCTACTGCCTTCTGAACCATCGCCTCGATCTCCGCCACCTGGGTGACGTCGGCGGCGATAGGCAGCGCCCGGCGACCCAGCTTGTTCACCTCCGCCGCCACCTTTTGCAACGCGGGCAGAGTGAGGCTGACCAGCACCATGTCGGCTCCCGCTCCAGCCAGGGCCAGGGCCATGCCCCGACCCAACCCCCGGCTGGCCCCCGTAACCAAGGCAACCTTGCCCTCCAGACTGAACAGGTTCAGAGGCATACCCACCACCTCCTACAACAGCAAGTATGGGTTTTCCAGCAGATCTTTCACCTCTGCCAGGAACTTCGCTCCGGTCACACCATCCAGAACCCGGTGGTCCACCGATAAAGTCAGGCTCATCATCGGCCTCAGGCCGATGCTCCCATCTTCCAGGCCCACCGGTTTGTTGACGATGCGACCCACGGCCAGGATGGCACTCTGCGGCACGTTGATGATGGCTGAGAACTGATCAACGCCGAACATGCCCAGGTTGGAAATGGTGAACGTGCCGCCCGATAAGTCATCTGGGGTGAAGCGCAACGACGACGCCTTCTCTTGGAAAGCCTTCAACTCAAGGGTAATGTCAGCCAGACTCTTTGTGTCGGCGGCGCGGATCACGGGCACGACCAGCCCCTCCTCTACACCCACCGCCACGCCGACATTGATCGCCCGGTGGATCTTGATGCGACCGTCAGCAAACTCAGCGTTAGCCAGCGGATGCCGTTTGAGCGCTAGGGCCACCACCTTCACCAGCAGGGCCGTGTACGACAGCCTCTGCCCGGTTTCAGCGACGATGCGATCCATTAACTTTTCGCGCAAACGAACCGCTTCCGTCATGTCGACTTCCATAGTCAGGACGAAATGGGGCACGGTCTGTTTGCTTAGAGCCATGCGTTCGCCGGTGATACGCCGGATGGTAGACAGATCCAGCCATTCAACCTCTTCTTCTATCAGCGCAGGTGCAGGAGCAGCCTTCTGCAGTTCGGCGAATGCGCGCACATCTGCCTCCTTGATACGTCCCCCAGGGCCAGTGCCTTTCACCCTGGTCAGGTCCACGCCCAATTCCCTAGCCACCCGGCGGGCGACCGGCGAGGCCAAGACTCGACCGGGCTTTGCAGCCGGAGCAGGTGCGGGGGCGGTCACCGGAGCGGTAGGTGCGGCTTTGGCCTCCTTCTCCGCCAGTATAGGCGGGAGTTTGGGTACCTCCTCGCCCGGCTGGGCGACGAAGGCGATTGTCTCGCCCACAGGCACTACGGCACCTTCACCTGCGCGAATCCCGCGCAGAATACCCGAAGTGGGCGCTTCCACCTCTCCGACCGCCTTGTCGGTCTCGATCTCCAAGATGGGCTGCCGCTCTTCGACCTGAGCCCCTTCTTCTACCAGCCATTTGAGAATAGTCCCTTTTTTCATGTGATCGGACATCTTGGGCATATATACTTCGACAGGCATTGTGTGTTACTCCCTTTATCAATGTTTGGAAAGCCAGGCATCCCTGTTACGCTAACTCCGCTGGTGTCTGGCCATGCGCAATCATGTACTCGCGATAGCGGGCGATGAACTCGGCCAGGCCGTCACGCAGGTTGGCATATTTCACCTTGTAGCCAAGTTGCTCTTCCACCGGCTTCATATCCGTCAGGCCGCGATAGCGAATTTCAAGCTTATCGGCATAGGACAGGCCCGGCTTGATCTCAATGTCAGCCGACGGAATCATCTCTTTCACCATCTCCGCCAATTCGCCAGCCGTGACCAGCGGTTGGCCCGTGGCGACATAGAAAACGCGATGTTCCAGTCTTTCCGAAGGAACGTTCAGAGCGGCCAAGACGACCCCGACCACGTCTTCCACATGAGTATAGTCCCGTGGGAACTCACGCCCGCTATCGAAACGCACCGGTTCGCCGCGCAACGCCCCCTCCACCATCGGCTTGATGTAAATGGGATTACGTGAACCGAAGCCATACACCGCCGACGGACGGATAGTCACAAAATCTATGTTGAAGGCATGGCGATAAGCCCAGCAAAAGGCCTCACCAGCCAACTTACCCGCCCCATAGGCTGCCGATCCAGGTCCTTCGGTGGCCATGACCGTTGGATGGTTGGCGTCAACGGGCTCATACTGGATAGTAGGCAGTACGGCTATCGAGCTGAAAAACACCAATCGCTCCACATCCATCAACCGCACTGTCTCCAACACGTTAACTGTGCCGTTGGCAATGATATCGAAAGCCACTTTCGGCGCTCGGCTAAGATACGCCAGATTGATCGGCGCAGCCGCATGGGCAATCTTGTTCACCTTGTGCTTCTCAACCACAGCACAAAGCTGAGGCCAGTTCTCCACTCCGCCCAGTTCGTAGGTAACTCCTTTTTTGTAGGGCTCCATCATCCAATCCAGCTCCCCTGCCCAGGGGCGGATGTCGTAGTTGATCACACGATCACCGCGTTCTACCAAGTGCTTCGACAGATGGCTCCCAATGAAACCTGATCCTCCGATAACCATGACTGTGTCAGCCATTACCGTACCCCCTTCGTGTCATTCACCGATCATTACTCCTCTGGTGGGTAGTACCAGACCTCACCCGGCTCCAGGATAACCGGCTTGACCACCGGCCCCTCATCCGAGTGCAGGTTATTCAAAAGGGTGACAAACTTTTCCACGTCCGGATTGCCTTTGGCATAGGAGTAGTGATTGCCCAAGGCATACTCCACACCCAACCACAGGCAAGCCAGCGCCGCCTCGTGGGGGCTCATCTCACCACAAAATGACTCGGGAATACCATGCTTCTGCAACTGGCCGCTTTCCGGCATAGAACAGACCATGAGGGCAATGTTGGGCTGGTAAAGCTGGCCGAACAACTTCAGGTCACTGAAGATGGCCGTATCGCCGGAATGATAGACTCGCACGCCTGGATCCGGGTAGAAGATGAATCCCATCGGCGTGCCTGAGATGAATGTCCCATCCGGGTACTCAATGAACGACCAGTGCATTGAAGTTATCGCACGCACACGAATGCCGGCTTCCACTACTTGCAGCCCCCAGCACATAGCCCGTATCTTGCTCGGGTCAGCCCCGTTCTTGATGAAGTGATGACGTACTTCCCCACCACAACATACCGGGCAGTTGAACTTGAGGGCTATCTCCAAAGCATCTCCCATGTGATCCCAAGCAGCATGAGTCACCAACACGAGGTCGACACGATCCAGGTCTTTCACCTTGATCGGAGACACGTCGTTCTCGTTCAGGAATGGATCTATGAGAATGACTTTGCTCTCTCTGTTGGTGATGCGATAGGCTGCGTTTCCAAGAAACTCGAACTTTGTCTTTGCGCTCATGTCTATCTCCTTTCTTATCTCGATATACTGATCCGAGGACGCTCAGAAACCTATTGCGATGCCCCCTGCACAGTTTTCTCTCGCGGGCAGCCTGCATAGCGCTCTAGCGTCAGCGAATGTCTCCGACAATTTTATCCACTCAAGGCCTGCCATCGTTGGCGCAGGCGACTCAACTTGGTCCGAAAACCGGGCCGATTCATCACCTGCCGATTGACCACGTGCTGCGGTTCATCGCCCCGTAGGACAGTGAGGACGTTCTGGCACGCTCCCACCCCATTACCCCTGGATAACTCCTCGGTCCAGGCGATGCCATGAGGACTCAAGATGACATTTTCCATTTCGATCAGAGGATCGTCGGGAGCAATGGGCTCCTTTTCAAACACGTCCAAAGCCGCCCCCGCGATCTTCCCGGCCTGCAACGCCTTGGTCAGGGCCACCTGATCTATGATAGGGCCTCGGGCAGTGTTAATCAGATAAGCCGTCGGCTTCATCAGGCTGAACTCGCGCTCACTCAATAAATGGTAGGTTTCCTCAGTGAGCGGGCAGTTGATGCTCACGAAGTCCGACTCTCTGAGCAGGGTGTCCAAGTCCACCAGCGCAGCCCCGATGGCTGCTGCCTGCTCAGCCGACACATAGGGGTCATACACCAGGAAGCGAGCCATATCGAAGGGCTTGAGCAGGCGTAGCACTTCAGCACCAATATTGCCCATGCCGATGCAGCCCATGACCCGGTTCTCTAAGACCTTGCCTACATACTTGGTCTTCTCATCCCATCTCCCTCTCCGTGTCAGGCGGTCCTTGATCAGGAGATGCTTTGAGAGAGCCAACATCATACCGATGACCCCTTCGGCCACCGGCCGACGCACTGCATCGGGGGTGATGCAGAGGGCGATGTCGTTCTCGGTGCACGCTGGGACATCAATCATGTCGTAGCCCACACCCCAGCGGGCGATGATGGCCAGCCGCTCGACGCCTTCGAAACTCTGCGGCGTAAAGTGCAAATGCAGGGCAATAATGGCATCGTATGAGCGGATCTGGTCGGGCTCGGCAACTCGCCCTCCCCGCGGTATATGTTCGTAAACCACGCCCTGCACACTGCCGAACATCTCGAGCAGCACGTCGTCCAGTAGCCCGGCCCCCTCGGTCAGGAAGTCCCGGGTAATTCCCACACACAATGGCTCTGCCATGATTACCTCCTAGTGCCCGGCTGACTCTCGCTGGCGCAGCTCTTCAAGGAGGGCCTCGTAGTCCTCATCCCTTATGGTGAAGCAGTTCTCTGGGGCTGGGAACTTCTCTGTAAGCACCTCTTCTTGGAACGTCTTCAGCGCCTTGCTGATCTCCGCCGCGACATCCACATACTTCTTGTTGAACCGGGGGATACGGCGATCGTAGAAACCGACCATGTCGTGTAGTACCATGTTCTGTCCATCACACCAGGGACCGGCACCACAACTAATGGTCGGGACGTTGACCCGCTCAGTGATCAACTTGCCCACGCGGTCGGGGATACATTCGAGCACCATGGCAAAACAGCCTGCTTCCTCCAGCGCCAATGCATCCTCTATAAGGCGCAGGCCTGCGGCAACGTCCCTGCCCTGCACCTTGTACCCACCCAGTTTAGCCATAAGCTGGGGGGTGAGACCCATGTGCCCCATTACCGGCACACCGGCATCTACCACAGCGCGGATCATGGGGGCGAACTCTTTCCCGCCTTCCATCTTCACCACATCGCAGCCGCCTTCCTTCTGCATACGGATGGCATTGTTGATGGCGTCCTCTTTGCAGGCGTGATACGCACCGAGCGGCAAGTCGCCAACTACGATGGCGTATTTTACGGCCCGCGTAATGGCCTTGGCGTGATGAATCTGCTCTTCCATGGTCACTGGGATGGTGCTTGCCAATCCCAGGGCAGTCATCCCCAGGGAATCGCCCACCAGGACAAAGTCAATGCCAGCCTGATCGACCAGCAGCGCGGTCGGATAGTCCACTGCCGTCACCTGAAAGATGGGCTCGCCTCGAGCCACTTTGGCTTGAATGTCTCCGATGGTCAGTTTTTTGACAGTCATGATTCTCCTTTCACATTTGAAGTATTTTGTCAAAAGCAGGTTCTTCGCCTGCTGTGAAACCTAGCAGAAGCGAATTTCCCTAACCGCGCTGACGACCGGACTTACTGTTCATCACGCTCCCACGATCCGCCGGCCAGGAGTCCACCATCCACCACGATCGTCTCGCCAGTCATATACGACGAGGCGGCCGATGACATCAAGAGGACGACAGCCACCAAGTCCTCTGGCTTTCCCGGTCGCCGCGCAGGTATCCGATCGAGCAGCCACCGTCGCTTGTATTCATCGCCCCAAAGCGCCTTTTCGGTGAGCGGTGTTAGCGTGAAGCCAGGCGCAAGGCAATTCACCTGAATGTTATCCTTTGCCCACTCCACCGCCATCACCTTGGTCAACTGTGCAAGAGCTCCCTTCGTCGCGCCGTATACCGACACGGTCCCCAACCCGTAGAAGCAGTTGATCGAGCCGACATTGATGATCTTTCCCCCGCCCTGCGCGCGCATGATCGGGTGCGCGGCTTGACAAAGGAAATAGATACTACGCAGGTTGACGGCCATGATGGCCTCGAAGTCGTCCTCGGTTACCGCCTCGATGGGTTTGCGCCGGTTAATAGCTGCGCAGTTGACCAGCACGTCCAGGCGCCCCAGGGCTGCGTGGGCATCGTGGATCAGTTTACGGCAGGCAGCGACATCGCTCAAGTCGGCAGGCAGCATCACCGCGCGCCCTCCGATCTCTTCGATCAAACGACGGGGCTCCTTCAGCTTGGTCATCGTGAGATCATTTATCCCGACCGCTGCTCCTGCCCCAGCCAAAGCCACCGCGAGCACGCGGCCGATCCCCCCGCCTGCTCCTGTGATGAGCGTGGCTTTGTCTTTCAGGGAGAAGAGGCGCTCAAACAAAGAGGGCGCGTTTGTCACAGATCCTCCAATTTCTAGCCGTCAGCGGCAAGTAGTGGCTCTGGGCCTCGTCTACGCAGACCATCTGGCCGTACGTGGGGGGTGCATCCTTGCAAGCGAGGGAGGCGACGAGGGCGGGGGGGGAGGCGACGTCTTGGCCTGTTACGAGAGTCTCAATACTTTGTGCCGTGCAACCAGTTCAGGCTCTGCCCTCCGTCCACCGAGATCACCTGGCCGGTGATGTGCCGCGCTCGGTCCGAAGCCAGGAACACCACGGCATCAGCCTGGTCTTCAACCCGGGCGAAATTGCCCAGCAAAACCGATGCTCGCCATCCCGCTTGGGCGACGGGGTCCTTGACCAAGGTCTCCGTGGCCATCTCCGTGGCTGTAGTGCCAGGACAGAGTACGTTGGCGGTGATCCCATACCTTGCCACTTCATAGGCCAGCACCCGCGTAAACTGAGCGGCGGCGGCTTTGGCCGCGCAATAGTGAGCTTCCTTGGGGCGGGTCACGTAGGCGGCAATGGAGGATACGGTAACGATACGCCCGTAGTGCCGCTCGATCATCGAGGGCAACACCGCGCGACAACAGAGAAACACTCCACGCGCATCCACGGCAAAAACCCGCTCCCACTCGTCTAGCGTCATGTCTACAATCGGCGACATCTGCAAGTATCCAGCATTGTTGACCAGGATATCAATCCGGCCCCACTCGGCCAGAGCGTGATCAACCATAGCCTGCACTGCAGCCTCGTCCGACACATCAGCAGCGAAAGTGATGGCCGAAAAGCCTTCCTCCTGCAATGCAGCAGCCACAGCCTCGGCCCTCTCCGCCACCAAGTCATTCACCAGCACTGCCGCACCTTCTTGGGCCAGCCCCCGCGCGATGGCCTTCCCAATCCCCTGTCCGGCACCGGTCACGATAGCAGTCTTGTTCCCCAAAAGCATCTGCGCTTCCCCCTAGTGTTCACGAAGCGCGCTCTTACCGAATCCTAGCAAGCACGTTGCTACTTCACAGCGCCCAAGGTCAGGCCGCGCACCAGATAGCGCTGCACGACGAAACTCATGAGGAACAAGGGCAACATGGCCATGATAGATGTCGCTCCCACCTCTCCCCACTGGACCATCATCTTACCAAAGAAGTTGGCCAGGTATACCGGTAGCGTCAAAGCATTTGTCCGCGTCAGACAAACCGCAAAGAAAAACTCGGCCCAACTGAAAATGAAGCAGAACACGCCCGTAGCCACCAGACCAGGTGCCACCAAGGGCAAGGCAATGCGCCAAAACACCCCAAAGGGTGAACAACCGTCCACCAGCGCTGACTCCTGTATCTCAACGGGGATCTCTAGGAAAAAGCTGCGCATCATCCACACCGCATACGGCAGATTGAAGGTGAGATAGATGACGATCAGGGCCTGGTGGGTATCCATCCACTTCAGCGCCTTGAAAAACAGCACAAACGGAAAGATCACAGCCGCAGGCGGCATGAACCGTTGGGAAAGGATAAAGAAGGGCAGATTATCGCCCCCCACCTTGTAGCGAGCCAGACTATAAGCTGCCAACGAGCCAATCAGCAGCGAAAGCAACGTAGCCGACGTGGAAATAATGAGACTGTTCCGAAGCGATTTCAAGCCTCCCGTCCTAATCACATGCTCAAAGTAGCCCAAGGAGGGACTGCGAGGGAACCATACCGGTGGACTTTTCAGAAACTCATCGGGCGTCTTGAAGGCCGTCAGGGAAATCCACACAATAGGAAACAGGAAGAAAATCACAGCCGCCACGGCAATAATGTACCGAAGTATCTGAAACACAACCTTACGTCTTCGTGCAGTCATAGATCCCTCTCGTAAATGTAGTGTCGCTCACCAACAACCGAATCCTTCCCGCGCGATTCGGTTGGAAACGGGTTCTTCACCTATCAGCGAGGCACAGCAGACAGAAGAAACCGTTCTAGGCTTCGGTCACGCCCTCTATTTTACTGCCCCCAAGGTCAAGCCGCGCACCAGATAGCGCTGCACGACGAAACTCAAGAGGAACAAGGGCAACATAGCCATGATAGACGTGGCTCCGATTTCTCCCCAAAATACCGTATACTTGCCAAAGAAATTGGGCAGGTGTACCGACAGCGTCACAGCATTCACCCGCGTCAGACAAACGGCGAAAAAGAACTCGGCCCAACTGAAGATAAAGCAGAACACGCCCGTAGCAACCAGACCAGGTGCCACCAACGGCAAGGCAATGCGCCAAAACGTGCCAAAGGGCGAACAACCGTCCACCAGCGCCGACTCCTCTATTTCAATGGGAATCTCCATAAAAAAGCCCCGCATCATCCACACCGCATACGGCAGATTGAAGGTGAGATAGATGACGATCAGGGCCTGGTGGGTATCCATCCACTTCAGCGTTTTGAAAACCAGCAAGAAAGGGAAGATCACGGCTACCGGCGGCATGAAGCGTTGGGAGAGGATGAAGAAGGGCAAATTGTCCCCCCCCACCTTGTAGCGAGCCAGACCATAAGCTGCCAACGAGCCAATCAGCAGCGAAAGCAACGTAGCCGACGTGGAAATAACGAGACTGTTCCGAAGCGCTTTCAACCCTCCGGATTCGATCACATTCTTAAAGTACAGAAAGGAAGGATGGCGGGGGATCCACACCGGCGGGCTCTTCAGAAACTCGTCGCCTGTCTTGAAGGCCGTCAGGAAAATCCACACAATAGGAAAAAGGGAAAACATCAGAGCCGCCGCAGCAACAGCGTACCTAAGTATTTGCTCCACAGCTTTGCGTCTTCTCAGACTCATAGAATCTTTCTCCTGAACGAGTCACTCTTCAACCCCTACCAGCGAAGCACAGCGTCGGCCTGCTTACCTACCGTTTCGTTGGCGCCCAGAAGAGCGAATTCCTCACTCCAACGCCGTCCTGAACATCTTCAGCAGGTACGTCAGCAGCACGGCTAAGAAAATCAACAGGACAAAGGATCCAGCCGCGCCATACGCCAGCCGGAAGAACTGGTAACCGGTTTGATAAATGTAGAAAGAAATCGTTTCTGTGGAGTTTCCTGGCCCTCCCCCCGAGAGAGTGAAAATGATATCAAAGAACTTCAGAGCATCTAGCCCACGGATGAGCACAGCCACAATGAGGATGGGGCGCATCAGGGGTATGGTTAAATACCGCAATTTATCCCAGCCAGAAGCCCCATCAATATCGGCTGCCTCGAACACCTCCGGGTCAAGAACAGCCAACCCAGACAGAATGACCAGGAACATGAATGGCGTCCATTGCCATATCTCAGTGACTAGAATGGCAAACATCGCCGTCGGGGGCTTCGCCAGCCAGGTGTACTGAAATGGCCGCCCGATGATCCAGCCTATGATCTGATTGATCGGGCCATACTGCGCATCCCACAGCAACCGCCAGGTGTACCCAACCACCACGGGCATGACCATAACCGGCAAGAGTAAAGCCGCCACAATGACGCGCTTTCCCTTCATCTTTTCGATGAGCACCTGGGCCAGGCTGAAGCCCAGGACCAGTTCCGTGCTCACGCCCACTATCACCACAATCGCCGTGATCAAAATCGAATGGCGAAAACGAGGATCCTTGAAAAGCAGGATGTAGTTGCCCAACCCGATAAACGGCTTGTCCTTCAAGGCGACTTCCCACTTGAAGAAACTCAACCCGAGGGAGTAAATGGTCGGAAAGATCGTTACTAACAGTATCACAATCAAACAGGGCGCCACGAACAACCACGGAGTCAGGCGTTTGCGTCTCAGCAAGCCTTTTTTGGCCTCTGGCTCTTCAATCTTACGTGTAAGTTCCATGTCGTCTTTCCTCCGGCCCAAATGCAAACTACCGATGAGACGCTCCGCGGGCGAAAACACCGCCCGCGGAGCACATAGGGTACAGGTAACCATTCAGCGTACACATTCGGGTAGGAGCAACCCCTTGCGGTTGCCCTCGCTTGGCAGCGGTTTTGCGACAATTGTCCGGCGTCAGGTCGGGTAAGGGCAAGCCTTACCCCTACGTGACGGGGATACCTGAACGGTTACGGTACACAAGAGATAGCCTAGGGAAGTTCAACCTCGGGACCTGGTTTGTTCCACGGCCCTTTTAGCCATGTGAGATAGGCTTCTCTCTGTGCGTCGCGTCCCAACCTCTCGGTGATCTCATCCCACCTTCGCGCAGCCTCGTCCATAGCAGCCTTGGGATCCGTCCCAGCATACGCGGCGGTGCAGGCGTTGTCTATGGCCTCCGCATACTCACGCGCACCCGGAATGCCAAGCTCGAACTGGATCACCATCCCCCCTTCCTCGAGGGCATCCAGATACTCATCCGCTTCGGGCCACAGGTTGCGGTAGGCGGCCGATTTGAAGTGGCTGATGCGGTACGGGTCACGCAAGGTGAAGGGCAGCATCACGCGCTGAAGGCTGATCTCGGGGCTGCATATCCACTGAGCGTACAGGTAGGCTGCTTCCTTGTTCTTGCTGTCTGCTGAGACACCCTCGGAGAAGCCACCGGCCTGGGTTGGCCGTCCGCCAGGCATGGGCACGTAGCCTACCTTGCCCACCACCTTGCTCGCGGGAACCCACTCCAACTGCTTGGCGGTAGCGCCGTAGCCTGCTCCCCACCGACCAATCGGGGGCCAGGTGATGCACATGGCCAGCTTACCGTCCATCCAGGCGCTCAGGATTTCCATGAAGCCCCACTTCTCAACTCCAGGCGGCATGAACTTGTTCTGGTTCACCATTTCCGTCAAGGTCCGGACACCGATGTCGCTGTTGATGAGGGACTTCATGGTGTCTATATCGAAGAACTCCCCACCGTATGCGCTGAAGGGGCCGTACCACCAGGAGTAGGCCTGACCTTCCAAACGCTGCATGGCCGCGCCATAAAGTTCGGGCGCATACTTGTCGGTGAAGAAGTTGCCGATGTCGTCGAACTCCTTCCAGATCTTGGGGGCAGCTAGGTCATACCCGTACTTGTCCTTGAACTCTGCCTGATTCTCGGGGTCTTCAAACAGGTCTTTTCGATAGTACAGCAAGAAGACGTCCCCATCGTCAGGCAGCCCGTACCACGTATCGCCAAGCCTTCCATAGCCTTCGCTACCATAAGGCGGCAGGTAGTCCTCAAGATCGGGTTTGTTCATGTACTTATCAATGTAGGGGTTGAGCGGTTCCACCACCCCGGCATTGACGAAGTCTATCAGCCACATCGGGGAGAAGGTAATCACGTCGTAGGCACCACCACCGGTCAGATGGTCCTGTAGCTGATTGGAGTAGATGTCGTTGTAGGACAGCTCAATCACGTTGATCTTGATGCCGGTCAGCTCCTCCCATATGGGGCCCATCGTCAGGGGGTCTTGTGCTTGCAAGCCCGCCTCCCAGACAACGTTGAGAGTGGTGCCGGCATACTTCTTGGCCTCTTCAACTGCCCTAACAGCGGAGCTGAAGCCGACCGCGGGCGCTTCCGGCGTTACCTCGACGAGCTTCTCGATCTCGACGAGCTTCTCGACCTCGACGGTCTCGACGACCTTCTTCTCGACCACCACCTCCTTCTCGACCACCACGGTCTCGACGACCTTCTTCTCGACGACCACCTCTTTTTCGATCACCTCGGGGGTGGGCGCGGCGCAGGCGGCCACTAAGCTGGCCAATACGGCCACGACTAGTAGTAACGTTGCTAACCTTTTCATTTTCGCACTCCTCCTTGATTTGAGATTTTACTGGCGACGCTCTTAGCGAGCGTCTCTGCTGTTAAACGACGAGAATGATCAACCTATCACCCCCTTTCCCAGCTTCAGCTATGCAACTCCGTTGGATTCTCGGATAACCAGCTCCGGCTGCAAGATGACCTGGCGCTCAGTTGGCTTGATGCCATACGCTTCGGCGGCTGTCTTCGACAACACCCACTCCAGATCGTCGTCGGACAACCCCAGCGAGCGCCACTTGGCCAGCTCGACCACTTGGTTGTCGAACATATCCGAGGCGAACATCAACTTTGATGCGCCTAACGTCTTACCCTGTCAAGGTCAAGGCCTAAGTGTACAAGGGCAAGCCGTCACAACCGACGTCGAAGACTTCCATCGTACCAAATTCGTCTTCTGTCACGTATATCCGCTTGTCGCCCGGCAGCCCGAAGGCAAGGTTCGTTGGCTGTGACCCAGCCGTCTTGATTCGCTTGACGACCATGCCATCCGGGCCCAGCACAGTGACGTCACCCTGGACGAAAACCGCTACGTACAAGTTGCCGTCGAGACCGAACTTCATACCGTCAGGCCCCTTGATGCCTTCTGGCGCATCCGGGGCGATCACATTGCCGAAGTCCTCTCGCAGGCCGAGCTCCCCATCTTTCCACTCGTAGCGGTAAACCATCCCCGTTATGGTCTCATTAACGTAGAGATTGTCATTGGCCTTGAAACAGATTCCATTGGTGAAGCGGATTCCGGAATCGAGTTTCTTGATCTCTTTGGTTTTTGTGTTGATCTTGTAGACGCGGCCATCGTAGTCAATGTCCATGTAGTCTTCGCGCAACTTCCCGTCAGGAACGAAGTCTCGGAAGGTAATCCCCGAATCCGTCATGTAAAGGTAACCGTCCGGCCCCAAAGCCAGGTCGTTCGGGAATAGGAACGGTTCGCCATCGCATTCGGTCAGGAAAACGTACAAGTCTCCATCCATGGTCACACGGAGCAGGGAGGGTATCTGCGACTCAGCCACCCAGATGAATCCCTCCTTGTCCACAGCTAACCCATTAGGCCGCCCCGTCTTTACGATCATGCGCTTTGTCTTGCCATCTTTGCTGACGTGGGTCACGCAGCCTCTGTCCGGCCCCATTTCAACAATCAGCCAGCTTCCGTCCGGCAACACCACCGGGCCTTCCGGTACACTGAGACCTTCTGCAAGAATCATCTCGGAAACCCTCCTTTCAGCATTCCAATGTTCTGCTGCAAACTCTCGCTACCGAGGCGAGACCAGAATCTTTACGTGCTTGGCCTTTTCCTCGATCAAAGGACGGAAGCCTTTCTCTATAATGTCATCAAGCTTGATGCGTCCCGTGATCAGCAAATCGCCCCGGAATCGGTCGTCATCCATCATGGCGATGGCTTCATCGAACAGGCCATAGCCGCCCATGCTGCCCATCACCATCTTTTCGCCGTATACCAGGTCGGTGAAATCCAGTGGGGCTGGCTCTTCAAAGACCCCCATGACCATCAACCGCCCTCTGGTGCGAGTCAGCCGCCCGGCCAGCAATCCAGTATCCGGCTGGCCTACGCACTCCAGCACGACGTCGAATCCCTCGCCAGCGGTGAGTTCCTCGGCTCGCTGGAAAGCATCCTCCGCACTAGGATTGATAACGGCTGTGGCCCCACACTGCTTGGCCAACTCAATGCGCCGGTCCGCTATCTCTAACGATACTACTCGCTTGGCGTCAGCGATGCGAGCTGCGATCAGGGCCATCAACCCAATGGGGCCAGCACCCACGACGGCTACGTTATCGTTCGGCCCGACTTCACCCTGCGCCACCATCCGCACCGTAGCCGCGAAAGGCTCAACGAGAGCTGCTACCTCGTCAGACACCGTATCGGGCAGGTGATAGCATTGATAGGCATACAAGTTCATCTTCTCGGCGAAGCCACCACCATGCCACGATATACCCAGAAAAGCCACATTTTCACACTGGCCCATAAATCCAGACTTGCACCATCTGCACTCCCCGCAGCCAATGATAGGGCATGCGGCGATGCGGTCTCCAATCTCAAACCCTTCCACACTATCGCCTACAGCAATCACTCGCCCCGATAACTCATGGCCCAGGATCACCGGGGCCTGAGCTCCTGTCAAAGGATGAGGTGCGTCTACGGGGATGTACAGAGGACCGCCCAGATATTCGTGCAGGTCGGTGCCACAGATGCCGCACCACGCTACCTCAACCTGCACCTGCCCTGGTGGCGGAGGAGGCGGCTTGGGAACCTCTTCCACCCGCACATCTTTACGTCCATGCCATACAAGTGCCTTCAATTTACACCTCCTTCGGGATATATCGGCGCAGATACTCAATGGTGGAACGAGCGGCCGTTTCGGGGTCAGGCCAAGGGAAGATCTCGGCCGAGACGAATCCGTCGTAACCCAACTCCCGCAGTGTCTGAATGACACCCAGGAAGTCAAAATGGGCGTTGCCCGGCCACCTGCGGTTGTTGTCGGCAAAGTGAATATGCCAACAGTATTCTTTGGCCTCCCGCAGACTGTCGTACACGTCCACATCCTCAATGTTCATATGATAGACGTCAAGCATCAATCCAAAGTTGGGACGATCCACGTCACGGCATATCTGCACCCCTTCCTGGGTGGTTATGATGTAGTTGACCTCATAATGATTAATAGGTTCCAAGGCCAACCGTACCCCTTTGGGCTGAGCGTAGTCGGCCAGTTCACGAAAAGCGGCCACGGCCCGCTGCCACGAACCTTCCGGATCGGATTCATCAGCGCGCCCCCGGGTGCGACCGATGTTCAGGATGGTATCTGCACCAAATGACTCTGCAAAGTCAGCCAGCGCCTTCATGCGCTCCATTGCCCTCCGACAGACATCTGGATCGGGTCCGATCAAGCCCAAGCCGTCTTCTCCATACACCTGTCCGCTGCACAACCCGGCCAGTTCCAAGCCGTATTTGTCCAACAGACGGCGAATCTCGTCGCCATCCAGCAGAGCAGGGTTCTTCAGCATTAACTCAACGCCATCGAAACCAAACTCCGCCGTTTTTCGGAAACTTCCCTCCAGATCCGGCCCGGCAAAGATCGCTACGGGTGCTGATTCCAAGTCTGGTGTACCCACCATGGCACTGATCTTCATACACGCGCCTCCTTCATAACGCTTCAGGGATTTGGTGTAAGGGAACAGTCTTCTCCTCGCCCACTAACACAGTTCCCCCCACAAAGGCACCCCCCACGCCCGGTTTGCGGAGGCCGGGATGTATGCACAGCACCATCCCGGGCTCAATGGGCATACCCGAAGTCGGCGTGATGGCGGGCACTTCAGGGTGATCCAGACCGTCGCCATGCCCTAGATCGTATTCTCTCCACTTGAGCCAGCCAGCTTCCTTCAGCACAGCCAACTCGGCCCTGGCCACGTCGGCCACAATGCTACCTGGACAGGCTGCCTCTACCCCAGCCAGATACCCCTGATAGGCCACCTCGTACATTTCACGCTGTTCGGTGGTGGGAGTACCCGTGTGGAAAACGCGCGCCACCTGTGTCCAATAGCCCCCTACCTGAGTGGCGAATTCGAGTACGACTATCTCTTCAGTACCTATGGAGCGATCCTCCGGCGGGCCAACCAATTCTTCGCTGCCAGGAGCGATCACACACAGGAAGTCTTCCGCCCCAAGAGCCCTCGCTGTACCTTCGGCCGCTGCCGCCACCTCGTACTCCGAACAGCCAGGGGCCAGGGCTTCCGCCGCCGCCTCGACAGCGGCGTCAGCAACCCTGGCGGAATGCTCCATCAAAGCGCACTCCGTAGGACTTTTGCGAAGGCGGGCCTTCTCGAATATTGACAAAGCGGGGACGAACTCGGCCTGGGGCAAGGCATCGGCCAAATGTTGATACAGAGTATACGGCATTTCATTCACCACAAAGTCGCCACTGACCAGCCCGACTCGTCCGTGAACCGCATTGTGCTCGGCCAAGATAGCCTTGCAATCACGGACGAAGCCCGCCCAATCGCCACTGGCCCGAATGTCGTCCATCCACGACATCTTCCGCGCCCGTCCCAGGTCAAAGAGGAAACGGATCAGGAGTGTGGGATTACCTCGTAGTGGTACAACGACCATAGCTACGTTAGCCACATAGTTGGGATGATACCCAGAAACGTACCGCACTTGGGCTCGTTTCCAGGAGTACACCAGCAGCGCGTCTAACTCTTGTTCGCCCATCGCTTGGCGAATCCATTGCAGGCGACCTTTGTACTCGTCAGTGGTTAGCTGCATCATGTGGATTCCTCTCTTATGAACAACAAAGCTTTTTTCTACCAGCCAGCATCAGCTCACTTCCGGACAAGCGCCAACACCATGAGCTCCCAGTGCTTAACAGACATTCCCGCCTGGCGCTCTATCAGGATACCTCGGCCACTTCGGGCGGATATACAAAAACATCACCCGGCTCAAGGATGACGGGCTTGACCACCGGACTTTCGTCGGAATGTAGATTGTTCAGTATAGTGACGAACCGCTCCACGTCCGGGTCGCCAGCCGCCCTGAAATAATGATTGCCTAAAGCGTACTCCACTCCCAGCCACTGTGCGGCTAGGGCGGCCTCGTCGGCAGTCATCTCATTGGCGTGAATCTCGCTGTAACCGTGGGCATCCAGGAACTCAGCCGGAGGCAACGTGCAAGCAATCAACCCAATGTTGGGCCTATATAGCTCCCCAATCAACTTGAGACCACCAAAGATGGCTGTGTCGCCGGAGTGGTAAATGCGCACGCCGGGGTCGGGGTAGACGATGAAGCCCATCGGCGGGCCGGAGATGAATTGACCATCGTCCATTACCCGCGCCGATGTGTGCATGCTGATCACCGACCGGACTCGGATACCCGCTGCCACCACCTGCAACCCCCAACACATGCCTCGCAACTGTTCTGGGGCCACACCTCTATGGGCGAACCAGTATTGCACCTCTGCCCCACAACACACCGTACAACCAAACTTCTTTGCTATCTCCTCGGTGTCACCCATATGGTCGAAGGCGAGGTGAGTGACCAGGACAAGATCAACACGCTCTAGGTCCTTGACCTTGATGGGGCTGACCGGGTTTTCTTCCAAAAAGGGGTCAATGAGAATGACTTTGCCTTCGCTATTGGTGATGCGATACGCCGCTGCACCCAAGAAGTGAATGTGCGTGGCCATGTAACACCTCCTCTTTCGTTTGCGCACTTCTTTGGCTATGATTACTGCCTTCAGACCGAACTGTTTTCTTCCAACGCTAGCCTAAAGCGTGTAGCGCAGGCTTTCCGGCCTGCAAGTGGGTGGTCAGACAAGCTGGGAAACCTGCCGTTCGGCTGAGCGTTCGACCGAGCTCACGCCGAAGCCCCACAAAGCCGCTTCGCCAGGATCCGTAACCTACTGACTCTAGCGGATGGCCTTCTCTGTCTGGGGGTCGAAGGCATGCATGTTATCCATGTTCAGCATAGCCTCGATCGTATCCCCCACCCTGACACCGGTCCGAGGGTCAAACCGACCCACGAAGCTCTTCTCCCCTGTCAAAAGATACACAAAAACCTCATTCCCCATCAGCTCCGTCACATCCACCTGGGCCTTGATTTTACCTGCCGTGATGTTGGGAGGGGTAAACTGGGGGTCATGGATGTCATCGGGCCTTATGCCGAAGGTCACCGTCTTGCCTTTGTAAGGAAGAAGTGATTGCAACTTCCCCTCAGGAACTTTCAGGCGGAAAGTGCCACTGTCCACGTAAAGGTCTCCGTCCTCGCCCACCAGGGTGGCATCGAAAAAGTTCATGGCTGGGCTCCCGATGAACCCGGCCACGAAGAGGTTGGCGGGGTAGCCATAAAGTTCCTGAGGCGCGCCCAACTGCTGGAGGACGCCGTCTTTCTGCACGGCGATCCTGGTGCCCATGGTCATAGCCTCCACCTGGTCGTGGGTCACGTAGATGAAGGTCGTCTCAAGCCGCTGGTGAAGCTTGGAGATCTCGGCCCTGGCTGCCACCCTCAGCTTAGCATCCAGGTTCGATAACGGCTCGTCCATGAGGAACACCTTGGGCTCCCTGACGATGGCCCTTCCCACAGCCACCCTCTGTCTCTGGCCTCCCGAGAGCTGCTTGGGCTTGCGATCCAGAAGCTCCTCGATCCTAAGCATGCGGGCTGCCTCCTTCACCCTTCTATCAATCTCACTCTTGGGGGTCTTCCGCAGCTTCAGCCCGAAGGCCATGTTGTCGTAGACGCTCATGTGGGGATAGAGGGCATAGGACTGGAAGACCATAGCGATGTCACGATCCTTTGGGGGGACGTCATTGACCAGGCGGCCTCCAATGTAAACGTTGCCCTGGGTGACCTCCTCCAGGCCGGCCAGGAGGCGAAGGGTGGTGGTTTTGCCGCATCCCGAGGGGCCCAAAAGGACCAGGAACTCCTTGTCGGCGATCTCGAGGTCCAGGTTGTTAACGGCCACCACATCGCCAAAATGCTTGGTCACACGCTCATAAATTACATCTGCCATCGGATTTACTCCTTTCTTTTTTATGTTAGGTGCGGCCTCAGCGACCGCCCTAAACCTTAGCCACGTAGTTGGGATGATAGCCGGAAACGTAAGGCACTTGCCCGGCGTTTCCACGAATAAACCAACAACGTGTCTAAATGCCGCTTGGTCATTCCCCGGCAAATGCGTCGCAAGCGTTCTCGGTATTCATCCGTGGATATCGCTGTCAACGGCATCGGCGTCTTGCTCTGCACTTTCAGAGTGACTGCAACGAGCCTGTCCCGCAGCTCGTCGCCGGGAGCCCTACTCCATGACCCTGCGAACGGCGTCTACCACATCATTCACGTCGGGCCACACGCCGTTCTCAAGCGAGTCAGCGTATGGAATAGGTGAATGACGACCAGTCACGCGCACGATCGGTGCCTGAAGGTAATCGAAAGCTTGCTCCATCACTACCATAGCCCATTCGCCAGTGGGCCCATAGGAGCGGCAAGCCTCGGCAACCAGAACTACCCTGCCTGTCTTCCGCGCCGACTCGCCAATGGTTTCCTCATCCAACGGGCTCAGAGTGCATGTGTCAACCACTTCAACATCAATGCCCTCGTCAGCTAGCATACTCGCAGCCTGCATGGTATGCCAGACCATGTAGCCCGAAGCTATCACCGTCACGTCCTCACCCTTCCGTTTAATGTCACACTTGCTCAGCGGCAATACGTATTCTTCTTCAGGTACTAAGCCACGGAAGGAGTACAGGAACTTGTGCTCAAGGAAAACCACGGGGTTATCGTCCCGGATAGCAGCCTTCAGCAAGCCTTTGGCGTCATAAGGCGTGGATGGGAAGACAACCTTCAATCCTGGAATATGCGCGTACCATACTTCCAGGCTTTGGGAGTGCTGCGCGGCTGTACTTTTACCTGCGCCTCCGCCTTGCGGCATCCGCACTACCCACGGTATCTTTGCCTGCCCACCTGTCATAAAGCGCAACTTGGCAGCCTGGTTCGCAACCTGGTCCAACGCTAACCCGGAAAAGTCAATGAACATCAATTCGGCCACCGGTCTCATGCCTACCAGCGCCGCCCCAGTAGCGGTCCCAACGATAGTGTTCTCCGAAATCGGGGTATTCCGCACCCGTTCGGAGCCAAACTGGTCCCACAGCGTTCTTGTGACCCCAAAAGCACCGCCATGCTTACCGATGTCTTCACCCAACAGGAAAACCCGCTCGTCGCGCACCATCTCTTCGCGCAAAGCCTCTCGGATGGCTTCCTGATAGCTCATCTCCTTGGCCGGCGTGCCCTCAGGCACCTGTACTATCAAATCACTGGGGAGAACAGGAGCAACAGCTCCCAGAGAAGTAGCGTCTCTTTTAACCATTGAATTCCCTCCTTAAATTGGTATACTGGACTAAGCGTAAATATAGTCCATTGCCGTGGACGGATCTGGCTCTGGACTCTCTAGAGCAAAGTTGACGGCTTCTTCTATCTCCGCCTCGATCTCGGCGTCGATGGCATCAAGCTCTTCCTGGCTGGCTTTCCCTTCCTCGACGAGATACTCTCGGAAGCGCTTGATCGGGTCCTTCTTGCGCCATTCGTCCACCTCGGACCGTTCGCGGTACACTTGCGGCTCGCCTGCATAGTGTCCTGTAATTCGGTACGTATCGTTGACGAGAAGGGTTGGCCCCTCGCCGTGACGCGCCCTGGCCACCGCTTCCAAGGCCGCCTCATGTACGGCGAGCACATCGTTGCCATCCACTCGCACACCTGGAATGCCGTAGGAGTTCGCCCTTATGGAGAGATCTTTGATCTTTGTTGCGTATTCAATGTGGGTGGAAACGGCGTAGCGATTGTTTTCCAAGACGAAAATAACCGGCACGTCCCAGATGGAGGCCATATTGAGCGACTCGTGGAAATTGCCAGTGTTACATGCACCATCGCCAAAGAAGGTAACCGCCACACTGTCTTTGCCTTGCATCTTGAATCCCAGTCCGGCGCCAACAGTGATAGGAATGCCGGCTCCCACGATGGCCAGCGCGCCCAGGCTGCCCACGCTGAAATCAGCCACGTGCATAGATCCGCCTCGGCCCTTGGAGCAGCCTGTCACTTTACCCTTGACCTCGGCCATGATAACCTTGGGGTCAGAGCCCTTAGCTAGCATGTGCCCATGGCTTCGATGCGTGCCCCCGATCAGGTCATCGTTTCGCAAAGCCATGCATACTCCAACTGCCGAGGCTTCCTGTCCGATGTAAGGATGCACCGCACCCTTTATCATGCCGCGTTTGAACAAGTCAATCGCGGTCTCCTCAAACTTGCGGATTCGCACCATCCGCCGATACATCTCCAGCAACGTTCTCTTGTCCACTTTCATATCGCCTACACCTCCTGTAGCGAAGCTATTCAAGCAGAATGTTATGAGGGTCCACAATAACCCAACATAGGAGCGTCGAAGCATAGAACGGGGCTGTCACGTCTCAGTTCACATCACCTCCAGCGTTCTCTGACGAGCCTTCAGGCACTCGAAACAAGGATTGCAGATGTCCGTGTGTTTTG
>Ga0209979_1001092_pt1 | contig 31479 bp, 30 predicted proteins | sample AnhtaG_FD_183114 | JGI IMG/M metagenome (GOLD analysis project Ga0209979, IMG submission 183114) | Deep subsurface microbial communities from Anholt, Denmark to uncover new lineages of life (NeLLi) - Anholt_01485 metaG (SPAdes) (version 2) | ecosystem: Environmental > Aquatic > Marine > Oceanic... | reverse complement strand
CCAGTCTTTTTCTCACCTTGATCCTCGCTCTCTTACTGGGGGCGCTCACTTCCCCCAGCCTGGCCCAGGCCCCCACATTAAGGGAGCAGTTAGTTTACAGTTTGAATCTATTTGATGGAAAGGGATACACACCAGGCTTCTGTCCTCGTAGTGAAGATACTATCTATCTCATTGCTAATGAGAATAATGCTGTTTCTCTCCGCTCTACCCTGGTTTACTTTTGGCCTATTACGGGAAACTATGTAGCGGGCTTCAAGGCTCTAAATGAGGAGATAGAGGGGACGCTGGAGGTTATGAAAGAGGGTGAGGTTACAAGGTCCCTGGGAAAGGAAGAAAACGTTACTTACTATCCGGAGGGATTCTTTGCAGAAAACTCCCGGATGTATCTGGGCGAGGAAGCTCACGCCTTTTTCCAGAAATACGAAAAGGCCACTGAGGATTATTATGGGAGAATCAATGAGTATTATGAAAAGATGCGGGAGTATAGAGATGCGTTCAATAAGTTTCTGGAAGACCTCAGCAAGAGACGAGAGGCGGGGGAAGAGCTAAGCCGTGCTCAGGTAGAAGCGGAGATGCCCACCGAACCAAGTCCGCCTGAAGGGGTTAAGTTTTATGTTACTCCTCTGCGCAAAGATTATATTCTCAACCTGCCCCAGGGAGTCTATCAAATAAGAATGAGAGCAAGGGATGGGACCATAATAGAAGATAGCCAAAAAGGCCTGGTGGTTTTTGCCCGCAGACGAGAGGGAGGGGTAGGCTATGAGATAATACCGGGAAATAGATGGACTATGAGAGAAAACTCGGATGATCCATCTAAGATAATTTACGCTGCAGGAAAAAATACCCTTTACCTTCGTCCTTTCCTTCAGGACGAGTATAATGAACTCTACTATAAGAAACTCTTAGATCCGCAAAATGAAGGAACTCCCGAGCGATGGATGTGGGTTCATACAAGTTCCCTTGAGAACGTATTACTTTCTTTCCTGAAGAAGGGAAAGCTGCTGGAAAGGATAAAAAAAGCTCCCTATTATGTTAAGCAGATCCCTGGCCCTGAGCTGGGATATGAGATTATAGAGTACAAAGAGGAGGAGTTTCCCGGGAGGGCTCCTACCTTTGAGGGACACAAGCTAGATCTATCCCCTGTCCTTGAAAAGGGAAACTACCAACTTCGCCTGGAAAAGAGGGAAGGGGAAGTACTCAAGGGGAGCGAGAGAAAGATTCTTTTGGTGAGAAAGGAAAATGCCAACCTCCTCTATCTCATTTCCATTTTCCCTCTAATTGTGGGATTGGTGGTCTTTGTCCAGAGAAAAAGGTCAATCTCGTGAAGTTCCTACCCTTTCTTGGGTCTTATCACTTTCTCCATGAGCTTCAGGGCACAAAACTCCCCACACATAGTGCAGACGTCAGAAGAGTGGGGTTTGCTTTCTTCCCTCATTTTTCTGGCCAGCTCGGGATCAATGGCCAGTTCAATTTGACGGGTCCAGTCTCTTTTCTTCCGCATCCTGGCCATCCGATTGTCCCATTCCATGGCACCCTTCACTCCTTTGCTAATATCTCCTACGTGGGCAGCGATTCGGGTAACCATTACCCCATCTTTCACATCCTGGAGGGTGGGGAGTCTTAGGTGTTCCCCTGCGGTAACATAGCATAGGAAATCTGCCCCACTGCTGGCTGCATAAGCTCCTCCAATGGCTGCGGTAATGTGGTCATAGCCAGGAGCGATATCGGTAACTACCGGACCCAGGACATAAAAAGGGGCATAGTGACAGAGCTTTTTCTCAAGAAGGATATTGGCCTTTATCTCGGTAAAAGGAACATGTCCCGGCCCCTCTATCATTACCTGTACCTGCTGATCGTGAGCCCTTTTGGTCAACTCGCCCAGAAGAATGAGCTCTTGAATCTGAGCTCTATCGGTAGAATCGGCTAGACATCCGGGTCGAAGACTGTCTCCCAAACTAAGGGTGAGGTCATACTTTTTGGCTAGTTCCAGAAGACGATCATATTGAGCGTAAAGAGGATTTTCTTCATCGTTGGCTACCATCCAGGTGGCCAGGAAGACCCCTCCTCGACTGACGATGTCAGTGACTCTACCCTGGCCAGCCAGACGTTCCAGGGTAGAGCGGGTAAGACCACAGTGAACAGTAATGAAGTCAACTCCGTCCAGAGCCTGACGTTCAATTACTTCAAATATCTTATCCTGGTGCATCTTTGCCAGAGCTTCTTTCTCGGCAATGGACTCGATAGCAGCCTGATAGATGGGAACTGTCCCCAGGGGAATGGGTGAGGCTCTTCGGATGGCTCTGCGGACTTTATCTAAATCTCCGCCGGTGCTAAGATCCATAACCGTGTCTGTACCCGCCTGACAGGCTACTTCCAGCTTTTTTAGTTCGAAGCTTAGGTCAATCAAATCCGGGGAAGTCCCGATATTAGTGTTTACCTTGGTCTTTAACCCCTGACCTATAGCTTTTATCTCTCTTAGTTTGTATCTTGCGTTCTTAGGAAGAACGATTTCGCCTTTGGCTATTCCCTCTCTGATAAACTCTGGCTCTAATCCTTCTTCTTTAGCTACCTTCTTCATTTCAGGGGTAAGATCGCCCTTTTTTGCTGCCGATAGTTGAGTCATGCCTTGAAACTCCTTTGGTTGATAACTTTCATTATTTTTTTCTCATCCGGAGGTACTACCACAGGAGGAGATGATTCTTTTATGGCCCGGTCAGGGTCTTTTAAACCGTGACCGGTAAGAATGCAAACTATAATTAGTTTTGAGTTAGCTTCAGAGAGATCAGATTGAAAGTAACCCTTTTTATGCAGTTTCATTATCCCTGCCAGGGAAATAGCCGAAGCAGGTTCTACAAATATACCCTCCCCCTCGGCCAGAAGTTTGTAAGCCCTCAGGATTTCTTTATCTTCTACCTTTTCTATGAGACCCCTGGACTCCTCGGCCGCTCTCAGCGCTTCAGTCCATCTTGCTGGGTTACCAATCCTTATAGCTGTAGCAATGGTCTGGGGTTTCTGGATAGCATGGCCATTAACAATGGGAGCTGATTTTGCCGCCTGAAACCCCAAAATCTTTGGCAGTCTTTGTATCTTTCCTCTAGTTTGATACTCCTTGTAGCCCCTCCAATAGGCGGTAATATTGCCTGCGTTGCCCACCGGCATGGCCTGATAGTGAGGGGCTCCTCCTAAAACATCACAGATCTCAAAAGCAGCCGTTTTCTGTCCTTCAATCCGATCAGGATTTAAGGAGTTTACCAGGGTAAGGGGGTATTTGGAAGTAATTTCTCTTACCAGGTCCAGAGCATGGTCAAAATTCCCATCTACGGCAATGACCCGGGCCCCATGGAGTAAGGCCTGGCTGAGTTTACCCAGAGCAACGGCATCTTTAGGGATAAGTACAATGCAACTGATTTTAGCTCTTGCTGCATAGGCAGCAGCCGAGGCGGAGGTATTCCCCGTAGAAGCACAGATGACAGCTCTTGTCCCCCTTTCCAGAGCGCAGGATACCGCTACCGTCATTCCTCTATCTTTGAAAGAGGCGGTGGGGTTTAAGCCCTCGTATTTCAAATAGATTTGGACTCTTCTATCGAATTCTTGAGATAGGTTCTTAGCCGGAATAAGGGGAGTGTTTCCCTCCAGCAGAGTAATCACCGGAGTCTTTTTCGTAACTGGCAAATAATCCCGGTAGTAGTTGATTATTCCTGGCCACTGCATAGGTTTTTCCCTGTATCCTAGACTTCAATTATAATAGAATTGCCGCTTCTGTCAAATTCTATTAGGTGAGCGATTTTGACAAGCCAGGGGATTCTGTTAAAATCATCCGAAGACCTGATCAAATGCAGGAGGGGGAAGGCTTATGAGGATAGGTATTTTGACTGGCGGGGGTGACTGCCCCGGGCTAAATGCCACTATCAGGAGCATGGTGATTCAAGGAGAAAAAGAGGGGTATGAGATAATAGGATTTATGGATGGCTGGGCCGGGGTTCTGGAAAATAGGTGGGGGAAGCTCACCCAAGGGGAGGTTGAAGATATTCACCGGCAAGGAGGAACCATCCTTTTTACCTCTCGCACTAATCCCTACAAAGAAACAAAGGGGCTGGAGAGAGTAAAGGATACTCTAAAGGAAAATAGGATAGATGCTTTAGTTGCTATTGGAGGGAACGATACGCTGGGAGTAGCCCACAGACTCTGTGATGAAGGCATCAAAATTATTGGGGTTCCCAAGACTATTGATAACGACCTCTCCGCTACTGATTATACCTCTGGCTTCGATACGGCTATTAATATTGCCGTCGAGGCTATGGATAGACTCCATAGTACTGCCAGGTCCCATCATCGGGTTATGGTGGTAGAAATAATGGGACGACATACTGGATGGATGACCCTGGAGGCAGGAATTGGTGGAGGGGCCCATATCATTCTCATTCCTGAGGTCCCCTTTGATCTGGATGAAGTCTGTCGAACTCTGAGGGAAAGGAAAAATTTGGGGAAGGATTACAGCATAGTAGCCGTAGCCGAGGGAGCTAAGGCCGCTAAAGGAAGTAAGTTTCTTACCCAGGAAGTAGCAAAAGAAGTAAAAACCGATGCCTTTGGTAATATTCTTCTGGGTGGTGTGGGTGAGGTACTGGCCAAAGAGATTGCCTCTCGAACAGGATTGGAGACCAGATCGGTTATCCTGGGTCACCTGCAGAGAGGGGGAAGTCCCTCTGCTTTTGACCGCTTTCTGGCAACAAGATTCGGAATTAAAGCAGTAGAGCTAATTAAGGAGGGAAAATTCAGCCAGATGGTCTCCCTCAAAGGTACAGATATTATCTCTGTCCCTTTAAAGGATGCGGTCGAGAGAACAAAATATGTTCCTGTAGACTGGTATAATCGGCTGGTAGGCCCTTTTTGGGGGAAGTAGAATAGATTAGTAATCTATTCCTCTTCTTGCCCCTATTCCCTCATCATAGGGATGCTTGACTTTTATTATCTCGCTGACCAGATGAGCCACCCGGCTGATGGCAGATGGAGCGTATCGACCAGTGAGTACTATTTCCAGGGAAGAGGGTTTATCCCGGAGAAAATCTAAGATCGTCTCCTCCTCCATAAGGTGAGCATGAAGAGCTACATTTATTTCATCCAGGATTAATAAGTCATATTCTTTCCTTTTTATTTCCTCCTTAATCTCATCTAACAGACGAATTAAATGGGAGGTGACCTCCTCTTTTTTCTTCTCAGGAAGTTTTTCCAGAGGAAAGATTTTATATCTCCCCCCGCCTGCCATGACCTTAATTCCTAATCTCTCCAGGATGGAAGTCTCTGCGGAACCCTCCTTGTTTTTGAGAAACTGAGCAAAGAGTACCTTCTGATTCCTTCCCTTCGCCCTAATGGCTTGACCCACAGCAGCGGTGGTTTTACCTTTTCCCTCCCCGGTATAAACCTGAATCAATCCTTTCCTCATCCTCTTAGCCTACTACATTTATCTCTTTAAAATAAAGGGGAGGAGTCCTGATAGATCCCACGAATCGAGCCCCACTTCCTATAGCTGCCAGTTCTTTGAGCATCTTATAAGTATTGCCGCTGATCATTACATCCTTAACTCTTCCCTTTATCTTTCCATCCTCTATCTTGTAGCCGAGATCCAGATTGACGGAGAACTCTCCCATGAGGGTATTGCCCTGTCCGCTTCCTATGACCTGGTCTACCAGGATTCCCTCTTTTATGTCCTTAATCATTTCCTCAAAAGGAACCTTTCCCTCCTTAAGGATAAGATTGGTAGTGGATGGAGAGGGAAGACTATCATAGCTTCTCGCCGCATTGGCGGTAGAGCGTGTTCTCATTAAACCTGCTGTTTGTAAGTCGTAAATAAAGCTTTTGAGTCTCCCTTTCTCTATTATCCGAGTGGGACGGGATGGAATACCTTCTCCATCCAGGGGTGAGGAGGCAGGGCCAAAAGGAAAAGTAGCATCGTCAACAATATTCAGAGAGGAAGAAGCTATAGAGGTTCTCATTTTCCTCAAGAGTGGAGAGACTTTTTTCTGTACCACTTTCCCATTAATTCCCATTTTCAGGGATCCAAGAAGAAGAGGAACGGCTTTGGAGGTGAAAATAGCTGGATGCTTACCAGAAGAAATTCCCACCCGTCTCTTAGCCAGGCTCACTAGCTCTATCAGTCTCTCTGCCAGGGTGCGGCTGGAGTCTCGGTATCTGCTGCTGGATTCTTCCTCCCCCACTCCCAGGAATTCTTCTTCCCTGGCCAGGAATCCGTAAAGGAAAAATTGGTAATCTGTCTTTTTGTAAGATTGACTCAGCCCCCGGCTGTTGATGATAGATACCTCCCTTTCCATCTTTTCTATTTCTGCTTCACATTCCAGATAAGGGAATTTTTTTCTTACAAGGTGGATGGCCTTCTCACCTTCCTCTATCATCTCTTGAAGTTCTAGAGCGGCAGTTCGGGTATCGTAACAATTAACCAGGGGAACCTTACCAGGGGAAGGCATGCGAAAGTGAGCCTCCTGTCCAAACTGGGAAGAATCCAGAGCTCTTTGTATGAGGAGGTGAGGATCATCTCCATCTGTAGTGCTGGAGAAGCCGATCTTGCCTTTCCTGATCACTCTTAAGCCTATTCCTTCTTCAGAGGCAGAGTCAACTGACTTTAGTCTATTAGCTTGGAATTTTACCGTCTTAACCTGCGATCTCACCTGGTAGACCTCCGCCTCTTGAGCTTCAGAGATTGCCTGATCCAGGATTCTCTCCATCCTATCTCCCTCCCACTACCACATCCTTAATCCTCAGGTGCGGTCCTCCCGTGGCTACGGATAGGGGGTACTGAGATCCTTTTCCACAGCCCCCGGATCCTGTAAAAAGAACAAGATCTCCTCCTACAGCATCAATGTTGGATAAGGTGGTAAATATATTTCCGGTGAGATTCATATCTCTAAACTTTTTCCCCAGCTTCCCCTTTTTTATAATATACCCCTCCTCTGGCGAGAAGGTAAACATTTCTAGATTGGTCTGTCCGCCTCGGAATCCTTTCACATAGAGCCCCTCTTCTACCTCATCGATCATCTCTTCCAAGGTTTTGCCTCGTGGGGCGATATAGGTATTACTCATCCTCACTATGGGCGGATACTCATAGCTTACCGCTCGGGCATTTCCGGTGGGTGCTTCCCCCATCTTAGCCGCCGTCTCCCGGGAATGCAGCCGTCTCACCAGTTTTCCCTGTCTGATGAGATAGGTTTTTCCCGCAGGAACTCCTTCATCATCGTACAGGTAGTATCCTCCCTCTCCTTTGATGGGAGCCTCATCAATAATGTCTAGCTCCTCCGATCCAAAGACTCTTCCCAGACGCATGATCCTTGCCAGTCTCTTATTTTCGTATAAAAAGTCAGCTTCAGAAAGATGGCCGAAGGCCTCATGGGCAAAAATTCCAGCTAATTTGGGATCCACTATGATGGTATACCTACCTCCTGGGAATGGCTCAGCATCCAGAAGAGATAGGGCTCTCCGGCTTACCTCTTCAGCTTCTTTCTCTTTCCCTTCTATAATTTCATATCCTCCTGTTCCTCCAATTCCCTCGTGGGCAGTCTGGATATTGTTACCTTTGCGAGCAATGGCTGTCATCCCTAATGTCATATCCATCTTTTCTTGTTGGATATATGTTCCCTCAGAGTTAACAAAGTATTTTATGGTGTGAGTATCAGCGTACTTTAGATCCGAGGTCTGGATGTCCTCAGGAGAAAGAAGAATCTGATTATAGCGACTCAAGAGAAAATACTTCTCTTCCAGGCTAATTCGGCGAGGATCTTTTCCAAGATCCAGGGATATAATCTCGTCATGAGGAGCTACCGGAGCCAATTTGATTTTTCCTCGCCTCAAGAGACGAGCCTGCTTTACCGCTAAATCTAGGTTTTTCTCCAGGCTTTCCAGGTCATTGAAGGAGACAAAACTCCATCCCCCTTTGAGTTTTGCTCTGATCCCTCCTCCTTTCTCTTCCCACTCACCTATTCGCTCCAGCTCCTTACCTACATAGTGAATCTCAGTGGCCCGGATCTCTTCGTACCGGATTTCCACATAATCAGCTCTAACTTTATTTAAACAGGACATAAGGTGAGCTTTCATTCAGGAAACTCTCTCGATAATTTCATCGGCGATGTCAAAGTTAGCATATACTCTCTGTACTTCCTCAGATTCCTCCAGAGCATCCATCAAGTGCAGCATCTTTAGAGCGTCTTTTTCTTCAAGGGGAACCGTAGTTTGAGGCACCATGGTGAGTTCAAGGAGTTCAGGAGTATATCTTTCCTTTTGCATGATCTCTTTGATTTGAGGTAGCTTCTGGGGAGGGAAAACGACTTCCAGAGTATCGCTTTCTTCTTTTATATCCTCTGCTCCTGCCTTGACAGCGAGTTCGATGATCCTATCTTCATCCACTTTTTCCTTATCCAAGACCAGGGAACCTTTGCGCTCAAAAAGCCAGCTCACACATCCTGCTTCTCCTAGATGACCTCCATGATGAGTAAGAATGTGTCTTATCTCGGAGATTGCTCTTTTCTTGTTATCGGTAACACCTTCGATAAAGAGAGCTACTCCCGCCGGACCATACCCTTCGCAGGTAAAACTCTCATAGCTTACTCCTGGAAGTTCTCCTGTACCCCGCTGAATGGCTTTTTGGATATTTTCCTTGGGCATACCCACTTCCTGAGCCATTTCAATAGCCAGCCTAAGGTTTGGATTTAGCTCTGGATCTCCTCCTTCCCTGGCTTCGATGGTGAGCCTACGGGATATTTTGCTAAATACCTTTCCTTTCTCAGCATCCTTCCTGGCCTTTTTATGTTTTATGCTGCTCCACTTCGAATGGCCAGACATTTTACATCACCCCCTTCTCCTGAAACCTTGTCCTCTTATAAAGAGCTTACATTTTAAGTAACGAATTTTTCCCTCTTTTTCAATCATCGTAATTTTGTTGAAATTCCGATGATTCAATATACCAGAGAGGGCGGGTGCGTCAACGGTGAAATTGGGGAAAATTTACCGCCGAGATAGGATGTTCTCCTTTCAGCACTCTTAAAACATTCTTGGCTGTCATTATTCCCATCTCTTGAAGAGCCTCATAGGTGTAAGCAGCAATATGAGGAGTGGTAATGAGATTGTCCAATTTTAGAAGGCGACTGTCCGCAGGTAGCGGTTCCTCTTCATAAACATCAACGGCTGCTCCGGCTATCTTTTTCTCCCTCAGGGCTGAGTAAAGAGCATCTTCATCCAGAATTTCTCCTCTGGCCGTATTGATAAGATAAGCAGATGGCTTCATCAAGGAAATTTCTTTTTCTCCCAGCATATTCCTGGTTTTTTCTGTTAGGGGAATATGAAGAGTAACAAAGTCGGAGCTGGCAAGAAGAGTTTCCAGGGATACATACTCCACCTTTAGCTGAGAAGCTAACTTTTTATCCGGGGTAATATCATAAGCTAATACTCTCATATTGAAACCCCTGGCTCTATTTATTACCGCCCTTCCTATCCTTCCTGTTCCCACAACCCCTAAGATCTTTCCCCCGGTCTCATGGCCTATTATTCTTCTCCATTCACCGCACTTGAGGCTGTGCTCAGCTTTGCAAATGCTGCGGGATAGAGAAAGAATTAAACCAAAGGTAAAATCAGCCACAGCATTGGCATTGGTTCCAGGAGTAGTAGTAACTAAAATTCCTTTTTTCGATGCTGCTTCCACATCTATATTGTCTACTCCCACTCCATGCTTGGAGATAACTTTTAGCCTATCAGCTATCTCTATGACCCGGGCGGTTAGCTCATCCACCCCCACTATTACTGCATCTATGCCCTCTATTAGCTCCAGTAGCTCCTTCTCTTTAAGAGCCCGGGGGTATGGACTTTTGATGATTTCGCAGCCTCCTTCTTCTAGCATCTCAATGGAGTTCTTGTATACTTTTCCGAAGGATCTGGAAGTGATCAAAACCCTGTTCATTGCTGCCTCCTCGCGGGATGATTGGCCAATCGCTCAATCCCTGAAGCTTCCCACTCATTCTATCTGGCTAGTGGTGCGGAATTTTGCCATTTCAGCAAATCCTGTCTCTAAGTCCTTATATATTCTTTTGTAAATTCTAAAAAGCTGGGCATATTTCTTTTGATGAGCCAGGTTTGGTTTATACAGTTCCCTTATCTTAACCAATTTTTTCCCCTCCTTGATATTTTCTAGCTGCCCGAGTGCCCTCTTAGCTAGAATGAAGGCTCCAAAGGCCGTAGCTTCCGAAACCTGAGGGATGAGAATCTCCCGACCGCAAATATCGGCCAGGATCTTTATCCAGAGGGAAGAGCGGGTGAATCCGCCGGTGGCTCTCAGCTCATCTGTCTTTCCCGCTACCTCCTCCACCAGCTGAATGAGGCTATAGATACAGAAGCTAATTCCTTCCAAAACCCCCCTGGCCAGATGTTTTTTGGTATGGTGTAAGGAAAGACCAAAGAAAACCCCCCTGGCCTGGGGATTCCAGTAGGGGGATCTTTCTTCAGAAAGATAGGGAAGGAAGATAAGTCCCTCCGAACCTATGCCTATCTGGGCAGCGTACTCATTGAGAATTTCATAACCGGTCCTACCCAGAGAACTCACCTCATCCTCATCTCTGCAGAACTGATCTCTGAACCAACGATAGACATTGCCTCCGCTGTTAACCGCTGCTCCGCATACCCAGTGTCGGTCAGCCAGATAATAGCACCAGGTTCTTGCCCTCTCATCCTTATCTCTTGCCCTCTCATTCTTATCTAGCTTCGGCTCCTCTATCACCACTCGGGTAGCCCCACTGGTACCGATCATAACTGCCATAGAATTTCTTTCCACCGCTCCACTTCCCAGATTTGCCAGCACTCCGTCCCCACATCCTACAATCAAAGAGGTAGAGGAGGAGATACCCATCTGCCTGGCATATTGGGGAGCGATGGGCCCGAGCTTTGTGGTGGGGTCAACGGGTTGGGAGAGCTTGCCTCGGGGCAGCTCCAGAAAGGTAAGGGTATCCTCATCCCAATTGAGTCTGTGAATATTAAGCAGCCCTGAACCAGAAGCTACCGATTGATCTACCAAAAGCTGACCGGTGAGTTTAAAAGTTAAATATGCCTTTATGGAGACAAATTTATCGGTTTTCTTATAAACCTGGGGGAGCTTATTTTTCATCCAGAGAATTTTAGAAAAGGGATAGGCGGGAGTAATTGGACATCCAGTATTCTCATAAAGTCTTCGGCTAATGGGCTCTCCTCGAATTTTTTCCGCATATTGGGTGCTTCGAGTATCTAACCAGATGATGGCTCTGGTGAGGGGCCTGCCTTTTCCATCCAGGGCAATGAGACTGTGAAAAACTGAGCTGAGACTTAGAGCAGCGACGGATGAAGGAGAGATCTTCGCTTCTTCGATAGAAGCCTTGATAACGGCCAGCATCTGAGAAAAAATAACTTCCGGGTCCTGCTCTGCACCCCCTCCGGGAAGATAGATTATGGGATATTCTGCGCCCTGGCTGGCCAGGATATTTCCCTCTGAATCAAAAACAGTGGACCTACAACCTGTAGTTCCTATATCCACTCCAATTATACAGGGATCTTGTTTATGCCGACCCCTTCTTATCCCCTCCCCTCTCAATGCTACCTCTCCAGAGTCTCTTCTCATCTTAGCAGGCTATTTCATTTTTCTATGCTTGTCAAATGCGCCAATTACAAACCTAACAAGCTCTTGACAATAACTTCTGGCAGGATATAATGCAGGCGGAGAATAGATTAACCACTATCTTGAGGGACAAAATGGATTTTATGGAAAAATGGGATAAGGCAACTCAAGAGACCAAAATCCTGAGGTCCCGCCTGCGTAATCTTCTGGCTTTCGAAGCCACTGAGCTACCCTATGTAGCTTTGGCTTCTTCATCTGTTAATCCTGGAGATACAGTGGTGAGAAAAGGTAAGATAGTAGTCCATAGACCTCTGCTTCTTCTTCCCTCCCGGTTCTTACCTCAATTTGAGGGATTCGATTTTGAAGAAGACTACCAGGTGGACAGTGATAAGATTAGAAGATTTCTTCTTATGAGAGGAATCTCTTTCCCCTCTTTGAAGTACTGTAATGAGACCCACACCGTTGATGTATTTGAAGGATACCTGGAAAAAGCTGTGGATTATTTTTCCCGGGAGATGGAAAAAAGGGAAGATGTCCATTCTGGATTGATGTTAGGACCGGAAGATTGTTGGCAGTTTTCCGTTATTGTTTATGTAGCTACTCTGGCGGTTAGATCACTCCCCGGCGATCTGGAAAAGCTTCTGGATGATTTCAATAAGAAGAAAGACTGGTGAGATATTGTCAAATAGAAGATGGATCTTAATAGGGGACTACCTTTTCAGGTAGCCCTTTTTTTGTTTTGTTATAAAATCTAGTAAGGAGTTTTGTGAGGTGAGAGGATGGGAAATACCCCCTTTTTCATTGCTTTAGTAGCCGGGTTTCTCTCTTTTCTTTCCCCCTGCGTGCTTCCTCTACTTCCTTCCTATCTTTCTTTTATAACCGGCATCTCTTTAGAGGAACTCATACAAAAAGGGAAGGATTCCCGGATGAGGAAGATAACCATTATTCATTCCCTCATATTTATCTTTGGCTTTTCCCTGGTTTTCGTTCTTCTGGGAACCTCGGCTTCTTTAGTGGGAAAGATCTTTACCAGCTACCAGATATGGATAACAAGAGTAGGGGGAATCTTTATCATTATCTTTGGTCTCCACCTAATGGGAGTAGTCAATTTAGGTCCTCTTCAAAGGGAGAAGAAAATTCATCTGGGCCGAAAGCCCCTTGGCTATCCGGGTTCCTTTTTGGTAGGAATAGTTTTTGCCGCCGGTTGGAGTCCCTGTATTGGTCCCATCTTAGGGGCCATTCTCTTTTATGCCGCCAGCAAAGATTCAGTAGTTTTAGGGATTAGCCTTCTAGCTACCTATTCGCTGGGTCTAGCTATACCTTTCTTTTTGTCATCTTTAGCTCTCGAGGTTTTCCTGGAATATTACGGAAAATTGAGGAAACACCTAAGGCTGGTCTCGCTTATCAGTGGGAGCCTCTTAGTGGTGGTGGGAGTCTTATTAGCTACCAACCATTTTGCTCTTTTGTCTCAAGGGCTCAATCGGTGGTTGTCTTTTTAAGGGGGAGGGGATGCGCAAGGCCAGGATTATCTGCACCATAGGACCGACTTCGAGCTCGCAAGAAGTGATTATGGGTCTTCTCAAGGCAGGCATGGACATAGCCCGAATTAATTTCTCCTATGGGTCAAGAGAGGATCATGAAAGACTAATTAGTTCTATAAGAGAGGCTTCTAGGAAAACCGGACGTCCCCTAGCCCTCCTGCAGGATTTGCAAGGTCCCAAGATCCGGGTGGGACGCCTGAAGAAGGAGAGCATCTATCTCAGGGAGGGAGCCTCTTTAACCGTTACCAGCCGCAGGATCGAAGGAGATGAAACTGCTATCTCTGTTAGCTACGAATATTTTTCCAGGGATGTGAAGAAAGGGGATCGCATTCTCCTGGATGATGGACTCATAGAGCTAAAAGTTATAGGTGTAACAGGTGAGGATGTTCTCTCGGAAGTAATCGATGGAGGAGTTTTAAGAGCCCATCAGGGAGTGAACCTACCGGGAGTCTGCATTAAGGCTCCTTCTTTAACCCAGAAGGATATCAATGATCTCAAGTTTGGTATCGCCCAGCAGGTGGATTATGTGGCTGTTTCCTTTGTTCGATCCAGCAGGGATGTTTTGGCGGCCAAGGAAATGATAGCCTCTACGGCAGAAGATATCCCTGTGATTGCTAAACTGGAAAAACCCGAAGCATTAAAAAATCTCGATAGTATCCTGGAAGTGTCTGATGGAGTGATGGTGGCCCGGGGGGATTTAGGGGTAGAGATGCCTCCCCAGGAGGTCCCTATACTCCAGAAGGAAATTGTGGAAAAGGCCAATGAAAGGAAGGTGCCCGTGATCATAGCCACTCAGATGCTCCAGTCTATGATGGAGGAAATGAGACCTACCAGAGCCGAGGCTTCCGACGTGGCTAATGCTGTCCTTGATGGAGCTGACGCTCTGATGTTATCAGGGGAGACAGCCATGGGTAAGTATCCTGTTCAGACAGTGAGGATGATGGATAGGATCATCAGGGTAGCTGAGAAAAGAGGCATTTCCGGGATAAGGATGCCCTTCTCTCCTGGGGGTGGTGTTTCCTCCTTTCCCGATACCATTAGCCAGGCCGCCACCAGAGCCGCTGAAGAGGTAGGGGCCAAAGCCATTGTTGCCTTCACCCAATCCGGTGCCACGGCTAGATTAGTAGCTAAACAGAAACCTCAGGTTCCCATCATAGCCTTTACCCCTGAGAGGAGGGTGAGCCTCAAGATGTGTCTTTATTGGGGGGTGATTCCCAGGATTATGAGACCTATTGAGAATACGGATGAGATGATAATGGAGGTGGATAGAGTTCTGATTAAAGAGAAGCTGGCTCATGCGGGAGACATCCTGGTTATTGTTTCGGGAGCTCCCATTTTCAAAAAAGGTACCACCAATCTGATGAAGCTTCATCGAGTGTCACTTTAACACCAGATTTTCTTCTCTACTTTGCTGTGGGACAGCGTCAGTATTTTAACATGAGCTTCTTTATCTCTTTGGTAATAAGAAGGGCATCTTGGTATTTTCTTTGCCACATATTCCTTCCAAAGATAAGTCCATCCACGCCGGCATCCAGACATATCCTGGCTTTGTTAAGGAGATCCTCATCGCTTATCTTGCTTCCCCCGGAAACCAAAACTCCCGTTCTGCCGGCTGATTGAACTACCATACGAAGCTCATCTTCCTGGCTAAGATCCAGACAATCATTATATCGCTTGAAGGGACCTTTGGCATCGTACTTGCCTTCTTTTGGAGCTTTGGGGAGGTTCAGCTTGACCACGTGGGCTCCTAACTCGTTGGCCACCCTGGCTGCGTAATCAACCATGGCCAAAGAATCTCTGCCTCCATGGACCTTGTCGGCAAACTTACCGCGAGGATATGACCACATGATTACCGGCATCCCAAATTTCCTGGCTTCTTGCCTGACTTCCATGAATTGAAGGAAATCTTCATCCTGCCTGGGGGAACCTACATACATGGTGTAACCTACAGCATCAGCTCCTAGCCTTACTGCGTCTTCGACAGTAGCATCCAGAGAGGAGAAAGCTTCCTCAGCGGAGGGGATATTTGTTTTGCCATTAATCTTCAACACTAAAGGTACTCTTCCAGCGTACTTTCTGAAGTGTTTCTCCGCCAATCCTATGTGACAGACAACTCCAGAATATCCTCCTTCTTCTGCCAGATTCAGTTGGAACTCAAAGTCCACGCTGGGTGGATTAGGAAAAAAATCACTAGGTCCATGCTCCAGTCCTTGATCTACTGGGAGAAAAATCATTTTCCCATTACCTGGGCCGTGGCGGTACATAAATTCATAAAGTTTTCTTTTCTCCCCGGGACCAATGTGATCCAGATCCAGACTAAAATGCTCCACTCTTTTTCCCTCTTGCAAAGTCCTCTCAATCTGAATAGCTTCTCTTCCTCCCATAATTTCCTCCTTGAATAAAAAGGTTAGTTCCCTTCTTTTTGCGATTATAGCTGAAGCTTTCCGCTAGTCAAGGTTTTTAAATCTACTGTGAACTGTTTCCTTGGCTCATAGCAATTTTTAATCCCATTGCCAAGTTAATCTGACCCTTGACTCTCCTACCAACTAGGATAAGATAGGGTTAGTTCTGGACAGGGAGTAGCAAAGGCTATGGACAAGGCTAGAGAGAAGGCAGCCGATTTAACCGGCTCCTACAAGGAGAAAGAGGTAGACTATCTATTGGAGACACTGCCGCTATAGTGGAAAGATTAAGGCAGATGTCCCCTTTGCATAACGAATAAAATAGAGGGGAAAAGATGTTCAAGTACAGCGAAAAGGTAATGGACCACTTCATGAATCCTCGCAATGTAGGCCAGATTGATAATGCTGATGGTGAGGGCACTGTGGGAAATCCAGTCTGTGGGGATCTGATGACTTTTTACATCAAGGTGGACAGCAGTCGGCTTGCCGATGTAAAGTTCAAGACTTTTGGCTGTGGAGCAGCCATCGCTGTATCCAGTATGGTAAGTGAGATGGCAAAAGGGAAAACCCTGGATGAGGCTATGAAGATTACCAATAAAATGGTAGCGGGTGAGCTAGGAGGTCTTCCCAAGAATAAACTTCACTGTTCCAATCTGGGTGCTGATGCCCTCCACAAAGCCATCGAGGATTATCGAAACAAGAAAGAAAACAAGGGTGAGAAAAAATGAGATACAACCCTCAAGCTAAAAAGTCAGAGAAAAAAGAAGGACTCTGCCGCTGCCCTTACTGTGATGCTAGCCTTTCTAAACCCTTCCCTTTCTGTAAGACCTGCGGCAAAGGGATGCGATTCTGCAAAAGTTGTGGACAAGCTCTTTCCACAGAAGCCCGTGTTTGTCCAGGGTGTGGACAGTCAGTTTGACTTCTTTTCCAAAGAACTCTATACCTTACCTGTTGTCACCACCATGCTCAAAATCGGCGATGTCTATATATGGGGATAACTCATGGCTACCGCCGTTATAGCGGCAGCTCCTCCCGTGATTCTCTATATGTTCATTCAGCGATACGTTGTGAGGGGTCTTATGGCAGGAGCGGTGAAGGGCTGAGGAGGTAATTCTGTGACTCCCAGAGAAAGATTCTTAGAAATAGCTCACTTTGAGCGAACTGGAGATATCTTTCTTCCCTCTAATTACCAGTGGTTCTGGCACCAGACTATCCTCAGGTGGGTGAAAGAGGGAGCTCCACCCCAGATTCTTTCCCGCGATCATCGAAATGAATTTTTTGGATTTGATAGGACCGAAATAATACCCATAGTTTCATCACTGCAGGCTCTGGGGAAAGAAGGCGGCCCTCCCTATGTTCCTCCCCTGGTGCCACTGTTCGAGCCCCGAGTGATAGAGGAAGACGAAAGAATAAGAGTGGTTATTGATGAATCAGGAACCAAATGCCGGGTGTACAAGAATGAGCCCGAGCGTATGCCCCAATGGCTCCAGTTCCCGGTTAAGACAAGAAGAGATTGGCAGGAGTATAAAAAGCGATTGGACCCTCACACGCCAGCTCGATTCCCCGCTTGGTGGGAGGATTGGGTAAGGTGCTGGAGAAATCGTGCCTATCCTTTAGGGCTGAAGGTAGGGAGTTTCTTTGGGCTGCTTCGATCTTTCATTGGGTTGGAAAATCTATCTTTGATGTATTATGATGATCCGGTCTTAATTCATGAAATAGGAGAATGGATGGAATATTTCGAGCTGGAGATAATTAAAAAGGTAGTTGGGGATGTGGAGCTGGATTTTGTCTATTTCTGGGAGGATATGGCCTATAAGACAGGTTCTCTGGTTTCTCCCAGGATTTTTCGGGAGTTTATGATGCCTCATTATAAAAAAATCACCCAGCTTTTAAGAAGCCATGGCACAGATATTATCCTGGTTGATTCCGATGGCAATACCACCCAGCTTATTCCTCTGTGGCTGGAGGGCGGTCTCAGCGGTCACTATCCCCTGGAGGTAGCTGCTGGAATGGATGCAGTGAAGCTGAGAAAGAAATACGGAAACAATCTCATCCTTCTGGGCAATATAGACAAGAGAGCTCTCATCAAGGGAAAAAGAGCTATCAGGGAGGAGGTTACCCGGAAAGTGCCCTATCTTTTATCTCGAGGAGGTTATTTTCCCGGGGTGGACCATTTTGTCCCTCCGGAGGTTTCCTATGAAAATTACCGGTACTATTTGAAACTCTTAAGGGAAATCGCCGGAATAAAACAGAGTTAGATAGATCCTGTCCTCTTCATCTCTCACCGTTTGCCCTTGGAGGAGGTAGAGAGAGGATTAGAAATCCTAGGGCAGGAAGCCAAAGTTATGAAGGTATTACTGAAACTTGGGGAGAGATAAACTAATGAAGGCTCTGGTTAAGTTCAAAAGAGGGTCCGGGAATATTAAAATTCAGGAGGTTCCTGAACCCAAAGCAGGAGCTGAAGAGGTCAAAATTAAAGTTAAGGCTTGCGGAATTTGCGGTACTGAGCGTTCTCGAGATTACCAGAATCCAGCCCGGGGATTGGGTCCTCATTATGGGTCCAGGCCCTATAGGTCTTTTGGCTCTTCAACTGGCTAAGGTGAGTGGGGGAAGAGTTGCTATTTGCGGCATTACTTCTGATGAGGAAAGATTGGCCCTGGCCGGGGACCTGGGAGCAGATCTAACTATCGATGTGGAGAAAGAGGATGTGTCCGCCGTAATTGGAGAATTAACGGAAGGATACGGACCAGGCCCCTCATTTCCGAGGTTCTTCCTCTCTCCAAATGGAAAATGGCTTTCCAGAAGTATGAGAAGCACCAGGGAGTGAAGATAGTCTTGCTTCCTCCTGGAGAGGAGCTAGAGTAGGTTCCCCTCACCTTTCCCCTTTTCTCCTTCAAAAAGAATAGACAATATTCTTTTGGTATTAGCTAAATCCTTGAGGATATAGTCGGGATTGAATCTTTGTAGGTATTCTGCTGGGTAAATTCCAGTGGCGACAACCAGGCTCTTTACTTTTGCCCTCTTAGCGGCATTTATATCATGGGGAGTATCTCCGATTAAATAGACAAAATGGGGATCGAACTTATAATGGTAAAAGTTCTGTGCCCTCTTAATAGCTAATCTTACCAGATTCTCTCTTTTTGTATCCTCACTGCCGAATCCCCCAATCTTAAAATACTCATCCAATCCCATCTTTTTCACCTTTTCTCTGGCGATTTGTTCCAGATTACCGGTAACCAGACCCAATCCAGCATCCTTCCTGCTGAGGGTTTCCAGCAATTTCCTTACACCTTTAAGGGGGGTAAGCTTGGCTTTCTTCAGGGATTTTCTGAACGCCTCTACCATAACCTGCATACATTCTCCCATCTTCAGCCAGATCTCTTCTTCGGCCAGTCCCTTTCTTTTCAAGATCTCCATAATTATGACTTGATCGAGCATTCCCTCGTGATTTATGGAGTCAATACCGGCATCTATATGATAAACCTTCCTAAAGGCTTCTGAAAAAGCCCTGTTGTGCTCTAAAGTATTCTTACTTAAGGTCCCGTCTATATCAAATAATGTTAATCTTCTCATTTTTCGAGAAATCACCCCAGCCGTATGGTAGCAGATAAGCCTTAGAGATCAAGGATGAAGACCTGCCAAGAATTTCTTGACGCTAGGGGCTCTGGTGGTATAATGCTTGAAGAGAAGAGGTGAGAAGTGACAAATTTAAAGCTATTTCTTAACCCCCAGGCCGGTATGTCGGGAGATATGATGGTGGGGGCATTGGTAGACCTGGGGGCCGGGACTAGCAAAATTAAAAGTGCCATGGAGGTAGCGGGCCAGTTTTTAGGAGAAGCCAGGGTCAGGATATACTCCCAGAAAAAAATAGATACTCTGGCCACTAGAGTGGATGTCTTCTTTGAACCTTTTTCCCATCAGCTTCACCGAGAAGAAGTCAACAAAGCTCTCAGGGAGGCTGTTAAAAGGTTAGGCTTGCCAGAAGCTTATGCCCAATTCGCCCAGGAGTCTCTGAGCATCCTGCTAGATGCTGAAGAGGATGCTCATAGAGAAATACCTGGTTTTACTAACTCCTCGCATCTGCATGAGGCCGCCGATATCTTAATGGATATCCTTGGTACTACGGTAGCTCTTGAGGAGTTGGACTTTCTTCCCGGAAAAAACATCTACTGTTTGGAACCGGTGTATGTGGGAGGAGGAAAGGTGAGTTTTTCCCATGGCACCTTTCCTGTACCCGCCCCGGCAACCAGGAGAATCCTGGAGAGGTACAAAATTCCCTACCGAAAAGGTCCTGTTGAGGTAGAGCTTCTTACCCCTACGGGAGCTACCCTTTTGGCTAGAATGGTTGCTGGATTTTTGGCTAGAGAGAAAAAAGAAGGGCTAGTAGTAAGAAAAAGAGCCTATGGAGCGGGGGCGATGGATCTAGATGTCCCTAACCTCTTGGAAGTAATAGTAGCCCAATGAGAGAAGAGATTTACATTCTGGAAACAAATGTGGACGATGTGGATGGGGAGATTCTGGGAACTATCATTGAGGATTTCACCAACGAGGGTGCTTTGGATATCTCCATTCTTCCCTGTATTTCCAAAAAAAACCGGCCCTCCCACCTCATTAGAGTAATCTGTCATGAGAAATATTACCCTAAGCTTGTCAAGAGGTTAATGAAAGAGACGGGATGTCTTGGAGTAAGAGTAATCAGATGTGAAAGATTCATCGCCGAAAGGGATATTAAGACTCTGAAAGTTCGCCTGATGGGAAAGGAGAGGAGTATAAGGGTTAAGGTCTCCCGGATGGAAGGAGAGGAGATAAATGCCAAGGCTGAGTTTGAGGATCTCAGGAGATTGTCTCGAGAACTCGGATTGCCGCTCAGGAAACTGAGAGAGGAAGTAATGAGGCACATAAGAGAGGAGTTAGTCCAGTGACTGCGACTGGCAAAGATTTAATCGGGAGGTCCATGAGAGAAGTTCTGGAGAATTACAAGAAGGGGGAGATCTCTCTTGAGGAAGCTGAGGAGCTCATCCTGGGATATCTATCCATCGGTGAAGAGGCAAAGTTCGATCTGGACAGGACAAAGAGAAGGGGGGTGCCGGAGATTCTTCTGGCGGAGGGGAAGGGTGAGGATGATGTGGTAGAAATAGCTCGAGGTGTTTATCAGAGGATCGGTGCTCTCATCGTATCCCGGGTTACCCCCCGGCTTGCCCAAAAGCTGAAGAAGCTGGGCAAATGTCGTTATGAGGAAAGAGCCAGGATAGTGGTTCTCAAGGAGCGAGACGTCTCTAAGAAGTACGGCAGCATAGGAATAATATCGGCGGGAACCTCTGATATTCCAGTAGCTGAGGAAGCCAGGATAGTAGCAGAGGAGATTGGCTGCGAGGTGGTAAAGTCCTACGATGTAGGAGTGGCAGGGATACACAGACTTTTCCCGACTCTCAAAGAGATGAGAGAAAGGGAGGTGGATATTATTATTGTGGTGGCCGGAATGGAAGGTTCCCTTCCTTCCATCGTTGCCGGTCTGGTGGATATTCCGGTAATTGGAGTTCCTACCTCTCAGGGCTATGGTTATGGGGGAGGGGGAAAAGCAGCCCTGATGTCTATGCTGCAGTCCTGTTCATCAGGTCTGGCGGTGGTTAACATAGATAATGGGGTGGGAGCCGGTATGGCGGCGGCCCTCATATCAAAAGCCTGCTATGTGGCTTCCGAGAGAAAAGACAGACAAAAATAGGGATAAGACCTCGGGAGCATTCCAGCCCATGATGAAGATATCTTAAGAGGCCTTGTATGGTGTATCATCGACCACATTTTCTTGACAGACCCCTGTTCTTTGGTTACAATACGCCCTGAGCTGAGGGAGTTTATTGTCTAAAAGCGGTTTTTGCACTCTTAAGGGAAAGCAGTAAAGAGAGTTCAGAGGAGGGGAAAATGGTGCTGGGAGATGAAATGGAGCTTTTCTCCGGCAGAGCAAGTTCTCGTCTGGGACAAGATATGGCAGAGTATTTGGGGATTCATCTGGGAAACATAGAAATAAAATCCTTTAGTGATATGGAAGTCTATGTCAAGATCAACGAGAATGTGAGAGGAAAAGACATTTTTCTCATTCAGTCAACCTGTCCTCCGGTCAATGAAAACCTCATGGAACTTCTGATAATGATTGATGCTTTTCAAAGAGCCTCGGCACAGAGAATAACTGCTGTTATTCCCTACTATGGCTATGCCCGCCAGGACAGAAAGGACGAGCCCCGTGTTCCCATCACTGCTAAACTAGTGGCTAACCTCATAACCGTAGCGGGAGCGGATCGGGTTCTCACCATAGATCTTCACGCAGCTCAAATTCAGGGTTTTTTCGACATCAAAGTAGATCATCTATTCGCTGCTCCCATTTTTATTGATTATTTTAAGGAGAAGCACTTTGAGGATCTGGTGGTTCTTTCTCCGGATGTAGGAGGAGTAAGAAGAGCTCGTGCCTATGCCAGGAGATTAAATGCATCACTCGCTATTGTAGATAAAAGAAGGCCCATGGCTAACGAGGCCCATGTGCTTCATATAGTGGGGGAAGTAAGAGGAAAACACATTCTTATTGTTGATGATATGATCGATACAGGGGGAACTATGTTGGCGGCTATGGGGGTTCTTGAAGAAAGGGGAGCTGGAGAAATCTATGCGAGCTGCACCCATCCCGTTCTCTCTAGAGGCGCTTGCGAGAAAATAGAAAAATCTTCCCTTAAAGAGCTGGTGCTAACCGATAGCATTCCCCTGGAGGAGAATAAAAAAGTGAGCAAGATCAGAGTCCTCTCGGTTGCTTCCCTTCTAGGAGAGGCCATCAGGCGTATTCACGAGAATAGATCGGTAAGCTCTTTATTTATCTAAGGAAGGAGATTTTAGATGAAGAGATTAACTTTTAAGGCTAAATTGCGAGAGGAAACCGGCAAAGGATATGCACGAAAACTAAGGAGAGAGGGTATGATTCCGGCTATCCTCTACGGTCCTCACCTTAAAGAAAGTATACCTCTGGAAGTAGAGAAAAAGGAACTTAGAGACATTATGTCTCATCAGAGGCCTCATGAGCAGATTCTGACTCTGGACATTGTTAATCAGAAGGTGAATAAGAAGCGGGAAGTCATCGTAAAAAGTGCCCAGAAGAACTGGCTGAGGGGCGGTCTTCAACACATTGATTTTCTGGAAGTTACCCGGGGAGAGAAGTTGACCACTACTGTTTCCTTATCTTTCGTTGGAAAAACCCGGGGGGAGGAGGTAGGAGGTCTTGTAGAACATCTAGTTCGTGAGGTGGAGGTAGAATGCCTTCCCGGGGATATTCCTCCGGTGATAGAAGTGGAGGTTACCCCTCTGGGTATCGGTGAGTCTGTCAAAGTGAAAGATCTCAGGGTTCCCCCCCAGGTAAAGGTCATTACTCATCCGGAAGAGATTGTGGTTTCCGTCATCTCCCCTGCCCCTGAAGAAGTGGTAGTAACAGAAGAGGAAAAGGTTCCCCCTAAAGAAGTTGAAGTGGTGGGTGAGAAGAAAGAAGAGGAGGAAGGAGAAACTGAGAAAAAGGAGTGATGAGGCTAATATTTGGATTGGGAAACCCGGGAATTCAGTACAGGAATACTCGCCATAACCTGGGATTCATGGTGATAGACAGACTCTCAGAACTCCACAAGATCGAGCTCAATGCCTTTTCCTATCACGCCTGGCTAGGTGAAGGATTTCTGGCTCAGAAAAAGATCCTCCTGGCTAAACCGCTTACTTTTGTCAATGAGGCGGGAAAATCACTTGCTGAAATAAAACGAGGTTATCGCCTCAGCACCCAGGATATACTAATAATAAATGATGATGCGGATTTAGAACTGGGTAGACTCCGAATTAGTAAGAAAGGAGGGGATGGGGGACATAAGGGCTTGAGGTCTATCATTGAATCTCTGGGAACCCAGGAAGTTCCGAGGCTCCGGGTGGGCATTGGTCGACCAGGAGAGGAAGAAGATCTTACCCAATTTGTTCTGGGAGAGTTCACCTCTCAGGAGAAGAAGGTAATCAAAGATACTGTGGACAGAGCAGCTCAGGCTGTAGGAGTTTTGCTTAAACAGAGCATCGAAGAAGTAATGAGACAGTATAACTAGGGAAGGAAGAAAAAATGGGAGAGATTCTAGTTCCGGCTGGAGCAGCCATTATTGGACTCTTGGGAGTAGTTTTTTTGATCGTAGGAATCTTGAGGGCTAATCCAGGGAATGAAAAAATGCGGGAGCTCTCAAGGACCATCCAGGAGGGGGCAAAGACCTTCCTCTACCGGGAGTACAGAACTGTAGCTATTCTGGTTACTGTGGTAGCCATCTTCTTGTGTCTGGGGCCTCTATTGGGCAGGAATGTTCAGGTTAACTGGCAGACAGCCATTGCCTTTGTCATAGGAGTTTTATGTTCAGCCCTGGCTGGCTGGATTGGAATGAGTATAGCCACCCGAAGCAATGCTCGAACCACTCAGGCAGCCACGCGAGGTCTTCGACCTGCTTTGGATATCTCTTTTTCTGCCGGGGCAGTTACCGGTCTTTCCGTTGTCTGTGTTGCCTTTTTGGGACTGGTGGTTGTCTATCTTGTATCTCGAGTAATTAACCCTGTTATGGTTGAGGGAAGGATCATGGGAAATCCCCTGATGGTTAATGGATACGCTATGGGTGCCTCTCTGATGGCCCTATTTGCCCGTGCCGGAGGGGGAATCTACACCAAGGGAGCTGATATGGGAGCAGATCTGGCGGGGAAAGTAGAGGCAGGGATTCCTGAGGACGATCCCCGCAATGCTGCTGTCATTGCTGATAATGTGGGAGATAATGTGGGAGATGTGGCGGGATTGGGAGCAGATCTCCTGGAATCTTATGTAGAGTCTATCATCGCCACTTTAGCCATAGCATCTTCTCTGGCCATTGTTTCCTTAAGTTATCTACCTTTTTACCTTGCCGCCTGGGGGATTATTTCGTCTCTCCTGGGAGTGGTATATGTTAAACTTATTAGGGTAGAAGACCCCCAGAGTGCTTTAAATGGAGGAACTTATCTGGGAGCCGCTTTCATGATAGCAGGATCTTTCTTCATTGTGAGATACTTTGGGGTGAGTTACCAGGGCTACTCTATCTTTGGTCCTTTTTGGGCTATCATTGGCGGTGTTATCTCTGGTCTTGCTCTTGGTAAGGTGAGCGAATATTATACTTCCAGTAAATATCAGCCGGTGAAGGGTCTCGCTCTTTCCGCTCAGAGTGGTCCTGCGGTGATTGTAGTTAATGGACTGGCTGTGGGTATGCTCTCTACTCTTATCCCGGTGGTAATTGTGGCGGGAGCAACCCTGGTGGGCTACTTTGTGGCAGGAATGTACGGGATAGCCACCGCCGCTCTGGGCATGCTCTCCATCCTGGGTATTACCCTTGCTGTTGATTCCTATGGCCCGGTGGTCGACAATGCGGGAGGAATTGCGGAGATGACCCATCTTCCTCCTGAGGTACGTAAGATTACTGATAGGCTAGATGCTGTAGGGAACACCACCGCTGCTATTGGTAAAGGGTTTGCCATAGGATCGGCCGCTTTTGCTGCCTTAGGACTTATTACCGCTTATATAGCCACCATAAGCCTTCTTTCGCCTAATCCGCTGATCCTTTCTCTTACCGATCCTACTGTTTTAGCTGGGCTTCTCATCGGGGGAATGGTGCCCTATCTATACGGTGCTCTTCTGGCTAAAGGAGTTAGCAAATTGGCCTTTGAGGTGGTGGGGGAGGTGAGAAGACAGTTTAAAGAGATACCTGGACTCATGGAAGGAAAGGGAAAAGCAGATTCAAGCCGGTGTGTAGATATGGCTACCCGTGGGGCCCTAAAGACTATGATGCTGCCGGGGATTCTGGCCATTGTCTTTCCCATTGGAGTTGGTTTCGTCCTTGGCCCCATAGCCCTGGGAGGATTTTTGGTAGGATCGTTGGTGGTAGGGCTTCCCTTGGGGATCCAGACCGCCAACAGCGGCGCCGCTATGGATAATGCAAAAAAATACATCGAGGAGGGAAATTTCGGAGGCAAGGGATCCGATGCTCACAAGGCAGCAGTGATAGGGGATACAGTAGGGGACCCCTTGAAAGACACAGTAGGGCCCTCTATTAACATTCTTATTAAGCTCATGTCGGTAATATCGTTGGTATTGGCTCCCATATTTGTACTTTTTCATTAAGGGGGGTAAAATGGGCGAGATGATAAGGAGTCCCGCGGTGGCAGGTGCTTTTTATGAGGGGACGAGAGAGGCTCTAAAGAGACAGATTGAGGAGTGCTATACTCATCAGCTTGGACCCGGCAAGGTCCCGGTAAAATCTTCCAGGGCCAAGGAAAAGATTCTAGGAATGGTTTCTCCTCACGCTGGGTACCTTTATTCGGGTCCGGTGGCTGCCTGGGGATTCTGCCAGCTCATCGAGGAAGAGCTTCCTGAATCTGTGGTTCTCCTGGGTCCAAATCATTACGGATTGGGGAGGGAGGTTGCAGTGATGCCTACTGGAAGATGGAGGACTCCCTTGGGAGAAATTGAAGTAGATGAGGATTTAGCCAAAGAAATAGCAGATTCCTCTTCCCTTATCCAGTTGGACGATACAGCCCACCGAAAAGAGCATTCTTTGGAAGTTCAACTTCCCTTCCTTCAGTATGGGTATGGAGAGGCTTTTAAGATAGTCCCCATCTGCATGATGTCGCAAGATCTTGAAACCGCTCAGGAAATCGGGAAGATCCTGGGAGAAACTCTTGAAGGACGGAATGTCTTGATAATTGCCAGCACTGATCTCACCCACTACGAACCAGCCGCCAGAGCTAGAAGTAAGGACGCAAAGGTGATAGAGGCTATCCGGTCTATGAATCCTGGCAGGGTACATGAGGTTGTTTCTGAGTTTAGTGTCTCCATGTGCGGCCCAGGACCGGTAATGGCCATGTTAACTGCTGTCTCTCTTCTGGGAGCTCAAAAGGCGCGGCTTCTCAAGTATGCCAGTTCCGGTGATATTACCGGAGATTATGCAGCGGTAGTGGGATACGCCTCCTTAGTCATCGAAAAATAATCTCTTTGAGCCTGGCTCTGAGAGCATCATATCTTTCCCAGGCACTCAAGAATATCAATAACTTGGGCCCAGGCCAGTCCCATTCTATAGTCCAGCAAGAAGACATTTTTTTGCTGTTTGGCTGCCCTCATAACCCGTGCATCTTCTTCAGCCCCGTTTCTTACCACGAAATAGACTCCCACCTCGGACGAGATCTCTATATCTTCTATGGATTCCCCTATTCCCACCAGCTCTTCTGTTCTTAGTCCCCGAATCTCTTTATCCTTTTTTACAGCTGATCTCTTACCGGCCGAGGCAGGGAGAAGATGGTAGCAGTGAGGGTGGGGGAAATCTGGCACCGGAGAAATCGACCCATTGTCTGCCAAACGCAAAGCCGCAAGACCGTGCTCTGTCAAAATCTGATTAGCTCTTTTTACCTCAACATTGCCTATGAGTAGAGCGCTATTGTGACAAGTCTCTGAAAAGGGGGTGTGGTACCTGATCTTGCCAGGAAATTCCTCAAAGATCAAATCCAGGGCTCCCCTCTCTTTTATCCAGTCAAGAGGCTGCTGTCCCTTCTTCAAATCTATATCTTTAATGTTATGGATAACTTTACTTCCCAGATCATAGATGATCTCTGAGCCAAGTTCCGCTGCATAGTTTCGAAACCCCAGAATTCGCGCAATGGTCTTAAGGCGCTCCCCCGTTCTTCCGGAAACCATAAATACGTCTATTCCAGCTTCAAGGGCCTTGAGTACTGCCCGGGCTATTTTCAAGGTTAGAGTGCCATCAGGATCAGTAAAGAGGGAGCCACTGGGCCCTACCAAGGTGCCGTCTATGTCAGTATATATGACTTTAATCCTGGTGAGTCTTCGCTCTATTTCCTCTAGATTCTGAGCTCTCATTTTCAACCTCTTCAATGTTTGATATGATCATATGCTTCATCATACTATGGCAAAGAAGCTTTTGGGTCAAATGCTAGCCCATCCACCTTTGAGAAGTTGACTCCGGGCCAGAATGAGTTACAATAACTTTTATTGGTGAGGGCTATGAGCAAGGATAGCATTATTATTAAAGGGGCCAGAGAGCATAACCTCAAGGGAATCGATGTAGAGATTCCCCGTAATAAACTGGTGGTGATTACTGGTCTGAGTGGTTCGGGTAAATCCTCTCTGGCTTTTGATACTCTCTATGCTGAAGGACAGCGAAGATATGTGGAGTCTTTATCCAGCTATGCCCGCCAGTTTCTGGAGCAAATGTCCAAACCCCAGGTAGACTATATTGAAGGTCTTTCTCCCGCCATTTCCATCGAACAGCGGAAAGCCTCCGCCAATCCCAGATCCACGGTGGCTACTCTCACAGAGATTTACGACTATCTTCGTTTGTTTTTCGCCCATATTGGTGAGCCTCACTGTTATAAGTGTGGAAGAAGGATCCGTTCCCAGACTATCGAAGATATTACTCATCAAATCATGCAGTTTCCCAAAGGTGTCTCAATTCAAATTCTATCCCCTGTGGTACGGGGAAGAAAGGGTGAATATCGGGACTTGCTTGAGGAGATAGGAAGAGAGGGGTATGTAAGGCTGAGAGTGGATGGCGAGATTCGCGAACTCAGCGAGGACATCTTTCTTGACAAGAACAAAAAGCACGACCTAGAGATAGTGGTGGATAGACTCAAGGTAAAAGAAGGTATAGAGACCAGGTTGGCTGATTCCTTGGAAACGGCTACTAATCGATCGGAAGGACTGGTTCTGGTTATTCAGAAAACCGAAGGTAAGGAGAAGGAATTCATCTTCAGCCGGCATCTGGCCTGTCCTAAGTGCGGGGTGAGCTATGAGGAGATCTCTCCTCGCATGTTTTCTTTTAACAGTCCCTACGGTGCCTGCCCTGTCTGCAATGGGATAGGAACCAAACAGACTATTGATCCGGATCTGGTAGTCCCCAATAAAGATAAATCTCTAAGGCAGGGAGCTATCGTTCCCTGGGAGGAAGGGGTAGGGTTTTACCGATGGGCCAGAACTGCCTCTCGCTATTATTTCAGGCAGATTGCTGCAGTGGCCAAACATTACCACTTCTCTTTAGATGAACCTTTCCAGAAACTGGATCCCCGAATGCAGAACATTCTTCTTTATGGCTCTAATTCTGAAGAAGTTGAGTTCGTGGAGCGCCGGGGAGGAGATTTTTACAATTACCGGGCACCTTTTGAGGGAATCATCCCCAATCTGGAGAGGCGGTTCAGGGAAAGCGATTCCGAATATGTCAAGGAAGAAATTCTGAAGTACATCAGGGAGACTCCCTGTCCAGACTGCCAGGGGGCACGCCTCCGTAAAGAAAGCCTGGCCATAACCATCAGAGGCAGATCCATCTATGATGTGGTTACTTTAAGCGTAAAAGAATCGGAGAGATTTTTCTCTCATCTTAAACTCTCCTCACGCGAGGAGCTCATTGCTGGTGAGATAGTCAAGGAAATAAAGAAAAGATTGGGATTCATGGTTAGTGTAGGGTTGGATTATCTTACCCTGGATCGCAGGGTTGGTACCCTGTCCGGAGGAGAGGCCGAGCGCATAAGGTTAGCTACCCAGATAGGCTCTGGTCTGGTTGGGGTCATCTATATCCTGGATGAGCCTACCATTGGTCTGCATCAGAGAGATAATCAGAGGTTGTTGGATACTCTAAAGGATATGAGGGATCTGGGTAATACTGTCATCGTGGTAGAGCATGACCGATCCACCATTGAAGCGGCTGATTACATACTGGATCTCGGCCCAGGAGCAGGAGAGCATGGAGGGGAGGTTGTGGTCAGTGGCTCCTTGAAGGATGTCATGGATTGTCCGGCCAGCCTAACCGGCAAATATCTTAAGGGAGAGCTCAAGATTCCTGTGCCTCAATCTAGACGAATCCCTATGGATAACCGATATCTTGCCGTTATAGGAGCCCAGGAGCACAACCTCAAAAACATCAATGTCAAGATTCCTCTGGGGACCTTTATCTGCGTTACGGGTGTTTCTGGATCAGGTAAAAGTACCCTGGTTGAGGAAATTATCTACCGTGCTCTGGCTGAGCATTTCTACAGGAGCAGGGTAAGGCCGGGAAAATTTGATCACCTGGAGGGGATAGAGTATATTGATAAAGTCATCGTCATTGATCAATCTCCTATCGGCCGAACTCCTCGTTCAAATCCAGCCACCTACACCGGAGTCTTTACTCCCGTAAGGCAGCTTTTTTCCCAGCTAGAAGAGGCCAGGATGAGAGGATATAGCCAGGGAAGGTTCAGCTTTAATGTGCGTCTGGGAAGGTGTCAGCAGTGCCGGGGAGAGGGAATGATCAAGATCGAAATGCAGTTTCTTCCCGATGTTTTTGTTCCCTGCGATGTATGCAAGGGAAAGCGATACAGCAAGGAAACTCTCCAGATAAAGTATAAAGGGAAAAACATCGCTGAGATCCTGGAAATGACAGTGGAGGAGGCTCTGGATTTTTTCCGCAGGATCCCCCAGATCAAGAGAAAACTGAAAACCCTCTATGATGTAGGCCTGGGGTACATCCACCTGGGCCAGCCTGCTCCGAATCTGTCCGGAGGAGAAGCCCAGAGGATCAAGCTCTCCAAGGAGCTTTCCAAGATAGGCACAGGAAAAACTCTCTACATCCTGGATGAACCCACCACCGGTCTTCATTTTGCCGATATCGAGAAACTTTTGATAGTTCTTAACCGGTTGGTGAGCAAGGGAAACACGGTGCTGGTCATTGAACATAATCCCGATGTGATCAAAGTAGCCGATTATATTATTGATTTAGGCCCGGAGGGAGGAGATGAAGGGGGAGAAGTGGTAGCCGCGGGTCCTCCAGAGGAAGTGGCCCGGAATCCTCGCTCCCATACAGGAAAGATTCTAAAGAAAGTATTATCTAGCTAAGAGATGTGCGCGTCAGAGGAGCTAAGAGGATGAACAAGAACGTGAACAAAGGGGTGAACAAGGAACTCCTCAAAGAATTGGTGGAGAAATACAAAAATGAGTCGGGCTCCTTGATCCCTATCCTGCAGGAGATTCAGGAGAGCTTTGGTTATCTGCCTGAAGAGGCTCTAATTTTTGTGAGTGACGAAATGGACATACCTCTTGGTAGAATCTGGGGCGTGGTTACCTTTTACGGCCAGTTCTACCTCAGCCCCAGGGGCAGGAACATCATCAGGCTTTGCCGGGGAACGGCCTGTCATGTACGAGGAGCGAAATTTGTGCTAAGAAGTGTGGAGCAGGCTCTAGGGATTAAAGAAGGCGAAACGAGCGATGACTTCAAGTTTTCCTTAGAGACTGTCGCTTGTCTAGGTGCATGTGCTATGGGACCAGTTATGGTGGTTAACCTCACTTATTTTGGCAAGATGTCTCCGAGGAGGGTTGAGACCATCTTGGGGCAGTGTGATTAGTTGGAGGGAGAAGTTCCGTGGGGAAAATAAGAACGCCGGATGAATTAGAGTCCTTTCGCCAGTCGATACTTGAGAAGATAGATCCCAACAAAACGTGTGTCACAGTATGTGGAGGCACAGGTTGCAGTGCCTGGGGCAGCGCAGAGGTTAGGGAGGCTTTTACTCAGGAGATAAAGAGGAGAGGCTTAGAGGAGAAAGTGGATATTAAGATGACTGGTTGCCACGGTTTCTGCGAGAGGGGACCGGTGACTGTCATTCTCCCCAAGGAAATTTTCTATCAGCAGATAACCAAAGAGGATGTGCCAGAAATTGTTTCTAAGACCCTAATTAAGGGAGAAATTATCGAGCGTCTACTTTACATAGATCCTGCAACGGGAAAGAAGATTGTTTTTGAGCCTGAGGTGCCATTTTATAAGAAACAGATGCGGATTGTCTTCCGCCACAACGGTAGGATAGA
>Ga0209979_1001091_pt1 | contig 31480 bp, 26 predicted proteins | sample AnhtaG_FD_183114 | JGI IMG/M metagenome (GOLD analysis project Ga0209979, IMG submission 183114) | Deep subsurface microbial communities from Anholt, Denmark to uncover new lineages of life (NeLLi) - Anholt_01485 metaG (SPAdes) (version 2) | ecosystem: Environmental > Aquatic > Marine > Oceanic... | reverse complement strand
CCCTGGGAGGCGGTAAAGGTGGTTGTCAGAGCTCCGGTCGTCAGAGCGCCGTGAACCGCTCCGGCTGCCCCTGCTTCGGACTGCATTTCAATTACCGTGGGAACAAGGCCCCAGATATTTGTTTCACTTCTGGCAGACTTTTCGTCAGCCAGTTCCCCCATGTTTGATGAGGGCGTAATCGGATAGATAGCGATAACTTCATTGGTGGCATGAGCTACATACGCTGCCGCTGTATTGCCATCTATTGTGACCATGCGGCGCTTCCTCTCCCCGGTTTTATCTGTGCTTTTGCTTATTGTTTTTACAGCTTCTTGCGCCATCTTGAAACTCCTAAGTTGAAAGAAAAAAGACCCTTTTCACAGGGTATCGGCAATTAGCTCGACTTAGACAGGGTAATACCTTTCTGACCCTGATACTTGCCTTTTTTGTCTTTATACGAATTAATACACTCTTCTTCAGCTTGTAGAAATACTACCTGGGCAATTCCTTCATTGGCGTATACCCGTACCGGCAGGGGGGCGGTATTGGAAAGTGAAATGGTGACGAAGCCTTCCCATTCCGGCTCAAAGGGGGTGACGTTTACAATGATTCCACAGCGGGCATAAGTAGATTTCCCCAGGCAGATCGTGAGCACGTCGCGCGGTATTTTGAAATACTCTTTTGACCGGGCCAGAACAAACGAGTTGGGAGGAATCAGGATGGAGTCTGCCCGGGTATCAATAAAATGCGCTGCCGAGGAGCTTTTGGGATCGATCTCATCAAGACCTCGGGGACTTAGGGTCTTGAACTCGTCGGAAAGACTGATGTCATACCCGTAAGAAGAGACACCGAAACTAATCCCCGTCTTCACCTGTCTCTCCGAGAAGGGCCTGATCATATCGTGGTGACGGGCCATTTCAATTATCCATCGGTCAGACTTCACCGGCATACGTCTTTTGCATCCTCCTGGCAAAACGTTATCAATTTTACAAGATAATGCTTTGGCGGGCTGCTGTAAACCGGAATCTGCGTGAAATGGGGGGCGGGCAGCAACTCAGGCTCTAACCTTTCTTGCTCTCTGCCATTTGCCAAGATCAGCCAGCGTGTACTTTTCAAAAGTAGAGACCAGCCTGTCCTCGGCGATTATCAAAAACTCTCTCAGGGCGCAGAAAGTATCTTTGCCGCAGATTCCGATGTCCGTTATGCATTTCATCAGGTGGTACGGTCCCTGAATTGCTTCCAGGACCTCCTTAATCGAGACTTTGGCGGGATCTTTGCCTAAAGAAAACCCCCCGCGAACGCCTCGATGTGAGCGCACAATACCCGTTCTTGACAGAGACTGGAAAATCTTGGCCAGAAACTTCTCGGGAATATCCTGAGCCTCGGCAATCTTCGCCAGCGGTGTTATGATGTATCTGTCCTTCTCGGCCAGGTACAGAATCCCCAGTATCCCGTATTCTTCAGCTTTCGTAAATTGCATACAGCCCTTCCTTCCGTACAACGAACCCTGTCACTTTTGCGTTCTCCGCAACTGATTCGAAGACTTTTGCCTTTATATACACAAAATAGACTGTTTAGTCAAACGAAAAGGGCCTTATTCTGTTTTTTGATCGATTGCAACATGTTGACTTCCGCCACAGAGAGCTAGTGTATCGCCCCAGGAATAACTTGTAGAATGACTTGCGTATTCTGTGGCGGGGTGATCTTCAGATCGCCCCGCGTGACAATGGCTTTCCCGTCGGGTCTGAAGACCCGCCGGGCACAGGACCATGCGCATATATTTCTGGGACACAACACCAGAGCAGCTCATTGACATTGGCGCGGCAGCCAGTTACCTTGAGAGGCGACTGAACTGACTGATTGAGGCCCCGAAGGCGGATCATGGCAGAGAAAGAGAAGGAATCACAAAGGGGACTTTTGGTGGTATATACCGGTGACGGCAAAGGGAAAACTACGGCTGCGCTGGGGATGTGCGTCAGGGCGGTCGGCCACAACTGGAATATCTGCCTGATCCAGTTTATCAAAGGGAGCTGGAAATACGGCGAGTTGGAAGGCCTCAAACAGCTTGTTCCCAACGTTGAACTCCATGTTGTAGGCGAGGGATGTGTCGGTATCCTCGGCGACACCAAAAGCTTTGAAGAGCACCGCAAGGCTGCCAAAGAGGGGATTGTGCTGGCTATCGAGAAAGTCGAGTCTGGCCGGTATCAACTGATTATACTTGATGAACTTAACGTGGCGATGAAGCTCGATCTGGTGACCGAAACGGAAGCCAGATCAATTCTTGATGTGCGCAACAAGGCTCAGCATCTGGTTATTACCGGTCGTGACGCCCCTGATTGGCTGAAGGAGATGGCCGACCTGGTGACGGAAATGCAGGAGATCAAACATCCCTACCGCAAAGGGATTCTGGCCCGGAAAGGGATAGACTGGTGATTAGGCAAGCCAGTCCTGATAAGAAGCCGTTAGAGTTGTTGCAGAGTTGGAGTTGGAGACTCATGGTATTAGTATGATCGGCAGAACCCACCTTTGGCGGGGTTTTGCCCTACGACTGTTAACAAATTAATTGACCTACACTTGTCTGAGGACTTGAAAATTCATAGAATATTCGATATAATCTGTTGGCTGGGGGTGTAAGTGCCTATACCGCCATGGGTGTTGCGCGGTTTGGAGGATACCTGAAGGAAGATAGCAACCAAAGCCGGATGAGCGAAACGGTTTGATTCAGAAGATAAACAGAAGCATCCAGAGCGACAGATATGGCAGATGAAAAGCAATACGATATAGTCATTGTTGGTGGTGGGCCGGGCGGTCTCACCGCCGGCCTGTACGGAGCTAGAGCCATAAGGAAAACGGTGGCTCTCGAAAAGTACATTCCCGGCGGGCAGATAGCCAACACCGAGGAAGTTGAAGATTACCCCGGTTTTGAGAGCATCTCCGGTGCTGAACTGGCTATGAAAATGGCCGAGCAGGCCAAAAAATTCGGCCTCGAAATCGAATCGGAAGAGGTGGTCGAGGTCTATGTCGACGGGGATGACCGGGTTGTCCGTTGCGCCTCTGGCGCCGTTTATAGAGCAAAAGCAGTCATTCTTTCCACGGGCGGATCGCCGGTGAAGCTCAACGTCCCCGGCGAGAAGGAATACGCCGGCAAGGGTGTTTCCTACTGCGCTATCTGCGACGGGGCCTTTTTCCGTGACCAGGTTATTGCTGTTGTTGGGGGGGGCGACGCGGCGGTGGAAGAGGCAAGCTTTTTGACCAAGTTTGGTTCTAAAGTGTACATTATCCACCGGCGAGACAAGCTCCGGGCACAGAAAATTATCCAGCAGCGGGCTTTCGACAATCCCAAGATCGAGATGATCTGGGACAGCGTGGTGGAGTCAGTCAACGGCGACAGCAAGCAGGTGACCAGTCTGTCGCTGAAAAACGTCAAAAACGGTGCAAAATCGACCCTTGAAGTCGGCGCGGTGTTCGTCTTCATTGGCTTTCGCCCCAACTCCAACATTACCCGGGAGGCCCTGCGCAAAGATCAGGCAGGATACATTCTTACCAACGAAAGGATGGAAACTTCCATCAAGGGAATCTATGCCTGCGGCGACGTCCGCGCCCAATTGGTCCGGCAGATTACCAATGCCGTCGGTGATGGCACTACCGCGGCCGTAGCAGCGGAGAAATATATCGAGGAATTGGAGGACAAACACAAGCTGAGAGTCTAAATGGTTCCGGGTTGGCAGAGGTTGCAGGACTCCGGGACGTGAATGCAATGAGTTGCGTATTTCTTTTGAAAGGGAACAAACGGTCAGTTTCCATTGTTTACTTCTTGAATGAGAATCCGGCTGACTCTTTGTTTGCTAAGTCTTTACCGGGTGCAGTTTCCTTGACCGGTCCTTCTCGATTGTCGGCACATCGCTTGCTTGGCATTTGAGAAGGTCTTATCTGTTCGAAATAATCCGGGAGTGGCGTTGTGCTGGACATCCAGCCGCCCGACGCCAGAGACGGGTATCCCCCCTCCGCCACTCTCGGTCTTCTTTTTAGTCTGCTTTCTTCCTCAGTTGATTCAGGAGTGCTCGCCAACTGTCGATACAATTTCTGATATAGATGAAATCGAGAGTACGACATCACCTGGCGGGCCTGCCCAGCCCCGGCTTTTTTGCCCGGCTGAGCAATATCATCATTATTCAGGTGCTCTTTGTTTTCGCGGCGGTGGCGCTGCTCATCTTTTTCCCCGGGCAGCAAAGTCCGATCGATACCGACCCTACTCTACAAGAATCCAAACTTCAGGTCATCGCTGAGAAAACCGGCTCTGTCTTGGGCGGACAGGCCTCACCAACGGAAAACCTCCTTCATAATGAAATAGTTCAGTCGTCCTTGTTTCCCCTCTTCCTTGAGGAGGAAGCCATAACCCAGGCGGAAATCTTCGTGCCGGTGGGCGATCAGGGCTTTGTGCCCATCTTCACCTTCCAGAGGCCGGGGCAGTCTCGCGGCGAGGAGTTTTCGGATCACAGATTATCCAATGTTGCTGATGCCGCAATCATCCACCTGGGGCTAAAGGAACCTCAAGCGCTTCCGATCTCTTCGATTTGCGGCGCCAAGCATCTAATCCACTACTATCCGTTCCAGCTAAACACCGACCGTCCGGCGGTCCTTGTAGCCGTCACGGAGCACAATCTGGTCATCTCCGACCGTTCGAGGCTCAAGTATGCGCTGTTTGTATTGTTTTTGTGTTCTGCTTTAGTGTCGTTATTGACCGTTTATCTCATTTCCAACAGGTTCAAGGGGCCATTGGATCGGCTGATTCACGGCTTCGAAAAAACGGCCGAGGGTGAGCTGTTTCACCTCTTTGAGGCACACGGCGATGTGGAGCTGAAAAAGCTGGCCGCAGCTTTCAACAGGATGTCGGAGGCTCTCTGGCAGAATCATAAGAAGTTGAAACAATCCAACTACCACCTGGCAAAGGCCAACCGGGCCTCTTTGGAGTCCCAACTGTTTCTGGCAACTCTAATCGATAGTTCACCCAGTTGTGTGGTGACGGCGGACTCTCAGGGAAGAATAATGATCTTCAACCGCAAGGCGTCAGATGTCTTTGGCTACGATAAAGAGGAGGTTATAGGCAAAAACGTGGACAAACTGTTCACGAACGCGGTCAGGGAGAGACAGCTCTATCAGCCACCCGACACCAGCCAGTCGGGAGTGGAGGTGTTGTGCCGACGCCGTGACGGATCGACCTTCCCGGCCTACCTGATTGCTTCACCGATCATGACCAGAGAGGGAAGCATCACCGCCTACCTTTACATCATTCGAGATATTTCTGAAAGCAAGAACTTTCAGCAGATGATGGTCAGAGTCGATCGCTTCTACACGCGCGGGGAAATGGCCGGCGAAGTTGCCCATGAAATCAACAACTATCTGGCGGTTTTGTCGGGCAATATCGAGCTGCTGCCGCTGATGTGGGGGAAAGGGGACCAGGACAAATTCCACCACCGGCTTGAGGTCATGAAGCAGACAGTGGACAAAATTGCCCGCTTTTCCGACGGCTTAATGGATACTGATCCGGACAAGTCGGCCTTTGAACCGGCCGACATTAACCAGCTTGTTGAAAACACAGTCGCTTTTCTGAAGCCCCAGAATAAATTTGACAACGTTGAGATAACCACCACCCTCTCCCCCCATCTCTCCCTGGTTGAAATTGATGTCGGTCAGATTCAGCAGTTGCTGGTGAATCTGCTGTCAAATGCGGCCGAGGTATTAGAAGATCGACCGGGTCAGAAAAAGATATGGATAACAACCTCGGTTGCCGGCGAGGGGCCGGAAAGATCGGCACAAATCGAAATAAGAGACAACGGGCCCGGCGTTGCTGAAGATAAAAAAGAGCAGCTATTCACCAAGCGTTTCACCACCAAGCGCAAAGGGCACGGCATCGGGCTTATTACCTGCCGCAAGATTATCGAGGCTCACAACGGCAGGATCACGTACCGCAAGGAAGAAGGGGCAACCTTCTCTTTTGACATCCCGATCAAAAGACAAGAGGCCACCGACAGTTCCACCGCTGAGGCCGTCGCACAGCAATCATCCCAACCGGCCTAACTTTCAGTTGTCGTCCCGGGCGCTTTGACATAACTTGGCGTCATGCAACGACTCACCGGGAGCTCTTGGGCGCCTTTGGATCAGCGCTTCACTGCGGCGATAGTCATTGTCCTGGCGCTGGCAGTTTTTATCATCACCTGGGTCGGTATCAGGCAGAGCCGCTCAGACAGTTTTGAGCTTCTGGTCCTCCAGGGTGGGTCGTTCACCGAGGTCCTCGCCCAGGCGGCTGAAAATGCCATCGTCTCCGAGACGTTTTACGATTACCTTGTGCACCAGAGATTCGCCGAGATCGTTGTTGATCTCACCGAACCTGACCTTCAATCTCTGACCGATCAGCAGCTTGCACAAATCGCCCAGGCACACAATCTGTACGGTGTCTTCATTTTCAGCGCCGATTCCAGTCTGGCGGCGGGAAGTATCGTAGGTGGCCCAAAAGTCGCTCTTCCTGATTTCGTCTACGAGGAAGTTCGTCAACTCATTGCCGACCCGGAAGAGAACTACATCCTTCTACTGGAAGAGGGTGACCGCCCCGGGGAGGCGATTCACTACTATCTTGAAATCACAAACACCCTTGATCGGGTTGTGCTGATCATGGCCGATGCCCTCTACTACCTCGATGCGCTGGAACAAACTCAGATCGGCTATCTTGCCCAGAAGATGGCCAGGGAACAGGGAGTGGTGTATATCATGTACCAGTCAACGGAGGGTATTGTCTTTTCCTCCCGCACAACCGGTCAGCTTTTGGCAATCGAGTCCGATCCGTTTCTGACGGAGGCACTCGAAGCCGACAGTATTATGCATCGCCTGTATGAATTTCAGGACAACAATGTCTTAGAGCTTGTTCGTCCCTTTTCCACAACAAAATATCCGTTTGGCTTGCTGCGGGTGGGGTTGTCGCTGGAAGGGTTCTACGCGGTTTCAAAAGGTTTTGACCGTCAGATGATTGCTATTGCCGGGGCACTCTTTGTGCTGGCGGTGGTGGCGCTTTTGTATCTCAACAGCAGACAGAAAAGAAAAGAGATCGCCCGGCAGTACACTCGGATCAAGTCCGTCACAGACAAGATCTTTGACGAAATGCGCACCGGCGTGGCGGCTGTCGACAGCGCCGGGACGATTACCCTTGCCAACGACGCTTTTGCAGGAATCTTTGGCGTCGAAAGCTGTGTGGGACGCAGATGGGATGAGGCCATCGGCATGGCGGATCTTGCCTTTCAGCAGATGGCTGCAGCAAGGGAGGCCTCTACTGAAACCGAGCTTACGCTTGATATCAGAGGTGCTGCTAAAACCCTGCTGGTGGCGACATCGAGGCTCCACGACGAAGTGGACAAGGTGGGTGGAATCATCGTCGTCGTCTACGACATCACGCGCCTGAAGGAGTTCGAGCGCAAGTCGGCCCGCAGAGAGCGGCTGTCGGAAATGGGAAATCTGGCCGCTGGAGTGGCCCACGAAATTCGTAATCCGCTCAATACGATTTCAATTGCCGCCCAGCGGCTGTCGTCAGAATTTGCCATGGGTAAAGACAGCGATGAGTACCTATCAATTACCAATCAGATAAAGTCGGAGACAAAACGCCTCAACGAGATTATCAGCAAGTTCCTCACTCTTGCCCGCGAAGAGAAAAAACGATTTAGCACTATCGATCTGTCTGATTTCATCACCAGAACGGTTGAGTTCTTCAAGCCGGAGGCCGACAAGTTAAAACTTGATTTATCCGTCAAAATAGAGCCTGGTTTGCAGGTGGAAGCCGACCCGGACTCCCTGAAGCAGGTCTTTATCAACCTTTTCAACAACTCCAAAGAGGCCCTCGGTGGTCAGGCGGGAGAGGTATCAATTGTGGCGCAGGCGCGCGGTGACACAATCGAGATTGCCTTCTCCGACAGCGGTCATGGCGTCAAAAAGGAACTGCGAGAGAAGATCTTCACCCCCTATTTCACTACCAAGGAAGCCGGTACCGGCCTGGGCCTGGCAACTGTTCATAAAATCATTTCCGACTTGGGTGGCGACATCCGCGTCGAAGACAGCGACTTGGGCAGCGCCGGGTTTGTGATTACAATTCCCAGGTAGCAGCGAATGTCGGGTTTCTCCCCGCCTCAGGCGGGTTCGGAACCCGACCTGCAAACTCAAGATTCTCTTGGAAAAGACGCTGGAAAGGCCGACAACCCCTTCCAATCCTGACCGAATCTGTAAGCCGCTCCCCTCACAAATTCGTATAATTGGGTCCTTCGCCCCCCTGCGGCGTGACCCAGCGGATCACTTGATAGGGATCGGTAATATCACAAGTTTTACAGTGAACGCAGTTTGAGGGGGTCAACTGAAGTTTTAACTTCCCGTGGCGGTCGGGATCATCGACCATCTCATAAACGTGCGCGGGGCAGAAATGCTGGCAGGGGTTACCGTATTCCTCGATACAGCGATTGTTGCAGATGTCATAGTCGGCAATGACCAGGTGCGGCGGTTGGTCTTCCTCGTGCGTAGAGCCGGATTTGTAGACGTCGGTCAGCTTGTCAAACGTGTACTCGTTGTCAAGCTTTACGGCAATCTTCTCAGGGGCACGGCCAAAGCGCTTTTGGTAGTCTTCAATCTTCAGCATGTATGTATGATCCACCTTGTTTTCGCGGCGATTAAACAGGCCCCTCCCGCCGGTGAGCATCTGGATGGCGCCGTGAAACAGACCTGCCCAGAGGCCTCCCTTAAACGAGGCGTGGAAATTCCGCGTTTGATACAGCTCCTTTTTGGCCCAACTGCTTTCAAAACGCTTTTGATAGTTTTGTAGTACGTTGACGGAGTAATCAGAAGCTTTGAGGCACTCATGAAGTGTCTCGGCAGCCATGATGCCGGATTTGATCGCCAGATGGACCCCTTTCAGCTTCTGCGGATTCAAAAAACCGGCCGAGTCGCCGCACAGTAACAAACCGTCGTGGTAGAGCTTCGGCATCGAGTAGTACCCGGCATCCGGGACGGTCTTGGCCCCATAGTGGAGCATTGTGCCCCCTTCGAGGATCTTCCTCACCAAAGGGTGCATCTTGTACCGTTGAAACTTCATATGGGGATCATTGGTTGGATCAGGCGAGTTCAATCCGACCGCGTAACCGATCGAGACCATGTTGTCGCTCATTCCATAGATCCATCCCCCGCCGTATTCGTGTCTCGGCTGCGGCCAGCCGATGGTGTGAATCACCTGGCCGGCCTTGATGCGGCCGTCGGGCACCTCCCAGACTTCCTTGACGCCGGTCAGATACGACTGCGGCAGGCGTCCTTCGGTCAACTGGGGTATCTTTTCAAAAGCGTGGCGTGTCAACGAACCGTGAACGCCCTCGCACAGGACCGTCACCTTGGCCTTGATGATAGACCCCGGCTCAAAATTGGAGCGCTGGTTTCCCTCTTTGTCCAGACCCATATCAACCGTCTGCACGCCGGTAACCTGGCCATTCTCGACAAGAAGGTCATACCCGGCCAGGCCGGTATAGATATCAATCCCCTTGGCTTCCACCTGTTCAGCCATCCAGCCGGTGAACTTGTTGAGGGAGACGATGTAGTTGCCGTGATTGTTAAGCGACGGCGGCATAAAAGGGAACTTGAAGCCGCCGCGTTCCCAAAGATAATGCATGGCATCAGAACTGACGGCGGCCTCCAGCGGCGCTCCTTTGTCGACGAAATCGGGGATAAGTTCCGCGATGCCTCTGGGGTCCATGATGGCTCCCGAAAGGGAATGCGACCCGGCATAGGCGCCTTTTTCCATCACCAGAATTTCGGGCATCTTCACTGCTTCGTCAGATTCCACCAAGGCGGCCAGTTTGTAGGCCAGAGCCAGTCCGGCTGGTCCCGCCCCGACGATCAATATATCCGTTTCGAGAACTTCGCGCTCTATATCCACACATCTATCCTCTCTTGAACTTGGCGCCGCCAATATAGCGGACGTCAGAAAAAAAGAAAAGGACTAACCTACAAAACCGGCAGGCATCTCCCTCACTGCCTCACCACGAAGGGCTGTAACAATCTCTGCTACCAAATCACTTGGTTACGTGAGCCCAATGTCTCAACTTAGTAGCGGCACGCGGTTAGGATTTTTACCACAACGGAAGAACAGTTCTGCCGGTTTTCACACTCAAGAACTGCCGTTTTTGCCGATTCATTTACAGGTAAGTGGTAGCCGACCAAAAGTAGTTGACCCGGCTGTTGCGACCATCTATTATGTATATGTAGAGGGAAAACTATGTTAGTAGATTCATCGATATTTAAGGCCTATGATATCAGGGGCACAGTACCGGACCAGATCAACGGTGAGATGGCATACAAAATCGGTTATGCCCTGGCCGGCTTTTTGAAACCGAAATCAATCGCCGTCGGGCGGGATATGCGCCTTTCTTCGGATGAACTCTTTGAAAGCCTCACCCGGGGAATAAATGACAATGGAGTCGACGTTATTGATCTGGGCCTGATTTCCACCGACGGCCTCTATTTTGCCGTCGGCAAGTTTGGGCTTGACGGTGGGGTGATGATTACCGCCAGCCACAATCCCAAGCAGTACAACGGCTTCAAGGTCTGCCGCAAAAACGCCGAGCCGCTGTCCGGGCAGGAAGGTCTAAACCAGGTGCGCAGATTTATCGAGAACGGCGCCGAGATTACAAAATCACCATCCCGGGGGATTGTGGTTCGCAAGGACATTTCCCGAGACTACGCCGAGCACTGTCTTTCGTTCATAGACACCTCGAAGATCAACCCCTTCAAAATCGTTATTGATGCCGGCAACGGCATGGCCGGCACAACGCTACCGCCAGTTCTCGAAAAGTTACCGATTGAGGTTATCAGGCTCTATTTTGAACTGGATGGGAACTTCCCCAACCATCCTGCCTCTCCGATTGAGCCTGAGAATCTCGCCGACCTCAACAAGAAGATAGTTGAGATGAATGCCGATTTTGGGGTTGCGTTCGATGGTGACGCTGACCGGATGTTTCTCGTCGACCGCTTCGGCGCGCAAATCGGGGGAGATATGGTAACGGCGTTAGTGTCGCGGTCGCTTCTGTCAAAGCATCCCGGAGAGACGATACTGTACAACCTGATCTGCTCCCATGCCGTGCCGGAATTGGTCGAACGCTTAGGCGGAAAAGCCATCCGCACCAGGGTGGGACACGCCTTGATAAAGCCGCTGATGAAAAAGCACAACGCCATCTTCGGGGGGGAACATTCGGGCCACTTTTACTTCCGTGACAACTGGTTTGCCGATTCCGGTCTGATCGCCTTTTTGGTTTGTCTGGAGTTGCTGAGCACCGAGAACCGCCCCCTGCATGACATGATCAAAGAGGTCGACCCCTATGTCCGCTCGGGCGAAATCAACAGTCGCGTCGACTCGATTCCTGATAAGATAAAACAGGTGCGCCTGGCCTTTGAGTCCGACCGGCAGGACACTCTGGACGGTTTGACGGTTACCTTCGATGACTTCTGGTTCAATCTCCGCCCCTCCAACACCGAGCCCCTGCTGCGGCTTAACGTCGAGGCCACAAGCAGCAGCATCCTTGAGGAAAAGACAAAACAGATTCTTAAAATCATCAGGTCATAGCTCGTGCAGAAACCAAAGGCAACAATCCTGGTCGTCGAAGACAACGCTACCATGCGTGACCTTCTGGTCGACACGCTCGATGCCATAGGGTACGTCCCCACGGGGGCTTCTGATGGGAGCGAAGCTCTTCAGAAGCTCAAGGAACAGAAGTTTGATCTGATAATTACCGACATAATGATGCCCGGCATCGACGGCATCGCTCTTCTAAAAAAGGTTCGGAAGGACTATCCCCACCTGCCGGTGTTGTTCATTACCGGCGTTGCTACTCCGGAGGTTGTCGAGCGGGCTTCTCCGGATGGGTTTCTGGCCAAGCCGTTTCGAATTTCTCACATCGAGGAGCTGATTGAAGACACCCTGAAGGGTAAGGATGTGGCCGTCAGCGACTCACAGGATATTGAACCCCCCCATCCAATACAAAAAAACAGGTCGGGTCCCTTGCAGACCTGACGATTGGCCGTTGAGAAAAGATGGGCAAGAACTTCTACGACATACTTGGTGTGAGCGAAAATGCCTCTCCGGAGGAAATCAAGAAGGCCTTTCGCACCCTGGCCAAGAAATATCACCCCGACCGCAACCCGGGAGATAAGGCTTCGGAGGAGAAATTCAAAGAGATCTCCGAGGCGCATGAGACGCTCTCCGATTCCAAGAAAAAGGCAGAGTATGACACCATGCGCAAGTACGGCGCCTTTGCCGGCGCTGGTGCCGGGCCGGGCGGGGCTGGTTTTAGAGATGCTGGGTTTGACTTCTCTGACATGTTCCGTCAGGGAGCCGGCGGGCGCGGCGGATTTCAGACTTTCCGTTTCGGCTCCTCAGGGATCGACGGTTTAGAAGATATCATCTCGTCATTTTTCGGCGGCGCGGACCCGTTTGCTGGTACGCGGACACGGCGGCGGCCCAGGATGCAGAAAGGCGCTGACTTGACAGCTAACCTTTCCATCTCGTTCATGGAAGCTGTCAATGGAACGAAGCGGACGATCACTATCGGTCAGACGGGCAAGAAGCTGGCGGTGCGCATCCCCAAGGGGATCGAGGACGGGGGCAAGATTCGACTGGCGGGGCAGGGGATGCCGGGGCCAATGGGGCCGCGTGGCGGTAATAATGGTGACTTGATTATAACGGTGCGTGTTATGCAGGATGAACAATTCAGACGAGATGGCAACGATATTCACACCAGCGTTACGGTCTCTTTCAAAGAGGCGATCTTAGGCTGCAAAGTAAATGTCAAAACGCTGACCAAGACAGTGGCGCTGACCGTCCCGCCCGGTACGCAGCCGGGCACGAAGATGCGTCTTAAAGGCCAGGGCCTGGCCGTCGCCGGGTCACAGGGCGACCTCTACGTCGAAATCAAGGTCGAAATCCCCAAGACGCTTACGGAGGAGCAAAGGAAGATGTTGGAGGGGTGGGGGGATTAGCAAATGACGGATAATGGCTCACCCGCGCCGCGGATCTTCTGGGATGGCAAGACACCGATTTCAGAACGCTGTGTGTGGTGTGATCGTGAGGGAGAGATGTCGAGATCACACGTAATACCGGAGAGGATAGGTGGCAGGTTTGTTACATACACTACTTGTGCGTCTTGCAACAACTACCTCGGGACTAAGGTTGAGAGCGAGTGTCTCAAGAATGTGTACGTCACGGCTGCACTGGTGAAGTCAGGAGGCGAAGAGCGAAGAACGGCATATAGACAGGGACGGGTTAGGGACGCAGATAATGGGAGAGAACTCCGAATTAACAAAGATGGAAGAGTCGAAGTGATTCCGAAGCCCGAGGGCGACAATGGCTTCGTGGATAGTAAGGAGGGTAGGGTCAAGTACTTTCTGAAGAGATTCAAGAAAAAACACCCTGGCAAAGACGTTACGCCCCTCGAGGAGTTTTTTGAGACCGATGTTGGCGGGAATTTCACTTTTCATGGTGGTACGTATACTACTACTAACTACCCCGCCGGAATGACAAAAGTAAAGATAGGACCCTTCACACGAGATATTCCTCCCACATTCGTGTTTAAAGTCAATTACGAGTTTCTGAGCGCGATGGGTTTACTTTCAGATTCATGGGTACAGGAACGCCTTAGGCAGTACTTTTCAGTCAACCTAGGATCTACTTCGAAAAGAATATCGTTTAATAATTCCTTGGCGAGTGTTGTTTTTAGCAACACGGTGTTTTCCTTTAGAGAATTTGAATCTAAGGAGGACATTCCATTCAAGCGTCACCATTACTTCATTTTGCGTTTGACACCACAGCAAGTGCTTTACACAGAACTAACTCTTTTCGGCCAATTGAAATCGCTGTTCTTGCTTGGCAAGTGGAAACCATCATCACCAGACGACCCACTTATGGAACTTCTAGATTTGGTAAATGTGATGCCCTTTGATGATCCTGATCCTCTATATATCACACCGTTTCCGCATTTGGAGCATAAAAAAAGACTGAAAGAGCAAGATATGTTTTTAAACTTGCAGTGGAGTCAGCTTATCAACCATCCTGGCTCGCGCTTGCTGTTATAAAATGTGTGCAGACGATTTCCTCGTCTGCCGTGGGAAGTGGGCGCACCCTTCGACAAGCTCAGGACAAGCGAGGACGTACCCCCACCACTATAATGGACGGAAACTCAAGGACGTCATTCCCGCGAAAGCGGGAATCCAGTTCTGACTGTGATAGCACTCTGGATTCCTGCCTGCGCAGGAATGACATTAAAAAAGAGGAATGACATTGAAATATGGCCGTCGGTCGTCATGCTGAGCAAAGTAGGCCGGGTTCCGAGCGGTGCAAAGCGAAGTGAGAAACCCGACACCAACGAATGAAGATGTCGGGTTCAAGAGAACCCGACCTACGAGAGAAGGAAAGGAAGTGATAATAGATGAACCTGAATAGATTCACACAACGATCAATAGACGCCGTCTCATATGCGCAGGAGTGGGAGGGTTAGACAAGCCGTAGTCGATGACCGGTCCGGTGACACGTCACGAGAGCCTAATAACAGACTGGCGTCGGTTCTGACCACAGCCGGGATTTTCGCTACCGGCATAATCCTGGTAGGACTGTTTCGGGAACCGATCAATGCCTTCGGTGTCGACCTGATGATGCGGTACGGTCATGAATCCGCCGACGTCGTTCTGTTTCTTCTGTCGGCCGTCTCGTGCACGCCGCTGGTCCTGCCGGTATGGGGTTACGCCGTTCTCGGAGTGGTGTTGGGTTTCCATGTCGTGAGACTGGCTGCCGTCATGGCGTTCGGCTCGGCGCTGGGGTCGTTTGTCACCTTTGGCGTCGGCAGCTTTTTCTCAGAACGCTCCTGGGTCAAGCGTCGTTTTCCCGGGATCCATCGTCATCGGTGGACGCACGGAAAGTCGAAGAAGTACGTAGCCTGGATACTGTTTATCGGGACATCATCGCCGATTCCGTGCGATGTCCTCTATGTCGCCTGCGGCGCCAAACGGTTCCCACCGGTACTTTTTCTGATCACCATGGTGGCCGGCCGCTTCGTCCGGTACCTGTCCCTGGGGTACGGCTATAAGTACTTCAGCGAGTATTTCTAACGACCGACGGGCCAACAGACCGCTTCATGAGCACCTTGTTGGCTACTGAACGGCATGTCTTGAGCGGCTCTTGCCGACACCTCGGGCCGCATCGCCCGAGCCGATGATGACTGTCGGCATGACTATTGAAGACGTACCCTGGCGACCGCATTCAGGAACAGGCGAAGCGGCGACCCTTCGGAATCGGCGCGAATGGTCGTGAAACATTCCGTGCAGGTATTGTTGTCGGAGAACTTCCGCACCAGCTCAGTCTGCGAACTGTAGCGGTCACGACACATTCCGCACGGGGTCAGCTTGGACCAGGGGTTGACAATCAGGAAGCGGCGCCCCGCCCGGCAGTTGGGCTGACTACCGGTTTCGAAGAAACGGATCATCTGGCGAAAGGTCCATTCCGTGGTGACGATTGGATACCCTTCAGCCTGCATACCCAGCAACCGGTCGACAACTCTCCGGAGTTCGGCAAGATCACCCTGGGAGTTAATCAGGTACTCCCTGTCACCGGTCCTGACGGCGTGGTACGTGCTGTAGTTGACCGCGATGCCCCACTGCCGAGCCAGCTCAGCGATACGGGGAAGATCGCGGAAGTTATCACTCTGCACCACGCAGGCCAGAATTATGTCGTTGTTCCCATACCGGGCTAATCTCGGCAGCAACTCGCGCAAGTGCTCAAAGTTGTTGCGGAGTCCGCGGAATTCATTCTGCCGTTCGTCGGGGTAGTCCAGCGACACCGAAAACTGGTCTATTCCGGCTTCGCGCAGGCGGAGGTACTTTTCCTCGGTGAGGAGTTGGGCGTTGCTGGTCAGAGCAAAAACCGGCAGTGGATCGCGACGGCGCAGAGCGCACACGATCTCGACCACGTTCTTGCGCAGAAGCGGTTCCCCGCCGGAGATGAGCACCACTACCGGCTTCAATTCCGTGATCCAGGGGGCGTACGACTCAGGGCCCAGGCCTGGTTCCTTGACATACTCCCCCAGGTCGCAGTGCTTGCAGTTGGCGTTGCAGTTGTAGGTTAGTTCGAAGCCCACCGTGATCGGTTTCCCGCGAACAACATTCCTCAGCGTGCGTCCGGCGAATCTCAGTTTGCGGCCTGGACTCAATACTGCCATTGTATGATCCCTACTCAGGCCGGAGGAACAGGCCCGGCATATGACTCCCAACACCACGAGGGTTCGACCTTTATGGCCGAAAATCTAAGCGAATCGGTGGGGCGGAGCAAGCGATTTCTCGTCCTGTCACCGCATGAGCTGCGCTGCCGGTTTTTCTTTCATCGGGAGCGGCTGTCATCGAAGTTCCATCAGTAATAGTAGGGCAGGATCCCTGTGATCGTGCTATCCATACTGGCAAGAGTGAGAATAGGTTACTGGACTAACACCTGCCTTTCTGCTATTTTATACTATGAAAAGAGTTGCCTGGTTAACAGATATCCACTTGAATTTCGTCTCATATATTGACATTGTCACTTTCGCGGACACGATTCTGAAGCATCGCCCCGACGTCGTCCTCATAGGAGGCGATATTGGTGAGGCCGATTCGGTAGTTGATTATCTCTTAGAACTGCAAAAGCTGCTGGGTAAAGAAATCTGCTTTGTACTTGGCAATCACGATTTCTATAAGGGCTCGATATCAGCCGTACGAAACCGCGTGAGTGAGGTATCACGCAATTCTCAACTACTGTCATGGCTACCCGAAGCTGGTGTGATAGAGCTGACACCGACAGTTGGTCTGGTTGGACATGGTTCGTGGGCAGATGGTAGGTTCGGGGATTACGAGCGCTCGGACCTTCTGTTAAACGATTACTTCTTCATAAAGGACTTTAACCCGCGGCTCGTGCAAACGAACCAGGATAGCAGGCAATTCTTCAATCCAGACCCTGCCGACTCCGTCTGGTTTCTCAGTGAAGATGCCAAACAACAGAGATTGCGCACGATGCAATCTCTTGCTGACGAGGCTGCCCGACATTTTCAGACAGTGCTGCCGATAGCCTTGAAGTCTTTCAGTCACGTGCTCGTTCTGACCCACGTGCCACCGTTCAAAGAAGCCTCCTGGTACGGCGGTAAAATTTCGGACGACAACTGGCTCCCGCATTTTTCCTGCAAGGCGGTTGGGGATGTTTTCTACAGAGCAATTAAGGACCACCCAAAGCAGCAGCTTACTGTTTTGTGCGGTCATACACACGGAAATGGAGAGGCACAGATTCTCGACAACCTTGAGGTATTCACCGGCGGAGCCACATACGGCAAGCCTGAGGTGCAGAGGCTTTTTGAGTTTGATTAGACTATAGTAACGTAGGTCGGATTCCTCCGCCTCCGGCGAACGCCTCAGGCGGGCAAGAAACCCGACACTTTACTTGCACACCTTCCGTCTGAGCCGCTTCTCGACTGACTTGACTTTGCCGGTCAGGCGGTTTTTGGCTCCCTTGCGATCGTCGATCGTCAGCACTATGTACACGCGAGCGTGTTTTTTTCGCAGCATGAGCCGAGCTCTATTGATTACCTTCATGACCGGCTCCCAGTCGCCTTCGATGATGGTTGACATGGAGGTCAGCTTGTAGGGCAGGCCGGATTTGTCAATGATGTCGATCACTTTGGCGACATCCGCCGAGACCGACGCCGTCCCCTTGCTGGTGGGGAACATGGCCAACGAAAACAACATGGTTACGCCTCCTGTAAGCGCTCTTGATAGAGCGGAAACTTTTCGCACAACGCGGCAACTTCCTCGGCGATTTCGGCCAGGGCGTCGTCGTTGCGGCGATTCTGAATACCACGGTGGATGAACTCAGCAATCGTTCGCATCTCATCCACTCCCATACCGCGCGTGGTGATAGCGGGGGTGCCGATGCGAATGCCGGAGGTGACAAACGGCTTTTCCGGATCGAACGGGACGGTGTTCTTATTGACGGTGATACCCGCCTTGTCCAGCGCCTTTTCGACTTTCTTGCCGGTCAGCTTGGGGACATCCATGAATGACACCAGCATCAGGTGGGTGTCCGTGCCGCCCGAGACAATGTGATAACCGTATCCCTTGAGGGTTTCGGCGAGAGTTCTGGCGTTGTCCACGATGCGCTTCTGATACGCTTTGAACTCGTCGGTCAAGGCTTCCTTAAACGCCACTGCTTTGGCGGCAATGATGTGCATCAGCGGCCCGCCCTGGATACCGGGCATGACCATGCGGTCGAGATCGGCGGCGTACTTCTCCTTGCACATGATGACTCCACCTCTGGGGCCGCGGAGCGTCTTATGCGTAGTAGAGGTAACAAAATCGGCCATTGGAATCGGCGAGGGGTGCACCCCTGCGGCAATCAGCCCAGCAATATGGGCAATATCAACCATCATGTAAGCTCCGCAGGCGTCGCACGCCTCGCGGATCTTCTCGAAATCCAAAAAGCGTGGATAGGCCGAGGCACCGGAGACGATCATTTTCGGCCTGACTTCTTTAGCCTGCTCGATAAGGCGGTCGTAGTCGATAACTTCGGTCTCCCGGTCGACCTGGTAGCCGACAAAGTCAAAAAGAAAACCGGAGAAATTGATCGGGTGGCCGTGGGTGAGATGCCCGCCATGTGACAAATCCAGCCCCATCACCTTGTCGCCAGGTTTCAAAACAGTGAAGTAAACCGCCATATTGGCCTGGGAACCGGCGTGCGGCTGAACGTTGGCATGCTCGCAGCCGAACAACTGTTTGAGCCGCTCGCGGGCCAGGTCCTCCGCGATGTCGACAAACTCGCAGCCGCCATAGTACCGTTTGCCGGGGTAGCCCTCGGCGTACTTGTTGGTCATTACACTGCCGGCCGCTTCCAGAACCGCCTCAGAAACAAAATTCTCAGAGGCAATCAGCTCCAGCTTACGGTACTCGCGCTCAGTCTCTTTGATGATGGCATCGTATATTTCCGGATCAACTTGTTTGAGATATGACATGACTCTACTCCATGTTTATTGAATAGATTTGATAGGTAATGTAGCGAAAACCGCACGGCCGGTCAATCGAATCCGGCGGGGGGTGGTGTGCTTACAATAGCAGTGGCTTGCCACAGCAGGTGGCAGATCGAGTTTGGTGTGCCGTCAGGCGACCCCGCCTGACGGCTATCACAACCAGGTTTGTGCATAAACAACTTGGTCCTCAATTCCCAAGAGCCAATTCTTTGCGGAGGAGAACTTGTAGTCTTCTGATCTTTCTACCAATCCTGCCTTGACCGGATTATTATGGATATATGCCAACTTCGTTATGAACTGGTCCTGAGTATAAATTGCCACATCGTCAAAGCGTGGCATCCAGATCGAACCTCTCCCGGGAAATATCAGTCTGGAGGAAAGTGATTTGATATCCCTCATAAACTTCGACAACACAGGTCCGCCACCACTCAATTCAACCAAAAGGTGAATATGATCCGGCATGAGCACATAGCCATACAGACAGGCATTGTGCTTGGTAACTGCCTTGAAAATTATATCTCGCAGATGATCCATGCTGCTGGGCGAGTCGAAAACCTTTTCCCAATTTCGCACGGTGGTCGTTAGTATGTGTCGGGCGAGGTCGCCCGACACCACATCTCACCGCGCAGGTGGTAGGTCGAGTTTAGTGTGCTGTCAGGCTACCCCGCCTACGGTACTACTAAACGCAACCACCCGACTAATACCACTTTGGCACGAACTTGTAGCCGTAGCTGAGGACGCCGTGGTGGCCCTCCGCTTGGATGCGGCGGAACTCGATACGCACCTCCATGCCGATCTTGACTTCTTCGACGTCGCAGTCGGTCACCTGCCCCATCAAGCGGGTGCCGTCAGTCAACTCAACCACGGCCAGGGCGTATGGCGCCTCGTCTCCCCATTGTTCGGGGGCGATGCGGATGACAGTGTAGGTGATAATCTTGCCGGTGTCGGGGAGCTTGATCGTCTCGAACTCGGTGTCGCCGGTTTCCGGGTCAACGGCGCGCGGCGGGAAATATGTTTTGCCGCTCTTTATGAACTTGGACGCCTCCAGACGGTACCGCTGGGGATACTCTCTCCAATTTCGCGAACTGAACATCGTCATCACGCCACCTCCATAATATGCACGACCGAGGACGCCCCGGAGCCGCCCATATTCTGGGTCATTCCGATTTTCGGCGAGCCGGAAATCTGGCGACCGTTTTCCGCCTGACCGGTCAGTTGTTTGTACACTTCGACCACCTGCGCCACACCGGTGGCACCCACCGGATGGCCTTTGGACTTCAATCCACCGGAACTGTTCACGGGGAACTTGCCATTCAGCGCCGTCTCACCTGCAAGAGTGGCCGGACCGGCCTGGCCGGGTTCGTAGAGGCCGATTGATTCGAGAATGACAAGCTCAGCAATAGTGAAGCAGTCGTGTACCTCGGCAAACTGCATGTCTTTGATCGTCTTGCCGGCCATCTTCAGGGCGCGCTCGGCTGCCAGCGTGGCGGCCTTGATCGTGGTCATGTCGTCCCGCTGGGCCAACTGCATGTAGTCGGTCGCAGCGCCCGAGCCAAGTACCTTGATGTACGGCTTACCCAGTTTCCTGGCTGCATCCTCGGATGTGACAATCACCGCCGCCGCGCCGTCAGTGATTGGCGAGCAGTCGAGAATGCGAAGCGGATCGGCCACCATCACTGACTTGGCCACTGTCTCTGACTTGATCTCAAATGGGTACTGAGCAACGGGATTCTTGGCACCGTTTTTGTGGTTCTTAACGGCCACCGCCGACAGCATCTCACGGGTGGTGCCGTACCTGTCCATGTGGGCGTGGGCCATCATGGCGTACAGACCGGGGAAAGTGGCTCCGTGGAAGACTTCGTATTCCTGGTCGGCTGCCGTTGCCAGGGCAAAGGTGGCATCGCCGCCGGAGCAGTCGGTCATTTTTTCCACGCCGCTTGCCATGACGATGTCGGAAATGCCGGATGCAACTTCAATAAAGGCATGCCGAAACGACACCCCACCCGAGGCGCAGGCTGACTCCACCCGAGCCGCTGGAAGGCCGGGCATTCCCAGGTAGTCTGCCATCAGCGCCCCCAGGTGCTCCTGTCCGACAAACAATCCGCTCGACATGCAGCCGACATATAGTGAATCCAGGTGGTCAACCCCGGATTTATCTATCGCTTCCAGGGCGGCGTCGACAAAAAGCTGGCGCAGCGACTTTCGCCACACCTCGCCCCACTGACTCATGCCGACACCGACAACACAAACGTCTCTCATTACAGTTTACCTCCTAATCATTCTTGCGGATTTTGCGCCGGAACTTGGCGTAGGTCCCGTAGTCGACATAAATCAGGTTCTCGTCAAGAAGCTTCCTGGTGCGCACCGCCTTGTCGCGCACCTCGTTGATCCGCTCGGTGACTTTCCAGATAAAAGCGTCGGAGCCGGCGCCGGAGCCGTACGAGCACATCAGAATCATATCACCCGGCTGCGCAACGTCGAGCGTGGCCGTCAGCCCTATCGGTGAAGCGCCGGAATAAGTATTGCCTAACGTCGGAGCCAGCCACCCGGGATCAATCTGCTTCTGGGTAAAGCCAAGCTCAAACGCCACTCTCTGGGGGAACTTGCCGTTGGGTTGGTGGAAGACGGCATACGCAAAATCCTTTGGCTTCATACCGGCCTTTTTGAGGATAGCCTTGGTGGCTCCCTTGGTGTGCGCGAAGTAGGCTTCCTCACCGGTGAACCGCCCGCCGTGCTGGGGATAAAACTGGTGTTCCCGCCGCCAGAAATCCGGCATGTCGGTCATGTATGAATGTGTGTAAAGGCACTCTGCAACCAGATTGTCCTTACCCATGATAAACGCCGCCGCCCCGGCCGACGCCGCAAACTCCAGCGCATCGGAGGGCGCCCCCTGCGAGGTGTCAGCAGCGATTGCCAGCGCATACTTCATCGCATTGGATTCGATATGACTCAGCGCCACAAACATCCCCTCAGAACCGGCCTTGCAGGCAAATTCAAAGTCAGCGCAATGGATGTCGGGGGTGGCGCCGATCGCCTCCGCCACAGTCGTACCGGAGGGCTTTACGGCGTAGGGATGTGACTCCGAGCCGATGTAGATAGCGCCGATATCTACCGGATCGATGTCCGCCCGCTTTAGCGCATTCTTGGCCGCTTCAACCGAAAGCGTGATAGTATCCATATCGGGAGGGGGGACTGATTTTTCCCGGAGCATCAGGCCCCTTTTATAACTGGGCGCATCCGCCCCCCACACCTTGGCGATTTCTTCGACCTTGATCCGGTGTCGTGGGAGGTGGGCGCCGTAGCCAACAATTCCTGCCATAGTGAACCTCTTGTATTTCAGTTTACCTTACGTGCCAACTTCAACCGTAAACGTAAATTATACGGCAACAGACTCGAAAGTACAGCTATTGCCAGCCAAAAACAAGTCTGACTTGTGAGTTTCGAGCGAAGTTGGTTAGAGCTGATTGCCATTGTATTCGGCAGGAGTTATCGCGCTCTCAACAGGGTACTCTGAAGGACATGAGAGGTAGCCTCGAAAGGGAAAGGCGTGGACTCAACATAGCGGGGAATCAATCCGCAAACTCAAGGTAGATGAATTGCTGAGCATAGAGTATATCCCTGTCAATGAAGCTCTGAAAAACTGCGTACATTTGTTCGTAGTTGCTACCTCCGATTATATGATAAAGGACACTATCAGGCCGCTCAATATCCAACAAAGTGCCTATAAGAAAACCCGATTCACGTTCCGAATAGTATGAATAGTCTATAATCACTTCCCTTACCATCGCTGCAGGGTACTTTAGAGTATCCTCGGCTTCACTCTCTCCGCCTATGAAGAAATCAACCACGCCGTCAAAATTACTATCTACGCCTACGAGGACTCTTTCCTGGGGATACACAAGTAGGTTTGCTTGGTGATGTACCACAAACTGCTTACCGTGCTCGTCGGTATGGTACTCTTCGACGTGCTGTGTGTATTCTTTCAAAGTGCCTTTTGGTTCGCCAATATCGACTGTGTCCGTCGGCATAAGGAAAAATGAAAGCCTTGAGATAGTGTTCTCATCAAATAGTTTGTCTGTCGGTTCCCCAGAACCGCCAACCAGATATGATACACACCAAAGCTGATCGGATAAAGTTGGCAGTACTCTGAATAACTCAGTAAAGCCGGCAGACAAAAATGACAGACTGTCGACATGAATATCATGTCCTTTGACACGGAAAGCCTCAGGCTCAAAATCGACAGTAGTATTTTGATTCACACTACCAAGGTTCCTCAGTTGTATAGTTCTGTCAGTCCCGTCGAAATTATGGATTCTGAATGTTAGTTTACAGTGTGCAAGCGGTTCTGAGATACCTTTGGTCAAGAGAATGGACCTCAGTGATACAGTTATTTTCGGTGGATAAAAAAGATCAAGAAGCGACATCCCCCAATATTGGACAGTAGGACTAATCATCCCACCTAGTAGAAAGAATAGAATCGCAATAAACGATTTGCTTCTCAACAGCCCAAGGCTCTTTCGCAGCCGCCGACTCTGCTTCGACTTAGAAGACAATGCACAATCCTCACGTTCCTTATCACACTTGGCACAGAACTCCCCATGCACATCTTCCAATAAAGCCACATGCGCAGCAAAGGGGAAACAAAAAAGATGTGGTCGGAGTCGGCGACTTCTGCCCTACTTTCTCGTGGGCGGCTCGCCAAAGGCGAGTCCACATCTGCCCCATCCTCGATTGAGTGAAGTGTCGGGTTTCGTGTCCGCCAAAGGCGTACTGCGGAACCCGACCTGCTTCACCTGCATTTTGTCACCCTTCGACTCGGCTCGGATGACGCTGGTGGTCGCTTCACTCATCTCCGCGTAGCGGGCGGTCTTGTGTCGCCCGGTGCTCAGTGTAAGGTGAAGCCCTCTCTCTGTGCGCCGGAGGTTCAAGTTCTGTCGAAAGATTCCGTTAATACGAATATATGGATAACGGGTGTAAACAACGGCTGCTGCACTATGATACTATTGAAAAGCTCGGCGAAGGCGGCAGTGGGCAGGTCTACAAAGCGTGGGATACAGAGCGGCAACGAATGGTCGCCCTGAAGCTGCTCAAGCCGCAACTGACCGAAACTGTCGCTTTTCGCGCCCACTGTCTGACGGCCGTGAACAGACTCTCGGGCTGCCGCCATCCGAATATCTGCTCCGTGTTCGGCATCCACGAGTTTAACAAATCGTACCTGATTGTCACGGAGTATCTCGAGGGTGCTACTCTGCGGGAACTAATCAAGCCCGGCCCACTGGACAACCATACGTTTCTTAACATAGCAGCCCAAATTGCCGACGGCCTGAAGTATGCCCATGAGCGGCTGGTCACGCACGGCAACATCAAACCGTCGAACGTCATGGTCACCGGCGACGGACAGGTAAAGATAATGGACTTTGGTCTCGCATGTTTCCATGATACAGATGAGGCCACGGGTGTCGAACCATCTCTTGAAAGGTTTTCCTATCTGGCCCCGGAGCAAATCACCGGCGAGCCTGTCACACAACTGGCCGATTTCTTTTCGCTTGGCGCGTTGTTTTACGAACTGCTGACCGACCGGCGGCCGTTTACCGGCGATACACAAGAAACAGTTGAGACCTCCATCCTGCACGACAAACCCGATTTCCAGACCCTGAGAGCGAAAAAGATTCCCGGCGACACCATCCTGATGATCGAAAAGCTGCTGGCTAAAAACCCCCTCGAGCGGTTCAGCAGCGCCGATGAGCTGAGTATTACTCTGAAGGCAATGCGTTCGTTCGAACGAGAGTCAGCCACAAGAAAGTTCCTTCAGGTAAAACCGCGGACGGCGCGTCAGTATCTCTTTATTTCGCTACTGGCGTTCTTGCTCGTGGTGCTGTGGTACGTCGTGACAACCTATCGTAATTAGCTATTTGTAAAAAAAAGCACAGGGTCTTTGACCCACATGCTCCAAGACTCACTTGTGAGGGGACACTCATGACTTGTTTATCTCACTAATCAAGCGCAGTCCCTCTAACGTCAAGGTCGATTCGATCAGCTTAACATGGCGGGAGTGCTCTTGGATGCCAGAGGCAAAGCCCCCCGTGCCGATGACGTGGCACTTACGAAATCCTGTTTCGTCAAGGATCCTATCGATGATATAATCCACCTGCCCGACTGTACCGTAGAATAGGCCAGACTTGAGGGCGCCGGCAGTCGATTTGCCGACAACCGTATCCGGTGGCTCGATCCGTACCTCAAAGAGGCGCGCCGCTTTTTTAGCCAACTCGGCCATCGAGGTTTCCGGGCCGGGGATGATGACGCCGCCGATATATGCTCCCTTCTCGTTGACTACATCGAAGGTGGTGGCAGTGCCAAAATCGACGATGATAACCGGTCCGCCGAATTTATCGTAACCGGCGACGGCATTGGCGATGCGGTCGGCGCCGAGCTGCTCCGGCTGGTCAATTTCAATTGCAATCGGCAGCTTGACACGATGCGACACAACTATCGCCTCACACCTAAACAGTCTTTTTGCCGCCGTCTCAAATATGCCCGTCAGCGGTGGCACCACCGAACCCAGAACAACCGAAGTGACGTCGTTGCTTTTCACTTCCATTTCTTCGAGGGCAGTGGTAAGGAGAAAGCAGCCCTCGTCGATGGTGAGACGATCTCTGGTGGTTACTCTGATGTGGCCTATTAGCGTCTTTTGGTCGAAGATGCCGAGGACGGTATTGGTGTTGCCGATGTCGATGGCAAGAAGCATGAGTGTACGTCGTGTTACAAGGTGGTCAGTGTGGCTATCGCTCAATTTACGGGCGGGCCGCTGCCGGAACCGACACTGCGGGCGATATCAGTGTTGATTTTTTCTGCTGACTTGTAGGCGTCATACATGCCGTAAATGAACAGAATCGGCGTGGTGATGAAGCCAATCAATATCAGCATCATTGCAATCGAAATCGAATAAACGACAATGAAGAAAATCCCCTTGGCAATCTGGCCGTTGTAGATCTGCCCTAAACCCATATAAAAAAATGAAAGGACAGCCGACAGGCCAGGGTTTTTGTAGAAAACGGGCGGTGCTGGGCTTGTCATATCCATTCCTCCGACTCAAGAGATTGTCTTTCTTTATTATACTTAGGGAAGTGTGCAAAATTCAACCGATTTCTTTGGGGCGACTTCACCGATTCAGGCGGCTATCCGATAAACCGACAGTAATTCATAGAGACTGAGAAACAAGGCATGCTAAAACTCCTACCTGTACTGCTTTCTTTGGCGATTGTTACCGGCTGCAGTCAGAGAATAACTGTTGTCAAAACCAGGCAAGACAAACTCGACAGTCAAACCTTTAGCTATAAAAGCCAACCGGACTCGTCAGATCGGGCCTACAACGGTTATATCAGCGACGGCTTGATTCTTTTCCGACAGGGAGATTTTGAAGGGGCGCGCCGCTTATTCGAGCAGGCGATAAGTGTCAACATGACCGGCTGGCAGGCTTACTATTATTTGGGGATGGCGCTTAGCAAAAAGCAAGAGCACTCTCTGGCGCAAAGCAGTTTCAACTCCAGCTTGACTCACGCGCCCACCGACAAACGAACACGAAGTCGCATCTATCTGGCGATGGCCGAAAGCTGGGAGAAACAGGGGAAGTTGGGGCAGGCCGAGCTGAACTACATAACTGCCTTGAACCTCTGCCCTGACTCTTCTCCGGCCACAGCCGGCCTCGAGCGGGTTGAGCGGCTCCGCCGCCAATCGCGCCGGTAGTCTTCCATTCGTGCGACCCCGGCATTGCTGTACCTATTGGGACGGCACAAAGCCACCACCTGATCTGTTCTGTCGGTTCTTGCCCGCCACAGGCGGGTGTGAACCGACAGATGTCAAAACCTATTGTACAACACACTCTTACTGGACTGCTCGTCAGGTCACATCTTCGACTTCGTCGATGGCAAGACCTGACGAAACTCTGGTTGCCAACTTATGAGATAGCCTCTATCTGGACGACATAAAGCCGTCCCTGTGCGGTGATAAATAAATGGGACTTGCCCCCTGCCAAAGTGGCGTAATTCTGCCATTCTTGCTTGACATCTCGGTGGAAGACAGTAATATGTTACACCTATGACACTGGACCCGCAGCAGATAGTGACCTTTATCCGGTCGCAATCACACCACCCGATGAAAATCAAAGAGCTGGCCAAAGCTCTGGAGATTCCCCAGTCGGAATACCACCAGTTTCGTAATGTTGTGAAAGAGCTGATGATATCGGGTGAGCTGGTAAAGCTGAAACGGAATCGGATCGGGCTGGCCTCCCAGATGGATATAGTGGTGGGGGAGATTTCAATTACACGCGGCGGTACTGGTTTTGTGCCGCACGACGACAGCGACGATATAATGATCCCCGGCACGAACCTTCTGACTGCTCTGGATGGGGACAAGGTCATGGTTAGGCTGACCGGCTACAGTAGCGGCAGAAGAACGGGCACCGTGATCAAGGTTACTGAGCGGACAGAGCGGAGCATTGTGGGTATCTTTCACAAGAGTCACCATTTCGCCTTCGTCAAGCCTGACAACCCCCATTTGCATCGTGACCTCTACATTCCCCCGGGTAAAACCTCCGGCGCCAACGAAGGTGAAAAAGTTGTAGCGGTTTTAACTACTTGGGATGACCCGTATCAGAATCCGGAGGGGGCAATACTGGAGCGACTGGGATTCCCCGGTGACCCGGGCGTGGACATGCTGACGGTCATCAAGAGCTTCAGCCTGCCCGAAAAGTTCCCCGCCGAGGTACTGCGCGATGCTGACAAGGCTGGCGCTATGATGACACCGGACGAAGCGGAGCGGCGGCTCGACCTGACGAAGGAGTGCGTTTACACCATCGATCCCGAAGATGCCAAAGATCACGATGACGCCGTCTCGGTCGAGAAGATCGCGGGGGGATATCGCTTGGGGGTGCATATTGCCGATGTCTCATATTTTGTGAAAGAAGGCACCGCCCTTGAGCGGGAAGGGTTCAAGCGCGGCAACTCAGTCTATCTTCCCGGCATGGTCATACCGATGCTGCCGGAGGTTCTTTCGAATGACGTTTGCTCTCTGAAACCGAATCGCAAGCGTTTAGCCTATTCGGTCTTTATTGACTTTGACAAGAAGGGAAAGATGCTTTCGTGGCGCCTGGCAGATACGCTTATCAAGTCCAGAGCAAAACTGAGTTACGAAGAGGTGCAAGCCTTCTTTGATAGCGGCGTGGCCACTCCTAAGTTAGCACGCGTTGCCGACAATCTGATGGTTGCCCGCAAGCTGGCCGGGATTCTCAGCAGACGGCGATTTGCCCAGGGTTCGCTTGACTTTGACCTGCCTGAGGCAAAGATCATTTTGAGCAAGAGCGGGGAAGTTCTGGAGCTGGGCCACCGGGTGCGGTTAGAGTCGCACCGTCTGGTCGAGGAGTTCATGCTGGCGGCCAATCGTGCTGTGGCTCTCGAAGTCTTCCGAAGGGCTCAGCCGTTTCTCTATCGTGTTCATGACAGGCCGGACCTGGAAAAGTTAGAGGCCTTCTCAGCCATGATGGCTCGGCTCGGATACCGCTTCCCGGTGTCGCCTGACATGAAGCCCCTTCCCTTTGCCCGCTTTCTGGATCAGGTAAAGGACAGCCCGCAAGTGGAGTTTATCAACGAGCTGTTGCTGCGGTCGATGCAGAAGGCAGTCTACCAGCGTAAGAACATTGGCCATTTCGGCTTAGCCTTTACTCATTACACCCATTTCACTTCCCCGATCCGTCGCTACCCGGACCTGCTTGTGCACCGTCTGCTGCGTAAGTTGAAAAACGGAAGGTATCCCCCGGCGTTTGCTAAGAGAATTGCTTCGGTCATCGACAACGTCGGCCGTCACTGCTCGGAGACTGAGCGGACAGCGGAGACAGCAGAGCGGCAGGCGATAAAGGTCAAGCAGGTGGCGTATATGGCCCGTCATGTTGGCGATGAATTTGATGGCGTCATTTCCGGTGTCACCGCCTATGGGTTTTACGTCAGGCTTGACAACATGGGGGTCGAGGGGTTGGTGCGCATGTCGACGATTGATGACGACTACTACCGCTTTGAGGAAAAACAGTATCGAATCATCGGTCGCGGCAGCGGGCGTAGTTTTCGGTTGGGTGACAGGATTCGTGTTGGTGTACTCAGGGTGGATAAGGTCAGAAGTGAAATTGACCTGTTCATCGCTCACCAGCAAAGAACAAATGGCAAAGCAAAGAGGAAAAAAGACAGCCGACCGAGAGGCCACCGGGGGATGAAAAGACGAAGATGAACGTAGCGAGTATACGTTTGCCTGTCAGTTCAAGTAGGGCAGAACCACAAGGGAGGCTGTGACAAAAGAATGATTCATGACGGCACAAGTTTCCGAAACCGTCATTGCGAGGAGCGAAGCGACGCGGCAATCTCGTACAGCAGAGGCAGTTACACAATTGAGGTCGCCACACTCCCTTCGGTCGCTCGCGATGACGGTGGTCTTATGTCACAACCTCACAAGGGGTTCTGCCCTACGGTTTCTAGCAAAAAGGTCATTGTAAGTAAATAAAACACATCTCATGTGTGTCTGAGTTATGGTGAATAGAACGGCAATACTGCTCAGTCCTGATCAGGCTGAGAGCGATACGATCGATTGGCAGAGAATCGGTCGTGTTGTCACGGAGCTGTCGCAGCTCTACCATCTTGTGAAAGAGAGTCGGATCGATTTGATCCTTGTCGATGAAAATCGTACCGACCTGAAACGTGCCGTGGCAACGAGGATACGCCGGTATAACGGCCTCACGGAGATTTGGGTCATTGTGAGCAATGGCTTTCATCCGGAACCGGCTGATGAATATATCGACGGCGTCATCTCCCGGGACCTTGGCGAGGAGGGCGTCGCAAAAAAAGTCAAACAGATCCTGGCGGGCAAAGACCTGCTGAACCATTTGCAGCTTGTCGGGCGGTCGCCCAAAATGAAAGTGGTCGCCGAGACGATTGAGCGCATTGCGCCGACCGATGTTTCCGTGCTGGTGGTGGGGCCATCCGGCTCGGGCAAGGAGTTGGTGGCCCATGCTCTTCACGACAATTCCACCCGTCACAATCGCCCCTTTGTCGCCATAAACTGCGGGGCGCTGGCCGAGGGAGTGCTGGAGTCCGAGTTGTTCGGACACGAAAAGGGTGCTTTCACCGGTTCGGTCGGCCGGCGAGAGGGATTGTTTCACAAGGCCGATGGCGGCACCATCTTCCTTGATGAGATCAGCGAAACCAAACCTGATATGCAGGTAAAGCTCCTGCGGGTTCTTGAGGACGGCACCTACTACCCGGTCGGTTCGTCACTGCCGAGAAAAGTCGACGTGCGGGTCGTATCGGCCACCAACCGCGACCTTACCGAAGCCATCGCCGACCGATTGTTTCGCGAAGACCTCTATTTCCGAATAGGGGTGGTAAAGATCGTTCTGCCTCCGCTGTGGGAAAGAAAGGCTGATATCCAGCCGCTCTTACAGCATTTCTTGGGCGGCAAGCCGCGTTTAGACTACTCCGATCCCGCTTTGGAAATGTTGATAAAATACGACTGGCCGGGTAACGTCCGTCAATTGAAAAACTTCGCCGACCGCATGGCGGCGCTGAAACCGAAGGGATTAGTCGATGTTGAGGATGTCGAGCGGTTCATCAATGAACAGCACACGGCTGCCACACATCTGCCCGTTATAACCGGCAAGACCGTCGAGGAGGCAGGTCAGGAACTGATTTATCGGGCCATACTGTCGCTGGGCAATGAAATCCGGATGCTGCGCGACCTGATTACGGCCCATCTCCCGAGTGAGCTGCCGGTGCCGGAGGAGGAAGTGTCGCCAGTGTCCGTCGGGAAAGGGACAACCATGGAGCAGATGGAGCGGTCCCTTATCGAACAGATGCTTACCGAGAGCAAAGGAAACCGCAAAGAGGCTGCCCGCAAACTGGGCATTGGTGAGCGGACGCTCTACCGGAAACTGAAGAAATACAACCTGAGTTAGTGAAGTGTTTTGTATATAGCATGGTATTCGTAGGTCGGGTTCCGCAGACCCGCCTTGAGCGGGACAAGAAACCCGACAGCGGCGAAGCCACTTTTGGTCAATCTGTCGGGTTTCTCGGTCTTCCGCCTGAGGGGGACTCCCTCGGAGCCCGACCTACGCCTCTATAGCTACTTGCCTATCCTGTGGCGGGGTGATCTTCAGATCGCCCCGTGTGACAAAGGCTTTTCCCGTTGGGTCTGAAGACCCGCCGGGCACAAAACTATGCGAATATTTTGCTGGAACGCAACACTGATCGTGCGGGCGCTTGCTGCCGTCATCGTACTCAGCCTGTTATCTGTGTCACTGTCATTTCCACAGGAACCATCGACATCGGTGTATCCTTCTGAGGACGAGCTTCTCGAAGCGCTCAGGTTGGGGG
>Ga0209979_1001090_pt1 | contig 31524 bp, 25 predicted proteins | sample AnhtaG_FD_183114 | JGI IMG/M metagenome (GOLD analysis project Ga0209979, IMG submission 183114) | Deep subsurface microbial communities from Anholt, Denmark to uncover new lineages of life (NeLLi) - Anholt_01485 metaG (SPAdes) (version 2) | ecosystem: Environmental > Aquatic > Marine > Oceanic... | reverse complement strand
CAACAACTATTTGTTCAAAGGGGTTAACAGAATGGGCAATATGTTTATCTCGGAGATTTTTAAAGTAATGATGGCACCCTAATGGATCGTCTTCTAATTTAGTATTTTTAAAAATATCTTCCGATAGTCCTAAACGTTTACCAGCAGAAAAACATCTAACATAACTAATAAGTGAAGCAGTCCAATAACTTTGTATTAAAATATTATCTTTACTATCGTCTTTAAGCAATTTAATTAATCGTTTTAAAATATCTACTGTAAATGTTAAGTCTTGAAGAACTAATGTTAAATCAGCTAAAATTTTAGCTTCTTTATATTCTACTTTTGCCCCAAAAAGTTCAGACATTTTTAAAAATACCTTTTTAATATATTTTTAATTTTTAAAACCCATAAATAAATGCCTGCAATTTTTATTTCAACACTTCGCAGCAAATTAATTCAGTTGGTATATATTTTTCTTCGTCCTTTTCTGTGTATTTTAATTCGCCCAACCTATATTGATTATAGATTTTAATCAAACAATTCAAATACTCAATTCCTTCTGTTTTTGCTTTTTCCAGCTTTCTCAAATCTCTAACTGCTTCTTCCGGAATCCCTTTATTTAATGCTTTGTTTATTTTTTCAATCCGTATTAAATCTTCATCGTTATCGACTTCTTTTCTATAACTGATAATCTTTTTAATTACCTTAACAATCACCGGATCTTTTTTATAATCAGAAATAAGATTCTTTTGGTAATCTTTCTTAAAACAATCTTCAAGTTTCCCTAGACACTTATAAATTAGTTGTTTGTCTGTTCTGGATAAGTCGAACTGTTTTTCATCTTTCAAACATTTGAGTTCTGACATTATTTTTCCTATATCTGATATAATTTTACCTTCTTCGTTCACAATATAGAGATTATTTACATCACCTTTCCTGAAATAAGCAAAAACTCCTTCGTATTTCTTGTTCTTTTTGCAACTTCTCGTACCTAATTGTAAACTCTTAATATAATTCAAATACTCCGCCTGTTCTCTCTCTAATGTTTCAATGATCAACTCTGCTTCATCAAAGTTAAATTCCTCTTCATTTATTTCTTCTTCTAATTTTTCAATATCTTTCTCTTCATAAATGGCATATAATGCTTCTTCGTTTAATCTCTCTGATTCATCTAATACTTTGTGGTCCTCGCCAATATTATCATGGATTTCTTGAACCCTTCGAGACACTCTTTCCTTGAGTGAAATTTTTTCTTCTATCTTTTTATGAGGAAGGAAATTATAGACTCTAATAAGTTCATATTCAGAACCAATTCTGTCTATTCTACCAATTCTCTGGATTAAAAGTACTGGATTCCAATGCAAATCATAATTTATTACAATTCCACAATCTTGAAGATTCAGCCCGGTGCTAAATACATCAGTAGATACAACCACATCAATCGGATTTTCTTTATTTTTCAATACATAATCGTTTGACTTAGGAGAAAATCTTCTAATTATTGATATTGTATCTTTAATCCCAGAAGTCACAAAACACAAGTTATCAATTTTCCCTTCTAATCTTTTATGAAGATACTTAACAGTATCTGCATATTCAGAAAAAATTAAAACCTTCTCTTGTTTATGTTTATTCAATGTCTTGGTAAGCTCATCAAATTTTTTATCACAACTTTCCGGAACATTCTTTAAATATTTTGATATATCACTTAATATATCAATATCATTTATTAGATCCTGTTTTAATTCCTCTATTTCAAAATCATCCGCTTGATACTTTTTTGAAACTTCTTTTAGTTTCTCTAACGCATCAACAATATCTACATCTTCACTATAAATTATATCTTGTGCTTCTTCACCTGCAGGAATAATATTTTCTTCCAAACTTTCAAAAAATCTTCTATGAATCCTCAATAATCTTCTTATTGTTTCAGAAAAAGCAAAAATGCTGCTTTCCACTCTTTTATATAGCATAACCTTATGTAATCCTTTAAGCAGCCCGGTTATCTTCCTCAGATTTATATAAATATCTTCATCCTTTTTTTCTTCCTTCACATAGGGCCACAAATTGTATTTGGCGTAGGTTAGTTTCCTCAATGCTCCTTCTATCTTTTTAAAGAGATTGTTATAGGTCTCATCAATATTATAGGAAACAGTTGCCAGCTTTCTTTTGGGAAATTGAATGGGTTCATCTTCGATAGATTGATAAAATTTCATAATATGCTGCCTTGTTCTTCTAATTAATAACTTGCTTAGTAAATCTTGAATTTTGGCTTCATGTATTTCTACTTTATTAAAAAATTCTTTAAGAGAACCACCTGTAACCTGATAATCATTTGAACCTTCTTGATCAAAGAGCCTGATCTGATTATAAATATTCCAGATCGAAGTATTTTGAGGAGTAGCGGTTACGAGTATTATTTTTTTGCCTGCTAAAAAAGGATAAATCTCGTAATATCTTTTGCTATCTGAATTCCTAAAGTAATGACTTTCATCAATTAATACTACTTCTCTATCCCGATAAGTCCATAATTCGCTATCTTGATTAAATATGCCTTTATATAAACTACCATGGGAAATTGCTTTTATGTCAATTTTAAATCTTTCTCCAAAATCCTCCCACATTTTTATTAAACGAGGTGGACAAATTATAACCGCCCTTTCGCCCAGCTGTTTAAGTAAGGCAGCTCCGATAAATGTCTTCCCAAGTCCCACAACATCACAAACAAAAACACCATCATAGCGATTCAGGATTTCATAAGCTTGCATTACTGCTATTTTCTGAAACCGGTATAACTTTGGCATTCCACTCCAGTCCCAAAGTACATGAGAGCGATATTTCATTTTAGATTGAACGAGATTGTAAAGAGTCAACATATAAATATCATACGGGTTAGCATATTTTAAAGCCCAACTCTCATCAATTGAACTTAAGAATTCTTTTTTAAATGGCTCGGATTCCTCCCAGAGCTCTTCAAACCAATTATCGAGTTCTTTAAAATTTTCATTTCCCCGGACAATAACATTCAGTTCTGTGCTGTGTTTGAATCCCGATAAGGTTAGATTGCTGCTACCTACAATAGCAATCCCCTCGCTCCTGGTTTGTTCTGCTGCTTCTTTTTTATATTTGAATAGATATGCCTTTGAATGAAGACGCTGTTTAGTATATAATTTAACCTTAACTTTTCCTGATACAATTAAATCTTTGAGCGATAAAAGCATATTTTCATTTTCTTCAGATTGCTCTAACCCTCCGATATTATGACCTATTTTAGTTTTTAATGTACTAATAATTTCTTTCCTCTTCGATGCTTTTTGATATTTCAGCTTTTCTACTGCTTCTTCAAGCTCATTTCTTCTTGCTACACCTTCTGCAATTTCCTCAAGGGTTTTTGTATCGGATACGCTACCAATAATTAATTTGAGCTCTTTCAGATGAGAAATACTGCCAATAACTTCATTAAACCCGGAAAGAAATAAATATCCCACAGCAAATTTAGCTTCTTCTGTCGCTGTTAAAACAGAATTTATTTCATCTTTAAGAAAACTTCTTCTATTATCAATAATATCGGAATATTGTGGCATTTTTACTCTCCCTTATTTTTCTCTTTTATTTTTTCTTCAATCACTTTGGCTAATTTAGGATATCTTCTGAAATACCAATTTTCAACTTCTTCAATATCTTCCTTGTTTAGGTTATACATTTGATAGATAAGTTTATCAATTTCAATTTGTTCGTTAACCATATAATCGTATTTTGGATTTTGTTTTTGTTTTTGAATGATGATAAAAATCATATTAGTTATTTTTTGACTATAATCCTTGGTAATACTGTAATTTATCGGAATTTCTTTAACCTCATCAATTCCAAAATTAACACTGTGGTTTATAGAACATCTACATAAGAATTTACATAACTTTGAACATAAAAAAGCCAATAACTCATTAATATTATAATTTATTTCTAATATATCAGAACTACCATGATCAAAAGGTCCAGAGAAATTTAATCTAAAAGTAGGAGAGTAATATCCAGCCCAAGAAAAACTTATCCCTTCCTTAAAATAGAAATTTTTATTTTGAAATCGTGAAGCAATCTTTTTAGAACCCGGATTTTTATATACCTTCAACCTTGCAACTGCTTGTTCTGACCAGTCAATAAAATAAGGAGTAGACACATAATAATTCGGTAACCAACCCTCTTCAATATCTGATGCCCCACCTTTATCATAAGGAACAAAACATCTACCACCGAAATACCTGTGCTGATGGGAATTATGATTTACATCAGTGCATATTCCATTTTCTATTACATCTAATCTAAGTTCTTCATCATTTCTTATTTTTTCAAGTTCATTTTCTTTTAACACCAAATTTAAATCAATTTCCTGATAATTTGAGCCTTTTGTATTTGATAGTTGTCTTAAATAATAATCATTATCACCGGTTTGCAATCCAACAACGACTTTCGCAACATCTCCTAATTTCACCAGTTCAAGCTTTTTATTATTAAAATTAACCTGATAAATATTCGGACCTTCCTGATCAAAAAGATTTCTCTGCCTCTTTATATCAAACATAACCGGGACACCTTTTTCATCAGTATAGATTTTTGGTTTTAAATTCCCTACATCCTGCATCAATTGAAATAACTTTGGTGGAGCAATAAAGAAGGATAGATTAGAATATTTCTTTATAATATTTTGCCTGTAAGCATATATTGCTTCTTCTCTGCCCAAATCAATAGTATAACCATCCTTTATTTTGTCATTAAGTTTAACATTAATAATTGAATCCAAAGCATTTTCTAAATCACCATTTTTTATATCAAGTCCGTGAAAATCAGCAGCAATTACAAAATTATCCTTCTCCTCTTCCGGACTACTCTTTTTAAATAAATAGATTCCGGTATTTACTGTTGCCCTGAAAGTTTTCATCGGTACAGATATTAGATATTGAGCTTTAGTCTCTTCAAATAATTTTTTGCGGAGTTTACAGTGTGTCCTGATAGTCTGCCAGGTATCACTCATAATATAGCAGAGTGTTCCACCCGGTTTTAAGATATTTATTCCCAGTGCAGTAAACACTCCATAACTATCACTACTATCAAGTTTAAACTCATTTTTATAAATCTCTTTGTCTACAGAAACACCATAGGGCGGATTAGCTATAACTATATCAAATCCCACCTTTGCCCCCATTACCTCAAAGAAATCAAGGTACCAATTAAAAGCATCTATTTCTTTCCCGCCTTTTATCCCTTCAATTTCTTTTTCAATAGATAATATCCCCTGTTTAAGAATTTCTCTCTTCCTTTCTTCTTCTTTGTTCTCTTTTTGTGTCTTTTCAATCAGAGTTAACTGGCTGCCTATTGATTTAAGTTTAGCTTTTAAAGAATATTTTATGTTTTCCAGATGCCAGATGGCAATATCACACTTTGTTTTAGTTATTTTGTCTTTTAAAATCTGTCGCTTCTTGCTATCTACATCCTCTGAAAAATCGCCTTTTAATTTTTCATATCTTTCTATTAATTCAAACATCTTTTGATTGGCAAATGTTTTATGTTTTAAATTAAATTTAAACCCACATATTTTTGAAATCAAACTATCTCCTTTAAGAATTTTAAAATCAAGATTAATCAAAGGTGGAATATCTTTAATATTTTCTACTTCAAGGTCAACTATGAGAGATAACCACAATCTTAGTCGGGCAAGATGAACTGCTCTCTCCTGAATATCTACTCCATAAATGCAATTTTCAATAATTTTTTTCCTTAAATTATACCTGTTCTCAGTTATCCCAATTTTGGCATTTAATATTTCTATTAGATTGACTATTTTATTAAGAATATCTACTGAAAAAGCACCCGACCCTACTCCCGGGTCAACTATTTTTAAGTTAAGGAGTTTCTCCTTAATTATTTCTGGCCTATCAATTCCATGTGTAGATAACTTATATATAAAGGATTTAAAAATTTCCTCTGGTATTTCGGGTAATTCATTAATTAAATAATTTAATAAGGATTGCTTTGTCATAAAAGATACAATAAAACGTGGAGTATAATAGCTGCCAGATGCACGGCGTGGGTCAGGGATATCTTTATATTTTTCTGCTTCTATGGAAAGAATTAATTCTTCAAAGATCTTTCCTAACATCTCAGGGTCTATTGCTACTTCTTCTTCAAATTCAGTGTCCTCTCTAATAGTAAAATTAAATCGTTCTAATAAGTCTTCAAAAATGTCATCAAATGCTTGATTTGGAATTGTAACTTTTTCCTCAATTTCCTGTTCAAATTCAAAAAGCCCTCCATTTAAAAAGGGGATATTTTTAAAATCTGGATGGTTAGAATCTCTGATAGAAAGTTTTTTAAATAGAGGGATTAAGAAATTTTTATAATAGTTTTTCTGGTTTAATTTAAAATTATTGTAAAGAAATTTATAATCACCATTAAGCCAACCCTTTTTCTGGATAAAATATAAAAACAATAAGCGATTCATAATTTCCTGAGTGAATTTATCAGCATCCTCTTTTTTAAGTGAGGGGTTATTATTTCTAATTACATCTCTTAATTCTTTATACTTCTCAACAAATTCTTTATAAAATTCTTTGGATACTGCCTCAATATCAAAAGCTTCTTCGCATTTTATCATTAAAGCTAATGTTGATATACCCTTATCAGCATAAATATTTGATAATCTCTCCGCAGCTGTTCTCAGCCTATCTGTCTTACCTACAGTTATTCTACGAAACCCTCTTGCCTTACGTTCTTTATCTTTTCCTATATATTTAGTGTTAATAAAATGAGCTTCATTATTCTCTTTGTTTGTAAAAATAATAATATTTTCAGGATAATACCTCGAGATACTTTTTACTGTTTCTCGCTCTGTACCTTTTAATAGACTGTCGATGATACAAAAAATAACTTTAAAATTATCTACTTTTGAAATTATCTTTATAGAAAGTATTTTATCCTTTACGTCTTTAGGAAATTTATCAAGAACTTCCGGGGAAACTTCCTGTTCTGCAGGTTCGAAATTTAATCTTTCTATAAATAATTTTTTTAGTATGTCTGCATTTACTCCAGCATTTTTTATCTGCTCAAGAATGGATAAAATCTCTGTTCTCCAGTTAACCACTTCATTCATAATAATATCTCCTTAAAATTTTTAAGATTAATCGGTTTCCCTTTCTTAAGAAAAATAGAATTCGCTAAATGGTCAAGCACTAAAGGTGTTTTAGTTTTGCTCAATAATTTATTAAAAAGTTTTTCAAGATTACCGTCTTCATTTATATACAAAAATATATTTTCATTTACAATATCAGAAATCAAACTATTTCTTCTTAAGGAATTGTAAAAGGTAATTTTATTTTTTTGTAAATAAAAAGAAAGTATTAATAATTTTCCTTTATCAAGGTGTTTTTTTAAATAATTATATATCGATTGATTTTTAATACCTTTAGAAGTAAAAAATATTATCTCTTTATCTTTTGCTATTAATATTTTTAGAATTCTTCTTTCAAAAGGCGAATGCCACCCACTGATAAAAACATAAGGTAATTCTGCAAGAGAAAGTATAAATTTTTCTGTAGGGATTATTATATTTAAAGGAATTGCTCTTGAAATGAAAATGCTTATTTTCTTCTTTTCTAATAATTGTTTATTCCTAATAAAAAAATCTGTTTATTATTTAAATAACTTCTTTGATATTTAACCATATTTTGCATTTTTATATCGATTTTATTCAACACCAAATATTATCCCCTCTTCTGTCCATTCCCGCCAGTCAAGATTGGTGAGTTTCGGTAGTTGGAGGAGGTCCTTTGGTTCTTTGAATCCTCCCAGTTCTTCTCTTAAGGTAATTATTTTCCGGGCAAGGGGTTCGCTTATTTGTAAGATGCTGGTAAGTTCTTCCAGGGATGCGGAGTTGATATTTATGACTTTAGTTTCTGGTCCTGCGGGAATGGGAGAAGTGGGTAAAAAATCTACTTTTGCTATTTTATATAATTGTCGGGTTCTTTCTTTACTATATTTATTGGTCCATAGATTTACAAATTGATTCTGAAATATCTCAATTATTTCCGGGTCGTCTATGACCATTAGATTTTCGTCATTCCGGTTGTTAGCAGAAAAGGTCCAGTTGTAGGAGCCGGTAAGTAGTAGGCGGTTATCGATAATGGCAAATTTGTTATGCATAATATAGTTGTTAGTACTGATTCTTGTTTTGATTCCTTTTTGTACCAGGAAACGGGATTGACTGTATTTGTACTCAACCTGATCTTTATCCAGATAGAGCCTTACCTTTACGCCTCGCTCGCGGGCTTTTACGAGAGGAAAGGCGATTTCTCTATCGGTGAAAATGTACATGGCTATATTAATAAAGGCTTCAGCTTGATTGATATTTTTGATGATTTCTTTTTGAGGATTGTCGTATAGAGAGAAGTAGACTTCGGTTTTGGCAAGGGAAATAAGAAAAAATTGAGAGATAAGAATTATGGTTAGTAAAAGAATGATAGTTAATTTGATTCGTTTTTTATTTTGTGGCATTATTAGATTTCTCTTTTTTAATTATTTTTAATAGAGCATACCGGTGAACATCTGTCCTACTGAAAAAAGAGCTTTTGTAATTACACCACGCAAGTTTAAATATATTATAGCAGAAATTTTAGTAAGAAGAAATGCTTTGAAAAATCTTTCTTTTTAAAAAATTAATATCGTTAAACGAATAAGTGCTTTACGAAGTTGACGCAGCTAAAACTTAAGTTCATAGGCTAAATATGTAATGGTTTCCTTAAAACCTAACCTTTGATATAAGCGAAAAGCTGCGGTGTTATTAACACGTACAGAAATCTCAATCTTTTTTATTTCACTTTTTTGAAAGCTATCCTCTATGGCTTTTTTCGTAAGTTTCGTTCCAATTTTTTTATTTTGTGCAGATTGCAATACATTTAAAAAACATATATCTGTAAATCCATCAGCTTTAAAATCTTCATAATATACATAACCCACCACCCGATCATCTAAAACTGCCATAATCAGGCTATGAAGGTCATCTAAGTTCTGCACTATATAATGGGCGTTGAAATAGGCTCCTTGAGGATGCATATTTAAAAAATCTAGGAAATCGGTATCCCGGTAGGGCCTAATTTCAATTGATTCATTGCTGGGAGCATTTATTTCAGACCTTTTTCTTTGCCATTCATGCCGTTTAAGCACCAGGGTTCGTTCAGCATTGTATTGTTCAAATCCATGTGCTTTATAAAATCTTTTTAGAAGTGTATTTTTTGGTGTAAAGGCTACGCGAAGTTTAATATCTTTCCACAGCTTATATTTTTCAAGAATTTTTTTAAAAAACGTTTCTGATATCTCTTCCCATTCATTTTCAATATCCGTTGCATAGGGTCCAAATATCCGAATAGTATTAGGATCAGAAAAGATGACTCCAAAAAAACCTCGGATTTCTCCGGAATTGTCTTGGGCAACCTGGAAAAAAGATTGTGGTTGTTTATTCATATATTCTTTCAGTTGATTTTCAATTTCAGTGGTCGAATATCCAAGGTTACCAACCAGAGAGCAGTTATCACTTTGAAATGGCGAAATAAATTTTGCTATATCTTGTATTTTATGGTTATGGGCATTTACAATTAAGAATAGATATTTTCTTTTTATAATTCAAACCCTCCACAATTAACTTCATTTTTTTATGTTTATTAATTAAATAGTTACCGAAAAACCTTGATAAGTTCTTCCGAAGATGCGATATTGATATTTGTTAGAGTAGACAGGCGAGACGCCTGTCCTACATTGTTGGTGGAGATTGCTTTCCCTGCTTTCGCTGGGGGGGGCAGGCTTGTTCGCAATGACAAATAATAGGGGACTTTGTCTCTATTTTTAAATTATTTTAATGCTTCAGTGACTTCTTTCTTAAAATCTTCTTTGTCAGTCACGTAAGATTTTATAGCTTTTGCGTTCACAAAGCATCCCTCAATATTGCCCCTTTTTCTGATCTCATCAGGCTCTTTCGATTTATCTATCCATCGAATAGAAATTCCTGGGGCAATCTCTTTTATTATTTGCTCAGCCTTTTTCAGAAAGAAATAGGAAAAAGGACAATGGGAAGGTCCATGAATGAGCAAGACTTTGCCTTTGTCCTCTTCTTGGGGAATATACTCAACCTCCTTTTCCTTAACAGGTTGATAGATAAAACCTTCTTCCAGAGGATAAAACAAAAAGTCAGGATCTTCTCCTACTTGCTTGAACCCCATTCTGGTGAAAAAGAGACGGGCAGAAAACCGGTCAGGTTTTTCGCCGGGAAAGGTTCTAGTCACGAGAGCTAATGCCGGTTTATTGCCAAACCAAGATTTAGGCTTTTTCATATCTGTAATTAGATTAGATAATAGTTGTGTGGCAATCCCTTTTCGACACTGGTCCTTTTCAGGGGGTATACAAATCTGACACAGGTCTTCAATATTTTCTTTGGTAATATCTCTTATTCTAAACTTATCCATTAACCTTCTCCCTTTTATATTCCTGATAAAATAGGATGTACCTCTATTTTAAAAAAATTATGTATATTTAGTATTCGATAAAAGTTTAGGAAATCCTGCTTTTGGAGAAAAGTTTTTAGACATAGCGGGTCGGATAAATCCGACCCCTACCATTAGATTAAAATGATCGTGAATAACTAATAATGGAAAAAATTATGTTGAAATAATAAATAATAAATGTATAATAATAATTGTGAAATAATTAACATAAAGGTAATTGGCTAAATATAAAGAATGTGAATATTTATAAAGGAGGTAATTAAATATATAAAAAATTAATATAGAAATTAACAGAAATAGAAGCTAAAGTATTGTACTTAAATATATGTTTATCTACTTCTTCATTCTCGTTTTAGATATATTCTAAAGGTTATTTCTTTAAGGTCAATTTTCCTCAAGAACAAGCCCTTAAAAAAATTTTAAATTTTTTTTAAAAAATACTGTCAATATCACAGATTAATAATAATCTGCTTGGTAATACCTTGCCAGTTACGAGAGATATAGCTATACAGTTTTATTAGGTGGTCCTTCTCCTTCTGATTATTTTGATTTACCAGTTTTATAACGATCTTCTTTGCCGGTATAATCCATCTCTAATTTTACCTTTGTTATATTAAGACTCGGACACATGATTATTACAGACATGGAACAACGACATTATTTGCTGCATTAGACTATCTTGAAGGATTCTTGATTTCCAGAGCAGAAAAACAACACACCTACCTATAAGGAATGGCTTAAATTCCTGAAGCAGATACATCGGGAAACACTCAAAATTTCATGTGCATTTCACTCCAACAAGCAACTCATGGTTGAATTTAATAGAGCGATTCTTTGCGGATATCACCAGTGATGTTATTCGCATAGGTTCAATGATCTTAAAGAACTAAACCAGCCGAAATGGGCCAAGATATAAATACTTTTTCTCCAATGAGTTTTTTGGATACTCCACACCCATATTCGGATACTAACAAGGTTTCATTGCCTTCAAGGCGGATTCGGTAATAAGTAACTTCTCCTAAGTATGTGATATGTTCCACCCAACCAACAAATATATTATTGTTTTCGCTTTCTTTTGCTTCATCCAGCAATTGAATATATTCAGGCCTGATAACTAAAGAGCACTTTGTGCCAGTTTTGATATCACTTTTAACCCGCAAGACCTGACCTGATGCCAGTGTAAAAAGGCCGTTACCCCTTCTGTCAGACCGAATATTACCTGATAAGATGTTAGATTTACCTATAAAGTAAGCGGTAAATTTTGAATTTGGTTTACTGTAAATTCCCTCAGGTGTACCTATCTGGACAATTTTACCCTTATTCATGATTACTATGCGATCCGAAATACTCAATGCTTCTTCTTGATCATGGGTAACAAAAATGGAAGTTATACCTAAGGCTTTTTGTACTTTTTGTATGTAAAGACGCGTCTCCAAACGCAATTTAGCGTCTAAATTAGATAAAGGTTCATCCAGCAATAAGACAGAGGGTTTCATCACCAGAGCCCGAGCTAAGGCAATTCTCTGTTGTTGGCCACCAGAGAGCTGACGAATGGAGCGGTTTTCAGTTCCTAATAGACCGACTATTTCTAATATATTTTGAACCTCTTTGCGGATTTCTTTCATGGGTAGCTTTTTAATTCTTAAACCAAATGCTATGTTTTCAAAAACACTTAAGTGAGGAAAAAGAGCATAATTCTGGAAAACAAGGGAGGTGGGCCTCTTCTCTGGAGGCAAAGCTGTGACAACTTTTCCATCCATGAAGATAACCCCTTGATCCGGGTTAATCAAACCTGATATTATCCTTAAAAGGGTAGTCTTACCGCAGCCACTTGGTCCTAAAAGCCCCAACAATTCCCCTCTTTTGACTTTAAATGACGCATTATCAACAGCTAAGACTTCCCCGAAGCTTTTTTTAATATTTTGTACCTCTACCATGCACATTACCTATCGCTCCTAACGCTACAAAAGCTTTCTTATTTTATGCTAAATTTATCTAAACCAAAAACCTCTCCTATAATAAATAAGGCAATAACCGCCATTAAGATAAGCAGGCTCGATATAGCCGTAACCGTTGGATCAAGGCCATATTCTAATTGTGAGAAGATGCGTACTGGCAGTGTTATAGTTCTACCACCTGTTATAAAGATGCTAACTGTTGTTTCGTCAAAGGAAACAATAAAAGCAAAAATAGCAGCAACTATTAATCCAGGCTTAATTAATGGTAAGGTCACTTTACGTAAAGTATAAAAAGCGCTTGCGCCCAAATCCCGTGCAGCTTCTTCTAAGGAATTGTCAAAACCAACCAAGCTGGATGAAACAGTACGAATAACATAGGCAGTAGTTAATATTAAATGTGCCAGGAGAATACCCTGGAATGTTGCTACCCATCTAATAGAAGCTAAAAAGCGTAATAATGCTAAACCCACGATAACGGCCGGCAGCATCAAAGGAGATAGGAAGACTGATCTGATAATTTCTCTGCCCCGGAAGTTGTAACGAGCCAAGGCTAATGATGCTAAGGTTCCAACGCTAACCGAAATTAGTACGCAAAGTAGCGATAGGCGTAGGCTTAGAAGAAAGGACCTCACATACTCCATTCTTTCAAAGATACCCGTATACCACTTAATAGAGAAACCTGTTGGTGGAAAGGTTATCATACTGGATGCAGAAAAAGAGCTTAGTATGACAAGCGGCAAGGGAACGATAATGAAAAGCACAATGAATATCTTCCATGTTTTAATAAAGAACTTTCCAAAGTATAAACCAAGTGTTGCCAGCACCCGTATTAATGCAGATTTTTGTGTTAAGACATCAATTGCCAGGCCGGTAGCAGTAATTCTATCATACCGCCAGTCATTGATTTTTCTAAAGAAATCCTGAAAGGAGAAATGATTTTTCTGAAAATCTCCATATACTGTTGTGTCAATTAATTTGTTGCTTGTGGTAGCTTTTGTGTATAAGGTAACAAGGACAATGCTTAAAATCAAAAGGATTACAGCAACTGCTGCTGCAAAAGGCCAGTTTAAAAGTAGCATTGCCTGTTGGTAGATAAGCATGGTAATAACCATTACCTTACCACCGCCTAATAACCTCGGGGTCACATATGAACTAAAACTAAGCAGAAAGACAAAGAGACTTCCAGCTACAATACCAGACATACTCAGTGGGAAAGTGACTTTCCAAAAAGCCCCAAATTTACTGCTGCCCAAGTCTCTTGCGGCACCTTCCAATGAGAAGTCTATGTTTGAAAGGACGCTACTTATGGATAAAATCATGTAGGGCATGAATACTTGGGTTAGTCCTACAATTATTCCCAATTCACCGGGTATAAAATTAATCTTAGGCACCCCCAATAGATCCAATAATTGATTGACAGGCCCATGCCTACCAAGAATAATCATCAGTCCAAGAGTACGTGCTACCACGTTTGTCAACAGGGGGACAAGGACAATGGCGAGTAAAATACTTTTGATTTTACCGGAACTCCTGGCAATTACCAAAGCCACTGGATAGCCTAAAAGCAAAGAAAGAATTGTAGTATAAATGGCAATCTTAAAAGTTCTTAAAAGTACTTCAACGTAGTAAGCATCAAAAAGACGAAGATAGTTGCCTGTGGTGAACTCCTCTACCATTAAACCGCTTCCAGGAACTCCTTTGTAAAAGCTAATTACGAAAAGCATAATCAAAGGAATAAAGTAGCCGAGGGTTAATATTAATAGACCGGGACTTAAGAGAATTGCTGGTATATATTTACTTTTATGAATTATTTGCTTGCCAAAAATCATTACCAAAACCTCCGGAAAAGGGGAGGCTTAACACCTCCCCTAACCTTTATTAAACACAGACTTATTTAAGTAGCTTCTATTCTAAAATCTCCCTGTTCCAGCGTTCTGCCCAGTCTGAGGATTTAGCACTTATAGTCTCGTTATCTAAAACAACTAGTCTCCCTACTTCTTCAGGTCCATATGGCATTTTTGATGTTAGATCTGCATCAAGTACTACAGTTTTATTTGTTGGAGCATAGAACATATCCTTCGCAAATGCTTCTTGTGCCACCTGGCCTAAGTGATAGTTAATAAATATTTCCGCTAAGTCAACATTTTTGGAATTAATTGGAATTACAGCAGAATTTATTGCCAACGGAGCGCCTTCTTCAGGGATAGCAAAATCAACTGGTCCCCCTTGTTCTTTGAATGTATAAACATATCCATGGATTTGTGGTGCAAACCATATGTCTCCCTGTTGAAAAGCCAGGTTTGTTTCATCTACGCCTGAAAGTATTGCCGGATACGGCTTTAACTCCTTCAGTGCTTCAAATCCGGGATCAATGTTATTCTCATCTCCACCATGAACCTTTGCTGCCATTACCAAAAAGGCGGTTCCTTGGGTTCCGGGAAATACAAAGGGAGCAACTTTCCCTTTATATTCAGGTTTCCAGAGGTCTTTCCAGGAAGTAGGAGGGGTCGTAACCTCGTCGGTGTTGTACATAATCCCAACAGCCAGGAAAGCTACTCCGTAAGCACCGGGAGACTTTGCCTGAGGATAAAGATTATCATACTCGGGAACATTTGCCGCATTTGGAGGTACGATCACTCCATCTTTGGCAGCTTGCATGGTTTGACCAAGACCCAGATAGAGTATATCCATTGTAGGATTATCTTTCTCTGCATACAAACGGGCAAAACGACCTGAAGATCCACCCAGAACCAGTTCAACCGTAGCGCCTGTTTCCGCCTCAAAAGGCTTAATTACATGCTCCCTAATTAAAATCTCCTGGGGGCCTCCCCAAATACCAACTGCCAAGGTTCGTCCTTCACCTATTTTTCCCTGGGCAAAACTATTCAACATCATTAACATACTAAGCAACATTAAAATAAAAATTCCCAAAAATATTTTATTTTTACTTTTCATTTTATATCTCCTTCATTTATTTTTATTTTACTTTTTACAAACTTTAAATAACCTTCATTTTTAAATATCTATATCCATTTATCAACTCCTTTCCATTTATATTTGAGAGAAGAATTAACGGGTAACAAATTTAAAAATTTTATTTAGCTATCACTTTTATTTATTAATTGTATACAGCAAATTCCTCCTCTCATTAACTAAAGTTTAGTTTAAAATCTTATTAATCTTATATTTAGAGCCTGCCATCATTAAGCCAATTTCTTCAATGTCAGTATATTTGGATCTACTTCTTCCATAGCTTTCTCCTCCATACATTACTGCTACACGATCAGAAAGATTCATTTTGAGAATTATCCTTTCTTTATTAATTCTATAAATTCTTGATATAGACTGGGAGCAATAGCCAATATATCTCCTTTAAATAGATCAAACTCCTCTCCAGAAGGAGTCGATATTATAGCCCCAGCTTCTTTCGCAATTAAAACTCCTGCTGCAAGATCCCATGGAGATAGGGAATATTCCCAATATCCATCTAAAATCCCTGTAGCGATATAACACAATTCCAGAGCTGCACTTCCTAAAATTCGAACCTCAGTAAAATTTAAAACAGATTTTACATCCTCCACAGCCTTACGGTGTTTATCTTTATTATAAGGCCAACCTGTGACCAATAAAGCGTTTCTCAAAGATTTAGGGGAAGAAACTTTTATTCTTTTCCCATTTAAAAAAGCCCCTTCTCCTTTTTTCGCATAAAATAAATTTCTTCTTATAGGATCAAACACTACTCCGATTAAAGCTTCTCCATCTTCCCAGTAACCTATAGAAACAGCGAAAAATGGAATTTTATGGACAAAATTTAAAGTTCCATCCAAGGGATCTACATAAAAAACTTTTGCATGTTTTTCAATCTTTGCCCCCTCTTCCCCTACAATTGCTATTTCTGGGTAACAAGAAGAAAGAGTAGCAATAATAACCTTTTGTGATTCTTTATCTGCAGTAGTTACCAGGTCAAAAGAACTAGTTTTTTGAGATATGGAATAATTATGATTTTCAAAATATTCCCTAAGAATATCTCCAGAACGAAAACCAATGGTAATCATAGTTTCAAAAATACTATAAGACATAAATTACTTTCTCCTTCTGCTTTTTTAGTAATATTCTTGCTCAGAGGTGCTACGAAATACCAATTTAAAAGCTATAATAATGAATATCATTATGACGGCCGAAAGTATATAAGAATCTGCAGCAGCTTTACCCATATAAAGGCTGATAAAAGTTAACCTATATATATAATAACTTAATACATCAGTAGCTATGCCTTGCCCACCTTTAGTAAGAATATAAACTAAATCAAAAGTCCTAAAAGCAAAAATAATCCTTAATGTTAATGTAATAGCTGCAAAGATAACTGGCTTCATCATGGGAAGCCTAAAAAATTTCCCTAATGCATACAAGCTCCACCAGTAACATTCATCGCTTGCCCTGTTATAAAATCTGCATTCTCTGAGGATAAAAAAAGAACAGTTTTTGCTACATCTTCAGGATAACACAGTCTTCCTAAAGGCGTCTGTTTAATATATTCATCTCTTACCTTTTCAGGTTCTTCTATATTTTGAAGCTTTGCCTCCCACGCAATTTCTCTCTCTTGCATAGAAGTTCTTACAAAGCCTGGACATACGGCATTTACGTTAATTCTATAAGGCGCCAATTCTTTGGCAATGGCTTGAGTAAATCCCACTACAGCAAACTTAGAAGCAGAGTAGTGAGCTAAAAGGGGCGCTCCAATTTTTGCAGCCATAGATGCAATGTTTACAATCTTTCCTTTTCTTCTTTCTATCATATAGGGAACAACGTATTTTGTTACCAACCAAGTACCTTTTACATTAACATTCATATTGAAATCCCACTCTTCTTCTGTTAATTTCCAAAACCAATTCATGGTAGAAACTCCTGCATTGTTTACAAGAATATCTATGCAAGAAAAATCTTCTAAAACTTTCGAAACCGTTGCCTTTACCATTTCTTCCTTAGTTATATCTAAAAGATATGTTTTTGTAATAGTTTTTTTACTCTTTAATTCTTTGAAAGACTCTTCGAGCCCTTTTTCGTCTAGATCTATTAAGGCAATTTTGGCTCCTTCTTTGGCAAAAGCTATAGAAATTGCTCTTCCGATTCCTCCAGCTGCTCCGGTTATAAAAACATTTTTATTTTCAAACATTCCCATGTGGCTCAATCTCCTTTTTCAATTTCGTAAATTTTTTCATAGAAAGGTTTTAAAGCTGGATATAATTCTTTATAAATTTCATAATATTTACTATAAACCTTATATTTTTCTATATCATACTTCAACAATTGAAAATCTTTAAGAAATAGACCTATCTCTGCCCAATCTTTAAATAGACCACAAGCCATTCCTGCAAGAAAAGCTACTCCAAGAGAAGAGCCAGGATAATTTTTTATGTATGTGGCATCCATTCCTATAACGTTTATAACAATTTCCCTCCATAAGCTACTCCTTGCCCCACCATTAGATATTAAAACTCTTTTAACCGGAAACCCTAAACTTTCGATAACATCTATATGGTGTCTGAAGCCAAAAGCTACACTTTCTAATATGGCTCTAAAAATGTCTCCCATCTTATGATGCAATCCTAAGCCTAAAATCACCCCTCGGGCTACAGGATCAAAAATAGGAGTCTTTTCCCCTAAAAAATAAGGTAACATGACAAGTCCTTTTGCCCCAACCCTACTTTTCTCAGCTAATTTGTCAAGTCTACTAAAATCTAAGTTATTTGTAAAATTATTTCTAAACCACTTGACTATAGAACCACTACTAGCCATACACCCGTTAAGAATAAATTTTTCTGGAATATCATGATAATCTAAGAAAAGTCTTTTATCCATTTTCAAAGAATTTACTGCAAAAAGAATATCTCCTGCTCCACCAATTTTCAGAAGAAGATCTCCTTCTTCCTTAATCCCCATTCCAAGAGCAGAAGCTATATGATCAGCGGAACCTGCAATTACAGGGATGCCAGGCAAAATTTTCGAAGTTTCACCAACTATCTTTACAGGTTCATAAACGGACGGGAGTAAGTACTCTGGGATTTCAGCAATGTTCAATATTTTCTTATACCACCTCTTCTCTCTTACCATCCACAAGCCACTTTCTAGCGCCCAGTTTAATTCTACATGAGGAATTCCTGTCAGCTTAAAAGAAATAAAATCGTATGAACCCATTATATAGCGTGTCTTTTTCAAATTTTCCGGCTCATGCTTCTTCAGCCAGAGATATTTGGGGGGGATAATCTGCTGATTTATGGTGTTACCTGTAAAGGAAAAATATTCATCTTCATCAATAATCCTCTTGATATGCTTAATCTCCTCCACAGCCCTGGCGTCATTCTGTTGAATAGAATTCCTTAACAGATTCCCTTTTTCATCCACTAGAATTAGTGTGGGTACCATACCCGTCAAACCTATAGCGGAAATTCTATCTTTATATTCTGTGGTACAAAGTTCCCTTAATATAGAACAAGTACTTTCCCACCATATATTGGGATCCTCTTCAGAAAAACCAACTTTCTTAGAAAATAATTCACATGCTCTAAAAGATTCCCAGACTATAGAACCATCACGTCCTACAATAATAGCCTTTACCCCTGTAGTGCCAATATCTATACCTAATACCAAGTTTTTCATGTTATTTTACTAACAACTCTCATTAATTTCTTAACTCTTTCTTTGTCTACAGAATTCCAAGTAACTCCGTTCTTTTTCAAGCTGGTCCCCACAATAGCGCCATCTGCAATTTTCAACAATTCCCTAACATTCTCTGCATCCAAACCTGTGTTAACAAAAACAGGAATATCCTTAACTCCTTCTTTTACCTTCTGAAGAATTTCTAAAGAAGGAGGAGTCCCTGTTTTTGGACCAGACACGAGTATTACATCAGCCAGAGAAGAAAATACCACACTTTTCGCTATCTCCTCTAAAGGTCTTCTATCAAGATTGTAGGCAAATTCAGCTGATATATTAAAAAAAATAGCTGTATTATCAGCATCAATTAGTTTTCTATACCTGTATAATTCTCCTACATTAGTATTCCATAACCCCATATCAGAGACATATGTTCCTGTAACAATTTCTCTAATAAAAGAGGCTTTCGTCGCCTTTGCTAGAGATATAGCAGCCATTGGATCCCAAAGAACATCAATTCCAAATGGTATTTTAATTTCTCCCATAATTTCACCAATAGTGCGCCCCATTATTGCTATAGTACTATAATCTGCCTTTAGCTTATAAGGCCTGTCATTTTCGTTACAAAACATAATACAGTCTACTCCGCCATCCTGCAAATTCTTCACGTCGTCTCTTATTCTTCTTACGATATAGTCTATCCCTCGGGAGTCATCATAAAGAGGAAACCCTGGTAATGGTGGAAAATGAGCCATCCCAATAATTATTTTTTTCTTGCCAAAAATACTTTTAATATCCATAAAACTCCTCTTTCTAAAAAATTATATTTATTTTTTTCTCTTCTAAATTTTTCAATACATCTTCGGGTAGAGATTCATCTATAATAATCGCCTCAAATTTTTCTATATCAGTCACCTTAATTAAGGCAACTTTCCCATATTTAGTATGATCTGCTATTAAATAAGTTCTCATAGAACTTTGAATTATTGATCTCTTTATTCCAACTTCAAACATAGAGGCATTATAGGTGCCACTAAGATCCCACCCATCAGTAGACAGAAATCCTTTATCTCCCTTAAATTCACCAAGACATCTAATTGCTATTTCTCCTCCTATACTAAAATATCCTGCCCTTACTTCTCCTCCTATAAGAATGGTCTGGACAGTAGGATATCTGGCAAGTTTTTCAGCTATTTTTACGTCTGTAGTAATAATCTTTAAACCTTTTTTCTTCACCAGTTCACTGGCAAGATAATAGGTAGTAGTCCCCGAATCAAGAATTACTACATCTCCATCTTCTACCAAGTTAACAGCTAATCTTGCAATTTTTTTCTTTTCCTCCACCAGCCGAGAAAGCTTTATATTAAACATTGGTTCTAAACCTGACTTTTCTAAGGAGTAAATTGCCCCGCCGTGAGCTCTCTCTATGGGGAAATTATCCCTTCCAGCAAGTTCTGCAAGATCTCTTCTTATGGTAGCTTCGGATATTTGCAAAATACCTGCTAAATATTTCGTTGAGGCATTCCCCTCGGTTTTCAGAATCTCTAATATTTTTGTAAAACGATTATTTTTGTTCATTTACTCTTCCTATAAACATTTTTATTGTTTTTATTTGATTGTTTTATGTTTATTCTATACTTAAAACAATCATTTGTCAAAAGAACGAATTGCCCTATATATGTCAACTAAACCTGCAAATTTAACCGCTTCGTAGTTTTTAGCTTATTCTTCGTACAATAAATTTTCCCCTAGGTCGGCCCGCTATCCACTCTCCTTGTCGATACAGAATTTCGCCGCGCTGCATCACCAGAGACGGGAAACCCCGGCATCGATACCCCTTATATGGAGACCAATCAACATTCATGTGAAGTTTCTCACTCTGTATCACAAATTCTGTATCCGAATCGAAAATGACCAGATCTGCATCTGAACCTACTTGCAAGGTTCCCTTCCGAGGATAAAGGCCAAAAATACGGGCGGGGTTATAGCTTGTTAATTTGACAATCCTCTCTAGAGGCACATGTCGTTGCCAAAACCCCTCAGTAATTAAAAGTGGTAACCTTGTCTCTACTCCGGGGAGGCCATTTGGCACTTTTGTGAAGTCATCTTTATATTTCCCTTTTTGAGCACAGTTAAATGGGCAGTGATCTGTAGAGATAAAGTCAACCTTCCCATTTTTAACCCCTTCCCAAAGCGCTTCGCAATCATCAAGTGTTTTTAAGGATGGGCTTACAAGAAAGAGGTGCCCATCCAATTCCTTATATTTTTCAGCTGTTAGTAATAAATAGTGGGGGCAGGTCTCTGCATACACTTCCTGGCCTCGGTTTTTTGCTTCGTTAATTAGTTCAAGCGAAATACTCGATGAGACATGAACAAAGTACAGTTTTCCATCAACAACTTGATTAAGGAAAAGTATTTGTTGTATTGCTTCTGCCTCTACAAAAGCGGGCCGACTGAGATAATGATAATATGCATCCAATTTGCCTTGAGCTACAAAATTATTTATTAAATGGTCAATTATATCACCATTTTCTGCATGGACGCCTACCAAACCACCAACTTGTTTCACCCATTGCATGATCTGGTAAATTTGACCGTCCCTTAACTGCAATCCGGGATAGAGCATGTATAATTTAAAACTAGGCACACCCCCTCTTACTACCTTTTGGATTTCTTCGAGTAGAGACTTATCGAAATAATTAATAACAGCATGAAATCCAAAATCTATATAACAAGATCCCTCAGCTTCTTTTCTTCGTTTTTGCACGGCTTCGGATATAGATTCTCCTTTTTCTGGAATTGCAAAATCGATTATTGTGGTTACGCCGCCGTGGGCTGCTGCATAAGTTCCTGTAGTAAAATCATCGGTTGAATGAAAATCACCAATTTTCCAAGGCATGTGTACATGAGCATCAATCAATCCAGGAATAATCAACTTGTCAGTGGCATCAATCACCTGGTCAACTTTGCTCAAACCTTTAAGACCCATGCCCATGGCTATAACCTTCTCATTCTCAATTAGTAAGTCCCCATGTATAATGCCAGTGTGAAGCACGATTTTCCCGTTATGGATTAGTATTCTCATTTATATTCCTCCAAGGCTCTCTTAATCTTTTTTGGAGTTGCAGGTAGTCGTGTTATTCTCACTCCAAGCGCATCGCGAATAGCATTTGTTATAGCCGGCGCGACTGAAACCATGGCCATTTCCCCCACTCCCTTCGCTCCATAGGGTCCCACAGAATCCTTTTCTTCTATTAACCGAGTCTCGAGCTCAGGAGGAGTGGTAACTATACGTGGCACACCACATTGGCCCAAATTCCTCGTCTGGTTTGGCCCATAAGCGTGGTACTCTTCAGAAAGTGCATATCCTATCCCCATAATGGCACCTCCCTCAAGCTGTCCCTCTAAAGTAAGTCTGTTGATAGCTTTACCCACATCGTAAGCAGAGATAAGCTTTTCCACCTTTACACGCCCTGTGTCTGGGTCTGTATTCACAACAACTAAATTAGAGAAAAAGCTATAGGTCACGTAGTTTTTATCCCCTTGCCTAGATCCAATGTGAAACGTTTTCGGTGCGACATAGGTTCCTCGAGCCAGGAGGCGTTTCCCATCCGCCAACGCTCGTCTGGCGAGAGTAAACAGCTCAACACGATGCCCACTTGCATCGACAAGGCTTCCCTTTTGCATATTTATATAGCCCTGAAGCTCAGGGTAATATGCCATTGCGAGATCTCCCGCAGTATGATGTAAGTTCTTAATCGCTTCTAATACAGCATTGCCAGACATCACTGTCTGCCTAGAAGCATTGGTTTCCCGCGCATCTGGGTCAAGATCTGTATCCCCCATCTCCACGTCTACTGATTCATAACTGATCCCCAGCTCGTGGGCGGCAATCTGAGCGAAAATGGTTGATGAACCCTGCCCTAGATCAATCGCTCCAACTCGAAGGAAGACCTTTCCCTCTGGGAAAATTTCAATCTCTGCATTTGCGTAATCGTGTTCCCCGAGCCCCAACCCGACATTTTTGTATCCACAAGCGATGCTGACACCAAAGCCCGCTTGGGCATTACTTGCCTTCTTGATAGAGAGATAATCCTCTTCAATCGCATTCAGCGTTTCCAGCAAATGCGTATCAGGCCCCAACAACTGTCCAGTTACTGTTCGGTCACCCGGTTTGACTGCATTGAGTTTGCGGATGTCTAGGGGGGAGAGATCTAATTGCCTAGCAGCTTCATCCATAAGGGACTCAATAGCAAAGGTTGGTTGAGGAACACCAAACCCCCTCATTGCAGAAGAGGGAGGGGTATTTGTAAATACACCACACGCTTTTATAGACACATTAGGAACTATATAGGGGCCAGTGGAAAAGGCAGTCGTCTGCTCAATCACTGGAGAACTAAGTGACTCATAGGCACCGCAGTCTGCTAAGATATCGCCCTCGATACCCTTAATCCGTCCATCTTTACCAAAGCCGATTCGGTAATATAGTCTCATTGGATGTCGTTTGACACTAGCCTTCAACGATTCCTCTCGAGTAAGGGTAATCTTAACTCGACGCTTGGTGACAAAGGCTGCCAAAGCCAGCAGCGCCTGAATAGAAATATCCGTCTTTCCCCCAAAGGCTCCTCCTGTTGGATGAGAAATCACACGAATGTCTTTCTCAGGTAGCTTGAGAATCGCCGCAATCTGCCGACGAATAATCTGCGGATATTGGCAGCCAGCACGGATAATCACACGACCTTCTTTCCACTCAGCAATCCCTGCTTCGGGCTCTAGGTAGGCATGTTCAATTGCGGGCGTGGTGAACCTTCCCTCCACGATGACATCCGCATTCCGAAAGCCCTCCTCAACCTCGCCACGCTTCATAATAAACTCACAAACCAGGTTTCCCTTCGGAAAGATTTTGGGTGCTTTTTCTGATAAGGCCTCCTCCGGATCGTAGAGGGGCTCCAAGGGTTCATATTCGACCTCCACTCGATCACGGCCCTGCTCAGCAGCAGATTGACTCTCAGCGATGACCAGTACAATAGGATCGCCAAGATAACGCACCCGGCCTTCAGCCAACACGGGCTGGTCCGGCTTAATTAAGCCAAAAGCATTACTCCCTGGGACATCCGACGCAGTTAGAATGGTTACTACTCCGGGGGCCTCCTTGGCCTTCGATGTATACACGCTCTTTATCTTAGCATGTGCATATTTCGACCAAACAATTTTGCCGAAAAGCATATCTTCCTCCGATAGGTCGTCGATAAATTTCAGTTTGCCCATAGCCTTTTCAATAGCTGTCTTAGGTGCAAGCGGAGCTCCAATGTAGTTGGGCGATAAGTATTTGATCTTTTCCTCTTTTAAATTCGTATTGATAACAGCAGCTGATCTTTGGACAGCTTTAATGATTTTCTTATATGTGCCACATCTACATAGATTGCCCTGTAAGGCTCGAATAATATCATTGCGGGATGGTGAGGGATTCTGACCAATAAGCGCCTTGGCAGCCATAATCATACCTGGCGTACAAAAGCCACATTGTATGGCTCCTTCGTTGATAAAGGCCATCTGTAAAGGATGCAGGATACCCCCGTCACTCAGTCCTTCAATAGTAATTATCTTAGCATTATCCAACTGATTCAGCTTTAATTGACACGACTTTACTGCTTTACCATTCATAATCACCGTGCAAGCACCGCAAATTCCTTTCTGATCACACCCATCTTTAGCTCCTGTCAAGCCCAGATCCTTACGGAGATAATCTAATAGACTCCGTGTAGGATAGGCCTCTACCTGACAAGATCTACCATTCACAAATAATTTTATAAGAGAAGACCTTTTATTACTCATCCCCGTCTCCCTTCCTAATTTATACGATTTATACGAGATCGAAGTTTTGCGCTAGCCCGAGCAAATTCCCTAAGTACGAGTTCTTCGGATATGAATGGAAATCTTCCTTCTTCAAATACAATCTTGCCATCTACCATTACAAGCTTTATATTACTTATATCTCCATAATAGAATAGATTTTTAATCGGATCAAGCACTGGCTGTGTATTTAAGTGATGCAGATCAAATACAATGAGGTCTGCTTTTTTCCCTATTTCTAACGAACCAATCTCGTTGTCTAATCCCAAGGCCCTCGCTCCATCAATCGTAGCCATAGCTAGAGCTTCGTAGGCAGGAAGATAATCAGGCTTGCCAGTTTTTATCCTGTTGATGAGCGCAGCGAAACGAGCTGTCTCCAACATATTCATTTGAAATGCATCTGTACCCAAGCCAACCTTTACTCCCTCTTTTCGTAGTTCGCTAACCGGTGCAACTGCAGCCGCATCTTTGGCATTTGGTATCGGGTTATGCGAGATAGAAACTCCATGCCGATGAAGGATTCTTATTTCCTCATCTCTCAAAAAGATCGCATGAGCACCTAACACCGGTACTTCCAACAAACCCACATCTTCGAGAAATTCCACACATCCCATTCCTTCACGAGCCTCAACTGTCTCCTGCTCGCTTAACATTTGAGCTAAATGGATATGAACTCCCAAACTATTTTTTCGAGCTTGGTCAGCTACTTCAGCAAACATCTCCCGATTAAGGGTATTTGTAGCATGAGGAGCAATCGAAGTTGTGATGAGCCCGTTAGAAACCCCACGCCAGTTAAGGGCAAATGTTATAGCTTCTTCTAATTGTTTAGAAAAGGCCAAGAAGTCAAAATTATAGTTGATTCCATGATCTATTTGATGAGGTGGTGAATCAAGGGAAAAACCAAGTATTTTCTGTCCAATGTATGCACGAAGACCGGCCTCAGAGACTGCCTTAGCTGTGGACGAAGCATAGTGGTACATATCGGCAACAGTTGTCACTCCACACCGTAGCGCATCCAAGGCCCCGGCCAAACTTCCCCAGTAGACTATCTCAGGATCGAGTTGAGCTTCCCAACGGAATAAAGTGGTGTAAAATATACCCTCAAAATGCACTTCATCCATCAACCCCTTAAGGACATTCTCTGCCAGATGGGTATGACAATTGACAAAACCAGGAAGTATGAGACATTCTTGACAATTAACAATTCGATCTGCTGGAAAATTTCGAGGTTTTTCCTCAGAAACAAACAGAATCTGTGTCTCATTGATTCCCAGATAACCCTTGGGGATACATCGCTGAGAATCGGCAAAGGGGTAAATTATCCCTCCTGATAGAAGTATTTTCATTTTCCTTCACCAACTTTTTTATGGTAGCTAATAGCTTCTACGGGGCACATAGAAATACAAAGACCGCATCCTTCACATATAGAAGAGCGAATTGAAAAATGCTCTTTGTGTTCCTCCACCGCTCCATAAGGACAAATCCGTATGCAAAGTCGACACTGCGTGCAAACCTTTTGGTTAATAAAAGCGACTTTGTTAATTAACTTTACTGATTGTTTCTCATATTCTCGACGTTCTTCTATCGACTTAGGAAAATTAATGTGTGATAATGTCTGTCCGCGTACCTCTTCAAGAGAGGAAAACCCTTGTTTTTGCATAAAATAAAGTATCTGTTTGTTCATTTTTGAAATAATCTCTGGCCCCTTGACGATTATTGCAGTACAAACACCTACCGCTACTGCTCCGCAAGAGATCATTTCAAGTGCGTCAATGCCCGACATTATCCCCCCTGTCCCAATAATAGGAAGCTTTACATAGTGTGCCAATTGGGCCACATGATATAAAGCTAAAGGCTTAATTGCCTCACCCGATATTCGGCCAAATCCTTGTTCTAACAACCCGGGACGCCCCGTCCTCAGGTTGAGATGTAGCCCAGCTTTTACCGCATCAATTGCTGAAATAGCATCCGCTCCCGCTTCACGAATAGCTTTCCCAAATTCCACCGTATCATATACATTGTGACTAAGTTTAACAGAGACTGGAACATCTACAGCCTTTTTTACTCGGCGAACCGCCTCTATCATTGGCGTCGGATCGTCATATGAAGTGAATATGGAAAGCTCAAGCATATCTGCACCAGCTTTAACAACTGGTTTAGCTAACTTTTCGACATCCCAAGGCGTCATTCCAATACTGGCGATGACAGGAATATCCAATTGGCTTAGCCTCGGTAATTCTTCATCCTGCCATTGCTTAAAAGGAAGTGTAGAACAGCGTTCTGTATTAAGGAAATAACCATTTCTTCGGTATAGGCATGGCTGCGGATTAATTGAAGGATTAAGAAGAATCGTTTTTGTAATAACAGCCCCTATTCCAGCAGTTTCCAAACGCTTAATAGAATTAAAATCCCTCGTCATTGGCCCCGAAGATGCTATAAGAGGACTCCTTAGCGTGAAACCTAAAAATTGCGTCTCAATTTTTGTCATATATTATTTCTCCTTTTTATATACTTCTTTCCCAAAAGCTATAATACACTTTATATCATGCGAACTAACCCGATGCACAATTGCTGAATAAATATTATGTATATACCGAAGGTTAATATTTTTATTGTCTAAAACAATAAAACTCGCTACTTTACCCTCTTCTATAGAACCAAACCGGTCATCAATACCAAGGGCTCGAGCTCCTCCTAATGTCGCCATTGATAAAACGGTTTTCGCATCTATTGCCTCCGGAACTCGACTCTGCCCCCGCAACAGACGGGAACAATAATCCATCTCGCGGAACATATTAGGACTAGAGAACATAAAATTATCTGTGCCTAAGCTTAAAGAAATACCGGCCTGGAACAGATCATAAAGTGGTGGTATCCCGTCACCCAAAATACAATTTGTACGAGGACAACACACAACGGGGATTTTCTCTTTGGCAACACAGTTAATTTCAAACTCATCTGCGTTTGTCATATGGATCAGAAGATCAGGAGAAAATCGTAGAATTCGTCTAACTTCGGATTCTCCCCATCGTTTTCGAGAGGCCTGTTGTGCAGCTTTTGTTTCAGCAATATGAACGGCTAACTTTTTTAACCCACCATCGTCCAAAATTTGCCGAATGGTAGCCAGTTGACGAGCATTAAGGCGTGTAATATCACCCAATCCTATTCCATTTGAAACCTTAATGATCTTCTCAATTTCACTTATGTAATTATCCCAATCTTCAGGCTCAGTAGTCGGCTCGGAGAAGATCACCCCTTCTATTGGTAGTTGGCCTATGGCCTCCTTCAGGCATTTGCTTCCCTGAACACCCCCTTCTCGAAAGTCTGCAAAAGCACATATTCCTAATGATAACATTTCTTGAATGGCCTGTGTTAATAATTGAACAAGTGCTTCTGGGTTTAGACCTTGTAAATAACGGTATTTCACACTATCGGGAGGAATAACGGCTTTTTCAGTGGGAAGACCGACGGCAAGGTCCTTAGCGCCAACATCACCAATGTGAGTATGTGTATTAACAAAAGCAGGGAAGACAATTTTACCGTCCATATCTACACCTCTAGAGAGAAAACCAATTCCCACTTTAGCTATATATTCTCCCTCCACCTCAATATAGGCCTTTTCCTGTATGTGTAAATCAGATCCGATCAGAATAGTAGCATTCTTATAGACTTTATTCATTTCTTACCCCTTTATCTATTATCTATTTTGTTTGCGATTTGGCCGAAGTCGTAGAAGGGACAGAAGTTCCTCAGTGACTGATGTAATCAGCTCTTCACCAAGTTCCGCAGAAGCTCCTTCTGGATTCCCTATTACCCCGTCGGGAACCAGCTCCTCTGCTTTCCATGGCACATGTAATTGTAAGTCCTTCTCTTGCCACCGAGAATTGGTAATGTTGAACGAAGAAACAGTCTTATTCCCTATTAATTCCGGATGCAAAGCCAACATAAATGACATTTCAATGCAGCTTGCGTGCAGATCCATAGGAATTGAGCGCCTTTGAAGAGATTTACTCTCATATAAATTAAAAAGTTAAGGTATAATACCGGTCTCCCTTCGAATGTCCCTTACTACCGCCTTAAGAGATGCGTCGTTGCCACCATGGCAGTTAAACAGTAGGAGACGTTTAGCTCCGTAGCGAGCCACTGAGGATGCAATATCCATAATTAGAGATTCGAAAGTGTATCTCCGAAGGGATATCGTACCAGAAAATCTTATATGCTCTTCGCTACAGCCAAAACATACCGTTGGCAAGATAAGAAAGTTGTTATTCTTTGAAAGTTGGCCTATGATCCTCTTTAGTAATCCCTCTGCAATCAAGGTATCAGTGAAGAGAGGTAGATTTGGCCCGTGTTGTTCGGTGGATCCACATGTAAGAATCACAAAACGACCCTCCTGAAGAGCCACTTTGCTTTGAGGAGAGGAAAGCTTATCTAATTCCCACTGATCGAGATTGGTCATTTCACTCCTCCAAAGGTTAATCCGCTGACGTAGTACCGCTGTAGCAATAGCGAGAGCACGATCACTGGAATAATCGCGATACAACCCAGAGCAGTCATATAAGTCCAGCCTATGCTCATCACACCGTTATCTTTATTTTAGATTTATGTAGAGAAGAAATAGTTTCTGGCGAAACTACTACAAACTTACCGATGAAGCTGATCCTCAGCTATTAAACATTGGTTCTAAACCTGATTTTTCTAAGGTGTAAATTGCTCCCCATAAACTCTCTTTGTGGGGAAATGGTCCCTACTAGCAGGTTCTGTAATTTCTCTCCTTATAGTAGCTTCGGATGCCTGCAAAATACCTGCTAAATATTTCGTTAAGGCATTCCCCTCGGTTTTTAGAACCTCTAATATTTTTGTGAAACGTTTATTTTTGTTCGTATGCTCTTTCATATAAAATTAATATTGTTCATTATTGATTGTTTCATGTTCATTTTATATTCAAAGTAGAAGAATGTCAATGACTTAACAGAGATTTTTTAAAAAATACTGTCAATATCACAGATTAATAATATTTATTTTAAAACTATAATATAATTACAAGATAAGTTTATAATTTGGATCGGGGTGTCTCCCGGTCGGTAAAGGGTCTCCTGCAAAAGGAGACTTTTTACTTTACGGAAATAATTTTAAGCCCCAACCATCATATTCTCCTTCTTTATTACAATATATTTTCTCCTCAATAATCATAAAAGGTATATATGGTTCTTCACTGTTTAATAAATGACGAGCTAAAGGATATGCACATAAATCTGCAACTTGAAGCCCCACAATATTATCTTTCTTAAAGTTAAACTCGAATTTTTTAATTTTCCTTTTTAATATATTGGAAGAGATATAATACGTACCTAAATCAAGTGTTGAATTGAATTGCGATAATAATTTTTGATCTTCTTTTTTCCCTCTTCTTTCCGCTTTTATTTCTATCTCTGCGCTTTTATCTAATTCATCCATGCAAAAAATGAGTCTTTCAATTATAAAAGATAATGAAAGCGAATATGGATCTCTTGCACTTTTCCCATATCTTTTAATATATTCTTCTTTATTTATTCCCACTCCGATTATTTTGAATTTAGAATTCTTTATTATTGAATTTAAATTTTTATAAAATTTTCCCTTTAAATCTAAGTCAAATAGTATCTGGAATGCTCCTTCGCATTTTCTTACCTCTCTAGAGTGAAGAATAACATTGGTAGTTTTGAAAAATTTTTGTTTAAATAAATCAATGTCCTTCTCAATATTTTTTAATTCATTATGGTCAAAAAGGCAACCACAAAGAAGAAAAATAGGCGAGACGCCTGTCAAATATATCACCCCCACCTTAATCCTCCCTTCGATGGGAAAGGAAAATTTTTGGGAAAAGATGGATTCCCGCTTTCGCGGGAATGACATATGAGGAGGTGGGAATGACATAAAGTAAGAAAGAAAAGGATGGCTAATAATGGAAAAAATTATTTTGATATAATAAATTAAAAATGTATAATAATAATTGTGAAATAAATAACATAAAATGTATTAACTTAACATAAATTTATAAAGGAGGCATTAAGCATAAAAAATAAATATAGAAATTAGCAGAAATAGAAGCTAAAGTATTGTATTAAAATATATTTTTATCTACTTCTTCATTATCATCTTAGATATATGTTAAAGACTATTTACTATTTATGAGCAGTTTTTAGTTGTAGAAAGATAAAAAGAAAGGAAAGTACTAATGACCAAGCCAATGAAGATTAAAAGTTTAAAGAATTATGGTATCCCCTCTTGTATTGTAAACATCTGGGAAAAACACTGTTCTTCTTATTTGCTGCCGATACAGGAAGAAGCGGTAAGAAATTATGGGATTTTGGAGGAAGAAAATAAAAATCTTTTAGTGATTGCCCCTACTTCATCAGGAAAGACTTTTATCGGAGAGATGGCTGCTATAACCCAGGTAATCCATCAGAAAAAGGTTATCTATTTAGTCCCCTTAAGGTGTTTAGCTGAACAAAAATACAGGCACTTTAAAAACCTTTATAGTAATTGGGGAT